>JGI24519J20070_1000147_pt1 | contig 21708 bp, 23 predicted proteins | sample LinPmetageLP43_FD_20070 | JGI IMG/M metagenome (IMG submission 20070) | reverse complement strand
ATGTATGCCAGTGCCATAGATGCAAAAAAGAAGGAAGCTAGAAAGATTGATCAACAGATAGAGAAACTTATTAGAAGTGCAATTGCAGCTTCAAATAAAAAATCTGGTAGCACTACTAAGAACACTAGTAAGTTTGTATTAACTCCTGAGGCTACTATAATCGCAAATAACTTTTCGGCAAACAAAGGCAAGTTAATATGGCCGGTGGAGAAAGGAATTAAAAGTCAAGGATTTGGAGTTTATGCAGATCCAGTATATCCAGGAATAAAGCATCAAAGTAATGGGGTAATTATAGCTACGGACGAAGGGTCTAAAGCCCGTGCTATTTTTGAAGGAGAGGTTATTGCTATTTTGGCAGTACCTGGCGGTAATAAAGGAGTACAGATTAAGCATGGTAACTTTATAAGTACCTATTACAATCTGTCTGAACTGTATGTGAAAAAAGGGGATAAAGTAGCTAGTAAAGAAGAACTCGGTGTTGTATATACCAATAGGAATAATGGTCAAACCCGATTAAAATTTTACTTATATCAAGATACTTCGCGTTTAAACCCAGAAGATTGGGTGTATCGTCTTTAAAACTTTATAAGCATGAGTCAACAACACACTATATCAGATATTAAAGGAAGCTTTAAATTACGTAACGAGGTAAAGATGCCGTACTTAGGTTTGGGAACTTACCAATCAGATAATGACCAAGAAGTTGTAGATGCGGTAAAGAGTGCACTTCAATTAGGGTATCGGCATATTGATACTGCGGCAGCCTATAAAAATGAAGAAGGTGTAGGGCAAGGTATACGCGAAAGTGGAATAGATAGAAGTGAAATATTTTTGGTGACCAAAGTTTGGAATGCTGACCAAGGATATGATGAAACACTAAAAGCTTTTGATGCTAGTTTAAATCGTTTGGGTGTCGACTACCTAGATTTATACCTTATTCATTGGCCAGTTGCAGGAAAGTATAAAGAAACTTGGAGAGCTTTAGAACATCTGTATGCTCAAAAGAAAATTAGAGCTATAGGAGTTAGTAATTTTCTAAAACATCACTTAGAAGATCTTATGAGCGAATGTAAGGTGGTGCCTATGGTCAACCAAATGGAGTTTCATCCGTACTTGGTGCAGCAAGACCTTATCGATTTTTGTACTTCGAACGGAATTCAATACGAGTCTTGGTCTCCTTTTATGCAGGGTAAGGTGTTTGAATTAGATATTTGTGCGGACTTAGCTAAAAAACACAATAAGAGTGTGGCACAGATTATTTTACGTTATAATCTGCAAAAAGGTATTGTTGCTATTCCAAAATCTGTACATGCAAAACGTATAGCATCTAATGCCGATATTTTTGATTTTGAGTTGTCTATAGCTGATATTACTTTTCTAGATGGCTTGGAAACAGGAGAACGTTCAGGTCCTGATCCCGATAACTTCAATTTTTAGTAGTTAATTTTATCAATACTATTTTTCTGTTATTTTAATAATATGATATCTTTAATTCTGAGTTATCATATTGATTTTCATGTTATTATGTAAGTGTTGGTTGATTAATTTTTCCGAATTTTACTGTATTAATTAGTAAAAGGGAACTATTATGAGCAACACGATCACTTTAAATTCAGAGTCTACTCAAAATCAATTAGAGAAGAAAACTAAATCACCAAGTTTTAATTTCAACTGGTCTCTAAAGCAAATTGTGGTATATGTCGCTTTCTTAGCTATATGTTTGACTTTAGCTTACGGTGGACTAATTGCATATTCTATCTCCTTTTTCATAATAGGAAGCATTGGTCTGGCTGCACTTTATATTTGGAATAATGCAAACAAAATTGAAATGGACCTTTCTTTTAAAGTTGATTTGAAACAATCAGAGTTGGAAAAAGATTTGTACCGAGAGGTGGCTTAACAGAATTTTTATTAAAATAAGTTATAATATAGTTGCATCTTCAGCCCCTATATTTTCCGCGAAAATAACTCGGTAAGCTACTTATATTTTATTATGCGTATTACTTCGTAAACAAAGCTTTAAGTTCGGTAGCGTCATCAGGCTTCATTTTACCTGCCAATACTAAACTTAATTGTTTTCTACGTAATGCACCTTCAAAACGTGTAATTTCTAATGGAGTCTCTGGAACTAGTTCTGGTACTTCTGTAGGTTTACCTGTATCATCAACTGCAACAAACGTATAAATAGCCTCATTTGCCTTGGTGCGCTTACCGTTAAAACGGTCTTCGATCCAAACATCTATGTAGACCTCCATTGAGGTGTTATATGCTCTAGAAACGGCTGCTTCAACTGTAACTACACTTCCCAAGGGTATTGCTAAATTAAAGGCTACATGATTTACCGATGCGGTAACGGTAATTCTACGACTATGTCTACCGGCAGCAATACTTGCAGCACGATCCATACGGGCCAATAATTCTCCTCCAAATAGATTTTGAAGTGCGTTGGTCTCACTTGGGAGTACCATATCGGTCATTGTAGTACGAGATGCTGCTGGAGTTTTTGTTTCCATTAATTAGAAATTTTCCGCAAAGATACGGGCATCAACAGTAGTTATAAAATGTGTGCAGGTTTATTTTTCAGATAATAACCAAGCGTCTTTTGATTGTGTACGCTTAATTTCACGCAAAGCATTTAATGCATCGGTAGAATTTGTATAACTGTCAAAAGTAACCATGTGAAGACCGTGCGCGTTTGTACCGTAATAGCCTGCATTAAATCCATTAGCCTTAAGCTGCTCAATTTTTCTGTCTGCGTTACCTTTTACTCTAAAAGCACCTGCAACTATATAATGGGTTTCACTATTATCGTTGGCTAAAGAAGTGACATTTGAGATGGTAGAAGCATCAACAGTAACTGTAGGTAACTCTAAAGGAGATAAATCAAAAAACGTAGCTTCTTGAATTTGTTTGTTTACAAACTCTTGAGCATCTTGTCTTGCAACTTGCTCATTAGTACGTTGCTGTTGAAAAGCACGATAACCGGTTACACCAGTAGAAAAGGCTAACATTAGTATAGCAGCATATTTTAAATAAGGTCTAAAACCTTTATTTTCTCTGCGCTCAGGACTAATTGTAAACGGTACTTTTTCTTCTATTTGAACAACTTCTTCTTTTAAAACTTCTCTTGTAACAGGAATAGAATTAAAATTTGAAAGTCCAAAAGATGAGGTTAGATAATTTGTTTCATTAGCTGGTTGAAACAATATCTTGTCTTCATTATTTTTTGATAAAGAACCTATGTTTTTTAAGTATAGCGATGTTTCTTGAGATAAAACATCTTGCCATGCTTTTACTTGATTTTCTATTTCTACCAATGCTGTTTCAAAAGAAACCTTTTCTGCATTTGACACATAAGAAACCAATAGCCCGTCATTTATAGCAAGTTGTTTGTTGAATACAATAGACTTGTTAGGCGCGCTAAACGTATTGGTAACCGCGTTTAATTTGGCAGAATTTTTTTGGGTAAGGAATGCACCAAAACCTGGGACAACAACACAGTTGTACCTATAAAGTAAATCGCTGATATAGTGTTCTAGAACCATAGTTGCACAAATATGAAAAAAATAAAGAGGTATAAAAACATCTTTGGTAACTTTTTATTAACATATTTTTTCCCCTAATTTGTGAACAGGAAATGAAAACTATACAACACACTGCTGATGAACTCGTTGCAATACTTCGGTTGCAACATGTTCCAAATATTGGAGATATCCTTGCAAAGAAATTAATTTCGCATTGCGGGAGTCCAACTGCAATTTTCGAAGACAAAAAGAAAATCTGCTTAAAATTGATGGAATTGGGACACATACCATCAGACATTTATTTGACTTGGAACATTTAGAAGCTGCAGAAGCAGAATATAATTATGTTTTAAAGAACAATATAACATGTACGTATTTTTTAGACGATTCATACCCTACCTATTTAAAACATTGTATTGACGGACCTATTCTTTTATTCCAAAAAGGGAATATTGATTTGCACCAACGTAAATTGATTAGTGTAGTAGGCACTAGAAATATTACTAGTTATGGCATGGCTTTTTGCGAGCAGTTTATTGAAGAAGTAGCTCCGCTTAATCCTGTTATTATTAGTGGCTTTGCTTACGGAGTAGATATTTGTATTCAAAGAGAAGCAATAAAACACGGTTTGCAAACTGTAGGATGCTTAGCACATGGGCTAAACCAAATTTATCCAAAAGTTCATGCCAAATATCAGGCAGATATACTAAAGAATGGTGGATTCTACACTGAATTTTGGAGCACGAGTAACCCAGAACGAGAAAATTTTTTAAAACGGAATAGGATAATAGCGGGTGTTAGTGAAGCTACTGTAGTGGTGGAATCTGCGGAAAAAGGAGGGAGCCTTGTAACTGCAGATATAGCCAATAGTTATAATAGAGATGTTTTTGCAGTGCCTGGTAGAACAACGGATAAGTATAGTTTGGGATGCAATAATCTCATTAAACAGCAAAAAGCGCATGTAATGACATCCGCTGCAGATTTGATCTATTTACTTGATTGGGATATAGAAGAAAAGAAAAATAACCCAATTCAAAAGCAACTTTTTATAGAGCTTAACGAAACTGAACAGGGTATTTATACCTATTTGCAAAATAATGGCAAACAGTTGTTGGATAGTATTGCGCTAGAGTGTAAAATTCCAATTTATAAAACATCTTCAACCTTGTTATCTATGGAAATGAAGGGAGTCATTCGACCTTTGCCAGGTAAATTGTTTGATGCTATTTAGATTTTTACAGACTGGCTAGTTTGTTTCTTAAGGAGTAGTGAGATTAATTTTAATTAATAATTCCTTTCATCGATATTTTGTCATTCCAAATCGGATAATGAAAAAAGGTGGTAAGTTTATTAAAAACAAAAAACCGACCATTTGGTCGGTTTCGTTTTAATATCAATTTTTAAAGAATTTATTAGTAACCGAGTTTTTCACGAACCCGTTCCAAAACACCATCCGCTACTTTTCTAGCTTTTTCCGCCCCTAAAGCTAAAGCATCATCAATCTCATTTAGGTTGTTCATGTAATAATTGAATTTTTCACGAGGCTCTTCAAACTTGTTAACTATCACTTCGTACAATGCTTGTTTAGCATGTCCGTAACCATAATTTCCAGCTAGGTAATTTGCACTCATTTCTTCAATTTGTGGTTGTGAAGCTAAAATTTTATATAAAGCAAATACGTTGTCATTGGTTGGGTCTTTTGGTTCCTCCATTGGAGTACTATCCGTTTGTATTCCCATAATTTGCTTTCTCAATTGCTTATCCGTTTGAAAAAGACTGATTAGGTTTCCTTTACTCTTGCTCATTTTAGCACCATCGGTACCTGGTATGTACATAGTTTCTTCTTGAACTTTCCGTCAGGTAGAACAAAAGTTTCTCCTAATTGGGCATGAAAACGAGAAGCTACATCACGTGTCATCTCAATATGTTGCATTTGATCTTTTCCAACAGGTACGATATTGGCATCGTATAGTAAAATATCCGCAGCCATTAACATTGGGTAAGTAAAAAGACCGGCATTTACATCATCAAGTCTATCAGCTTTATCTTTAAAGGAATGCGCAAGTGTTAACCGTTGGTATGGAAAAAAACAACTTAAGTACCAAGATAACTCTGTAGTTTGTGGTACATCACTTTGTCTATAAAATACAGTATTCTCAATATCTAACCCAAATGCAAGCCAAGTAGCAGCCACAGCATAGGTGTTATGGCGTAATTCTTCGCCATTTTTTATTTGAGTCAAGGAATGCATATCTGCAATGAAAAGAAAAGATTCATTAGCAGGGTTATTAGCCATTTCTATTGCAGGCTTTATTGCTCCTAGTATATTTCCTAAATGTGGTGTACCTGTACTTTGTATACCAGTTAAAATTCTTGCCATTATCTTTATTTCTAAGAAAGCAAAGGTAAAACAAATACAAAAAAACTATCGTAAATAACTACTTTTGATTTATGCTTAAATTGGTTAAACAAACCGGTCAAACTATATATCGAATTTGGTTTTATATTCTAGTGGCCGTTCCTATTCTACTCTTTTTTCCATTTCTTGTCATTTTTGCTTCAAGGGAAGCGTGGTATCCACAGTTTTTTTGGATGGCCAGAAACCTCTGGGCTAGATTTATACTATATGGTATGTTTTGCTTTCCAAAGGTAACCTATGAGCAGAAGTTGGTTAAAAATAAGAGCTATATGTTAGTTGCCAACCATACCAGTATGTTAGATATTATGCTAATGCTCGTGGTAAGTAGAAATCCTTTTGTATTCGTTGGTAAAAAGGAATTGGTTAAAATTCCATTGTTCGGATTCTTCTATAAACGGGTATGTATTATGGTAGATAGAGACAATACCCAAAGTAGAACTGGTGTATATAGAAGGGCGCAAAAAAGACTTCAACAAGGTTTAAGTATCTGTATTTTTCCAGAAGGAGGCGTACCAGAAGAGCATGTATTGCTTGATAAATTTAAGGATGGTGCCTTTAAAATGGCTATAGCCCATAAAATTCCTGTAGTACCTATGACTTTTTATGATAACAAGAAACGTTTTTCATTTACTTTTTTTAGTGGAGGTCCTGGTAAATGCAGGGCTAAAGTGCATTCATTTATAGAGACTAAGTCACTGGAGGCAGAGGATACCATAAAATTAAGAGAAGGGGTTCGGGAAACAATTCTTAATGATTTAGTCAAAAACGGTTAAAACCTGTAGCCAAGATTAATACCGCCTTTACCTATTAATGTAAAATCTCTATCGTTTTTAAATAGATTACGACCTATACCTGCATCTATTTCTACGATAAAACCTCTTTTAGTGAGTAGTTTAACACCTGTGCCAATACCTAAGGCAAAATCGACTACATTTTCTTCGTAGCCAGAATTGGAATAATATGAGTCAGTTGGTTCGTCGTAATATGAATCAAAGATGTAATCATCAACAGAATTCAACATTCCAAAGGCTTCCACAAAGAAACCAGAAGCATATTTCTTTCCAAAATATTGACGGTAGTAAGGTGACACATAATAATTTACATCAATAGTCTCGTCATCATAAGTAAATAGAACATCAACACCAATACCAGATTCTTCGTTAAGTAAATATTGATAATCTAACTCAATAGCGCCTAAGATTAAAAAAAGACCATTTATTTTTAATTCTTGATTTTTATCTGAAGTAATTATTTGGTCATCTACATGTTGCGAATAGATAGAAACACTTAAAAGACAGATGCAAAACAGAATTATTTTTTTCATGTTTAATTTTTAAAACTTAAAAGTAAGACCACTATAAACTCCGACGGAATAAGGTCTAAAAGTTCCGTTAATTTCTGAAAAGGTATTCAATTGATATTTGAATATTGGCTCAACATTAAAACGGATTTTTTGCGAAAAATTATAATTAAGTCCAAGTCCCATATTGGCACTAAAATTTAGGTCGTTTATGTTGTTCGCCTCCCCAATTTCAGTGGTAAGATCACCGGCTGTCAAAGAAACAGAGTTATTTATAAGAAGAAGAGAGCTTACGCCACCAATTATATTTACACCAAATTTTTTATCAATAAGTGCGTAGTTCAATTCTAACGGTAACTCTAAGTAACCAAATTGTTGGGACATATAACCTTCTCTAGTTGGGCTTTTTGCCGTTACATCTAGCGCAAAATTTGCTGTACTATATTTATCTGAAGTAACTATCTTACTAGAGATAGTTAATGTGTTGGATGTTTCTGCATAATCGATGGTTGCTAATTGTCCATTGCTAGATGCGAAACTTGAAGAAGAAGAGAAAGCAACATCTTCGGTATCATATCCATAATCTACTTTATTAATACCTGACCTAATGGTTAATTTCTTTGTAACAGCATAGGCTACAGAAACACCATAACTCATGTTTATATTTCCTGATTTGGAATTAGGTGTAAAGATTGAATTTACAGGGGATCCCTCGCCAAGAGCACTAAAATATACTGGTGCAACATTCGGTCCTGCAGACCATCTGTTACTTGCAACTTTTTCCTTTTTTAATTCCACCTGATTTTCAATTTCTTCAAATATCGATTTCTTATTTGTATCAGGTTCTTCTACTATTTCTTTGATTTCAATGTTTTTAGCAATAGTACTTTCTGCTTCCATTTTTTTGAAGTCTATCGCTTCTTTAGAGTTTTCATCAATTTTGGCAATACTTTCTTTTTTGATAATACTGTTTTCTGATGAATCTATGCTGTTGTTATCTTTTTCTTGTAAAGCGCTATTCTCTGCTATTAAAGCATGAGATGTGCTATTGTTAGAATTAGTATCGCTTTCACTAAAATTAACTGACGGTGGCGATTTATGAGTATTGCTCTTGGCATTTTTATTTGCTATGTTATTTACAATAGCGGACTCATTTTGCCCTTTTGGTATAGGGTTGTAAGAATTGTTAAAAACATTCTTCTCAATGTTGCTTTGTTCAACTAGTTCATTGTTGTTTAGATTTAGTGAGTCTAGAAGTATATCTTCTGATGAATTTGATGACTTCTCACTATCTTCCTTTATAGGATTCTCAGTGTCAACCAATATTTCATTCATCGGTTGGTCGCTTGAAACTGAATAAAATAGGATTAGACCTATAGCAAAAGCAGCTGCAATACCACTTAATTGCCACCAGATTGGTATAACTCGTCTTTTTTTCTTCTTATTTAATGACGCATCAATTGCCCGCCAGACTTTATTGTCTGGTGTTTGCTTGAAGTCCGATAGCTTGTCTCGGAAAAGTTCGTCTAAATTCTTCTTCTGCATCTAGTACTTTTTCTGTCTATAATCTAAAAGATTATAAAAAGTGTGTTGTTATTATTATGAGGACGCTAATAATTGATTGCGTCAGCTTAGTCTCTATTTTTTCTTTTAACAATGCTCTTGCCCTGGCAAGATTAGATTTGGAGGTGCCTACTGAGGTTCCTAACAACTCGCTAATCTCTTTATGGGTGTATCCATCCAAAACATATAAGTTGAATGTAGCACGATACTTATTTGGTAATTCTTGTATAAAACCTAAAAGGGTTTGTAAACTTATATCGCTAAAGGCATCATCTACGGTAACTTCTTCTTCTGTGTTCTCAGAAACCACATTTAAGTACTCTTCTTTTCTGTATTTCTGTAAAGCAGTATTAACGGTAATTCTTTTCATCCAACCTTCAAAAGAACCTGTGTTTTTAAACTGACCTATTTTATCATAGATAGTCATGAAACTATCATGTAGGGTGTCTTCTGCCTGCGATTTAGATTTGGAGTATTTTAAACATATACCAAAGAGGGTAGTTGCATAGGCTCTATATAATAGTTCCTGCGCTTTACGGTCTCCTTTTTTACAATTATGTATGAGTTCTTCTAGACTCACAAATGGTTGGTTGTTTTAAGATTTATTTACAGGAACGACAATTTCCATATACTGGGCTTCTCCTTCAGTATTGTCTCCAATATAAAATTTAAATGTGTAGGGATCGGTATAGATTACTTGAAAGTTGAAAGATGCCGTTTCTTGAACAGACTCTTCCATGCAATTATCAATATCCGTTCTGGTTGCGCCTACAGCAACAATACTTCTTACGGTCAAGGAATCTTTAACAACATCAAAACCTTCGTAATACGTACAAGTATCAGGTTTTAGGTAATTTACAGAAATCTTATAGGTTTTATTTAAATCAAAAGAATCTGGTACTTCTGCATCGACAATTTCTAAAGCAGTAAAATGGAAATTGGCGTCATCATCATCAATAGAACAACCATTGCATATAAATACTACGATCATGGTCAATAGTATTAACTTATTTCTCATCATATAATAGTTTTATTTATAAGATGAAAATGAAGTGCAATGGTTGCGTTAATTCATTTATGTTAACTTAAATAAAGCTGAGCTTAAGCATTTAAGGCAGCAATGGCCTCTCTAATTTTGCCATCTAATTCCTCAAAAAGTTCAGGGTTATCTAAAAGTAGGTTTTTAACGGCATCACGACCTTGACCTAATTTTGTATCGCCGTAGCTAAACCATGACCCACTCTTTTTTACAATTTCGTATTCAACACCTAAGTCGATAACTTCACCAACTTTAGAAATACCTTCACCATACATAATATCGAACTCAGTTGTACGGAAAGGTGGTGCTACTTTGTTCTTTACAACTTTAACTCTGGTCTTGTTACCTTGAACATTACCGTCTGTATCTTTTATTTGTGTAGATCTTCTAATATCTAAACGAACAGATGCGTAAAACTTAAGGGCATTACCACCAGTAGTAGTTTCTGGGTTACCGAACATTACACCAATTTTTTCACGTAATTGGTTAATAAAAATAACGGTACAATTGGTTTTGCTGATAGACCCCGTTAGTTTTCTTAATGCTTGTGACATTAAACGTGCATGAAGACCCATTTTAGAATCTCCCATTTCTCCTTCTATTTCACTTTTAGGAGTCAATGCTGCAACTGAATCTATTACTACAATATCTATAGCTCCTGAGCGAATTAGGTTATCAGCTATCTCTAAACCTTGCTCACCATTATCTGGTTGAGAAATAATTAAGTTGTCTATGTCTACACCTAATTTTTGAGCATAAAAACGGTCAAAAGCATGCTCTGCATCTATAAATGCAGCAATACCGCCATTTTTCTGTGCTTCTGCAATTGCATGTAGGGTCAATGTTGTTTTACCTGAAGATTCTGGTCCGTATATTTCAATTACCCTACCTCTTGGGTAACCACCTACGCCTAATGCAATATCCAAACCTAATGAGCCAGAAGGTATCACTTCAACATCTGCAACAACACTATCACCCATTTTCATTACGGCGCCCTTACCGTAGGTCTTATCCATCTTGTCAAGGGTCAACTTTAATGCTTTTAATTTTGCTTCTTTTTCAGAACTCATTTTCTATTTTTTTTGGAAAGCTAAATTACCAAATCTTTTTTGATTTGAATAATATTGAACCGATTACGCAACCATTTTAGTCAATAACTATCTTTTAGAAAATAGAAGTTACTTCATTGGTTATAAATAGCTGTTTTAGTGAATGCGATTATAGGTGGCTATATCCTTTTTATATTCTTTTAAGAATGCTATGAAAAAGAAAAAATGGAATAGTCGATAAAGAGTCTTGTTACAAACAAGGCTCTTTTTTTATGCTTTAAAGTGGTTAACCTTAATAAAATAGGTGCTTTTTTCAATATTATAGTTATTTTTGCCATTCGAATTTTTTCTATAAACCTTCTGTCCATTGGCAGACTTAAATTATTAGTATAGCATGCAACTGTACAATACGTTAAGTGCAATAGAAAGAGCAGCTTTAATCGAAGAAGCGGGTAAGGAACGCCTTACTATCTCTTTCTATACTTATGCACACATTGGTAATACCAACATTTTTAGAAATCACCTTTTTATTAACTGGAACGAGATGGATGTTCTTGGGCGAATTTATGTTGCTCATGAGGGTATTAATGCCCAACTTTCTGTACCAGCTGAAAATTTCAATGTTTTTAAAGAACATTTAGATAGTATTTCTTTTTTAGAGAATGTGCGTCTAAATATTGCCATTGAGCAAGACAATCTTTCCTTTTTAAAACTGAAAGTGAAAGTGCGTAATAAGATTGTAGCCGACGGATTAGAAGATAATTCTTTTGATGTCACCAATAAAGGTATTCATGTGGGTGCAGAACAATTTAATGAACTCATTGAAGATCCAGATACGGTTCTCGTAGATATGCGTAATCATTACGAGAGTGAAATTGGTCATTTNAAAAATGCAATAACACCAGATGTAGATACGTTTAGAGATTCATTGGATATTATTGAGCGAGATTTAGCCGATCATAAAAAGGATAAAAAATTGGTCATGTATTGTACTGGTGGAATTCGTTGTGAAAAAGCTAGTGCCTATTATAAGCATAAAGGCTTTGAGCAAGTGTACCAGTTAGAAGGCGGAATCATTGAGTATACACGACAGGTCGAAAATAACAATCTTGAAAATAAATTCAAGGGAAAGAATTTTGTTTTTGATCATCGTAGAGGTGAGCGAATTAGCGACGATGTTATTGCTAACTGTCATCAATGTGGCGAACCTTGCGACGAGCATGTAAATTGTGCTAACGAAGCTTGCCATTTACTGTTCATTCAATGTAAATCTTGTGCTGAAAAAATGAACAACTGTTGTTCGGATAAATGTAAAGAGGTTCATGAACTACCTTTTGAGGAGCAAAAAGCCTTAAGAAAAGGTAAAGTTGTTAGTAATAAGATATTTAAAAAGGGTCGTTCAGAGGTGTTGAAGTTTAAAAAATAGAGGCTAGAATTTGAAGTTGAATAGGGAGATAATACCTGGTTTTAATTTTTAAAAATAACAGATTTAAGGTTGTTGAATCTTGTTTTTTCAACTATCCCAAATTAAGGGTAAAGTCACTATTTAAAATAGTTGCCGTTAACTTAGCTTTTATTTCACATTAAAAAAACTGTATCTTTACCTATAAGTTTTTTATGAACCTTTTTTGGTGAATTTTAAAAGATTCGACCAAGTCAATATATATAATATGGGTTGTAGTAGTTGTTCTACCGGTAAGGATGGACAACCAAAGGGATGCAAGAACAACGGTACTTGCGGTACAGATGGTTGCAATAAATTGACAGTCTTTGACTGGCTTTCAAATATGTCGCTCCCTAATGGGGAACGACCATTCGATTTTGTTGAAGTACGATTTAAAAATAGTAGAAAAGAATTTTTTCAAAACACAGAGAATCTTTCACTTTCCATTGGCGATATAGTTGCCACACAAGCACAATCAGGTCATGATATTGGTATGGTTACCTTAACAGGTGAACTTGTACGTGTGCAAATGAAGCGAAAGAAAGAATCTTTCACTGTTGAAGATGCTCCAAAAGTCTACAGAAAAGCTAGTCAGAAAGACATAGATATTTGGCAGAAATGTCGTGATCGAGAAGAAGAAATAAAGAAAAGAGCGCGTGAAATTGCTATTATCTTAAAGCTTCAAATGAAGATTTCTGATGTTGAATTTCAAGGAGATGGCTCTAAAGCTACGTTTTATTATACGGCAGATGAACGTGTAGATTTTCGTCAGCTTATAAAAGACATGGCAAAAGCATTCGGTATTCGTATAGAAATGCGTCAAATTGGGTATCGTCAAGAAGCTCAAAGACTTGGTGGTATAGGGTCTTGTGGTAGAGAATTATGTTGTTCTACATGGCTAACAGATTTTAGGTCTGTAAGTACGTCTGCAGCTCGTTATCAGCAGTTATCATTGAATCCGCAAAAACTTGCTGGTCAATGCGGAAAATTAAAATGTTGTCTTAATTATGAGCTAGATGTTTATTTAGATGCTCTAAAAGATTTCCCTTCTCAAGATACTAAGTTATTTACCGATAAAGGACTCGCTTTTTGTCAAAAGACCGATATTTTTAAAGAGATGCTTTGGTTTTCATATAAAGAGGATCCGGGTAATTGGCACGTTCTTTCTAAAGATCAAGTAAATGAGATCTTAGAGAAAAACAAGAAGAAAGAAAAGGTAGCTAGTTTAGAAATGTACGCAATGGAAATTGTCGTAGAAGAAAAAGTAGTTTTTGAAAATGTTGTTGGTCAAGATAGCTTAACACGTTTTGATAAACCTAAGGGTAGCGTCAATAGGAACAAAAATAAGAATCGGAATAGAAACCGAAATAAGAACAAGAACAAAAACCGTAACAAAAATCAGAAAAATGCGTAGCTTATCTTGTTGCTTTTTAGCCTTAGTGCTTTTTGCATCTTGTGATAGTAATATTATAAAATCTGAATATCAAAGCTTAGAAGATGGTGTTTGGAATAAAGATAATGTACTAGAATTTTCCCTTTCCGAAATGGATACCGTTTCTGGGCATGATATATTTATTAATGTTAGAAACGACAATACCTTTCCCTATAGTAACTTATTTATTATAGCTTCTATAACTACGCCAGAAGGTGAAGTGACTAAAGATACTTTAGAGTATGCTATGTCACTACCAGACGGTACTTGGTTAGGAAAAGGTAGTGGAAGTATCAAAGAAAATAAATTGTGGTATAAAGAAAACATCGTTTTTTCATCTTCTGGCGTATATACTATTGAGGTATCACAGGCGATGCGTAAAAATGGTAATGTTTCTGGTGTAATTGGACTGGAAGGTATTACCGATGTAGGTATAGAAGTAACAAAAAGCACCCCTTAAAAATGGCAAAAGCGGTAAAGAAAAAAACAACCAATAATTTCTCCAAATTCATTATGTGGTTTTGGATTTTATTTGCGTCAGGTATTGCCTTAGTCGCATTAATATTCTTGTCTGCCTCTTGGGGTTTGTTCGGTGAACTCCCACCTTATGAGTATTTAGAAAATCCGCAGACGAACTTAGCCTCTCAAATTATATCTTCTGATGGTAATTTGCTTGGTAAATTTTATTTAGACGATAACCGTACAGATGTAAAGTTTGATGATTTACCAGAGAATTTGGTAAATGCATTGATTGCAACTGAAGATGCACGTTTTAAAGATCATTCTGGTATTGATGCAAGAGGTACATTTAGGGCATTTGCATATTTAGGGAGCAAAGGTGGCGCAAGTACAATATCTCAGCAATTGGCACGTCAACTATTTGTTGGGGTTCGTTCTAGAAGTAAGTTCGATGCTATAAAACAGAAAATAAAAGAATGGGTTTTAGCAATTAGATTAGAACGTAGTTATACCAAAGAAGAGATTATAAGTATGTATTTTAATATATACGATTTTGGTAATAATGCGGATGGTATTCGTTCGGCAGCTCGTATTTATTTTGGTAAAGAACCAAAAGATCTGAAGACAGAAGAGTCGGCAATGTTAGTGGGTATGTTTAAAAACTCATCACTTTTCAATCCACTTCGAAGAGAAGAAATGGTAAAGAATCGTAGAGATGTTGTTTTGGCTCAAATGGCAAAATATGACTTCATTACAGAAGTAGAAAAAGATTCGCTACAGGCTATGAAAATGGATATTAATTACAATCCAGAAACGCATAGTGTTGGTTTGGCTACTTATTTTAGAATGTATCTACAGCGTTTTATGAAAGACTGGATAAACAAGAATCCGAAACCAGCTATTGGAGACGAATCTGACAGATACAATCTTTACTTAGACGGACTCAAAATTTACACGACCATTGATTCTAAAATGCAGGCTAATGCAGAAGAAGCTGTCAATGAACATATGACAAAATTACAAGCTGAGTTTTTTCATCAGAATACCCCTGATAGAAATAAGACAGCACCTTTCTTAGATATTACACCTGAAGAAACTAAAGGTATAATGGAACGTGCCATGAAATCTTCGCCTAGATGGAAAATCATGGAAAGTGCTGGTAAATCTGAAAAGGAAATTCGCGAGTCTTTTGATAAGAAGACCGAAATGACGGTTTTTGATTGGAAAAGTCCTACTAAAGAAAAAGATACTATTCTTACACCGAGAGATTCTATTCGTTATTACAAAGCTTTTTTAAGAACGGCAATGATGTCTATGGAGCCACAAACTGGTCATGTTAAAGCATGGGTAGGTGGTATCAATTACAAACATTTTCAGTACGACAATGTTATTCAAGGTGCAAGACAAGCGGGTTCTACATTTAAACCATTTGTATATGCTGCGGCAATTGATCAATTGCGACTGTCGCCTTGTGAGACTCGCCCAGATACGCAATATTGTATAGAGGCTGGTAAGCATGGTAACGTTGAGCCTTGGTGCCCAAGAAACTCCGATATGAAGTATCAGGAACTAGTTATACCTTAAAAAGAGCTTTAGCAAATTCTGTGAATACAGTTACTGCTCAATTAATAGATGAGGTTGGTCCAAAATCTGTGGTAAGCATGGTTCGTAACTTAGGGTTATCTGGAGATATTTTAGAAGTGCCTTCTATTGCGTTAGGAGCTTTGGATGTAAATGTCTATGAAATGGTAGGTGCATATGGTGCTTTTGCCAATCAAGGGGTTTATGTAAAACCAGTTATGGTTACACGTATTGAAAATAAAGACGGAACGGTATTGTATGAATATGTGCCGGAAACTAAAGATGTATTGAGTAAAGATGTTTCGTACGCTATTTTAGATTTAATGAAAGGCGTAACTCAAGGTGGTTCTGGTATACGCTTACGAACGACAAATGCTAATAAATGGAGACCTGAATATGATGAAATTATTACAGGTTACCCTTATGAATTAACTAACCCTATTGCTGGTAAAACAGGTACAACCCAAAATAATAGTGATGGTTGGTTTATGGGTATGGTTCCAAATTTAGTTACCGGTGTTTGGGTAGGTGGAGAGGAAAGAGCCGTTCACTTTAAAAGCATTACTTACGGTCAAGGAGCATCAATGGCTTTACCTATTTGGGGTCTTTATATGACAAAAAATTATGCTGATGAAGAGTTAGGTATTTCTAAAGAAGATTTTGAGAAGCCAAGTAATATGTCTATCGAGATTGATTGCGATAAGTTTGCTGAAGGTATTAAGAAAGACAATGATATTGAAGACGACTTAGAAGATTTAGATTTTTAATAGAACACCAAAGCATATTTAAAAAGGTCTTAGCATTCGCTAAGACCTTTTTTTATTTTATCCCATTTATAATCGGTATTTTAGTAACAAGATAATTAAGAATAAAATGATACGTAAAACAGTAACGAATGTAACCGATGCATTAGCTGGAGTACAAGATGGAATGACCTTTATGTTAGGTGGTTTCGGTCTTTGTGGTATTCCTGAAAATGCTATTAGCGAGTTAGTAAGATTAGGTGTAAAGGATATTACTTGCATTTCTAATAATGCTGGAGTAGATGATTTTGGCTTGGGATTATTGTTGCATCAACATCAAATTAAAAAAATGGTGTCCTCATATGTAGGTGAGAATGATGAGTTTGAACGCCAAATGCTTAGTGGGGAATTGGAAGTAGAATTAACTCCACAAGGTACTTTGGCAGAGAAATGTAGAGCGGCACAGGCTGGTTTTCCTGCATTTTTTACTCCTGCAGGTTACGGTACCGAAGTTGCCGAAGGAAAAGAAGTTCGTGAGTTTGATGGAAAAATGTACATTTTAGAAGAGGCTTTTAAGGCAGATTTTGCATTTGTAAAGGCGTGGAAGGGCGATGCTGCCGGTAATTTGATTTTCAAGGGTACTGCAAGAAACTTTAATCCTTGTATGTGTGGTGCAGCGACTATTACTGTGGCTGAGGTTGAAGAGTTAGTTCCTGAAGGGGAATTAGATCCTAACCAAATACATATTCCCGGAATTTTTGTGCAACGCATTTTTCAAGGAAAAGATTACGAAAAAAGAATAGAACAAAGAACTGTACGTCAAAAATAAGCTCATGTTAGATAAAAACGGAATTGCAAAAAGAATTGCACAAGAAGTGGAAGACGGCTATTATGTAAACCTTGGTATAGGTATACCAACTTTGGTTGCAAATTATGTTCGGGATGATATAAGTGTAGAATTTCAAAGTGAAAATGGAATCTTGGGTATGGGTCCTTTTCCTATAGAAGGAGAGGAAGATGCAGATTTGATTAATGCAGGAAAACAAACCATTACTGCTTTACCTGGTGCATCTTATTTTGATTCTGCTACTAGTTTTGCCATGATCAGAGGAAAGCACGTAGACCTTACTATTTTGGGTGCTATGGAAGTTTCAGAGAATGGTGACATAGCCAATTGGAAGATTCCCGGTAAAATGGTAAAAGGTATGGGTGGTGCAATGGATTTGGTTGCGTCTGCAGAGAATATTATTGTAGCTATGATGCATACAAATAGAGCAGGTGAGTCTAAACTTTTAAAAAGATGTAGTTTGCCTTTAACAGGTGTTGGTTGCGTTAAAAAGATCGTTACAAATTTAGCGGTGTTAGAAGTAACGGAAGATGGATTCTTATTATTAGAAAGAGCTCCTGGTGTAACCGTAGAAGATATTAAAGCTGCTACAGAAGGTAATTTAATTGTTAAAGGGGATATTTTAGAGATGAATGTTTAGGTAAATCATCGGTAAATTGTGCTTTTCAATTTTTTCACAACATGTTATAATCACTACACAACAATTATTGTAAAAAACGAGGATAACCAATGTATATTTAAAACTCAATTATACCCCATAACCTATTAATTACTTAACCATCATGAATTCTCAAATTAACCACACCGCTAACGAAAACAAAATTCAAGTTTATAGAAATGACTTTTTTAGTGGATTCTTAAGACTAACTAAAAAGTTATTTATGTTATAAATTACTTTTTACAATTTTAAAAGAGCGACTTATTTAAGTCGCTCTTTTTTTTTGCTCATTTTTCACCTTAGTAGCTATAATTCTAAACGGTATTCATTCTATTATTCTGTGTGAAAAGAATTTATCTTTTCTGTTGATGAACTAACTTTATAAGGTTCACCACAGTTTTAATACATTTTACCACAAATATTGTTTTGTAAGAAAAAGACTACATATATTTGGAATGTAATAAAGAGTGAATCCCAAATCGCTTTTTGAAACTTAACCTAAAATGAAGTATTTATTAAGATGTCTTGTCTTGTTGGTAGTAGCTACCTCATGTTCAAAAATCGAAGAAAATAATGATCCTATTATTGGTATTTGGCAACATACGGTAAAAACCGCTACCAATACAAATAAGATGGTAGTTGATAATGAAGAATGGATATTTAACGATGTCTATTTAGGAAGGTTTCATGGTTATAAGAACGGTCAAGTTGTATACCTAACAGATTTCAACTGGAGTGTAAATGGTTCTATTTATACTGTAAGTTACCCTGGTACAGATTTTCCAGATGATTTTGTAGAAATGCAGAAAACCGATGAAGGAGTACTGCTGATTAGAACAGAAGGTAAAATATTCGCAGAAAAACAGTAATAAGTTCGCAATTGAAAAATGCCCATGAACACTTGTATTGTAGATAATTGACAATACACAGTATAATAAATTACCAAATCAACCTTTTTATAACATTTCCCCCGACTAGGAGCAAAGTAATTTGCTCCTTTTTTTATTTTAGTGGTATGGAACTTACATATACCCTATGTTCATTAGAGGATCTGCAGCTACTAAGACAAATTTCTGAAGAAACTTTCTCTATTGCCTTTGCAAAAGATAACAATCCTATTGATTTTAAAAATTATATTGAAAAAGCTTTTGCATTAGAAAGAATTAAGGAAGAATTGTTAAACCCTAATAGTGATTTCTTTTTCGCATATCATGATAATGAACTAGTAGCGTATTTTAAGGTTAATGTAGAAGAAGCTCAATCAGATGTTAAAAGAGATGATAGTTTAGAGCTTGAGCGTATTTATGTATTATCACAATTTCAAGGATTAGGTATAGGGGAGAAACTTCTCGATCACATAAAAAAATTGGCTTCTGAAAAAAACAAGAAAATGCTTTGGCTAGGAGTGTGGCAAGAGAATAAAAAAGCTGTAAAGTTCTATGAACATCATGGATTTGAAAAATTTGATACCCATCCCTATTTTATAGGTTCAGATGAACAAACAGATTGGCTAATGCGTTTCAATTTAAGTACCTTGTAATATCAAACTAACTCATATGAAATTTAATTACCTCGTTTTCTTCGCGCTTTGCGGTTTCTTAAATCTAAGTGCCCAAGAATATTATTTTCCTAAAGCAAATGCAGATTGGGAACAAAAATCTCCTAAAACCTTTAAAATTAAAGATGCTCCGTTACAAGAGGCGGTTGCCTTTGCTGAGGCGAACGAATATTCAGGTTCTAGAGACTTGCGTATTGCAATAGTAAAAGGTTTTGAGCGCGAACCATTTCATCAAATACTAGGTCGTACTAAAAAGCGTGGTGGACCTGCTGGTATCATTATTAAAAATGGCTATATAGTTGCACAATGGGGAGATACCAAAAGAGTAGATATGACCTTTAGTGTAACCAAAAGTTTTTTAAGTACTATGGCCGGGCTTGCCGAAGATGAGGGAAAAATAGCTGACACAAAAGATTTAGTTATCGATTATATCTGGGACGGCACTTTTGATGGTGCACATAATTCTAAGATAACTTGGGAACATTTATTACAACAAAACTCAGCTTGGTCAGGTGAACTTTGGGGAGGAAAAGACTGGGCAGATAGACCGCCAAGTGATGGTGATATTGATGATTGGAAATTAGCACAGCCAAAAGAACCTGGTACGGTAATGGAATATAATGATGTTCGTGTAAACGTATTGGCATACTCACTTACGCATGTTTGGCGCAAACCAATGCCTTTAGTTTTGAAAGAGAAAGTTATGGATAAAATTGGTGCCTCTACAACATGGCGCTGGTTTGGATATGATAATGCTTGGACGGAAATTGACGGACTTCAGATGAAATCGGTTACTGGTGGTGGTCATTCTGGTGCCGGTATGTTTATTAATGCAGAAGATATGGCGCGCTTTGGGCTGTTGTTTTTAAATAATGGAAAATGGAAGAATGAACAGTTGATTTCAGAAAAATGGATTAAGAAAGCAACTATGCCCTCAACACCTAATGCTAACTACGGATATATGTGGTGGTTGAACCAAAAAGGAGATAGACATTGGGAGGGATTATCTGAAAATATATATTACGCTGCCGGTTTTGGCGGTAATTTTATTGTGATAGACAAAGAGCACGATTTGGTAGTGGTAACCCGTTGGCTGGAACCTAGTAAAGTAGGGGAATTTTTGACAAAGGTAAATGCTGCTTTTTAAATTTTAATAATCATAATTTACAGAGAATTTGAACTGCTTGTTCTAATGTTTCTTGCTTTTTTGCAAAGCAGAATCTTAGCATATGGTCATTTCTATTATTGACATTAAAAGAGGAGATCGGTATAGATGCTATGCCGTTTTCGGTGATTAATCGTTTGCCTATAATTTCATCCTGTTCCATTGAAATAGTAGAATAATCCAATAACTGGAAATAGGTGCCATTTGATGGTTTGAAATTAAATTTGGACGATTTTATTCCTTCTAGAAAGAAATCTCGCTTTTGCTGGTAAAAATTGTTCAAATCTAAATAATGCGATGGATTTTTCAAATACTCAGCTAATGCTCGTTGCACAGGGTGGTCTACACAGAACACCGCAAATTGATGCACCTTTCTAAACTCTTTCATTAATTCTGCCGGTGCTACGCAATAGCCAACTTTCCATCCCGTTACATGAAATGTTTTTCCGAAAGAGGCACAGATGAAACTTCTCTGTGCTAAATCATTAAACCGAGATGAGCTTTCGTGAGTTTGTTTATCAAAAATTATATGCTCGTAAACTTCGTCGCTTAATAAAAGGATGTTGGTGGGTTTTAAAAGAGCTTCTAACTGCTCCATATCCCATTTAGATAAAATGGTGCCACTAGGATTGTGAGGTGTGTTTAAAATGACCATTTTGGTCTTATCCGTAATTTTTTGTTGAAACACAGACCAATCAATTTTATAATCTGGAGCATCTAACTGAACATACACCGGAATACCACCATTTAAGATTATTGCTGGCTCATAACAATCGTAAGCGGGTTTTATGACAATTACTTCGTCTCCCTTATTAATAAACGCTGTAATAGCCGTAAAAATCGCTTCAGTTGCACCTACTGTAACAGTTATTTCATTCTCGGGGTCATATGTGTGATTATGATGTGTTTCTATTTTTTCTGAAATAG
>JGI24519J20070_1000141_pt1 | contig 22273 bp, 20 predicted proteins | sample LinPmetageLP43_FD_20070 | JGI IMG/M metagenome (IMG submission 20070) | reverse complement strand
AAAAAGACATTAAGCAAAATAATAATTATAGAATTATTATTTTTCAATTCGTAAAGAGAGATTTTAACAGACCGTATACCTAGACAAAGTCATCAATATTAGACTTTAAATTTAGTTTTAGATCTAAACCTATAAATATCTTCGTATATTAAAAATTCATCATTCAATCATCAATAAGCATGCTAATTAGACAACTCCTATTTCTTACAATTTTTCTAGTATCATTTGCATCTTATAATCAAGATAAAATATCTGAAGAAAAGTTTATAAACATTGAAGGTATTGATCAATGGATAACTATAAAAGGAAATGATAATAGCAATCCGGTAATCTTATTAATTCATGGTGGACCAGGTAGTACCATGAGCCAATATGAAGATGGCATTTATGCCGATTGGTTGAAGGAATTTACCATTGTTCATTGGGATCAACGAGGAGCTGGAAAAACTTTTGGAAAAAATTATCCTAAAGAAATAACTGAAGAGTTTTATTTAAAAAATCCACTTTCCGTTGAAAAGATGACAAACGATGGCATTGCCGTTGCCCAATATCTAATTAAGCATTTAAATAAAAGCAAAGTTATTTTAATGGGTACCTCTTGGGGTTCTATCTTGGCAACACAAATGGCTCAAAAGAACCCTAACTTATTTCACACTTATATTGGTCATGCTCAATTTGTAAATTTTGACAGCAACATAAAAAATGCCTATTCAGAAGTATATGAAATAGCAGAAGTCAAAGAGAATAAATCAACTTTAGCAAAACTAGAAGAACTAGGTCCACCACCTTATAAAAGAGCAAAGAATTACGGACAATTATTGCGGGTTGTAAAACAATTTGAGAAAGAGAATACTACCCCTGCTCCTACATCTTGGTGGGAAATAGCTGATTCCTATGAGAATAATGAAGACAGCAGAGATAGATATAATGGTGATGATTATTCTTTTTTGAACCTTGTGGGTGATGAAACCATGGGTATTAAATCAATGGTACGTCATATCAATTTCGATAAAACCGGATTTATTTTTCGACTACCTGTTTATTTGGTACAGGGTGAAAACGATATTTTATGTTCTAAAGAACTAAATAAACCATATTTTGATAAAATTAGGGCTCCAAGAAAAGAATATGTTATCGTCTCTAAAGCAGCCCATGGTTTCAACGAAGCAATCATTAAAAAACAATATGAAATCGTTAAATCGCTTCGAGTTCAAAATTAAATTATTGGTTAAATAATAATCAGAACCTACTTACCCCCTTTTTCTCCAACAAAATGATCGCTTTTAGCCTTAAAAAGAACATTAAACGTAGTTAAACTACCATATATTCTGGTAATATATTGCTGTAAATCTATTTTTTCTTGATCATCTAAATTTTTGCTAGAATTTATTTTTTGCTCCATTACACGTATGCGATCACGCACCATTACAATTTTATGAAAGAAGGTGTTAATAGGAATTTCTTTATTGCTCATACCTGCTTCACCAGGTTCCAAAATTAAATTACCACCTTTCCATTTATCCGCAATGGCTACACGTTGGGTAGCATCACTCCATTTTTGTAATATAGAGACCAAAGAACTTTCTACATCAAAAAAACTAACGGTATCTACCTCATTGTCAATAGACTCAATCACTTCATAATCAGAATCTATTTCAATGGTTTCTAAGCCTTTATCCATAAATGTCACCCAATACATATTACTAGATACATTCGTAACTACACCTTTACCAAATTCAGCATGTGAAATTCTTGAACCTATTCCCAATATTTTCATTTTATTAATCTTTACAGTGAACTGCTAAATTAATAGCACTTTTTATTATCCGCAAAAAGAAATCTGTTTTAATATTCAAGTTATCCTTAGTTCGTTTTTGCCATCTTAACAAGTTCATGTACATTTAATGTCAACAATTTTAAGTAAACATCAACATGAAAAATTTATTGGCCGTTGTTTTATTCAGTTTAGCACTTACTTCTTGTGGAGAAAAGAAGAAAGAAATTGTTGAGAAAGAGCAATCACCATCAAAATTGAGAGCATTAATCATTGACGGACAAAACAATCATTACGTTTGGCCTAAGACCACCATGATGATGAAAGATTACTTAGATAAAACCAATCTTTTTTCAGTAGACGTCAAAAGAATGGATTCTGTTTGGTTAGGTATTAAATACAATCAAACAAGACCAGAAGCTTATAACTCATTTATAGAAAACTATCCTTTAACAGATAAAACATATCAAATTTCTGACAGTCCTATTAAAACTTCAGATTTTACACTTGATTTTAATAACTACGATGTCATAATTTCTAATCTTGGAGCAGAGTCTCCCCTATGGCCAGAGAAAACAAGAAAAGACTTTGAAACTTACATGCAAAACGGAGGTGGCTTAGTGGTTATTCATGCCGCTAACAATGCTTGGGGAGATTGGGAAGAATTCAATAAAATGATTGGTTTAGGCGCCTGGGGAAATCGTGATGAAAGCTCCGGACCTTACGTATATTATAATGATAAGGGTGAATTAATAAAAGACCCCGTAGAAGGTGTTTGTGGATCTCACGGTCCTGAATATGAATTTCAATTAACAACAAGAGCACCTGAGCACCCCATTAATGAAAGGTATACCTGAAAAATGGCTTCATACTCCAGATGAATTATATGAACGTATGAGAGGCCCTTTTGAAAATGCCACTATTTTGGCCACAGCTTTTGCAGATGTTGAAAAAAATGCACCACCTTGGGACCCAAATGTTACCGGCTTAGGACAAAATGTGCCTCAACTTATGGCTATCAACTACGGTAAGGGGCGCGTATTTCATTCAACCTTAGGTCATTTTGACTATTCTATGGAGTGTGTAGGGTTTATTACCACATTTCAAAGAGGTGCAGAATGGGCTGCTGCTGGTAAGGTTACACAAGAAATTCCTAATGATTTTCCTACTGCCGGTGCAACTTCATCTAGATTTTAGAAATAGGATGCAATATTTATTCTGATGCATTATTGCAATCTTCTTTTCTTCTTGAATCAATTAAGTAAATAATTTTCCAAGTATCTTCTTCTTTAAAAAGTTGAAAAGAATTAACTCCACAATGGCTAAATTCCCCATTATACCAAAATTCATACGGTGCCCAAACATGCGCCATACCACCATCTATTTGAATTTTATAATCTAAAATTTTTTCTTGAAAACTTATAGAATCTGGTGTGGTAATCATAAAGTTTATTAAATCATTAAAATTATTATTTCGTACGGTCATTTTGCCTAGCATATTTAAACCTACCGTCTGCATTAAAATATCAGAGTTAACAACACGCTTCATCGCTAATTCATTTTTGTCATGAAAAGCGTAGAAAAAAGTCTCTACCGCATACTTAACTTTTACCTCTTCTTCAATTTGTGCGCTAACCAAAGTGACGACTAATAGTGTCAATAGCAAAAAGAAATTTTTCATGTAATACCTTTTATTAAGTTAATACCCTAAAAATAGATAAATTCTAAATTATTCCCTTTTAAATGGAATCTAAACTATGAGGGTTAAATCTCATTAAAACTCCTTACTTTTATGGCACTTAATCAAAAAACAGACTATGTCAGTAGCTAAGAAGGAATATAAAAGAGTCACGGTTAAATCACTAGTGGATATGAAGAAGAATGGAGAAAAAATCTCTATGCTTACTGCATATGACTACTCTATGGCTAAAATCGTTGATGCCGCAAAGGTTGATGTAATTTTGGTTGGTGATTCTGCCAGTAATGTTATGGCTGGCCATGAAACTACGTTACCAATTACCTTGGACCAGATGATTTATCATGCTTCTTCTGTAATTAGAGCTATTGACAGGGCTTTAGTTGTTGTTGACTTACCATTTGGCAGCTACCAGAGCGACCCGAAGGAAGCTTTACGTTCTGCTATTAGAATCATGAAAGAAAGTGGTGCACATGCCGTAAAATTAGAGGGCGGAGCAGAAATTAAGGAATCAGTGAAAAGAATTTTAGCTGCCGGTATTCCGGTAATGGGCCACTTAGGTTTAACTCCTCAATCCATATATAAATTTGGTACGTACACCGTTCGTGCAAAAGAAGAAGAGGAAGCGGAAAAGTTAATGGAAGACGCCAAATTACTTGAAAAACTTGGCTGTTTTGGAATCGTTGTCGAAAAAATTCCTGCTGAGCTTACAAAAAAGGTTTCTGAAAGTTTAACCATACCTACCATTGGTATTGGAGGTGGAAAATATGCAGACGGACAGGTTTTAGTAGTTCATGATCTACTAGGAATGACACATGAATTCAATCCTCGTTTTTTACGTAGATACATGAATTTATACGAAGAAATGGGTAATGCTATTTCTAATTACGTAAGCGATGTAAAAAGTCAAGATTTCCCTAATGATGAGGAGCAATATTAATTAACACTACCCTACTCTTTGTCAAAAAAAGAACATTCTACAATTGATAATCTTCAAGTTTTATTTGAGGATAACCATCTCATTGTTATAAATAAACGTCCTGGTGATATCGTACAAGGCGATAAAACCGGAGACCAACCACTTAGCGATACCGTTAAAGCATTTATAAAGAAAAAATACAATAAGCCAGGTAACGTTTATTTAGGTGTTGTACACCGTTTAGACCGCCCTACATCAGGCATTGTAGTATTTGCTAAAACCTCTAAAGCACTGCCAAGATTAAATAAGATGTTCGCTGAAAAAGATGCTAAAAAAACCTACTGGGCAATTGTAAAAAATAGTCCAGAAGAGCCAGAAAAGAGATTGGTTCATTGGATGAAGAGGAATACAAAGCAAAACAAATCTTACGCTCATATAAAAGAGATTTCAGAAAGTAAAAAAGCCATTTTAACCTATAGAACTTTGAAAAAGCTTGACCGCTATTTTCTTTTGGAAGTAGACCTTGAAACTGGACGACACCATCAAATACGATCGCAACTTACCGCAATCGGTTGCCCTATTAAAGGTGATTTAAAATATGGCTTTAATAGAAGTAACGAGGACGGAAGCATTCACTTACACGCAAGAAAACTACGATTGATGCATCCTGTAAAGAAGGAACCTTTAGAAATTATTGCACCGCCACCAAATGATCCCATTTGGAATGCGTGTCTTTAATTTCACTACTTTTAACAGAAACACTATTACCATGTTAAAGAAAATTTGCTTCTTAGGTTTGTTTATAGTAATTACTTCATGCAGTAGCTATAATTCTATTGACACCTTTTACAATGCACACAAAAATGATAATCAAGTAACCGCAGTACGTGTTCCACAGTTCATGCTTTCCATGATAAGTGAAATTTCTCCTGAAATGAAAGCTATGGTTGGGAATACCAAAGATTTAAGATACATGCAATTCCCCAGTACCACAGATAGTAAAACCCAATTTCTAAATCAACAAATGAATGGTATTACAGGTAATTCATTTATAGAGGTTTTCAGAAAAAATGATGAACTAAAACGCAATGTGGTATCTGTAAGAGAGAAAAAGAACTTGGTTAAAGAAATATTGATTTATAATAATGATAACCAAACAGGCTCCTTTTTATATTTTAATGGAGATTTTGACCCAGTAAAGGTTAGAGAAATGGCTAAGAAGGAGCAATTCACCAAATTCGGAGATAATATAATTAGCCAATTTGGCGCAAGTACTCCTGGTATAAATTCTCAAAATTAATTGAGCATATCTTAAGTTTTCTTCTTTGAGCGAACACTTTCTATAACTACGGAACTTAAAATTAAAACACCTCCTAGAATTGTAGTTCCTTTAGGTATTTCAGATAGAAATATAGCTCCTATTAAAATACCGTATACGGGCTGCACACTACTTAATATACTAACGGTGGTAATATTAAAATGCTTAAAAGTCATTAAAAACATAGTATGACCTATTGCAGTGGTCAAAATTGCTAGAGCCACCAGTACTTGCCATTGGTCAATTATTACATTTGGCGAAATTGTAAACAAAAATGGAAATAGCAAAATACCAACTATGGCTGTCTGATATGTCATTAGCACAGAACCATTATACTTTTCAACCTTCTTTTTAAGTACTAAATTTCTTAAGGCATAGGCAAATGCCGAAAACACACCGAAACAAATTGCGATAGTATAACTATTCTCAAAATCTAAAGACGGACTAAGAAAATACATGCCTGTTAATACCAGAAAAGCAAGAAGTAAATGTGCCAATTGAAACTTGGTCTTTAATAAAATTGGCTCTAAAAACGCAGTAATTACCGGGTATGTAAATATGGAGAGCATACCGATGGCGACATTTGATAGTTTTAAGGCGTAGAAATAGGTAACCCAATGAACTCCCATTAAGACACCGCTAAATAAAATTACGCCTGCATCTTTTGTATCTATTTTTAAATTGAATTTTTTATATCTACAGTACAGAAATAAAGCTACAAATGCCAGTAAGGCTCGTGAACCAATTGTTACGGGCACAGGTAGTTGTACATATCGCCCAAGAGCTCCAGAAGTGGCTATGAATAACATAGCCAAGTTGATTTCTAATAAATGTTGAATATGGTTACTTTTCATCTAACAAAAGTTTCTTTAGCGTGTTTTCGCCAAAGCCTTCTCCCTCATTATTTGAGATACAGGTTTATTTTGCAAATGACTCTCTAACCATGAAAGAATATCTAAATACAAGAACGCCCTTTTTTCATAAGGGTGATCCTCATACTTTTTCAATTCAGTATATAACTTCTGAAATTCCGCTTTTAATTGATTGGGATATATACCGCCAAGACTTCTTAAAAACTTGATCATTTCTTTTTGGACTGCGTGCATATCGTTCATTTTCAATAAAAACTTATAGGTGCTTTTTAATTGAACTTCTAAATGATAATCCATACCAGCCTCATAATGAGCTACTAAACTTAAAACACGAGCAAAACACATTAGGTCTTCACGCATTTTTAAATTCTTGTTATCTATAATTTTTTTAAGATATTGAATACACGTTTTGTTATCCCCAATTCCAAAATACAGACACGCAATTTTATAATAGAGAACCATAACATGATGTACATCTATTCTGTCTCTATGCTTATTTATTCCGTATTCAACAATCTTTACTAGATAAAGTCCTTTTTCAAAAGTTCCTTCTAGGAAATGCAAGTTCAATTTATTCGCATTTAAATACATGAATACCAATGAATTGATATTATCATTATCTGGAAATTCTTTTTCCTTGATAGTCAACTCTAAACGCTCAAGAACTTCTTTGAATTGAGAGCTATACTGTACATAAAAAAGTGATTCCAATAAATAGTGATTACCTTTTAAAAAGAACACCGGATTAAGATAAATCATGTCTTTATGATCGTAAAAAAGATCAACCCACTTACTTGCGTATTTAAAACAGGACAAGAAATCTTGAGTAAGAAAACTGTACCACAGATACGCTTTATACAACCATAACTTTTCTCTAAATCCTAAATCCTCAATGTTATATAGCGGTAAATGATCATTAAAATAAGTTTTTACTTTTTGATAATCCTCATCACTACGTACATAACCTACTTTCAACATCATTCCATAAAGTTGAAGCGAAAGATTAGATAGTTTACTGGTCATTACATTATGCCCAGATAATTCTTTTGCCTGTATGGCAAGTTCATTTGCACGATCAGGTATACTTCGCGTAATGTACTGTGTTTCAATAATTTTCTCTAACTCAACAATCTCATAGGCAATATTCTTTTCCTCATTTTCAATAGCGATACTTTTTACCTTATCAAGAATCTTTAAACTTTGCTTGTATAGTCCTTTTTGATATAAAATTGTGGCAAAATCTAACTGCTCCCGTATTTGAACCCTAATATTCTGGTTAACGGGATTTAATCTTAAACTGACTAAAATCTGTTTGTATAGATGTGCTTTTAGGTTAGAGAGTTGTGCTTTCTTAACTATACCACTTTCTAGTATGGTTTTCTCATCATAATGCTTAATTTTATCCAATAGATTGAACAGTGCTAAAAATTTAGCATCGGTATTCACACCTAATCTGCCTACATAAAGCTTAAATTGACGCTTTTCAGATTTAGAAAGTGATTTAACTAAAACGAACAAAGCATCTTTATGCGCATTTGTCATCGTAATAATAAGAGTTTAAATAATTGTAATTCAATGTTTTATACACCTAAAAAACTGACTTAACGTTGTAAACATGTTAACAAAATTCGAGCATTTTGTGTTTTAGGTTATATATTCGTTTGACGAGTAAAACTACGTAAATATAATGAGTAAAGAGATAGTACAAATATTTGACACTACTTTAAGAGATGGAGAGCAAGTTCCGGGCTGTAAATTAGACCGTGAGCAAAAATTGGTAATAGCTGAGCGCCTAGATTTGCTAGGGGTAAATGTTATTGAAGCTGGTTTTCCTGTTTCTAGCCCTGGAGATTTCCAATCTGTAGAGGCCATAGCCAAACTCGTTAAAAATGCGACTGTTTGTGGATTAACCCGTGCGGTAAAAAATGATATTGAAGTTGCAGCTGATGCATTGAAATATGCTAAAATGCCTCGAATTCATACCGGTATAGGTACATCTGACTCACATATAAAATTTAAATTCAATTCTAATAGAGAAGCTATTATAGAGCGTGCAGTTGCTGCCGTTTCCTACGCTAAGACCTTTGTTGAGGATGTTGAATTTTATGCTGAAGACGCAGGGCGTACGGATAATGAATTTTTAGCTCGTGTATGTGAAGCTGTAATAAAAGCTGGTGCAACAGTACTTAATATTCCAGATACAACTGGTTACTGCCTACCAGATGAATACGGTGCTAAAATGAAATATTTACGTGAAAATGTAAAGGGAATACACAACGCTATACTTTCTTGTCATTGTCATAATGATTTAGGTTTAGCCACCGCAAATTCAATTGCAGGTGTTTTAAATGGTGCAAGACAAATAGAGTGTACTATAAATGGCATTGGAGAGCGTGCAGGTAATACCTCATTAGAAGAAGTGGTAATGATTATGCGCCAACACCCAGATTTAAACTTAGATACTACCATAAATAGTAAACTATTGTATGACACTAGTTTAATGGTTTCTAGCAAAATGGGAATGATGGTACAACCAAACAAAGCTATTGTTGGTGCTAATGCATTTGCCCATAGTTCTGGTATTCATCAAGATGGTGTTATAAAAAATAGAGAGACTTACGAAATTATTGACCCNGCAGAAGTTGGTGTCACAGAATCTTCTATTGTCTTAACAGCTAGAAGCGGTAGAGCCGCACTTGCTTACAGAGCAAAAATTGTTGGTTATGANCTTACTAAAACTCAATTAGACCAAGTTTATCAAGAGTTTTTAAANTATGCAGACACAAGAAAAGAAGTCAAAGACGATGATATTCATCAAATTATAGAGACCTCTAATATAGACTTACAAAGTATTAGCTAATTATGCATTTAAATATTGCTGTTTTAGAAGGAGATGGAATAGGGCCTGAGGTGGTTGCGCAATCCATTAAATGTTTACGATCGGTTGAAGAAACTTTTGGACATAGTTTTACTTTTGAAAAAGGACTAATAGGTGCTTCTGCAATTAAAAAAACAGGAAATCCGCTACCTGATGAAACTCTTGAACTTTGTAAAAGAACAGATGCAACCTTGTTTGGTGCATTAGGTTTACCCGAGTTTGATGATAATCCGAAAGCAAAAGTTTGGCCAGAGCAAGGACTTTTACGATTACGTAAAGAACTAGGTCTTTTTGCCAATATTAGACCTGTAAAGGTTTTTCCTTCACTTGTAAAGCAGTCTCCGCTATCTAAAGCGCAGGTTCAAAATACTGATCTTGTAATTTTTAGAGAACTGGCGGGCGGAATTTATTACGGAGTAAAAACTATAGATGAGGAAGCAAATTCTGCTACCGATACATGTACATATACGGAAGCTGAAATTAGCAGAATAACACATTTAGCTTTTAAATCTGCTCGTTCAAGAAAAAAGAAAGTTACACTGGTAGACAAAGCCAATGTACTTGAAACATCACGTTTATGGAGACGTGTTGTAAGGTCTATTTCTGAAAGTTATCCAGACGTAGAGTTAAATTGCCTATTTATAGACAATGCCGCTATACAAATGGTTTTAGANCCCTCACAATTCGATGTTATTTTAACCGATAATATGTTTGGAGACATCCTTTCTGACCAAGGTAGCGTTATTGCTGGCTCAATAGGGCTTTTACCATCTGCTTCGGTAGGATTAGAACATGCCATGTTCGAACCTATACACGGCTCATACCCAGATGCTGCGGGCAAAAATATTGCTAACCCGGTTGCTTCCATTTTAAGTATGGCTATGTTACTACAACACTTTAAAATGAATGAAGAATCTGATGCCGTTGTGGCTGCCGTTCTAAAATCCTTTTCTAAGAAAATAGTTACTGCAGATATTTTAGGTAGCTCTAAATATGGAACTAATTATGTAGGGGATTTTATTGCAGATAATATTATGGAACTAGATGGTAGCTTCAACATTAACGACGAAAATATTGGTTTAGGAAAATCTACCATTATCTAGTTTACTCATTACTAAGCTGCGTAATTAAAGCGTTAAAATCCTTTTTAAATTCAACATACTTTTCTCCAGTTGCAGGACCGTTAAATCCTGTATGAATTTTTCTTACATCTCCATTTTTATCAATAAAAATAGTAGTAGGGTAAGAAAGTACATGGTTTAACATGGGTAGTTTTTCTTGTGCCTTTTTCTTATCATAGCTTCCATATTGAGCTAGTAATATAGGATAATTCACCGCTACCCTTTCCTTCAAACGATTAATAGCCTTAAATGCTATTTCTTTAGTTTTTGCAGATTCAAAAGCCAGCCCAATAACTTCAACATTAGAATCTTGTTTAAGATAATCTACCAAAAACTTAGTCTCATCTAAACAATTTGGACACCAAGTCCCCATTAACTGGACAATAACAACTTTGTTTTGATACTTCTTATCAGATAAGGATATCATATTTCCATGAGAATCAGGAAAAGAGAACGCAAGTTTATCATAACCTTCATTTAAAAAAGTTAACGAATCTGGATTAGGCAGTTCAAATCCGTCATTTCTATTTGCCACAAAAGGTTCTTTAAAATGATTGCCTGAGTAAAAATTACCATTCATACTTGAATCTGTAACTTTTGCAGTAAATAGAAAAGCATGAGCACCATCAAAAGAAGATAACTTTAAAGAGTCTCCATCAAGTATACCTTCAAGGAATCTATAATCACCAGTAGTTGTTCTAAAAGTACCGGTTACCTTACTATCCTCTTGTAAAAAAATTCCTTTGCCAACATATTCCTCCTCTAAATCTGGACTAAAATAGGTTTCCCAAATTCCAGTTACGTTTCTTTCCGTTTTCTTTAATTTAGCAGGAAATCTATCTTCAATACCATAAACTGCCGTAAACGGTACAATCCTATCTAGACTTTCTTTTATAAACAGTCCTTGTATTTTGTTTTCTGTAAAAGTACCTGCTAGGTATCCTTCAAAAACAGGTGTTTGCATACGTATAGAATTTCCTTTAATTTCTATTTCGTCTACATCTATAACTTCTTCTGCATTATAAATTTGCATTTTATAGCTACCATCATCCTTTTTAGCTACTGTAAGATTAAAAGGTAGTTCTTGGTTATCCATAACATTTAACTCCACAAGCCAAATACCTTCAGAGAGGTTATTGGTTTGTTTTTTTTCCTTACATCCAACAATTAATAGTAAAGCGGATAATATTGCTAACCCAAATCTCATACTGTTTTCCAATTTAACTGGTAAGAAACAATTAAATATGCATAATTAAAAATTTAAATAAAGACTTCATAGCTTATTGAATGTATACGGGCATTGTTTTATCTTTGCGCACTATAAATGTTTTGAATGAAAATATCATATAACTGGCTTAAACAGTTCATACAAATAGATTGGGAATCACAAAAAACCGGAGAACTTTTAACCGATTTAGGTTTAGAAGTAGAAGGTGTTGAAAAATTTGAATCTGTTAAAGGCGGATTGAAAGGCATTGTTGTTGGTCATGTATTAAGTTGCGTTAAACATACTAATGCCGATAAGCTAAATGTTACTATGGTCGATATAGGCCTAGATGCTCCTGTACAAATTGTATGTGGTGCCAAAAATGTTGCAGCAGGACAAAAAGTACCTGTAGCTACTATTGGTACAACATTGTATACCCCAGAAGGAGAAGCCTGGACTATTAAGAAAGGTAAAATTAGAGGCGAAGAAAGTTTTGGAATGATTTGCGCTGAAGATGAACTTGGTCTTGGATCTAGCCATGATGGAATTATGGTCTTGAACGAGGATTTAAAAGCGGGTACACCTTGCGCTGAAATATTCAATGTTGAAGAAGATGAAGTTTTTGAAATTGGACTTACCCCTAACCGTGCTGATGCTATGAGCCATTTTGGTGTAGCAAGAGATTTAAAAGCTGGGTTGAAGCAAAAGGAAATTACAAAAGAATTGATTACCCCATCGACCAGTCATTTTAATATTAATGACCGATCATTAAAAATAGACGTAGACGTTAAACAAACTGAACTTGCCCCAAGATACTGTGGTGTTACGTTGAGTAATTTAATTATTCAACCCTCTCCTACTTGGTTACAAAATAGGTTGAAATCTATAGGTCTAACTCCAAAAAACAATGTTGTTGATGCTACTAATTATGTATTACATGAATTAGGGCAACCTTTGCATGCATTTGACGCAGCAAAAATAAAGGGTAATAAAATTATTGTTCAAACCCTACCTAAAGGCACTAAATTCACTACACTTGATGGCGTTGAAAGAACGTTACATGAAGATGATTTAATGATTTGTGACACCGAAAAACCGTTATGTTTAGCTGGTGTGTTTGGAGGTTTAGGTTCTGGTGTAACCGAAGAAACCACTTCTATATTTTTAGAAAGTGCCTATTTTAACCCAGTTTCCATTAGAAAATCAGCAAAAAGACATGCGTTAAACACCGATGCGTCTTTTAGGTTTGAACGTGGTATTGATATAGAGAACGTTGAGTTCAGTCTAAAACGTGCCGCTTTATTGATAAAGGAAATTGCTGGCGGAGAAATCACTTCAGACATTTATGACCTATATCCTAAGAAGCAACCAAACTTTGAAGTTTTTCTTGCTTTTGAAAAAATAAACAAGCTTATAGGTCAAGCTATACCGCAAGATACTATCAAATCTATTTTAGCATCTCTAGACATCAAGGTTAAAAACGTTACAGAAGCCGGTATGGGTCTTGAGGTACCGTCTTACAGAGTTGATGTACAAAGACAGGTAGATGTTATAGAAGAAATATTAAGAGTCTATGGCTATAACAATGTAGCTTTCAGCCAAAAGCTGAATGCATCCGTTGCAACCACAGAAGCAACCGCAGATCACACTATACAAACTACAATTGGCAATGTTTTAGCTTCAAAAGGCTATTATGAAATTTTAACCAATAGTTTAACCAATCCTGATTATGTTTCGTTACTAAATTCAGACGATGAGGAACATAAATCTATAGAAATCATTAACCCATTAAGTGGCGATTTATCTATTTTAAGAAGAACTTCATTATTCTCTGCATTAGAAACTGCCAGCTATAATATTAACCGTAGACGCGCAAACCTAAAGTTGTTTGAATTCGGAAAAACATATTATGCAAAAGGAGATAAAAGAATAGAGCCAAAATATTTAAGTATCTTATTAAGTGGAGATTCTACACAAGATAGCTGGACCAACAAAGCTATATCGACCAATTTTTACGAATTAAAATCAATTGTTGAAACAGTTCTATTAAGACTTGGAATATCTAACTTAAAGAGTGAGCCTATTAGTTCTTCCAATTTTTCAGAGGGCTTAACTTTTACATATAAAAAGAAAGAATTAGTTTCTTTCGGATTGATTAAAAAGTCAATTCTTAAACATTTTGATATCAAGCAAGATGTATTATATGCAGACTTCGATTGGGGTGCTGTTTTAAAACACTTAGAGACAACTCCTGTAGTGTTTAAAGAAATACCTAAGTATCCTGAAGTTAAGAGAGATTTCGCACTACTGTTGGATAACAAAGCGACTTATCGCGAACTTCACGACCTTGCTTTTGGAGCTGAGCGTAAGTACTTAAAAGATATGACGCTATTTGATGTTTACGAAGGCAAGAACTTACCGGAGGGTAAAAAATCTTATGCAGTTAGTTTTACTTTGCAAGATGACAAAAGCACGTTAACTGAAAAACAAATTGAAAAGATAATGTCTAAACTACAAAATACTTACGAACGTAATTTAGGAGCAACGCTTCGTTAATTAAAATGTAGTTTCTGGAACAAAAACGGTGTCAATCTCATGAATGATGCCGTTAGATTGATTTGAGTCCGCAGTTACAATAACAGCACTATTGCCTGATTTATCAGTTAATACAATATCTATACCCTTCATTGTTGCAGTAATTTTTTCACCCTGTATTGTGGTAAATTTTGCTACACCATTACCTCTACACATTGCTCTTAATATTGTAGATGCAGATAACTTATCCGCGATAATGTGATATGAAAGCATCGCTTTTAAAGCTTTCCTATTTTCTGGGTCAAATAATTTATCAATTGTAGCTTCTGATAATTTTTCAAACGCAAGATTAGAGGGAGCAAAAACTGTAAATTCTCCTTTATAATTTAATACCTTATCTAAATTTGTAGCTCTAAGGGCATTTAAAAGTCTAGAATGATTTTCAAAAGAGGCAGTACGTTCTATAATAGACTTTTGTGGTTGTATACTAGAAATTAAACGCTCAAATTGTAATTCAATTACATTATCCTGTGCATAGGTCTGAAACCCTATAAATAGGGCAAACAAGGACACGAGGGCTGTCCATTTTTTCATGATAGTTGGTTATTAAGGGGCAAATGTTCTCGAAATCGACAAACGGTTCAATTTCTCCGTTAATATACAATTAGATGTCATTTTCACCTAGTATGAATTAAGCAATAAATTAACTTTAACGTTTTATTAACATTTAATTAAGTTAAACAAGAATTTCTCCAAATCACTAATTCATTAACTTTGAGAGTATTGCTAAAAAGAAGAACATGTTATTACCCAAAACTAACATTGAAGCGAAACTTACAGAAGTTAGAAAGAAAAGTGTTTTATCTGAACAACATAGAATCGATGAAGTTTATGAAATCTTGTCTAAATTGGATAATGAACTTGACAGAATTGAAGAAAATGTAACAAGTAGTAAAGGAATATTAAATAATAAATTCAATATCAATTTATTAGATAGGTCAAAAATTTACCATATAGAGGATATCAAACAAATCTGTATAGATTATAGATTACGTTTTTTAGATACAAAATATTTTAAAGGCACTCTTCCTACTGAAGCATTATCAAAAATTAAAGCGCTAGAAAAAGAGCATAATATAGAAGTTAAGGGATTTAAAATTATTGCTCCTTCTAAACTTTTTAAACTAGAAGATAAAGATGATCCACTTTTGTTCGCCCCTATAGGTAACGGTTATCACTATTTAATACATCATTGGGGAAACGACCTTCACCCATTACGTAAAATTATGATGTGGCCGTTTAAAAGCATTATAAATCTTATCATTTTAATATTGTTGATGAGTTTTTTAACCACACTAGGAATACCTGAAGGACTATTCTCAAAAACGAATTCAAATGCTCAATTTTGGATTCTAAACTTTTTTACGTTCAAGTGTATTGCCTCTGTAGTAATATTCTACGGCTTTGCCATGGGTAAGAACTTTAACCCAGCTATTTGGAATAGCAAATACTTTAATAGTTAGATACCCTACCCTATTTAACGAATATTGTTTGCGGTACTCCTTCTAAATCTAAATTGTCAATTAACTTAAAATCAGGAGACGGGGTAATTCTTAGTATACCACCTTCATCAGCAGAACCATTTTTCTTATAGCCTATAAGTACATAATTGTTTTTATTATCATAGGCTATTGCTGTTGTTTCAGCAATGTTATACTTGATATCCAATTCAGTTTCAGTTAAGAAATTTTCAAATAAATAAACTACGGTACTATTTTTTTCAAAATCGTAAATAGCTGGAACTTCAGTAACTGCAGCTGATGGCATATTTTTGTGAAAATATAATTTACCTGCGGCATCCATGTAATAATCATTTGTAGTAATGAATCCTGGCTCTGTATTTTCTCCGTATGTTGTATACTCTTTATCTAAAGTCAGCGGGTCTATAGTAGTGTGTAATTTCGGATAACTGACAATAACTTTACCAGAATTATTGGTGAATAATCTTAAGGCATCAACCCCTAAATCCAATTCCATAATTATAATGTCGGTATCTAAATCAATTACCGATAAATAATAGTTATCCGTAACATATTCATCTAAAGTCAAAATGAAAAGTCTATCACCAGATGCAATTATATCTATTGGCTTTTTATCTAATGTAATTTCAGAGTAACTAGCTGTTGTTTGAGCAAGGGAATTAACTCTTACTACAAATTGTTTGTCTTTACCTAGCAACTCTCTTTCATAAGCTATAAATGCCGATTCACTAGAATGTGCAGTTGCTANTACATTTAATTCACAAGAATTTAAATCTTCAAAAAGTGGAATTGATTTTGTTGTCTCACTACTTGCATCATACCATTGAAAATTAGATTGGCAATTAGCAGTATAAAAATAACTGATATCTAAAGTCGTGCGATATTTTAAAGAATTTGAAGGAACATCATTAAATGATGCCAAAGTATTTTCCACGATTATTTCTTCTCCTGTAGAATTAACCACTACTGCATTAAGCTGGTTGTTGTTTTGCATAAAAACAGTATAATCTGAGACTACACTAGTTTTAATTTCTTCTGTGCTAGTATCGGTAGATTTCTCGCACGCAACGAAACTGAAGGCCAGCATAAGACAGGCCACAATATTGTAGGTTTTCATAAAACATCGATTTGGGTTAATCTATTCTATGCTTATTCAGCGTACATCTTATTACGCTGATCTTTTAATGCCTTGTCAGACATATATTCATCAAACGTAGAATACCTGTCAATGTTGCCTTTAGGAGTCAGTTCAATGATTCTATTTGCTACTGTCTGCGCAAATTCATGATCATGGGTAGTTAACAAAACTGTTCCTTTAAAGTTTTTCAAAGAATTGTTAAATGCAGTAATGCTTTCTAGATCTAAGTGGTTAGTTGGCTCATCTAGCATTAACACGTTAGCACGCATTAACATCATTCTACTTAACATGCAACGTACTTTTTCTCCACCAGATAAAACTGTACATTTCTTAAGTGCCTCTTCTCCACTAAATAACATTTTACCTAAGAAACCACGTATGTATACTTCTTCGCGTTCTTCTTCGGTTTTTGCATACTGTCTTAACCAATCTACTAGATTTATATTATCGGTAAAGAAATCTGCATTATCAGCAGGTAAATATGATTGTGTAGTGGTTACACCCCATTGAAAAGTACCTTTGTCTGCTTTTTTATTACCATTGATTATTTCATAGAAAGCCGAAGTTGCCCTAGAATCTCTAGAAATAATAGCTATTTTGTCTCCTTTAGCTAGGTTAATATTCACATTATCAAATAATAACTCTCCTTCATCAGTAGATGCAGAAAGACCTTCAACATTTAATATTTGATCTCCAGCTTCACGCTCTCTATCAAATATTATTGCAGGATATCTACGGCTAGATGGTTTAATATCATCAACCTTTAGTTTTGAAAGCATCTTTTTACGAGAAGTTGCTTGTTTACTTTTTGCAACGTTTGCACTAAAACGTGCAATAAATTCTTGTAATTCTTTTGCTTTTTCTTCTGATTTCTTATTCTGCTGTGCACGTTGGCGAGCAGCTAACTGGCTACTTTCGTACCAGAATGTATAGTTACCAGAATAAAGGTTCAATTTACCAAAATCAATATCACCAATATCTGTACATACCGTATCTAAAAAGTGACGGTCATGACTAACAACTATTACCGTATTTTCATAATCTGCTAAAAAGTTTTCTAACCAACTAATTGTTTCATAATCCAAGTCGTTGGTAGGCTCATCCATAATTAAAACATCTGGATTACCGAACAATGCTTGTGCTAAAAGTACACGTACCTTTAATTTGCTATCAAGTTCTGACATTAAAGTAAAATGCAAATCGGCATTAATACCTAAATTGGACAGCAAGGCAGCAGCGTTACTATCTGCATTCCAACCATTCATTTCTTCGAACTTTACCTGTAACTCCCCTATTCTATCTGCATTTTTATCATCGTAATCTGCATAAAGAGCATCTATTTCTTTCTTAATTTTATACAAAGGCTTATTACCCATTACTACAGCTTCTAACACTGTAAAATCATCTGCAGAGTTATGATTTTGCTCTAAGATAGACATCCTTTTACTTGGTTCTAAATGTACATGGCCAGAAGTTGGATCCATTTGTCCAGCAAGTATTTTCAGGAAAGTTGATTTACCAGCACCATTGGCACCTATAATACCATAACAATTACCTTGGGTAAAAGCAACGTTTACTTCATCGAACAAAACTCTTTTTCCAAATTGAACAGAAAGATTAGAAACAGATAACATAGAAATAAATTTTAAAAATCCGTGCAAAAATACTGAATTTATAGGCTTACACTACCTAGTTTATCATCAAATTCGACAAAAGATTCTTAAGTTAGCGGTCGACAACATTTAACTAGCTATTAACAACATCTGGTGATTAGGTTTATTATTTTTGGCTAACACCAGTCCCATAACTATATGATAAGATTTTTACTCTCTACATGCGTAGCCTTATTAGTAGGTTGTTCTTCTACAAAAAAAGATTCAGATACTGTTTTATTCGCTGGTGAAATTGTGAACCCTACGAGTGATCAAGTCATTTTAATGAAAGGTGGACTAAAAATAGATTCTGCCAAGCTAGATGATAAAAATCGATTTAAGTTTAAATTATCCGCTATAGAAAATGGATTGTACCATTTTAATTTAGCGCCAGAACACCAATATGTATATTTAGAAAAAGGTGATAGCTTAATGGTACGCCTTAACACCATTTATTTTGATGAATCTTTGGTTTTCTCCGGAAGTAACGAAGAGACAAATAATTTTCTCTTAGAACTTTTCTTAGCTACTGAAGATGAAGATTCTTCCATGTACTCTGAGTACTACGAATTAGAACCAAAAGATTTTTTAGAAAAAATTGAATCTCTAAAACAAGACAAAATCTCTAGGTTACAAGAATTAAGCACTGACAATTTAATTTCCGAGGAGGCAATTAAATTGTTGAACGGAAGCATTGATTATACGTATAATAGATATAAAGAAATTTATCCTTTTCACCATAAAAGAAAAACTGCTGAAGAAAATTTTCATGATCTGCCTGAAAATTTCTATTCCTACAGAAATCAAATAAATTATGGAGATCACACACTTACGTACTTAAGACCTTACTACGATTTCATGAAGGCACACTTTGGCAACTTATCTTACATGAATTGTTTAAAGGATTGTGACAAAAGCAATAAAGTAGAAAGCAAGCAGCTGCATTACAAAAAGCACAAACTTCATTTAATAGATAGCTTGGTAATAGAAAAGGAATTAAGAGACAACCTCTTTAGAAATGTTGCTTTTGATTATCTATTAAAAAAGAAGGATGCTCCGGAAAACACAGAAATCTTTTTAAAGGAATTTAAAAACGTATCTAAGAATAATATTCATATTGATGAGATTGAAAACCTTTACCAAGGTATTGCAAACCTTCAACCCCAAAAGGTTATTCCAGATTTAGATGTTATTTCATTTAATAGTGAAAACAAAACATTAACCGAAATTGCAGCGAATAAGAAAGTAATGTTTTATTTCTGGTCTGGCACTAACAAAAAGCAATACCAAGAGATATTTAAAAGAGTTGCCGTACTTAAGGAGAAGAAACCTGATCTTGAATTAATTGGTATTAATATTAAAACCGATTTTGATCAATGGAAGATTATCCTAAAAAATCTTGGTGTAGACGAATCTCTACAATATCACAGTAACGATTTTAAAGAGCTTACCGAGAAATTAGTTCTCTACCCTATGAACAAGGCTATTATTACTGAAAATGCCGTAATAGTAGATGGCTTCTCAAATATCTATTATAATTAATAGCAATTAATAAATTTATCTTCTGGGTATAAAACTTAATGGCTACTATGGCTCTCCAATAATTTTTCGAACCAACGACCTGGTAACAAGTTTTTAAGTGTCAAAGAAAACTTCTGAATAAAAGTACCAACCTTATAGTGTGGTTTAGGGTTCTTGGTCTCTATAATTTTTGCTATTTTTTTGCCGACTTCAGCTGGGTCACTACCACTATCAACGTCTGCATCTATAGCTTCTAAAGTATTTCTATAAGCTTCTCTATATGGAGAATTTTCAAAAACCGGCGTATGATATCTACCTGAGGCAATATTTGTAGCAAAATCACCTGGTGCTAAAGTTGTAAGCTTTATACCAAAAGATTTAGTTTCTATTCTATAACTTTCCGTTACTATTTCAAGAGCACCTTTAGAAGCAGAATAAATTCCTCTGTAAGGCAAACCCATATAACCCGCTATGGAAGTAATATTTATAATCAACCCACCTTTCTGCTTACGCATTACCGGTAGAACTTGATTCATTACGTTTAAAGGTCCATTAAAATTGGTGGCAAATGCTTTTAAAACTTCTTCATGAGGTGTTTCTTCCATTGGTCCGGTAATACCAACACCAGCGTTGTTCACAAGTACATCTATTCTTTCTTCTTTCTCTAGCAAAGAAGCTATACAACTTTTAATAGTGGCTTCATTTCTAACATCCAACTCTAAAAGAGGAAACTCTGAAAATGATGGATATTTATTCTTGTCACGAGTAGTACCGTAAACTTTATACCCTAATGTACTTAAATGTATACCAATTGCTTTACCGATACCTGAAGACCCACCTGTAATTAGAACTACTTTTGTTTTCATTTTATAGAAAATAAGCGATGCTAAACGTTATATATAATTGGTTTTGAATATGTTACCTTAAGTTGATTTATTTCACAATAAGGCACAAAAAAAAGGCAAGCTACCTACATCGCACCGCTACGACCATATACCCTTGCTGTGTTCCCACCCTGGGGGATTCTACAGGAGCTGGTCGTGTAGGACTTGCCAGGTGCAAATATACAATCTTTTAAAACTTTCACAATCCTTTTACATTCTAAATTTTATGAATTAAATTGCCTATTAATAGCAAGAGACCCTTCTTGCACATGATTACTAAGCAAACTTAAACACCCATTTTCTTAATGAGAATTGTAAAAATTATCTGTATCACTCTTATTACCAGTTTATTCACAGCATGCGGTAGCGGTAACCAAAAAGCATCTTCTCTATTCGAAATTGCTCTAGAAAAAAATGCAAACCAGGTTAATCAGAACCAAGAAATTAGTGTTAGTATTAAAAATAAAAAAGAAAAAGATATAGAAAGCGTTCAGTATAGCATTGACGGTAAAGTTATTCCGGTTAAAAATGACAAAATACATATCAATTTACCAACATTAGGCAACAAGATTTTGACAGCCAAAATTACATTTGATGGCGAAACCGTAGCTATTAATAAAAACCTAAAAGTACTCTCAGAAAAAGCTCCTGAAATATATACCTATACTATTATTAATGAATACCCGCACGATACAAAGGCTTACACGCAAGGTTTAGAATTCTACAACGATACATTATATGAGTCTACTGGAAAAAAAGGACAGTCCTTTCTAAGAAAGTTAGATTTTAAAACCGGTGAGGTTTTTGAACAAATAGATTTAGATGAAACTTACTTTGGAGAAGGCATTACCATTTTAAATAATAAAATATACCAGCTCACTTGGCAAAGTGGATTAGGCTTTATTTATGATTTAGATACTTTTAAAAAAATAGACAACTTTCAATATGGAAAAAGTCGTGAAGGCTGGGGCTTGACTAATGATGGCTCTAAAATTTATAAAAGTGATGGAACTGAAAAAATATGGTTTGTGAATCCAGATACAATGACGGAGGATGGTTACATAGAAACAGTTACCAATTCTTCAATTTTTAATTCTGCTAATGAATTAGAATACGTAGATGGTAAGATTTATGCTAATGTTTACCAAAAACCTAGCGTGATGATTATTGACAGCAAAACTGGAGCAATTGAAGGGGTAATTAATTTTAGTGGATTA
>JGI24519J20070_1000138_pt1 | contig 22797 bp, 19 predicted proteins | sample LinPmetageLP43_FD_20070 | JGI IMG/M metagenome (IMG submission 20070) | reverse complement strand
TGTGATAATTATAAAATTGAACGATGAAAGATTTGAAAAATAAAGTAGCCTACATTACGGGAGGCACTAAAGGTATTGGTTTTGCAGTTGCACAAACATTGTTAAACCAAGGTATGAGAGTTGCAATTAGTGGTCGATCTCAAGAAAGTGTAGACAAGGCACTTAAAGATTTTAATACCGATGCAGTTTTAGGAATTGTTTCTGATGTTGCTAAAATAGCAGATGAGAATAATGCCGTTTCTAAAATTATGGACAAATGGGGTCAGTTAGATGTTGTTTTGGCCAATGCCGGTGTAGGTAATTTTGCGCCAGTTGATCAGATGACAGAAGAAGAGTGGCACCAGATGATAGATATTAACCTAAGTGGAGTGTTTCATACCCTAAAGGCATCTGTAGAAAGTCTAAAGAAAACAGAAGGCTATTACATTACGTTGGCTAGTTTGGCAGGTACTAATTTCTTTGCACAAGGTGCTGGGTACAATGCTTCTAAATTTGGTGTAGTTGGTTTTACGCAAGCTGCAATGTTAGATTTAAGACAATACGGCATTAAGGTTTCTACTATTATGCCTGGTTCTGTGGCTACACACTTTAACCATAATGAACCCGATGAAAAAGATGCATGGAAAATTCAGCCAGAAGATATTGGCGAATTGGTGTTGGATCTTTTACAAATGAACGAAAGAACCTTACCTAGTAAAATAGAGGTAAGGCCTACAAGACCAGATAAGAAGTAAGCTTACACTTCTTTTTCTGTAAACGGAATGTCAGCATTACAGATTTCTGTAATTAGCTGACCTAGTATCTGCTCGAAATCAGAAATGACCTCATTAGTAATGATGTGATTTTTACTGGTTGATCGGGCAGATTCTTTTTGTGCAAATAACAACGTACCTTCCGCAAAATTCTTCAACGAAATAATACCTGCTTGTAAAGATAAGTTCTCTTTTGGGTTGGTTTTAAAATACATCAATCCGTAGCAAAGCAATTGAAAAGCTTTACTGTACTGATATTCATCCGTTAGAATATCCCAATCTATAATTTCAACATTACGGCGTTCTACTTTCCCTGTTTTGTAATCTATAATACGGGTGATACCATCATACTCATCTACACGGTCTAATTTACCCTTTAGAATGATAGGAAAATCTAATCCGTTAACCTTTAGTGGTACAGATAAAGATTGCTCTAAGGCTATAATTTTTATTGTATGGTCTGCCAATGCCGTTACTTCAGCATCAATAAAGGTTTGTATGTATTTTAAAATGACATGAAAAGAAATATAGTTTTTACCAGAGGTGATATTCCCTTCCTTGTATGTTTTTTCAAAATTCTTGGCAACGATATTAGGTATGTGCTTTCGGATTCCGTTTAGTAAATCGGGCGTTAGTTCTTTATTGATTAATGGGGTGTACAATTCTTCTAAACTATCGTGAACAATAGTTCCAAAAGTATTTGGTGCTAAAGTCTCTTCTACCTGCAGTACTTCGTTTATGTTCAATAGATTCTGTTTGTAGAAATCTATAGGGTTTCTAATGTAATTGCTGAGTGAGCTAGGTGAAAATCCTTTTCTAGCTTTATCTTGAATAACATCAATTAACGATTTTGTTTTTTCTACCTGTTCAATTTCTTTGGTAACGGGCTGTATAGTTGGTGTTGCAATAAAGGATTTGATGTCAGTTCTATTATCGTCGGTAAGCAATTGCGTAATTAATCGGCTTCTTTCTCCGCCTTCTAATGCATCTGGTTCTGTATTGTAAAGTATGTATACATTTTTAGCACGTTGTAATAAACGATAAAAGTGATAGGTGTAAACGGCATCTTTNTCTTTGTAAGTAGGTAATCCGTTTTTAATTTTTAAATCGAACGGAATAAATGAATTATTAGATTTTCCAGAAGGTAGTACGCCTTCGTTCACCGAAGTGATAATGATGGTTTCAAAATCTAACAACCTACTTTCTAGCATACCCATAATCTGAATACCTTCTATAGGATTCCCCTGAAAATCTAAAGTTTCTGAACTGAGGAGTTGTTTAAACAGATGTTTCAGACTTTTTAGATTATTGATATAGGTAAAACTGTTACACAAATCTTTCAGTTGATTGAATAGGGTGAAAAACTTGTATAGCTGTTCTAAGAGCAGAGAATTCTGTTTTACTACCTCTATAACCCTAATAGATTGAATAAGCGATAAGAAGTTATCTATTAATCTATTTGGATTGTTTTTAACGTCTTCAAACAATAACTGTATGGCTGCATTCTCGGGTAATAAAGCACTGATTTGTTCATTGGTGATATACGACCAATTGTTGGTCTTAATCTTTGATATTAGTATATCTGCATAAACCTTATTAGCATCAAATAGTAATACTGCATATGAATGTGTTAATAAGTTTAATAAATGCTTGTAGAACCAGCCTTTATCGGTTTTTTGTTCATGAAACTCTATGAGATTGGTAAAAAAGCTGGCAAGAGTAGTGGACTCTAGCTTTTGACCCATAGTAATATTCGTAGCCGGTATATTATCAGGAATAGAGTTTAGTAAAGGATTTAATAACTCTTCATTACCTAAAACAATAGCGGCATTACGTAAAGCATCTGGAGATTCATTCTGTATGTTGTACAGTAATTCGCCCACATAGTTTACTTGAGATATGTTTTTAGGTACTCCAATGATTTCAATATTCTTTTCGGTATTATAGTAATTGGTTAATCCGGCAAGAGGTTTTCCTTTCAGGATGTTCCAAGTATTTTGATAGTTTCTTATAAAATAACCGGCATCATGTATATTGTCTTTTAAGAAGTAAGGGTCGATATCCCAGTAGATAGAAGCCTCTGTCTTTTCTAAAATGGTTTGTATGAGAATACTTTCTGCTGTATTCAAGGCATTAAAGCCTAAAAAAATATGTTTTTTACTGGTTGTTTTGAGGTAGTTGGGTAATTCAGATACCGATGTTTTATAAATAAGTCCTTGGTGACCAAGACCTTGTTCCAATAACCGGTTATTGAATTGATTGTAGATGTCTTCTAAATATCTCCAGAAATGAAGATAATTCTCTATCATCTCAGAATTATCAGGATTCAATGACCAGTGGTTCACCTCTTGTATGGCGGCAACATTTTGGTATAAGGTAGATGCGTCTACGAGATAGCGATCTACTTCGTTAAAATCTTGAAGAAGTATTTGTCCCCACTTTAAAAAAGAATCAAAAGACTCCTTTTCATAATCGCCCACTTTTAGATAGGCATTATAAAGTTCAAATAATTGGGTGGTTGTATTTGCCGTTACTAGGTTAGATACCTTCTCAATGAAATCTTCTATACTATAGATTTCTGGGGCAAGTACTGTTTTAGTAAGTGATTTGGACAGTATTTTTTTTAGAAATACACCTGCACGTTTACTTGGTAATATAAAAATTACGTTACCTGTGTCTTGGTTATTTCTTAATACGTCTTGTACTACATCTTTTATAAAGCTCTGCATAGTGTAAAAATAAAAAAGCTCCGCAATAATGCGGAGCTTTTATTTATTAAAACACTTAAGGTTTGTTTTAAACTTATTTTACTAAGTTAATTTCTACCCTTCTGTTTTGAGTTCTACCAGTTCTAGTGTTGTTTGTTGCGATAGGCTTAGCCTCACCGTAACCAACTGCTGATAATCTAAACTCTTCAATTCCTTTATCAACTAAGAATTCTTTTACAGAAAGAGCTCTTGACTCAGAAAGGCTTTGGTTTAATTTTTCGCTACCTACGCTGTCAGTATGACCTTCAACAGTAAACTTAGCGTTAGGGTATTCTTTAAGGATTGTGATAATGTCAACCATTACAGAAGTAGACTCAGCTTTGATAGAAGATTTACCAGTATCAAATAAGATAGTTCTAGCGTAATCATTCAATTGCTTTTGTACTTCTTCAGTTACTTCAGGACAACCAGCGTTAGCTACTGTACCAGCAACATCAGGACATTGATCATCTTTGTCTAATACTCCGTCACCGTCTTTATCAGCCCAAGGACAACCTTTGTTTTCAGCAGGACCAGCTTCAGAAGGACAAGCGTCATCTTTATCAGCAACACCATCGCCATCAGCATCAGGACAACCAGCTAAAGCAGGAAGACCAGCTTCGTTTGGACAAGCATCATCTTTATCAGCAACACCGTCACCGTCAGCATCAGGACATCCGTTCATTTCTTTAGAACCAGCTTCGTTAGGACAAGCATCTTTGCTGTCTTCGATACCATCGCCGTCAGAATCAGGACAACCGTTGAATGCTTCAAGACCAGCAACTTCTGGACAAGCATCATCTTTATCATAGATACCATCACCGTCAGTATCAGTACCACCAAATTTAACTGAAATACCAGCTAAGTGTTGGAAATGTGGAGCTAAGTAATCTTCGAAAGCATGCTTGTAAGAAGATTGTAATGTAAGACCTAAGTTTTCAGAAAACCAGATATTAACACCAACACCACCATTTGCAGTACCAGCACCGATTTCGTCTATCCAAGTATAACCACCACCGATTTCTACGAAAGGATCGATAACAGTTTGTCTTTTTATGATATCATATTTAATTGTACCATCTATAGCGTAGTGAGAAAGATCGTCAAGCTAACGTCACCGAATTTGCTAATTTTGTTAAGAGAACCTCTAGCACCTACAGAGAAACCATCTCCGATTGACTTAGATACTCCTACATAAGAAATAGAAGGTAAAATGTTCCAGTGATCGTTCACATTGAAGAATTCGTTACCGAAAGAACTTACATCCGAAGTAGGATATACGTCAATGGCATTAACCCCAAATTGCACTTGCCAAGGGTTATTCTCGTCTTGCGCTTGTATGCTGTTGATACCTACTACAAGTAGGGCAACCGCCAATAATTTGCTAAGATGTTTCATGTATTAAATTTTAAGTTTAAGTGTTTATTAGCTGCAAATGTAACTTGTTAAATATTATTAACAAAATCAATTTCCTATTTTTTTTAATGCATTTAATAGATTAAATAATGCATTTAAACGATTTTTAATTCTTTCCCCACCTCTGTGAAAGCCTTAATGGCGGCATCTAAATGATCTTTTGAGTGCGCTGCAGACAGTTGAACTCTAATTCGCGCCTTCCCTTTTGGTACTACGGGATAGAAAAAACCGATGACATAAATGCCCTTTTCCAATAACTTATTTGCCATGTCTTGTGATAATTTTGCGTCGTACAGCATTACGGGGACTATGGCAGAATCTCCGTTAACTATATCAAAACCAGCAGCTTTGATGCCCTTTTTGAAGTATGCAGTATTTTCCTGCAATTTATCTCGCAAGGAAGTATCGTTTTCTAACATATCAAATACCTTAATAGATGCACCAACAATTGCAGGTGCTAAGGAGTTAGAAAACAAATAGGGTCTTGAACGTTGTCTTAGTAAAGTGATAATTTCTTTTTTCCCTGTAGTATAACCACCCATGGCTCCACCTAAAGCTTTACCTAGCGTACCGGTAATAATATCAATTCTACCCATAACACCTTTTTCTTCTAAGGTGCCTTTACCTTTTTCACCTATAAAACCGGTTGCATGGCATTCATCTATCATAACCAAAGCATCATACTTATCTGCCAAGTCACATATTTTATCTAAAGGTGCTACAATACCATCCATTGAAAATACCCCATCGGTTACTATGATTTTAAAACGTGCACCATCTTCATTGGCTTTAATAAGCTGCGCTTCTAAATCTTGCATATCGCTATTGGCATAACGGTAGCGCATGGCTTTACACAAACGAACACCATCAATTATAGAGGCATGATTTAAAGAATCTGAAATAATAGCATCTTCCTTAGATAGTAATGGTTCAAATACTCCACCGTTAGCATCAAATGCAGCAGCATATAATATGGTGTCTTCGGTACCATAGAAATGTGCTATTTTCTTCTCAAGCTCTTTGTGTATATCTTGGGTTCCGCAAATAAACCGTACTGAAGACATACCAAAACCATGCGTGTCCATAGCATCTTTTGCTGCTTGAATAACATCTGGGTGAGATGATAGCCCTAAATAGTTATTGGCGCAGAAATTAATTACTTCTTGTCCCGTATCTAGTTTTATGACTGCATCTTGAGGCGAAACAATAATTCTTTCCTCTTTAAAGAGTCCGTCATTCTTAATGTTTTCAATTTCTTGTTGTAAATGCTCTTTTATTTTTCCGTACATATCTTTTTATATATAATCTAATTCTATTTCTGTATTAATATAGACAATGATTTTGTGGTCAATAATATATCCCATATTTGAAAAACTCTCTGCGTAAGTATTTATTTGATGATGATATTTAGGATTTTGTTCTCCTGTTTTATAATCTATTATAGTGGCATGATTATTTTTAATAACAACCCTGTCCGGTCTTTGTATGGTGCCATCTGCCATTAATAAATCGCGCTCGTTTAATACTTCTATACCTTTCTCGTAAAATTGGTTTAAATCTTTATGTAGTATTACCTTTTTTACAATTTCCTTTATCTCTTTTACTTCCTGTTCCTTTATCAATCCCTTTTGCAGTGCCATTTGTATAGCTCTATTTAAATCTGTAGTGGTATAAATAGCACCTAAAATATAATGTATAACATTCCCTTGGTTAATGGCAACATCTAAACCTTCATCCCAAAGTGTACCTGCCAAAGCAAGGATCTTAAAATCTGCTCTATTTTTATTGGTATATATATAAGGTATAGTAAGTTGATCTGTAATAGTATGTTCTTTTACTTCATTCAATGAGAAATCACCAAAATCATATGATAGTTTATCTTGTTGGTAAGCATCTATACTTTTTAGAAAATGGATAAATAGTCCGGAATAGTAATTGGGGTTGTGCGCCCCTTTCTTGTCAAGATTGTTAGCGCTTATAATAAACAGGGCATTTACGGCTCTGGTAAGAACAACGTATAATAGATTGAAGGCGTCTAATTGAAGCTTTTGGTGATCAATAGTATATAAAAGTGATTCAATTTCACCATATTCTTGTACTTCTTGTTTTTTGTTGATTAGTACTTCTGAAAAGCCTAGGAATTCATCTTTGTTTACCGGTAACCATAATTTTGGGTCTATTTCTTCAAATACATTAGAGTTTGCGTAAGGAAATATAACCACTGGAAATTCTAACCCTTTAGATTTGTGAATGGTCATTATTTGTACCGATTCTATATTTTCTGGTGTACTGATACTGGCAGAATTACCTTTTTTGTCCCAATAATCTAAGAAGGATTGCATGTCCGAGCCATATTTCTGCTCTACATCAAAAACCAAGTCCATAAATGCCGAAAGGTGTGCATCTGAAGAAGGAATAAGATCAAAAGTTTTAATGGCATAAGCTAAACCATCAAAAACTGAAGTCTGTCTAAGTTGAGAAGCATCAAAACCGTATACAGCTAATAAGTGCTCATCTAGATGACCTAAATTTTCATAGATATAAGCGTGCTTGTCTTTTTTTCCTTCGGATAGAAAATTTAGAATTTCATATTGTATCTCTAGTTCCGTGGGTTGAACCATATACCTAATAAGCTGCACGAGGAATATAGTTTTTGCACTTTCACTAAGTAATAATGAATCTGATGATACAACAGGTATACGATGTTGCATTAAGAAATCAGCCAATAAAAGACCATGTTTCTTTTTACGGATAATAATACAGATATCACTATAGGTATACCCTTGCTCCAAACATTTATTAATGGAATCTAATGTATTAGTAGCATACTCCTCATTAGAATCTTCTTCTAATAATGAAATATTTACATAGCCACCTTCTTTCTGGTTAGTTTCTTGGGTGTTACCAATTTTAAAGAATTCTTGATATATCTCGTTTTCTAAAAACGGACTAATGCTTTGAAAAAAATTATTATTGAAATTAATGACTTCGGCATAGCTTCTATAATTCTTTGGTAAAGTGACCAATTCGGATTTTACCGTAAATGGATGCGATTGGTGTGTTGCCAGTTCTAGAAACTGTTCTGCTTTACCACCACGCCATCTGTAAATTGCTTGTTTTGGATCGCCTACTAAAAAAAGTGAACCTGTAGTACCGAGCTCATCTTCGCCTTCCATGGCGTTACCTATTAATGGAATAAGGTTTTCCCATTGCATTTGTGACGTATCTTGAAATTCGTCAATAAAATAATGGCGATATTTTTCTCCTAAGCGCTCGTAAATAAAAGGTGCAGGTTGGTCTTTAATTTCTTTAGCGATTAAAGTATTGAATTCAGAGATAGAGAGTTGGTCTTTTTCTTCTTGAATAATTTTTAATTCTTTTTGAATAGCATTTAGAAGAGCGAAAGGAATAATATTCCTATTGATATTAGCGTACAGTCCTCTTTTATAGATAACCTCTTTAATAGCTTGATATTGAGTAAGTAATTGTGGGGCTAAATCTTGTGGAGCGTCTTTAATAGTCGCTTTTACTATTTTACCATCAATTAAATTATCTTCTAGTTTGTTGCTGTAAAGCTGAGTTGGATTAAAATTTCCAGCCTGTATTTTTTTAAAATGATTGGGTAATGTTTCCCGTGGGAAATCTTTAAAATCCAATCCGCTGGCAACAATTATCTCAAGAGCTTTAGAAGCGAGTTCAACAATTTTTTTCTCTAAGTGTTTTGTTTCTTTTTTAAGATGAGTTTGAAGTTTTAAAAAATCTTCAAGTTCCACTTGTTTTAAGTGTTTTAGATGATCGGCATTATTTTCATCGAATATAAGTTTACCAATTTTTAATAGATCGAATGCTATATCCCAACTTCTATCATCTTCAATTTTTTCAAGCGCAAAATCTAAAAGGACTTTTGTAAATACTGGGTCTTCGCCAGCTTTGCTAATAACACGTTCAACAGCTTCTTGCAAAAGAAGATCAACATCTAAAACAACTTCAAAATTTTGCGGAATTTTTAAATCCTTAGCAAAAGTTCTTATGAGTCTGTGTGTGAACTTATCTATTGTGGAAATGTCAAAAAAAGCGTAATTGTGTAAAATTTGCTTTAGGCGAAGTTTGCCTAGTGCTGGTAGTTCTACAAAAGTGTAATTGGTTTCATTTAATATATCCTTAAATAAGGGAGAGGCATTTTCAATAGAATTGGTTTTAGAAAACTCAAATAGACTATTTAATATTCGATGCTTCATTTCATTTACTGCTTTGTTGGTAAATGTGATAGCTAATATTTTTCTAAAATTTTGAGGAGATGCCAGTATAATTTTCAGGTATACTTTAGCAAGGGCATAGGTTTTGCCGGATCCCGCAGAAGCATTATATATGGTAAATGAATTGCTTGACACTAGTTTTTACTGCAAATTAAGGATTCCTGCACGGTTCTTAACAAATTATTTGGTGAATATAAATGTTAAAATTCGTAGTTTTGAGTGACTATTAATATTAATCTTAAAACAAAAAAATTATGGCTTTTCAATTACCGAAATTGCCTTACGCTTATGACGCTCTTGAGCCTCATATAGATGCGAGGACTATGGAAATACATCATACAAAACACCATAACGGATATACAACTAAATTAAATGCGGCTATTGAAGGAACCGATCTAGAAGGTAAATCAATAGAAGATATTTTAACTGGTTTGGATATGAACAATGGTGCTGTAAGAAATAATGGAGGAGGTTTTTACAATCACTCATTATTCTGGACAATTTTATCACCTAACGGTGGTGGAAAACCTAGTGGCGAGTTAGCAGAAGCAATTGATAGTGCTTTTGGTTCTTTCGAAGAATTTAAAAATAAATTTACAACTGCTGCAGGTACTAGATTTGGTTCTGGTTGGGCATGGTTATGTGTTCAAAAAGGTGGTAAAGTAGAAGTTTGTTCTACTCCAAACCAAGATAATACCTTAATGCCAGGAGTTGGTTGTGGGGGTCATCCAATTTTAGGTTTAGACGTTTGGGAACATGCTTATTACCTAAACTATCAAAACAAAAGACCAGATTATATTGAAGCATTTTTCAACATAATTAACTGGGATGAAGTTTCAAAACTTTATGCAAGTAACAAGTAAATAAGAGTAGAAATATTCTTAACTGATTTGTAGGAAACCACTTATGAAAATTTCATGGGTGGTTTTTTCGTTTTTAAAAATAGAAAAGGGCGGAGAAGTCTCCACCCTTTTCGTCCCAAATCTTACCATAAACTTAACCTACTTATGCTATGGCAATACTAAATTACTGGTATTGAGTAAATAAAAAAAGGAATTTTGTGAAAAAATTAAACTTTTATTTTGCTAATGGACTTTTGTGAGGGAGTAATAAGTTAGGGTAACTGTCTAGAAGATAAGCCGATTGGTATAAAATAAAAAGACGGAGCATTGCTCCGTCTTTTCCCCAAATCTTACCATGAACTTAACCTACTTATGCTATGGTTCTGTAAATATATAGTGGTGTGGTGCTTATTAAAAAGCTATTCGATGTAAGTCTTAAACTTAGGTTGTAATGCAAAATGTAAATTTTGAACGATAATTTTTGGAAGAAGGGAATCAGAAATAGGTATAAAATAAAAAGACGGAGCATTGCTCCGCCTTTTTCCCCAAATCTTACCATGAACTTAACCTACTTATGCTATGGTTCTGTAAATGTAATTGCCTTATTAGAGACTAGGAAAGGTATTGGCTGAACTTCTCGAAATAACGTTAAAGGGGGCATTGGGCAGAAAAGGTTTACAAATTATAGAAACCTTGAGTTATGAAAATAAAAAAGGCGGAGAAGTCTCCACCTTTTTTGCCCCAAATCTTACCATGAACTTAACCTACTTATGCTATGGTAGCTTTAAAAGTAAAGATGGTTAAGTCAATTCGACTATTCAGTCGATAAAACGCTTTATTCGTCGATGAAATGCATAAAAAGCATGCATTTCATCGATATATTATTTAATAAGCACGTTCATTGTTTCCTTCGTAAAAGTTGATGAATGCTCTATTTACAACTCTATTTCCACCTGGTGTTGGGTAGTTACCGGTAAAATACCAATCTCCTAAATTCTTAGGACAAGCCTCGTGTAAGCTCTCAATGGTTTGGTATATAATAGATACTTCAGCATTAATCCCTTCAGGACTTAAAAGCTCTCCTGTTTTCTTTGATATCTCTTTCGCAGTAAAAGGAGCGTAGAATTCTTTCACATAATTGATAACATCATTATCATGGGTATTAACCTGTGTTAAACACTTCTTGTAGATTTCCTCTACAATATGCATAGTGTTATTGTCTTCATGTAAGGCTAAAGTAGCTTTAAAGGCAATAAAGTCTTCTAGTTTGGCCATATCTATACCATAACAATCAGGATATCTAATTTGAGGCGCAGATGAGACCACTATAATTTTCTTTGGAGATAATCTATCCAATATTCTAAGAATACTCTTTTTAAGGGTAGTACCACGAACAATACTATCATCTATAATTACAAGATTGTCACCTTCCTTTACAGAACCATAAGAAATGTCATAAACATGGGCAACTAAATCATCTCTGCTGCTGTCTTGAGTAATAAATGTTCTAAGCTTGGCATCTTTGATGGCTACTTTCTCGATCCTTGGTCTTACATCTAATATTTCATGTAATTGTTCACCAGTAATTCCTGTACCTAAAGCTAAAATCTGCTCTTCCTTTTTCTTGTTCAAATAGTTTTGAGCTTCCTTGACCATTCCGTAGAAAGAAGTTTCGGCGGTATTTGGAATATAAGAGAAGACCGTGTTTTTGATATCTTCTTCTATAGATTCCAATATTTGTGGAAATACCAATTTCCCTAATGCTTTTCTTTCTTGGTAGATTTCTTTATCACTACCTCTTGAGAAATATATACGTTCAAAAGAACATGCCTTACGCTCCTTAGGTTCCTGTATTTGCTTAATGGCACTTGTACCGTTCTTTTTAATAATAATTGCAGCACCTGGATCCAGTTCTTTTACTTCATCATAAGGTACGTTGAATACTGTTTGTATTGCAGGTCGTTCTGATGCAACAACAACAACTTCATCATCTCTATAATAGTATGCAGGTCTAATACCGCTAGGATCTCTTAAAACAAAGGCATCGCCGTGACCTAATAAACCGGCCATTGCATAACCACCATCAAAATTCTTTGCCGCTCTTCTTAATATTTTAGAAACTTTTAAACGTTCGGCAATTAAAGGTGAAGCTTGCTGTTTTGTAAAACCTTCTTTTTTTATCTGCTTGTATAATTTTGCTACNGCNTCATCAAGAAAATGACCAATTTTTTCCATGACAGTAACTGTATCTGCCATTTCTTTAGGGTGTTGCCCTAATTGAATTAAATTGTCAAAAAGTTCGTGAACATTGGTCATGTTAAAGTTACCGGCAACAATAAGGTTACGGTGCATCCAGTTGTTCTGTCTTATGAAAGGGTGAACACTTTCAATACTGTTTTTACCAAAAGTACCATAACGCACGTGTCCTAAAAGTAGCTCACCTATATAAGGTATGTGCTTTTTTTGCAACGCAACATCATCTTCATATTCTGGATGTTCTTTTAACTCTGTATTAATACGGTCATTAATTTGAGCAAAAATATCCTGTATAGGTTGCTGTTGACATGATCGAACACGACTCATGTAACGTTCCCCTGCTTTTACATCTAATTTAATACTGGCAAAACCTGCACCATCTTGTCCACGATTGTGCTGTTTTTCCATCATTAAATACATTTTATTTACACCATAAAATGCTGTTCCGTATTTTTCTTTGTAATACTCTAGCGGTTTCAATAACCGTATTACAGATATACCACACTCATGCTTAATTGCGTCACTCATTGTTTTTGGTATTAAAAAAACCCCAAAAATTTTGGGGCTAGGGGTTATTGTAATTCTATGTCAAACTGGGTCAGTTTTTTAAACTGATGCAGTCTTTCTCTAATTTCTTTACGATCTAAACTTATCATTCTTTCAGTCCCGAATTTTTCGACGCTAAACGAAGCTAGGTTAGATCCGTGAATAATAGCTTTTTTCATATTCTCAAAAGAATTATCATCGCTTGCTGCCAAGTATCCAGAAAATCCTCCGGCAAATGTATCACCGGCACCTGTTGGATCAAACACTTCTTCTAATGGTAATGCTGGTGCAAAGAATACTTGGTCTTCGTTAAATAACAAAGCGCCATGTTCTCCTTTTTTAATCACTACATATTTAGGTCCCATCGTAAAAATCTTCTGTGCCGCCTTAACTAAAGAATATTCTCCAGTTAATTGTCTAGCTTCCTCATCATTGATGGTTAATACATCTATATGTTTAATAACCGCCATTAAATCGCTTAAAGCATTGTCCATCCAAAAATTCATGGTGTCCAATATGATTAACTTTGGTCGTTTTTTCATCTGTTTAATTACACCCATTTGAACAATTGGGTGAAGATTACCTAGCATTACTACATCGGCATCATTATAGTCCTCAGGAACAACAGGGTTAAAGTCTTCTAATGTATTTAATTCTGTAGCTAAAGTGTCTCTAGAATTTAAATCATTGTGGTATTTACCTTTCCAAAAGAATGTTTTACCACCTTTTACAATTTCTAAAGCAGAAATATCGATACCTCTGTCGGTAAGTAAGTCTAAATATTCTTGAGGTAAATCATCACCTACTATAGATATAATGGCTGAATCTACATCGAATTGCGACGCTGCCAAACCAATATAAGTAGCTGCGCCACCTAGTATTTTATCTGTTTTACCAAAAGGAGTTTCTATCTCATCAAAAGCGACAGTTCCTACTATTAAAAGCTTGCCCATAAATATGAAAAAATTTAAGCTGCAAATATAAGGTTTTGAAAAGCGAATTAAAACGGTTTATTAAATACAAATTGCATTAGTTATTAAAGAGGAGCTGTTGATATAATATAGTAATTATTTCCTACCAAAATCTGCAGGAATTTCCCCCCAAGCCTTCGTTTCCCATTTTACCACAACCGTACTGTATTGGTTTTTCTTTAACCAATCTACAGCTCTGTCTATAAGTTCAAAAAGATTTTTGTTTTTAGCGGATACAGCTAATTTGGTATTGCAGTTCTTTTTGCGCACCCAGCTCATGGCTGTTCTAGAGTCTGTATAAATGATACGGTCGCTCTTGCGCTCCTTTAAAAATGCGAGCCCGTGTACAATAGCCAAAAACTCACCAATATTATTTGTACCCTGTGGAAATGGACCTTGTCTAAATAATTTCTTGCCTGTTTTGGTATCTACACCTTGGTATTCCATAATACCAGGATTACCGCTGGAAGCTGCATCAACAGAAATAGAGTGATAATTACACCAGGATTACCGCTGGAAGCTGCATCAACAGAAATAGAGTGATAATTAGGTTGCCCTATTCGTAAAAGTTCTTCTTTTGACAGGGATGATGCTGTTTTTTTCTTTCCTTTAAAATCGGCATAATTACCATTGTAGGCTTTTTTTGCGGTTTCAAAAGACTCAAAAGACTTGTATTCGGCACCAGCATAATTAGCTATGGATTTTTTACACTCTTTCCAAGAATCAAAAATACCTGGCTTCTTTCCTTTCCAGACAACATAGAACTTTCCTTTTTTTGCCATTACTGTTTCAATAATATTTCGTCAATAATTTTAGGGAAATACTCATATTCTAATTGGTGCACCTTTGACGCAATGTCCTCAGCACTGTCGTTGGGTAGTACGGTAGCTTTTGCCTGTTTAATTATAGCTCCTTCGTCATAGTGTGCATTTACATAATGTATAGTAATACCTGTTTCTGTTTCTTTATGCTCTTTCACGGCATTATGAACATGCATACCGTACATGCCTTTGCCACCGTATTTTGGTAATAGTGCCGGGTGTATGTTTATTATTTTATTAGGGAAGGCGAGGGTAATAGCTTCTGGCACTTTCCATAAAAACCCTGCCAATATAATAAGGTCTGGCTCTAAAGATTGAAGCATATTTAGTATAAAATCGCTTTTAGAGAAAGCTTGTCTATTAAAAAATAGGGCATTTATTTCAAGTCTATTGCACCGTTCAATGACTTTGGCATCGCTTTTGTTAGTTAATACACAGCATATAGTAACATCTTTGCGGAGTTTAAAATAGTTGGCAATGTTTTCAACATTAGATCCTGAACCTGAGGCAAAAAGAATAATTTTTTTGGTTTTCAATAGAAGTGGTCTTTTTAAGAGAGCGAACAATGAAATTAAATTCGGCAAAAAAAGCAAATAAAAAGCTTGTCAGTATTTAGAAAAAAACGATTATCATCTATAGTTCTATTACCTCACTTCTTTTCAATACCTTTTAAAAACGTTACCGAAACAAAATATTTAATACGGTAAAATTACAGCACATGTCTTTAATTTTATTAAATTACAATACATTTTAACGACAATTAGTGTAATTAAACCAAAGTTTTTTATTTTTGCCTTCAATTTAAATTTTTAAAACAAATATTATTATGTCAGACATTGCATCAAGAGTTAAAGCTATCATCGTTGATAAATTAGGAGTTGATGAAAACGAAGTGGTAACCGAGGCTAGCTTTACTAACGATTTAGGCGCAGATTCATTAGACACGGTAGAGTTGATAATGGAGTTCGAAAAAGAATTTGATATCCAAATTCCAGACGATCAAGCTGAGAATATCGCAACTGTTGGTCAAGCCATCAGCTATATAGAAGAAGCGAAGTAAAACATGTTTTCTTGAATAGAATTCAAATTATCCATGTGGTAAATGCTCCGCATGGATAATTTTTTTTAATTTACGCTTGGTTTAGATTTAAACAAATAAGAAGTTAAATGCAGTTAAAGCGAGTTGTAGTTACAGGTTTGGGGGCACTTACCCCAATAGGTAATAATATTGAGGAGTATTGGGACGCATTGATCAACGGTAAAAGTGGATCTGCGCCAATAACTTATTACGATACAGAAAAATTCAAAGTTAAATTCGCTTGTGAGCTAAAGAATTACAAGACCGAAGATCATTTCGAAAGAAAAGAAGGCCGTAAGCTAGATAGATTTGCACAATATGCACTTGTATCTTCTGATGAAGCTATTCTTGATTCTAAATTAGATTTAGAAAAAGTCGATAAATTTCGTGTTGGCGTTATTTGGGGAGCAGGAATTGGAGGGTTGGAAACTTTCCAGAATGAAGTAATGAATTTTGCTAATGGTGATGGTACGCCTAGATTCAATCCATTCTTTATACCAAAAATGATTGCTGATATAGCACCGGGTAACATATCCATAAAACATGGTTTCATGGGGCCTAACTATACAACTGTTTCTGCATGTGCCTCTTCGGCCAATGCAATGATAGATGCCTTAAACTATATTCGTTTAGGACATTGTGATGTTATAGTAACAGGTGGTAGTGAAGCAGCGGTAACTATTGCAGGTATGGGTGGTTTTGGAGCAATGCATGCATTATCTACTAGAAATGAAAGTCCGGAAACGGCTTCAAGACCTTTTGATGCAACTAGAGATGGTTTCGTATTAGGTGAAGGAGCAGGGGCATTGGTTCTAGAAGAATATGAGCACGCAATTGCAAGAGGAGCAAAAATATATGCAGAAGTAGCAGGTGGCGGTATGTCAAGTGATGCTTATCATATGACGGCACCACACCCTGATGGAATTGGAGTGGTTAGAGTAATGGAGAACTGTTTAAGAGATGCAGGTTTATCTATAGAAGATGTTGATGCCATTAATACACATGGTACTTCAACACCACTAGGAGATGTTGCGGAACTTAAGGCAATTACCCAAGTATTTGGAGATCATGCCAAAAACATAAATATTAATTCTACCAAGTCAATGACCGGTCACTTATTAGGCGCGGCAGGAGCCATAGAAGCAATTGCCTCAATTCTGGCAATGGAACACGGTGTTGTTCCTCCGACTATAAATCATACTACGGTAGATGAGAATATTGATCCTAGTTTAAACCTTACATTGAATAAGGCACAAAAACGAGATGTAAAAGTTGCCATGAGTAACACATTTGGTTTTGGCGGTCATAATGCATGTGTAGTTTTTAAAAAAATCGATTAATTAGTTTTATGTCATTTCCCACAAACTTATTTAATTCCCATCCAAAAGAGGATGGGGATTTTTTTTTGGGAATAACCAAAATCCTTGGTTTTAAGCCTAAAACATTATCATTTTATAAAAAAGCCTTTCTTCATAGGTCAATGAATAAAAAGGATGATGAAGGTAATGCTATGAACTATGAGCGTTTAGAATTTTTAGGAGATTCTATGCTTGGCACTATTATTTCTAAACACCTTTACCTTGAAGTGCCAGAAGGAGATGAAGGATATCTTACAAAAATGCGTTCTAAAATTGTGAGTAGAGAGCATTTAAATGAGTTAGGTAAAGATTTAGGGTTAATTAATTTTGTTGAAAGTAGAATTCCTAAATCACATTTTGGTCAAAACATTCATGGTAATGTGTTTGAAGCTTTGGTAGGCGCAATTTATCTTGACCGTGGTTATAAGTACTGCGAAAAATTCATTAAAAAGAGAGTTATAGAACCTTATGTGGATATAGAGCAGTTAGAAGGTAGGGTTATTAGTTATAAGAGTTTAGTGATTGAATGGTGTCAAAAGCAAAAGAAATCATTTGATTTTGATGTGTATGAAGATACCGGCAATGATGCTTTAAAACATTTTGCGGTTAAACTTTCAATTGGGGGTAATATAGTTGCAAAAGCTAGGGCAACTTCAAAGAAAAAAGCAGAAGAGAGAGCATCTAAAAGAGCTTTTTTTGCGCTACAGGATAAGATGGGTAATTGATCATTTACCAAAATGATAAAATGCTAACATTTTAATAACTATTAATATGATTTTATCAATTTTTGTAACTAGGCATTATAGCTTAGAAGTTCTATATTTACCTTTTTGTTGAAGTATGGCTACTACTTATAAAATAAATGATGATTTTTACGATGAATCCTTTAGCCTTATTGCTTTACACACTACCTTAGAAGATTTTGCTTTAGCCTACGGTTTAAACCAAAGTCTTAAGGCAAAATTTGTAAGAGCAAAAAAGAATTTTAATCTTGCTGAAAATAAATCGTTTCCCATTTTTGAATGGGAAGATGAGTTTAATGACATGTATTGGGTTTTAGTTGCCAATCATAGCAGTGAAAAAGAACTCGTAACACATGATGATTTATTTAAGAATGAAACAACATATAAAACACCTAGGTTAATACCTGAGTATAAAGATGTTGATTATCTATTAAAAATAGAAACAGAAAAGGATTTTGATACAAATTCCTTAATTAAGAATATACTAATGTTGCCTAGAGTTATGGCAGCATATGAAATAAGTACAGAAAAACTAAAATCAAAGAACAATCTAATTTTTTAAATATGCCAACTGTAAAAAAGACGAAAATTGTAGCCACATTAGGGCCTGCAACTAGCAAGAAAGAGGTACTCAGGAGCATGATTAGTGCAGGAGTCGATGTATTCAGAATAAACTTTTCTCATGCCGATTACGATGATGTAAAAGAGCGTGTATCAATGATACGCGAATTAAATAAAGAAATGGATATCAACACCTCCATTTTAGCGGATTTACAAGGACCTAAATTACGTGTAGGCGTAATGGCCGGAGATGTTGTGGTTAGTCCTGGTGATGAAATAACTTTTGTTACTGGTGAGCCGTTTGAAGGTACTGCAGAACGTGTTTACATGAATTACAAAGAATTTCCTAGAGATGTTAAAGCTGGGGAGCGTATTCTTTTAGATGATGGTAAATTAATGTTTGAAGTAGTTGAAACCAATGGTGATAACGAGGTGAAAGCTAAAGTTATTCAAGGTGGGCCACTAAAATCTAAAAAAGGTGTAAACTTACCTAACACTAATATTTCTTTACCTGCGCTTACAAAGAAAGATATTAAAGATGCTGAATTCGCTATTTCTTTAGAAGTAGATTGGATCGCACTTTCTTTTGTACGTTTCAGTCAAGATTTAATTGATCTACAAAACATTATAAGCAAGCATTCAGATCATAAAATTCCAATTATAGCTAAAATTGAGAAGCCTGAAGCTGTTGAGAATATTGATAAAATTGTTGCTTATTGTGATGGTCTAATGGTTGCTCGTGGAGATTTAGGTGTAGAAGTTCCTGCACATGAAGTTCCATTGATTCAAAAACAACTAGTATTACGTGCTAAGAAAGCTAGAATCCCTGTAATTATTGCTACCCAAATGATGGAAACAATGATTACTAGCCTTACTCCAACAAGAGCAGAGGTAAACGATGTTGCGAACTCTGTTATGGATGGTGCAGATGCAGTAATGTTATCTGGTGAAACTTCTGTTGGTAATTATCCAGTACAGGTTATAGAAAAGATGTCTAGTATACTTGAGAGTGTTGAAGGTTCTGATCTAATTCATGTTCCTCATGATCCACCACATATTCGTACAAAGAGATTTATTACAAAATCTATCTGTTACCATGCAGCCTTAATGGCAAATGATATCAAAGCGAAAGCGATATCTACTTTGACAAATAGTGGTTATACCGCTTTTCAAATTTCAGCATGGAGACCAAGTGCACATATTTTAGTATTTACATCAAATAAAAGGATTCTTACACAGTTGAATCTTTTGTGGGGAGTTAAAGCTTTTTACTATGATAAGTATGTATCTACAGATGATACTATTGATGATGTTAACCGTATCGCCTTTAATAAAGGATACTTACAGGTTGGTGACATGCTAGTTAGTCTTGCAGCTATGCCTATTAAAGATAAAGGGATGGTAAATACATTAAGAGTTAGTGAAATTGAATCTGAGGATATTTAAGCAGATCAACATTATTCTATATAAAAAAAAGGGTCGCTAATGAGCGACCTTTTTTATGTTTTACACTTTAATAATTACGCTACTTCTTTTTCAAAGGCAATGAAGTTTACTATATCGCCTTTAAGGTCAAAAACAGGTTGTCCTTGAATCCAACAGTTGTATGTAGATCCATCTTTTCTGTAATTGACAACAGTAACTTCAAAAGATTTCTTTTGTTTAACGGCATCAGAGACTATTTTTAAAGTAGATTTTGATGTCAAATTACCTTGAAACATTTTAGGACTTTTACCTATAATTTCTTCAGGATGGTATTGACTCATATTCCACATATTTTTAGTGGCAAAAACGATATTTAATTTGGTATCGGTAACAACCACAACATTCTTCTCTGCTTTCAATTTAACATCTAAAATATCGGTATCAATATTCCAAGAATTAGTAGCAACTAGATTTAAAAGTGAAACGGTATCTTCTTCCGTTCGTTTTATATCTTCATAATTTGAAGCATAAAAGTCCCATGATAAAACGGGTAACATGGTTAATTTTAAATTTTTTCTAAACTTGATTACGGCATTGTCGTAATCTTTTAAATTTGTCATTTTATACAGTTTAGCTTGGTAATAAAAATTTCTTTTTCACAGCAATTTGCCATAAAGCTAAAAAATTACGGACTACAGTTATAATTTTAAGAGACGATTAATAGAAATGTTTAAATAATCTCTACTTATACACTAAAATGTATTTAAAAGGTTGAACATAAAGTGAGTACATTTTCATTTAAAATCAATAAAACAATAAAAACCCTAATAAGAATTATTCCTATTAGGGTTTAAAGCTTGGTTATAATTAAGTTAGAATTACAGTATTAATTCCATCCGCCACCTAAGGCTTGGTATACATTCACCCTTGCCATAAGTTGGTCTTTTTTAGTTTCCACTAATTCCATTTTAGATTCTAAAGCCTCGCGCTGTGTTAGAAGAACTTCTATGTATTCAATTCTTGCAGATTGAAATAATCGCGTAGATAAATCTATAGAGGCTGTCAATGCCTTCACTTGGTTTTCCTTTAATTCATAACTCTTTTTAAGGTTGTCCATTTTAGACAATTGATTAACCACCTCTATATACCCACTTAAAATGGCTTTTTCATACTCATAAACGGCTTGAATTTGTTTAGCGTTAGCAGTGTTATATCCTGCTTTGATTGCGTTTCTATTAATCAATGGACCAACAATATCGCCAACCGCGCTATAAATTAAAGACTCAGGAGTCTCGGTAAGATATTTTGGGTTGAATGCCTGAAGTCCAACTCCTGCTTTTAGCCCTATTGAAGGGTAAAAATTGGCTCTTGCTACTTTGATATTAAGTTTTGCAGCTTCTAATTCATATTCAGCTTGTCTAATATCGGGTCTGTTCAAGAGTAATTGAGAAGGTATTCCTGCATAAATAGTATCCATAGGGGTATCTATAAACCCGCCAGAACTACGGGCAATAGGCTGTGGTTGTCTACCTATTAAAAAATTGAGTTTGTTTTCCATTTCAACAATTTCTTGTTGTACCTCAAACTTATGGCTTTGGTTTTTTGATACCTCTGCCTCGAACCTTTTAACAGCGAGTTCCGTAGCACGGGCAGCTTCTTTTTGCAACCGAACCATTTTTAGAGCATTTCCTTGAAGCTCAAGATTTTGCTCAATAAACGCCAACTGATTGTCTAAGGCTAATAGCTCGTAATAAGAATCGGCTATTTCGGAAATTAATCTAGTAATCATAAAGTTTTTACCCTCAATGGTAGATAGATATTCTAGAGCAGCAGCTTTTTTAGAGTTACGTAGTTTTTTCCATACATCTAACTCCCAAGTAGCGAAAAGTCCGGCAGAGTAATCTGTTAATGGTTCAGGAAATTCTTTACCTTCTTTTACTTCTAGATTTTTCTCTACAGCACCATTTCTGGTATACTCGCCTACTTTTTCAATTTCGGCACCAACGCCATAGGTTATAAACGGTAAGTATTCTCCTTTTCTAGCTTTTACCTCATTTTGGGCAACATTGATCTGTTGCATCATAATGTTCAACTCTTGGTTATTAACCAAAGCAGTATCAATTAATTTTATCAAATTATCATCTTTGAAAAAATCTTTCCATTTTATAATTGCACTGTTGGTAGTATCCGTAGATTGTTGTGCATAGTGGTTTGGTAACTTGTTGTTTTCTTGTTTAAGTTCCTTTGTTGGAACACAAGAATAAAACAAACCTATGTTGGTTAGAAGCACCAAAAGTAGTTTTCCATGCTTCATGGTTTTTTTAATTTTGATCATCTTCTTCTTTTTTGGTTAATTTTTTAATCATTTGCTTTAGTTCGCGGAGTTTTTGGCGCGTTTTACTTTCACCTTCGCTTATTCTTACAAATTCTTCTGAAATAGGCTCATCAGATTCACCTTTAATAAGTCCGCGACCATCTGCCATTCTAGCAAAAACGTAATAAAGACCAGGAATAATCAGCACCCCTATTAACGTACCCATAAGCATACCGCCCATGGCTGAACCACCAATAGTTTTGTTGGCAATGGCACCGGCTCCATGCGCTATCACTAATGGAATTAATCCTGCAATGAAAGCAAATGATGTCATTAGAATAGGTCTAAACCGCACTTTTGCACCTTCAATGGCAGATTCTAAAATAGTGCTGCCCTGTCGTCTTTTTTGAACAGCGAATTCTACAATAAGAACACCGTTTTTACCTAAAAGACCTACAAGCATAATAAGCCCTATTTGCGCATATACATCATTTGCCAGACCCATTGCTTTTAGCATAAAAAACGATCCAAGAATACCAATGGGTAAGGAAAGGATGATAGCGAATGGAAGTAGAAAACTCTCATACTGCGCGGCAAGCACGAAGTAAACAAATATTAATACTACAAGAAATATGTAGATAGATTCGTTGCCTCTTTGCGCCTCGTCATATGATAAACCTTCCCAGGCAACGTCAAAACCTCTCGGTAATG
>JGI24519J20070_1000135_pt1 | contig 23149 bp, 15 predicted proteins | sample LinPmetageLP43_FD_20070 | JGI IMG/M metagenome (IMG submission 20070) | reverse complement strand
TTAAATCTTGATGCGCTTTTACCACCTTCCCCTGTAATAATTGTTCTTGAAGCATTGTCTAGAGCATCAGGAAAAATCATATTACCTTCATTATAATGATAAGCAAAACCAGATTTAGAAGTTCTTGTTTCTTTTTTAGCTCCTTTTAAATAATGCCACTTATCGTGCTCCTCAATAGGAATATAAAATTCTTCTGGTATGCTTTCTTTTTGCAAAATATCTGCTAGTACTGTTCGCTTTCCAGTATAGCTAGCAGTTGTCTTTGTAGTGTATACTTTACCATTTATAAAAACCCCGGTATTTAGAAAAGGAGATAATTTTTCACCCAAATTAAATTTTTCAGATAAAGAAACAAGATCATCTATTATATCAAAAGCCATCATTTTAGATGAAGTGCTGGTCACTGGGAATGCCGATGCAATTGTACCTTTTTCAAAAATCCATTCTTCAGGTTTAGCCTTTTTTATTTGTTTATATAGGGGAGTAGATTTATGGTATCCTAGAAAAAAAATACGTCTACGTCTTTGGGGTAATCCATAATCTGCAGCGTTAATAACTCTCCACTCTACGGCGTAACCTAAATCATCCAAACTTTTTAACATGATTGCAAAATCTCTACCGCGTTGATTAGAAGGAGATTTTAGTAATCGATCTACATTTTCAAGAAATAGATATTTTGGTGGGTTTTTCTTTTCCGATAAAATTCTATGAATGCTCCACCATAAAACCCCTTTTTTACCAATAAGACCTTTAGAATTATTTAGTGTTGATGCAACCGAGTAATCTTGGCAGGGAAAACCACCAACTAGAATATCTGCATCGGCAATATCCTTGGTAGGCACTTCAGAAATATCTTTATTGCGATGGTTTTGGGATCCAAATCTAGCTTCATAAACCTTTGAGGCATGCTGTGTTTTAGTACTGGGTTCCCATTGATTGCTCCAAACTACCTCATAGCTATCAGTATCCTCCAATCCTAAGCGAAATCCACCAACACCTGCAAAAAGCTCTATGACCTTTAGTTTCTTCATTTGCGATAAAATTACATAATTTCACATGGTAAATACTACTAGAAATTATTTTAGAGATGAAGAGAATACTGTTACAGAAGACTTTTGTGTTGATTTTGATTGCTTTAAATACTGCATGTGGCGTACATATGGACGAAAAAAAAATGATGGCAAATGAAATTGAAGGTGTCAAGAATGTATTTGCACCAGATAAACGAACGGCTCTTTTTAATATAGAAGTATTAGATGGTCCATCAGGTTTTACTCTGGTTGGCGAAACCAACTTGCCAAAAGCAATAGATTCATTGAAAATTGTTTTAAAAGAAAAAGGTATAAAAGCTAAGAATGAAGTAAGAATATTACCTGCTAATGATTTAGAAGGTATGACAAAAGCAATTATCAACATTTCTGCAGCAAACCTTAGAAGCAATCCAAAACACTCTGCAGAGTTGGCAACACAAGCTACTTTGGGGACTGTTGTTAATGTTTTAAAGAAAGAAGGAGATTGGTATTTGATTCAAACACCAGATATGTATTTAGCATGGGTAGATCCAGGTGGAATACAGTTGATGACAGAAGAGGATGTAGCGCAATGGACAGCATCAGAAAAGATTATTTATACTAATACATATGGGCATGCATTTACATCTATAGATGCTAAAAATAGAGTGTCTGATCTAGTTGCAGGAAGCTTATTAAAAGTTTTGAATAGTGATGATAATTTTTTTGAAGTAGAATTTCCAGATAGAAGAAAAGCTTATGTTTCTAAAGAAGAGGCTCTAGAATATAACACTTGGTTATCAAACTTAGATTACCAAGCAGATTCACTTATAGAAACTTCAAGAACTTTAATAGGTGTTCCTTATTTATGGGGTGGTACTTCTACCAAAGGAGTTGATTGTAGTGGGTATACCAAAACCATCTACTTTTTAAACGGTATGGTAATACCACGAGACGCATCGCAACAAGTACATGCTGGTATGCCAATAGATTCAGTTTCAGATTTTAGTAAATTAGAAAAAGGCGATTTGTTGTTCTTTGGAAGAAAAGCAACAGAAACAACTTCAGAGAAGGTAGTTCATGTTGGTATGTGGATCGGTGATAATCAGTTTATACATGCATCTGAAATGGTACGTATAAGTAGTGTTGATAAAGATTCTCCAAATTACGATGAATTTAATGTTGGACGTTATTTAAGAACGCAACGATTATTAAATCAAGAAGATCCGCTACTAAAAAATTTAAATATCACTAAACCGCTAAAAGATTAACCTAAGTTTATAGAATTGGTAGTTCATCGTTTTTAAGATAAAAATTATAACATTGTTATATTAAGCTCGTTTTATGATAGTTCACTATCAATAACTTGCTATGAAAAAAACGTTATTCTTTGTTTTAATCTGCTGTTTTTTAGGATCATTTACAACTATTGCTCAAAACGATGTTGGTACATTATATTTTAAGGATGGTAGGAAACTTCATGGTCTTGCCAAGCTTATAAATGGCGATCAAGTAAAGTTTAGAAACGCAAAAGGAGAGAAAGCCCAACGATATCATTTTGAAGATTTAGCACAGGTAGTTATCAACGATAGGGAAGAACCATCCACGTATATCTATTTAGAAATTCGCAAAGGTTTTTTTAATGTTGTTAGAGAACTAGAAATAGGACCTGTAAGTTTATATGTTCTTGAACAAAGAGGTTATTCAGCACCAATGTATGTGGGTGGTGCAAATAGTCAAATGAATATGATGCACAGCAACTTTTACGACATAAACAATTTATATGTAAGTAAAGGAAACAGTGGAGAAATTACGCATTTAGGCTCAAATCAACTTTTTAGCAAAAATTTTAAAAATGCAGCATCAGAATATTTTTCTGATTGTCCTGTTTTAGTAACTAAGATTCAGAACAAAGAGTTTAAGAAAAAACATGTTAAGGACATAGTCAACTTTTACAATCTTAAGTGTAATGAGCAGCAGGCGGTTATCCTAAAGAAAAACCAGTAATAATTCCTTTTTAAATTATCTATTCTGAAGCAATAAATTCACGAATGTCTTTGCTCAATTTTATTAAATCTGGCTCATGTGTATACATCATATGGCCCGCTTCATAATATTTCATATCAACACGTTCTTTTACTATACCGTTTCTATCAAAAGTATATTCTGCATCAAAAAACGGAGTAATTAAATCATAATATCCACTTGCAACCATTATTTTCATAGCGGTATTTCTACGCATGGTTTCACCTAAATCTGGAGCAGTATTTACAGGCATAGGTTCCCAATATTTACCATCGGGTACTGTTCTCCATCTCCAATTAGACCCACCACCAGAAGTTATATAGGGTCTATCCATTTTAACCTTTAATTCTGAAGCAAAATAATGATTTAAGCTAGCAGTGTAGGCAGCACTTATTTGATAACTTGCAGCATCGCCCAAATGAGGATTTTCTGATAGTTTATCTGCTTCATCACCCATAAACCGCCCATCTAATCTACCAATGGCTAAACCCTTGTCAGACAATAATTGTTTTTGAAAACGGCCCATTAAAATTCGTAAATCAGATTGTAGAATATAGTTCTTTTCCAACCCTGTGAAATAAGATAGTTTTTCTGCTATCGTGTTCTTTTCAACTTCACTTAACGAATTGCCTTTATACAAAGAAGGTATATAGGTGTTGTATGTAAAATCTCTACATTCTTGTGTAAAGCTTTCTAAAGACTTGCCCTGACCTGCTTTTTTATGATACCAAGCAGTAGCAGCCATGCTGGGTAAATAAGTAATGAATGAAGTAATATTGTTCTTTACAGAAGTAGACCCGGCATAATCTAATGCTTGAGAAATTAAAATCATTCCATTTAAAGCCATATTTTGCCCAGAACCCTCTAAGGTTTTTCCAAGTGCAGCAGCACGTGTAGTTCCATAACTTTCACCCGCTAAGTATTTAGGAGAAAACCAACGTTCGTTTTCGGTAACCCACTTTCTTATAAATTGTGCAAATGAATCTACATCTTCTTTTAAACCGTAAAAATCTTTTCCTTTACCCTTGCCAACTAATCTGCTATAGCCTGTACCTACAGGATCTATAAAAACCAAATCTGTTATGTCTAATAGTCCATGTTCATTGTTTACTAAATTGTAAGGTGCTGCACCATCATCGTTTTTAGCATCAGAATCTACTTTTACAATTTTAGGTCCAAAAAATCCCATATGTAACCACATTGATGCAGAACCCGGACCACCATTAAATACAAACGTGACCGGTCTTTTAGTAACATCTCCTATATTGGATTTTGTATACGCCACAGACCAAAATGTAGCAATAGAATCGCCATCCTTATTGGTTAAAAAAGTTTCTTTAGCTGTTGCGGTATAGTCCATAGCTGTACCACCAAAAACCCCTTTGTGCTTGGTAATAAAAGATTTTGCTTCTGGTATGGGTTTCTTTTTAGTCTCCTTTTTTGGTTCTTGAGCTTGCGAAAATTGAAGAAACAATAGGCTGGTAGCTAATAATAGTAGATTTCTCATTTTGAGTAAAAGTATTGATGGTATTGTTAGTTTGTACTTTTAAAAGTAATGATAATATATGAACGGATATTCTGGTATTGATTGGAATACGTCTTAATAATCGCATTATCTAAGATATCAGAACATTGAGTATATTTATATATGTATTTTTTGCCTCAGTTCCCTTTCTTGATAATTCAACCAAACACTATCAATATGAATAAACAACTACTTAAATCGCAAGTACTAGGTGCCTCCCTTTTATTGTTACTAGGTTGCGGAGTTATCAATTCTCAAGAAACAAATGATGGATGGGAAACCATGTACAACGGAAATGATTTAAACGGATGGACAACAAAAGTTCACCACTATGAAGTTGGGGATAATTATGCAGATACCTTTCGCGCTGAAGATGATATGGTGAAAGTGAGATTTGATAAATATGAGGGAGATTTTAATAATAGGTTTTCACATTTATATTTTGATAAACCCTTTTCAGATTTTCATTTTACGGTACAATATAGATTTGTTGGGGAATTATATACTGGTGCACCAGAGTATACCATTTTGAATAGCGGTGTAATGTTTCATTCGCAAGACCCACGGACAATGTTGAAAGAACAAGATTGGCCTATAAGTGTAGAAATACAGTTTTTGGCAGGTATAGAAGAGGGTAAAGAACGCCCAACCGGTAATATGTGTTCACCAGGTACCGATGTAGTTTTTGAAGGTAAAATTGATCCTAGACATTGTATCAATTCATCTTCTGATACGTATTACGGGAATCAGTGGGTAACAGCAGAGTTAGTAGTTTATCACGATTCGTTAGTTAAGCACATCATTAATGGTAAAACAGTGTTAGAATACACAAATCCACAAATTGGGGGTGAGGTAGCAAATGGTTATGATCCTAAAATGAAACAAGATGGTAAGCTTTTGAAAGAAGGTTTTATTGCTTTACAAAGTGAAGGTCAGCCAATTGATTTTAGAGATATTAAAATCAGGAATCTAAAGGGGTGCACTGATCCAAAAGCAAGTAATTATAAGGAGTATTACCAGGTTTCAGATACAAAAGCATGTACCTATAATTAGATCGGTCACTTAAGAATTAAGTAAAGTAAACTATTTCAAAATAGCGCTATACTTAGAATTGTTGCTTAATAATTCTGTAGCCGCTAGAATAGCGTCGTCATTATTTAAGTAATATTGATAAAGACCGTCTCTGTAGAAATAACGTTTTACGATTTCATCTTCTAGATTCTTTTGTATTTCGCTCTGGTACTTATCTAACGCATTTATTTTACCTTTTTCAATGTTCGCTAACAAGGTTTTGTAACTATCCTTTACATCAGAACCTAAAAAGTCGTTTTCATCCCCTGAGAGTGCCTTTTTAATTGCCTGCTCTGCCTTGGTTTCAAAAGAGAAACTACTTTGCTTTACATAATTTTTAAATTCATTAAAATCAGAATCAGAGAATTTAAAATCTGTTACGTTATTTAAATTATGAGCATAATGATAATTGGTAGCATAATCGAATATGACATTGTTCTGTAGCAATGCTAAAGTAAGGTCGTTGGTTTTGGAAGTTGCTACTTCTATGTCTGGTAAAATACCACCACCATCTTGTACTTTTCTACCGTTACGGGTTGTAAAATCATTAAAAGTAGTATTGCGAACGGCGTTACCACTATCATCCCTGTTCCAATAATCTAACGATTGTATGCAACGACCAGAGGAGGTATAGTATCTAGAAATAGTAACTTTTAATTGTGTACCATAAGTTAATTTAAGAGGGCGTTGTACTAAGCCTTTTCCAAAACTTCTGGCACCCATAATTACTGCTCTATCTAAATCTTGTAAACTACCAGAAACAATTTCACTTGCAGAAGCACTACTACCATTTACTAAAACAACTAATGGAATTTCTTCATCTACAGGTTGATTGTTGGTATGATACTCACGATTAAATTTCTTGACCTTAGATTTTGTGGTAACCACTAACTCTCCTTTTGGAACAAAAAGATTAGTAACATTTATAGCTTCAGATAATAATCCGCCAGGGTTGCCTCTTAGATCTAAAATGATTTTCTCGGCACCTTTTCCTTTTAAGTCTAATAGGGCAGATTTTGTTTGCTCTGTAGCTTTGGCATTGAACTTGGCCAAAACAATGTATCCAGTTTTGTTGTCGATCATTTTAAAGAAAGGAACTGCATCTACCTCTATTCCTTCACGGGTAATACTTGTAGAATTAATTTTTCCTTGTCTTTTGTATGTTACATTGACCGTAGAGCCATTAGCCCCTTTTAAAAGCTCACTGGCATTATTTTCAAAATCGGCTACTTTTATATCTCCAATTTGTATTATTTCGTCACCGGCCTTTAAACCAGCTTTATCTGCCGGGTAACCTTGGTGTGGTTCAACAATTAGTAATTTATCGTCAAAAGAACGTACCATTGCGCCAATACCAGAGTATTCTCCCGCATTATTTATTCTGTAAGTCTCTACGTCTTGTTCGTTTAGAAATTTGGTATAAGGATCTAATTCCTCTAGCATATTTTTAATGGCTGTATCCATTAATTCTGCCGGGTTAGTTTCATCCACATAATTCATGTTCAATTCCTTGAACAGGGTGGTAAAGATTTCAATCTGTTTAGCTATTTCAAAAAAGTCACTTTTATAACTACTTCCAATAAATAGAAAGGCAATGGCAATTATGGGTACAAGTACTTTTTTACTTATTATTTTTTTCATCAATCTGTAGCTTAAACTTGTTTAAAACGAGCTTCATTTTATGATCTAACTGCTCAAAGGTGGGCATATCCTTACCAAGGTATAAAAATAGAAACGCAAAGTTTGCATCTGTATTGTTAAAAACCTGTGCTTTATTAAGTCTATAAGACTCCCTAAGCAAACGTTTAATCTTGTTTCTGTCTACTGCACTTTTAAAATTACGTTTGGCAACTGTAACCCCGGTTTTAATTGGTACTTCAATATTCTCTACGGATAGATAAATTAATTTCAACGGATATACAGAAATACCGCTACCCTCTTCAAACAATTGTGTGATGAGTGTTTTGCTTTTAAGTTTTTCCTTTTTTCCGAAGGATTTATCCATTATAAAATTAATATTAAAAAGAATTTGCCCCCAATAAGGGGGCATAAATATCTAAAACTTTAGAAGAAGATACTATTCTGCTTGCCAAACATTATTTTCTAAATTCACATCTGCCATTAACTGAGAAGGATCTAAAACAATTGCTTTTATGGAAGACATTGGTTTATTGATTACAAAATCGTAGGTAGGGTAAGCCCAGGCCCAGTCTTCTATAACCGTTCTTTCAATACCATCATATGGGTTTGCTTTTTCTCCGCGCATCATACGTAACGGCGCATAAAAAGTTTCTCTTGTATCATCATTGTAAACAACCAAAATATCCATAGGCATTGGCATTAAACCAATGCGCTCTAAGGTAACTTTGGTAGTATTTTCTGAAGCAGCTACTTCTTTAATTGCATAGTCAATAGTATTTGTTGTCTGTGTCCAATCGGTTAAATACCAATCTAATTCAAAGCCAGATACTTTTTCGGCAACACGTTTAACGTCATTTGGTACTGGATGTTTAAACTTAAACTCATCGTAATACCTACGAATAGTTTCCATTAATTTATCTTGACCAATAACATAACCTAGTTGAGATAGAAAAATAGAACCTTTGCTATATGCAGAAATGCCATATGCAAAATTAAGAGCGTAACGATCTGCATATGTACCTTGAGGTTGTTCTTTACCTGAAAGAGCTAAGTTTCTATAGCCTTTGTACGTACTCTCAAAAGGATTTTCTTTTTCATAATCCATTATTTCGCTCATGCAAAGCTTTGAGATAAAAGAAGTAAACCCTTCATCCATCCACTCGTGTTTAGCTTCATTTGTTGCTAAGATATGTTGAAACCAAGAGTGCGCCATTTCATGCGCCATTACACCAACTAGACTTCCAAATTTACGATCACCGGTTATAAGTGTTGACATGGCATACTCCATACCACCGTCACCACCTTGTATTACCGAGTATTGATCATAAGGATATTGACCAATGTTCTTATTGAAAAACTCCATTGCCTCTACTGTTTTAGGCTGAAGTTTTTTCCAGTTTTCTAAGATTTTAGGATTGTCCTTATAAAGAAAATGAAGCACGGGTCCATTAGGTACTTGTTGAATATCATGAATGTATTCTGGATCTGCAGCCCACATAAAATCATGTACCATTGGGGCTTTAAAATGCCAAGTTAACGTTTTACCTTTTTGCTTTTTAACCTTAGTACCTGGTGTCTCATAGCCATGACCAATTTCGTTTGGGTTTTGTAAATAACCTGTTCCACCAACTGTATAATTTTTATCGATAGTCAATTTTACATCAAAATCACCCCATACACCTTGAAACTCACGAGCTATATAAGGGTCTGCATGCCAACCTTCAAAGTCATATTCAGCCAATTTTGGAAACCACTGGCTCATTGATAAGGCAACACCTTCTTCACTATTTCTACCAGAACGTCTAATTTGTAACGGAACTTGACCTTTAAATTCCATATTAAAAGTAGACTTTCCTCCTGCAGGTATAGGCTTAGCTAAATCAACAACCAAAATGGTACCTTCTTCTGAATAAGAAACTTTACTACCATCTTGTGTTAATGAGGTAGCATGTAGGTAACCCATTTCACTTTCGGTAAGTAAAGAGATTCTACTTTTTTTGTCTACGGTAATCATTCGTCCGTCTGGATCTGCAATAGTTTGTAAACGAATATCCATTTCACTACCTGGCTGAAAAGCATTAAAGTACAAATGGAAATACACGCGATTTAACTCGTCGGGAGAATTATTGGTATAGACCAAGGTCTGCGTACCGGTATATTGAAAATTGTCAACATCCATATCTACAGCCATGGTATAATCTACATGTTGTTGCCAATAGTCGGTTTTATTCTGAGCAAACAATCCAACTGTAAATAATACCGTAAATAATGTAAAAAATGATTTAGTCATGTGAGTTGTGTAATTATTATAATTTTACCTGTCCTGCAGCTACTTTACTTGCAAGAACCAATGCATTGTATGCGTTTGCAATTTTACCAGATGTAGATATTTGATCTAATGTATCGCTTTTGTTACCCGCTGAGCCTAAAACAACTTTTGACTTTATAGGTAAACCAGATTGTAGAATTATTTTTTTAACCTGAGCAGCCGTTAGGCTTGGGTATTGAGACATAACTAAAGCGGCAATACCGGCAACACCAGGAGCAGCCATAGAAGTACCAGGAGAATATTCATATTCATTATTTGGGTAAGTAGAATAGATATCTGTACCCGGGGCAAAAACATCAACATTTATTTTACCGTAGTTAGAATAGCTAGCCACCAATTCAGAACCATATTTAGGATTTAAAGCACCAACTGTTATTACGTTGTCGGCAATTTCTGGTCCGTTATTTATTTGATCATTAGGAAAATTTGCATTGATAGGATCATCTAAATTAGCGCCATCATTACCAGCCGCATGAACAAAAAGCACATTGTTATCTGCTGCATATTTTATAGCCTCATTAACCCATTCTGCATTCGGTGAAAAAGATTTTCCGAAACTACCATTTATTACACGAGCGCCATTATCCACAGCATATCTAATACCTCTTGCAATATCTTTATCGTATTCATCACCATTAGGTACAGCTCTTATACTCATAATTGCAACGTTATTGGCAACCCCGTTTACACCCTTACCGTTATTACGTTCTGCGGCTATAATACCCGCTACGTGGGTACCATGGCTTTCATCATCAACCCTGTTCATAGGGTTTCCATTTCCGTAATTAACATCGGTAATATCATAGGCATCATCACCTACAGGCTCTCTACCATTAAAATCTTTATTTAAATTATAATTAAGTTGTTCTGTATAATAAGTAAGCCCATTTTTTAAATCTTTAAGTACATCTGGAATAGTTTCTTTAATTCCGAACATTTGATTTAATATGGCAACGTTACGTTGCATAGCTTCATCTGTTGCTTTTATGCTAGACAAATCTTGTTTGGTATAAACATCTTTCTTTAAATACTTTTGAACGTCTGCATCTGCATTTTTTACAGCTTGGTATATAGATTCATACTGCTCTTTACCTTGTAATGCTTCATTATATTTTGAGTCTAGTTTTGCTTTCGCTTTAGACAAGGTCGCTGCATCTCCAATATTTAAACGAAGCATACGAACATATTCTAATTGCTCATTGTAAGATTCACCTAAGAAGTTATACCCATGTATATCATCTATAAAGCCATTTCCGTCATCATCAATACCATTACCCGCTTTTTCCTTAGTGTTGGTCCATAATACATTTACTAGGTCTTCATGGTTTAAATCAATACCAGAATCCAAAACAGCAACAATAGTTTTTGTTCCTTTTTTGTTTTTAATGATTTCTGAGTATGCTTTATCAACACTCATACCCGGTATAGTGTCGGTAACCAAATCTAAATGTCCCCAGTTGTTTTTCTCGCTTGTGGTTAAGTCAGAAATTTTTAGAGGTGTTGTATCAATGTTTTCAACAGGGGTAAGTACCAAGCCGCTTCCACCTGCAGTTTTTGTACTTCCGCATCCAGTTAATATTGCTGCAATAGAAAAGGCAAAAATTGATTTAAAATATGTGTTTGTCATATGAGGGTAACTTTTAGTAAATGTTTATAGTTTGTGTTTATTAGTGTAATGTTAATTGAAGAGTTGATCAAATGTAAAAACTTGATCTAACCGCACACCTCTTTCTGTATGTTTTAAAGTACAAAGTTGATTATGTGCGTCATGTTCAAAGAATAGATAATAGTTATTTTCAACAGCTTCGTTTAGAAACAGCTCTTTTTCTGTCATAGTTATCAACGGTCTTGTATCATAACCAATAACATATGGCAAAGGAATATGACCTACTGTAGGTATAAGGTCTGCTACGTAAGCTATTGTTTTTCCTTGATAAGAAAATTGGGGTAGCATTTGTTTTTCTGTATGGCCATCAACAAAACGAATATCAAAACCGAGGAGGCTATTTTTTAAGAAACTTTCATTGGTGTGATCAATAAAGTTTAATTGACCACTCTCCTTCATTGGCATTAGATTTTCTTTTAAAAATGATGCTTTTTCGCGTGGGTTTGGTTCTGTAGCCCATTTCCAATGCTTTTCATTGGTCCAGAATTTGGCATTTTTAAAAGCAGGTTCATACCCTGTTCTATTCTTGTTCCATTGAATGGCACCACCAACATGATCGAAATGAAGGTGAGTTAAAAAAACATCGGTTATATCATCTCTATGAAACCCGTGCTTTTTTAATGACGAGTCAATATTGAAATCTCCCCAACGGTAGTAGTATCCAAAAAATTGGTCAGATTGTTTATTGCCCATTCCGGTGTCAACTAAAATTAATCGATCACCGTCTTCAATTAAAAGACTTCTAGCTGCAATATCAATTAAATTATTATCGTCTGCGGGGTTTGTTCTTTGCCAAATGGTCTTTGGAACTACGCCAAACATAGCGCCACCATCTAGTTTAAAATTACCGGTTTCAACGGGATAAATTTTCATAAAGGGCAAAATAATAAAAGTGCATGTAATCTTAGAAATATTAAGAAGATATTATCATTTAACCATCAGATTATAAGGACAATTTTAATTTTGTACTTACTAAACTGAATTTAACAAGATAAAAGACTACGTGGACTTCAATGTCAAATTACATTAAAGTAATTAGTCTTCTGCAAGTAAATTCCCTATTTGATGATGAGCCAATGGTTTAGTTAAATGTTTTCTAACGACAGGGTATTGTTTTCCCTTGTCTGAATCTATTGAATCTATAGAAGAACTTAAAATATATATTTTACAATGGTTGGTAATTGAATCGGGCATTTTTTGATATTCATCTAAAAACTCGAACCCATTCATGCCTGGCATTTTAATATCAAGAAAAATTACATCTGGGTAAGCTTCGGTATTTTCAACTATACCTGTTAAATATTCTAAGGCATCTTGACCAGAGGTCATAGTGGTAATTTGAGAAATATTATCCTCTTTTGAAATGATGGCTTTATTTATAAAATTATCCACATCGGAATCGTCTATCAATAAAATATTTATATCCTTAGTCATATTATAATCTACTTGATTCATTTGGTATTTTTAAAGTAAAAGTTGAACCTTCTCCAAGCTTTGATTTTACTTCTATTTTACCATTTAATTTTACAATTACTTCTTTAACAATATATAGCCCTATACCAGACCCCATAACTTTAGATGAGACTCTGTAAAACATTTTAAAAATCTTTTCTAATTGATCTTTGGCCATACCAACACCATTATCTTTAATTTCAATGATTGCCTCTTTTTTGGTCGTTTTTACACTAATCCAAATTGAAGGTGAAACCTTATTCACATCATGATATTTAATAGCGTTTGATATAAAATTATTCAATAAAATTGAAATTCGTTTACTATCCGATACAAATTCGATTATTTCATCTACGCTAATTTCTATATTTATTTTACTGGTGTTTTCTAAATACCAGAAGCTTTCAAGCGATTGTTCAATTAAATTAGTAAAATTTATGGATTCTAGCTTAACCTGAACATGTTTATTTCGAGAATATTCAATTATATCTTTAATGAAGCTGTCTAACCTTTCAATTGATTTTTCCATCATGTTCATATGCTGAAAAAGTTTAGGGTCTATTTCCTCCATTTGTATTAAATGAATTAGACCTAGAACAGAAGATAATGGAGCCCTTAATTCATGAGAGGCACTATAAACAAAACTATCAAGTTCTGAGTTGGTTTTTTGAAGCTCAAAATATTGATTTTCTAAATTTCTCTCTGCTTCTCTTCTTTTAGAATCGTCAAAAATATTTACAAGATAACTTCTCTTTCCATTAAGATACAGAGGAGTCATAGATAGTAAAAGAGTTTTTTTGGTACCACATTCTAATTCAATTTTGTATTCTTCATTTACAATTTCTCCTTCTATATTAAGCTTTTTCCATAATCTTTCACGCTCATTTTCATTGACAATAATGTCTCTATTCTCCAGCATTGTTTTACCAATAAGCTTGCTTTTAGTAGTATTTAGAATAGTGTATGCCATTTCATTTGCTTCAATAACTCTTCTGGAACTATCTAACATTAGCATACCTATTAAATTTGTTTGAAAGGCCTTTGAGAATTTCTCTTGACTTTCTTTGAGGGCTTCTTCAGCTAATACACTTTTGGTAATATCCATTGCCGTACCACGGTATGTTATAGGCTCGTTATTCTCATTATAAACCAATTCTGAATATGCTAAAAAGTATTTAAACGATTTGTCTTTTAGCTGAATTCTATAAAAACTTGGAGTTGAATTGCCCTGGTCTTTCTTTTGTGCAATTTTAGCTTCCATGAGACCTACATCTTCAGAATAGATTGTTTCCCGTACCAATTCTGGTGTCATTACAACACTTGGATCAATTTCATGTATTTCATACATTTCTTTTGACCATTCAACAACGTTGGTGTCCATTTCCCAATGCCAATATCCAAATTTTCCAATTCGTACTGCCGCATTCATTTTGGATTGTAGCGATAGTATTTCATTTTCAGCCTCTTTCTGCTTAGTAATATCTACAATAGTACCTCTATATTTTAAGGGTGATTTTTCTTTGTTGCGTACAACTTCCATTTCGGCAAGCAAATATTTTATTGTGCCGTCTCTGTGTATTATTCTATATGACATGGAATAGTTATCAATGTCTTCACTTATATTATACACTATTTCACTGTGTTTCTCTAAATCATCAGGGTGTATTAAAGTTTCTACGAACGACAAGGTTATTTCTGTTCCTGGATCAACATCATATATTTCAAATAACCTAGGAGACCAATAAAGAATTTTTGTAAAAAAATCATAATCCCAATACCCTATTTTACCAATACGCATGGCAATATCCATCTTGTCCTTGAGCTCTATAATCTCAAAATCGGCTTCTTTTTCTTTAGNAATATCAATTACGGTACCCCTAAAGTTAACGGCCATATTTTCTGGATCTCTAATAACTTCAACCTCCACCATCAGATGTTTTATAGAACCATCAGTAACAATTATTCTGTATGTAAATGCATGTGTGCTTTTTTCTATTATTAAATCTCTAACATTTTGGCGGTGCTTTTCTACATCATCTGGATGAATTATTGTTTCTAAGAATGGAATTGTTAGTACGTTATCTGGAGCAATATCATAAATAGTATACATTAGTGGGGAACAAATAAATGTTTCTGTTTTTACATCAAAATCCCAATACCCAATTTTACCAATTCTAATAGCTGCATTCATTTTGCCCTGCAGTTCTAGAATTTCTTTTTGTGATTTTTTACGTTCGGTAAGATCAAACCCTATAGACCCAATACCTATGGGTTCATTAGTAGTTTTATCTTTTATTATGAAACCCGAAAATTCTAGAGGAATTGTTTTTTTAGATTTTAAATTTTTAAGGGGAACTTCACCGGTCCACAATCCTTTTTTCATGATGGTAGGTAGGTGTTCATTCGTTATAACATCTTTATACTCCTCTGCGAAGAAATCATGTATTGTGGCATTTTTTATATCGAAATCGCATGGTAAGTCAATCAGTTTTTTACCAGCATCATTTAAAAAAATGGGTTTGCCATCTATAGTGGCCAAACCAATAAACCCAGGGCTATTTTCTATTACAGAAATAAGTTTTTGTTTTTCCTGATCTTCTTTTTTTCTATGGGTGATGTCTCTAAAATATATCGATAATCCGTTTGTGGAGGGATAAATGTGATTTTCAATCCACCGATCTGTTTTGGGATGATATTGTTCAAAATAAGTGTAAACCTGCCTTGCCATTGCACCTTTGAACATGGCATAAGCTTCTGTGTTTTTAAAATCTGGATACTCGTCCCAAACATTCTTCCCTAGCATTTCATTAACATCCATGCCAACGATTTTGGCCGCCTTTGCATTGATGTCAACAAAATTCCATTCATTATCAAAAGCAACAAAAGCATCTGAAATTCGTTCTGTAAACTGTTTATATTTTTTCTCGCTTTGTAGTGTAGCTAAATTTGCATTATAAGCCTCCGTTTGGTCTATATAAGTTCTTAAGCTAAATTTTGTGCCTAAATATTCATATGGTTCTATAGAGGTGATTAAATGAAGTTTTTTACCGTTCTTGGCCGTAAATTCAACTTCTATTTTATCTACTTGGTTAGAATTTGTAAAGACATTTAGATTAGGATTCTTTTTAAGTGCTTCTTCAAAATTCATTAAACCTAATTCTGAAATTGTTTTACCTCTTACTTCCTCTAACGTGTAACCCGTTAAATTTAAAAAATAAGAATTAGCATCTACAAAACGGTTATTGTGGTCTTTAATGACCATACCTACAAAACGATTATTATAAGCTTTACTGAATTTCGCTAAATTTTCTTCGGCAATTAGTTCAAGTTCTTTTCTTTCGGTAATATCTCTTATAATACCTAAAACCGCATTTTCATTTAATTTTTTTGCGCTTACCTCCCCATAAAATGGTGTGCCATCTTTTTTAATGAAATTTCGCTCTGAACGAATGGTGTTGCCTTCTTTTAATTTAAAAAAACGAGATGGAAGTTGAATTGAGTCTTCGGCAGAAACAAGATCCTTTAAGTTTTTGGTCAACAATTGTTCTTTAGTATAACCAAACATTTGAACCCCATAAGGGTTGATGTCTAAAACATTACCACTAAAATCACTTAAAATAATACAATCGGAAGCCTCTTCTATTAAAAGGCGATATCTATCTTGACTTGATTTTAACAGTGCTGTTTTCTCATCTACCAGTTTGTTTAATTTTGCCGGCTGCCTCATCAAAAACCAAGACAGAATTCCACAAACTAGAGATAATAAAAAGCCTAACACTGAAAATAGAATAGATGTTGAGTACGAACTGTTGTTATTTGAAAAAACATATAGTTTCCATTCTCCTTGGCTTGCTATAAGTGGAACAGATATTGCTTCATTCTTATTAATGTCCTGAGAAGCGTAAAAGGTCTCTTCAGAATTATCTGGATTGATTTTAACTAGTTGATAAGCGAATGGAGCTTCTTTAATAGTATCTATTTGTATTTCATCAATTACGGTTGTTAAACGTACAACGGCTGCTACAAAACCATTAAATTCACCTTCTTTATATAAAGGTCTTCTTCCAATAATACCAGAGCCACCTTGTCTTAAATATATAGGTCCGGCAGTGTAATAATCTCCTTTTTCAAGAGTGGTCCTTGCTCCAAATTTATTGTCTGGATCATTTAAAATGTTAAGACCTAATACTTCATTTCCTTCTAATGGATAAACATGGGTAATTACTCCATCACTATTTACTAACTCAAGAGCATCAATACTTTTGTTACTATTTAAAAGTAATTGTGCAACGCTATCGAAATTTTTTGGTACTCCATATTGACCAACAATAAAGGATAAAGTTTGTGTGGCGTAAAAGCTTTGACTTAATACATTCTGTAAGTCCACCTTTAAGGTAGCAACTCTTTGTTCTATTTCTTGTCTTTCTGTCTTTTGATGAAGTTGGTATTTTTGAAAGGCAATGAACTGGGTAATAATGAGCACAAGAAAAAACGCTAAAAAACCATATAATAAGGGGTTTTTAAAGACGGAACTCTTTTCGGGTTCAGACATTTTTGGTTTTTTCAATTATACTTGTGGTTAACTAGGTTTATTATTTAATTCTACTATACCATACAAGATGTGTGGCTGTTTTTGGTAGATAACAACATACTTTCCCCATAAAAGAAGAATAAATAACAATTGAAATCATTTTACCTAAAACAATATTCGGTTGAGCTTTGGGGAGCTATGCTAAGTTAAATAAGTATTGTCTAAAATGGCGTATTTTCTTCGTCTTTTGTAAGATAAAAATGTAGTGTAAGAAGAACACTTAAGAATTGTATGTTAGAGGGTTATGATTTTATAAAGTTTAGACACTTGTTCAATACTCATAAATTGATATTAATAAAGTACTGCTTAAGCACTCAAAAACATTTAAATAATTGCTTATATTTTGTTCTACATTTATATAGAAACACTCTCAGATAATAGTAGATTAAGTTGTTTTCCAAAGTAAAGCATAGCCTTAATCTCCTTAACGCTTAGTAATCGCTCTTTCTTTAGGATCAGAATAGAATTACCAATGGTTTCAATATGGTAATAAGGGTTACTTTCTAAAAAGAGAATTAACTCGTCTGTAAATAAATCTTGAATATCTGTTTTATGCTCACCGCTTAAGAAAAAACGCTTGTTAAAATCTGGATGGTTTTCTAGTTCAATATCCTCAAATCCTGCCATTCCATATACAAAATCCAAAAGGCCTTCTTTATCCAAGGAAAATACAGGTATAGTTTGCTTTAATTTAATATGTAAGATGGTGGTTTTAACAATTTCTTTGGCGATAAACTCCCCTTCATTAAACTCTACATCAAATAGATGAAAGGTTTTAGAATCATCATAAAAACTATTGTAGAAATAAGGAACTCTTCTGTTTTTAAAGAATATGAATTTATTTAAAAACTTAGTTTTATCTGACCTTTTTGGCTCATAAGACCACTTGTATTCTTGGGCCAATGTTTTTAATAATCGTTGCCTTTTGGTAAAGTATTTTTCAATGGAACCAAGTTTACTAAACGGTAATAATTTACGAATAGCAAAGGGATGTTTAGAGTCTGCGCCATGCTTGTCAAGTCCAATAATTTCAATGCTTCCCTCTTTTTTACTAAACGTATCTACGTAGTTTTCTAATCCTTCCATAACTGTATGATCTACAAAACTGCATAAAGAAAAGTCTAAGATTACATTTTCGTTCTCTGGGATAATGTCTAGCTTGTTTTTTAGTTTATAAAAATTAAGAAAAGTGGCAAAATACTTAATGCTTATATAGTAGTTGCCAGCGTCCTTTTCCTTGAACATTAATATGTTTGGTTTGGCCAGATGATTTACAAAAAGGGAGATACTTCTATTTAAAACTACATGTATAATAAACGTAACTAAAATACCTATTGCAATTCCCGTTATTAAGTTGGTAAACAGCGTAGTTAGTAGTGTAGCCAAAAATATAATAATCTGCTCTTTACCTATAAGAGCAATTTTTTGTAGGTTTTTTGGCGTAGCAAGTTTATAACCGGTATATACTAGTATCGCTGCCAAAGCAGCCAATGGTATACGTCTTAATTGGTCTTGAAAAAGCAATACGAAAATGACTAAGAAAAGTGCATGAAAAATATTGGCAGACCTATTGGTTGCTCCGTTATTTACGTTTACTGAGCTTCTGGCAATAACGGTAACGACATTTAAACCACCCACCAAACCACTAAGAGAAGTAGCTAAACCAAGTGCCTTAAGGTCTTTATTTACATTAGATCGTCTTCTTTCAGGGTCTAGTTTATCAACAGCTTTTATACTTAATAAAGATTCTATACTGGCAATAAGGGTAATAGCAAAAACAGTCATTATAAAATCAATTTCCAGTGCTTTTGAAAAATCTGGAAAAGCCAAATTAGATAATACGTTATCTGGGATATTAACCAAAAACTTATCTTCTAATGGGTATGGTAAGTCTAACGACACAAAAATATAACTAAAGCTTACGGATAGGATTAGAATCCACATAGGAGCGGGAATCAAGTGTAGATACTTGTTTCTAATTTTAGAATAATTTGCCATAATTAAAAGTGCAATTACACCAATAATTGCAGCTATAAATTCTTCTATATGAAAGTTTTGATAGAGATCTATTAAGCCTTCGGGAATCTGCATTAAAAGCTGAACTATACTACCATGTTCATTATTATGCCCAATCATTATATGAAACTGCTTGGCCAATATACCCAACCCAATTGCTGCTAGCATACCTTCAATAGCAGATGCCGGAAAAAAATCTGCTAATCGTCCCATTTTTAGAAAACCTAAAATAAGCATCAATATTCCAGAGAAAACAATGGCAGCAAGTGTAAATAGATATCCCGCATAGAGATCTCCGCCCCCTAACGTTGTAATAGCTCCCAACAGAACAATTACTAAACCATTACCTGGTCCGGTTATAGTTACATTAGAACCTCCTAACAGCGCAACGACCACACCGCCAACTACAGCGGCTATAATACCTGATATAGGAGGAGCCTCACTAGCAAGAGCCAGTCCTAAGCCTAAAGGAAGGGCAATTAGTGAAACAACAAATCCGGAAAATAAATTCTTAGGAAGCGTTGAAATGAAATTTGCTTTTTTATTTTTTTTAGCGATCAAATCTATTTTCTAACTATTAATAAATCGGTTGGTAAATCAGAAAGAATATATTCGATATCATGGGGAAAAATGCGATGCCAAATACTTGTTTTAATAGGGGCGTTCATAACTAATAAATCAGCTCTGACCACTTCTGCATAGTGCCCTATAGAGTAACCTCTTTTACCAAAAATACTTTGTGTTTTTACTTTAATGCCCTTGGTGATATTTTCGGGTAATACACCTACTATGTTATTTACCCTAGAGTCTTCTCTATGCCTTAAGCGTTGTTTTATAATGTTAGCTTTTTTTAATGAGCGATCATCTTCAACAGCAACATGAATCTCTTTTGTGTGGATTTCTTCTACAATGGTAATTTGTTGTGCACCTAATAGATTAGAAACATAAAAAGCATGTTCAATAGCCAAGGGTGTTTCAGGAGCGTCTAACCCGTTTACCACTACATGCTTACAGGGCACTCTTTTTTCAGCAGGTTTTATTAGTAATAGTACAGAGCAATTTACTTTTCTAGTAAGTTTTCTAGCAATTGAACCAACATAAAATTGAAATTTATTTTCATGTTGAAGGGCTCCTAAAATCAGTAAATCTATCTTAAGATCCAAACAGGCTTTCGTAATTACGATCTCAGGGTTACCTTCTTTCCATATTACTTCAATAAAACTGTCACTATATTCTGTTTCAGAAATAATTTTATCAATTTTGGCAGACTTTTCAGCGGTTTTTTCACCTACATGAAGTAAAATAAGTTTGCAGTTTAAGTAATATGCAATACGTGTAGATTCTAATATATTTACCTTTAGAGAAGGGGAAAATGCAAAGCCGAATAAAATGGAGTTATATAACTTGATAAGTGAATGGTTATTAGGTTGTGTCTTCCAAGGTAAGGCTAATTAATAAGAAGTAGGGCCAACCCCGTTAAATCAAACAATTAAAATAGCTGCTCATGGCTTTGGATTTTATGAGATATAATGCTGTTTAATTGTTATTTTTATCCAAAACTAATTAAATGATAGAGCTTGCTGGAATTATCATTTTGGGTATACTTGCTCAATGGGTTGCATGGCGATTAAAATTGCCAGCAATTTTACCTCTAATTCTTATTGGATTAATTGTAGGTCCGTTGTCCACTTTATATACCGAAGATGGATCTAAACTTATAGAACCAATTTGGAATGGAAACAATGGTTTGTTTCCTGGCGAAAGTTTATACTACTTTGTATCGTTAGCCATAAGTATAATTTTATTTGAAGGGGGCTAACCTTAAAGCGATCAGAGATACGCAACATTGGTCCAGTTATAACCAAACTAATTACACTTGGTAGTTTAACTACATTTTTTGGCGCTTCTTTGGCTGCATATTTTTTATTCGGACTCTCGTGGCAACTTTGTTTCTTGTTTTCTGCTTTGATTATCGTAACAGGACCTACCGTTATCACCCCTATCTTAAGAAATATTCCACTTAAAAAAGATGTTTCGGCAATTTTAAAATGGGAGGGAATTTTAATTGATCCTATAGGTGCTTTGGCTGCGGTTTTGGTGTATGAGTTTATTAGTGTAGGTGAAGGTCAAGCATATACACTTACGGCACTGATAGAGTTTGGAAAAATTCTGTTATTTGGTTTTACCTTCGGATTTACTTTTGCCCATGCGCTTACATTCTTAATTAAAAAGAGTTTCATTCCGCATTATTTATTAAACGTGGTATCCCTTTCTGTGGTGTTGGGGGTTTTTGTAATGTCTGATGTTTTTGCACATGAATCTGGTCTTTTAGCGGTTGTGGTTATGGGTATGGTAATGGGGAACACAAACTTGCCAAACATTAAAGAGTTGCTTTATTTCAAGGAATCATTGAGTATTCTTCTAATATCAATATTATTCATATTATTGGCGGCTAACATCAACATAGCAGACTTAGAGTTAATATACACTTGGAAAACAATAGCATTATTCCTATCCATCGTATTAATAATTAGACCATTGGGAGTGTTTTTGAGTTCTATTGGTTCTAATTTAAAATTAAATGAAAAACTGTTTATTAGTTGGGTAGGACCAAGAGGTATTGTAGCGGCAGGGATAGCATCGCTTTTTGGATCAAAATTACTATCTAGGGGAGAAGCTGGTGCAGAATATATTACTCCTTTAGTATTTATGATTGTTTTAGGTACAGTATTGTTAAATGCGACTACCGCTAGAATTTTTGCTAAACTAGTTGGTGTTTTTCTTAATAAGTCTGAAGGGATATTGATTTTAGGAGCTTCTAAAGTATCTCGATTAATTGGAGATTATTTACATAAAAATGATAGACATGTAGTGCTTATTGACAACAATCAATCTAACATCGAAAAGGCGAATAAATTAGGATTAGAGGCGATTTCAGCCAATATATATTCTGATAATCTAACCGATAATATAGAGCTTAACGATATAGGTTATTTAATGGCTTTGACCCCAAATTCTGACATAAACAGATATGCCATAGATAAGTTTCAAGACGTATTTGGCGAGAATGGTTCTTTTAGGTTAGTTGATACAGATGAAATGGGAGACCCAGAAAACAACCCTAAAGAAGGATTGTTTTCACATACCGATGATTTTATCAAATTGACAGAAGCGGCAAGAAAATATCCTTCAATACACGAAATTGAACTTCATGATACAGAGCATTATGAAGGCTTAATAGAAATAACAAAGGCTGATGCTGACATTGTGCCGTTATTTTTAATAGATCCAGATGGAGATATTCAAATTATAACTGCTTTCAGTAAAGACTTTACCGACATTCAAAAAGGATACAAATTGGCTTATTTAGGTAAAATGTTCCCTATGGAAGACCCTGATAAAGAAGAGGTCAACGACAATACGAAATAACCACAAAGTTCTTTTCATTTGTAATACCATAGAATAATTTCTATGGTATTTTCATATCTGCTCATTTTAAGGTCATGAGCAGATTTTTACTTTATACTACAACAGCTATCTAATTAAAGGAAAACTCAACAGATGAAGAGGTCTTTAGAGAATTGGCCTGCCAAATAAATTAAATTATATTACGGGAGTGCTAGTCGTTTAATTTTAGAACAGCCATAAACGCCTCTTGTGGAATTTCTACATTACCAACCTGACGCATTCGTTTTTTACCTTTTTTCTGTTTTTCCAAAAGCTTTCTTTTACGAGAAATATCACCACCATAACATTTAGCGGTTACATCTTTACGTAAAGCTTTTATGGTTTCTCTAGAAATAATTTTAGAACCTATTGCTGC
>JGI24519J20070_1000133_pt1 | contig 23392 bp, 26 predicted proteins | sample LinPmetageLP43_FD_20070 | JGI IMG/M metagenome (IMG submission 20070) | reverse complement strand
CTAACCGGAAACCGTCCACATCGGTCTCTCGTATCCAGTAACAATGTATCTTGGCCAGTATCTCTTGTAAATCTTCACTAGCGGGGGAATCATCGTTTCTAAATGTTTTTAAGGTAAAGAAGTCACCTTCCTGGGTCTCGGGATAGGCATCAAAATTCCTGATCTGCCCTTTTCGGTTATACAGCTCCTGATTTCTCAGTTCGACTGGAAGCGGCCTGTCTTTCTCACGCCAACCTCCTAGTGGAAACCGTTGCCCCTCTGCATAGAAATAGTCATAATCAAAAGGATACGACCAATTATCCCCGGAATGATGAAGAACGATATCCAAAAAGACCCGTATATCCAGATCATGTGCCTTGTCCACCAGTTTTTCCAGTTCTTCCTTGGTGCCCCAGCGTTTGTCAACGTCCATATAGTTCTGTATGGCATAGCCATGGTAGGATCCCGGATTGTTTTCGAAAACAGGGCTCAGCCAAAGGGCCGTACAGCCTAAATTTTTGATGTAATCAATGTTGTTGATGATGCCTTTAATTGTGCCACCAAAAGGCTTTTGCAACTGATCTTCGTTCCCGAAACCGGGATGTCGGATATCGAAATTCTTCGAATGCCGCTTTTTGCTGTCATGAAATCGGTCAATCATAAGAAAATAAATGATCTCCTCCCGCCATTCCCTATGACAGTTTATCCAATACTCCTTGCCCGGTTTCGGGGTAAGATCTATTTTGTTAATTGATTTTATCATTATCCTTTTCTTTTAACATTTAAACAGTTGAAAACTCTGTATTTGTTTTTACATCGCTCTGTTTGCCATCTCCTGGTTTATTTCCATAAAACCTATCGAATACCATGCAGGCCGTTAGGTCACCGGTAACGTTGACCGCAGACCGGAACATCCCAAGCAAGCGTTCCACTCCAATGATGATGATGATTCCTTCGGCCGGAATTCCTACACTGGATAGCACAGAAGCCAAAATCACCACGCCACCACCCGGTATGGCCGGGGTTCCAATCGAAGCTGCAACTATTGTAATCACGATGACAATGACATTTAGAAGGCCCATTTCAAGTCCGTATGCCTGGGCTATGAACAAAGTCGTAATGGTCTGATACAGGGCTGTCCCATCCATATTTACGGTGGTTCCGATGGGAATTATGAAATTACTAATAGAGGCATCCACCTTGAGTTCTTCCTCTGCTGTTTTTAGCGATAAGGGCATTACCGCAGCAGAGCTTGTTGTAGAGAATGCCAAAAGTTGGACATCCGTGATCTTACGTAAAAACTTAAATGGATTGCTGCGACCAAGGATGCTTACCAGCACGAGGTAAATACCGACCAATATGAGCAACCCTATTAGTACCACGAGCACATAAAAACCCAAACCCGCCAAAGAGTTCAGGCCAACGCTCGAAGTCAGCTGTGCCATTAGACCGAATACAGCGACCGGAACCAATAACATGGCCCATTTGACCACCGTCATACAGATTTCCTGTATGGCCCCCAACAGCAACTTTACAGGTTTGAGAAAGTCGTCGGTCAACGATAACACGGCAACACCTATGATAATGGTAAAAATGACGATACTCAACATTTCGCCGCTTACCATAGATGCCAATGGGTTGTCGGGCAATAAATTGGTTATGGCATTCGGAATATCGTTTAGTCCAAATGAAAGATCAGAACTTTCAGCGGTATTGGCCAATGCATTGGCATGATCGACCTCCGCCTGTTGGTGCAGATACTTTCCCGGTCTAAAAAGTAACGCCAGTACTGCACCTATAGTTACGGATATAATTGTGGTAGATACAAAATAAAGGAGTACGCCGCCGCCCAGCTTTTTCAGATTTTCCTTATCGTTACTGGCGATGCCCGTGATGATGGAAGCCACAATCAGGGGAATCATGATCATCTGTACCAATTTAAGAAAGAGCATTCCCGGCAGGGCCAACCAATTCCCCAATGCATCAGCGGTGCTTTTGGTAATCCAACCGTTTTGGGGGCTTAGCAACAGGCCAACGCCAACACCTAGGAACAAGGCAATGATAACCTTGAGCCACAGCCTATTTTCTACCAGTTTTCGTAGGTAGTTGTTTAGGGATTTCAATGATTTTATTTCCGTATCGAGCATTGTTATATCTGTATTACGCTATTGTGATTCTTTTCTCGAGGTAAACGCCTTGAACTGCATGTATCAATTCCACCCCTTCCTTAAAAGGTCTTTGAAAAGCCTTTCTTCCAAGTATCAGACCCGAGCCTCCGGCCCGTTTGTTTACGATTGCTGTTGTGATAGCCTCGGTCATATCGGATGCTCCTTTGGAACCCCCACCCGAATTGATCAATCCTATTTTGCCCATATAGCAATTGGCAACCTGTAACCGACACAGGTCAATTGGATGTTCCGTTGTCAAGGTTTCGTACATGACATCGTCATATTTCCCGAATTGAAGGTCCTTAAAACCATAATTTGTGGCGGGTAATTTCTGTTTGATGATATCCGCCTGTATGGTTACCCCAAGGTGGTTGGCCTGTCCCGTTAAATCCGCAGCGGTGTGATAGTCCTCTTTATCCGTTTTAAAAGCGTCGTTACGGGTGTAGCACCACAAAATCGTGGCCATGCCGAGGCTATGGGCCTCGGCAAAAGCTTCGGAAACCTCTTTTAACTGTCGATTACTTTCCTTAGATCCAAAATAGATGGTCGCCCCGATGGCTATCGCTCCCATATTCCATGCTTCCTTGACCTTTCCGAACAAGGTTTGATCGTAAGTATTGGGGTAGGACAGGAGCTCATTGTGGTTTATTTTGACAATGAACGGGATTTTATGCGCATATTTACGGGCATAGAGACCCAGCGCCCCAAAAGTCGACGCCACGCCGTTACAACCGGCTCCGATGGCTAATTTGATGATATTTTCGGGATCAAAATAATCCGGGTTCTTGTAAAAGGAAAAAGCGGCACTATGCTCAATCCCTTGGTCAACTGGGAGTATGCTTAAATACCCGGTATCCTTTAGACTGCCATGCCCGTACAATTGGGCAAGGCTTCGAAGCACTTGAGGATTCCGATTACTATTGACAAAAACTTTGGAGACAAAATCAGCATCGGGCAATTGCAGTTCATCTTTGGTGATCTTTTCGCTAACATGATCCAGATAAAAGGGCGCTTTGTCCCCTAGCTGTTCCACTATATTTTCGTATGTTTTCATTGTTGTTGCTATTGATTAATACCAAGACTTTTATTGGTCTTTTCTATAGATTTGTGTGCATCGGTCTCGATTCCGGTAAGTGCACGAATGGCATCTAGGGTCTCGGGAATAACAATCGCTTGGTTATCGACCACATAGGCATAGAAAAGTTCGTCGCCAACTACCTTTAGCATATCTTCCCAAAGGGCTACCTCGTACATATCGCCCCAAGGTCTGCCCATATCCATGAACATTTCCTTGATGGTGTTGTTTGAAACCAGACCTTGATCATAGCGTATCAATTTAATACGGCTCGAAGTTTTAAAGGCGTTGAGCACTTCTTCTTTCGTGGCCTTTTTTTTCAATTTCACGTTCCAATAATGCATATGACTCAGGGTTTCGGGCACTTTTACCGCTGAAGTAATCACATCCAAATCGGGATCAACGCTCTGTGCATCGGGCCCTTGGTGGCTGGGGATATCCCTTTCAGGAACCATAGTGTTCATAATGCCTCCCAAATGACTTTCCCAAGGGTCGGTGGCCCTTCTTAATAATGTTCCCCTTGCGTAGTCCAATAAATCGGCTCTTTTTAAGGCGGTCAATGTTCTTAATATAGAGGTGGTATTACAGGAAACCACCCTTGTAGCATCAAGATTTACAGCGGATTTGTAATTGTTTTCCGCACTAAAGGAATGGCCCGTGGTTTCGTGTTTTTCGCCACCCTGGACAATGAACTTTATACCTTGTTTCTTATACATATCAACATTCTTGGCCGCTATGTTCTTTGGGGTACAATCGACCACGAGGTCCACTTTATCCAATAGGCCTTGCATATTGCCCTTTACCGAAATACCGGAAGCCTCCATTTGTTTTTCGGCATCGGCGGTTGCCGCATAGATCTCATACTCTTTTCTTACGGCGTTCTGTATCCGCCAATCACTGATGACGTCGCAAACACCTTTAAGTTTCATATCATCTTGTACGTTGATGGCATCGGCTACTCTTTTTCCGATTACGCCATATCCTACTAATCCAATTTTTATCATATCGTTTTTATTTAACTGTTATTAATTTTTTACTGTTTCTGTGTAATAATAAAGCACCTATTACTCCTGCTATCATCGAAGCGAATAGGATACTTACCTTGGCCGTGAATATCAAAGACTCGTCCGTGAAGGCCAGTTCGTTTATAAATAGTGACATCGTAAAACCGATACCGCCAAGAAAAGCTATACCATAGATCATGCTCCAATTCACGTTTTCCGGAAGCTTGGCCAATTTAAGTGCGACCAGTATTCTTGAAAAAGCGGCAATACCGATAAATTTTCCAAAAATCAAACCTAGGCCAATCCCCAAGCTAACGGGACTGGATAGTACTTTAAACAAATTCCCGTGAAGATGTATTCCTGCATTTGCCAAAGCAAACAAGGGAAGAATGACGAAGCTCACTATGGGGTTTAAGGACCTTTCAAATTTTTGAAGTGGAGTCTCCGCCTCTGAACTTATGGTCTTGATATCCTCCAATATCTCCAACTGTGTTTTTGAGATAAGCGTACTCTTTATCGATTTGGTTTCTTGAAATCTTTTATGAAGATTATCCAAACGCTCCAAAAAGATGTTCTCCTTAATTTTCACCCTGCTCGGAATTGCAAATGCGGTAAGAATTCCGGCAATGGTTGGGTGTACTCCTGAAAAAAAGAAGGCCAACCAAACACCACCGATACCGATAATGGCATAAAACCAGGTACTTCTCACTCCCGCATAATTGCCGATAATCAAAGCACCGAAGAACAATAGCCCATGCAGCAGGTCCATTGCTGATATATCGGAGGTATAGAAAAGGGCAATGACCAAGACACCGCCCAAATCGTCCACTATCGCCAACGTAATAAGAAAAACCCTTAAAGCGGCTGGCAGTCTTTTCCCGACAAGGGCCAATACTCCTAGGGAAAAGGCAATGTCCGTGGCCATGGGAATGCCCCAACCATTTGAAGCTTCGCCCGAGCTGTTGAACATAAAATAAATAAGGGCAGGAATTGCCATACCGCCTATAGCAGCGCCAATCGGTAATACCGCATTCTTTGGGGATGAAAGTTTACCACCTATTATTTCACGTTTCAGCTCTAGACCGACTTGTAGAAAGAAAAGGGCCATTAAACCATCGTTAATCCATAACAACAGCGGCTCCGATAGCTGAAGGCTGCCAATGGTAAAGGCAATATCGGTTTGCATTAAGTCGATATAATATTCCTTCCATGGCGAATTGGCCCAGACCATTGCGAAAACGACCGTGATAAAGAGAATAACACCGCTGTTATTGAGTTCTTTGGCCGTATTTCCGAAGAATTTAATAATGGCGTTATTTGTATCGTGTTTAGACATCAATAGTGGTTTTCTTTGTGGTTATATCTTTTTCCAAATCATTTTTGAAATTCTCTTTCGAATGGCGTTTCCGTACTATCATGACGGAACAGTCGGCATGTGTTGCCAAGGACTGGGAAACCGAGCCAAGCAAAAATCTAGAAAATGTTCCATGGCCCTGTGACCCGACAACGATTAAATCGGCGTCAAATGCTTCCGCCTTTTCCAAAATTGCACTTTTGGGAAGCCCGTCGATCACTACTGTTGTTATGGCCAATGTATCGTTCTTTTCCTTTAATGATTTTGAGGCAGCATTAACAGTATCTTCCACCAATTTCCTTGCATTGGAAACAGCCTCTTCATAATAGTTACCAAGCGTGCCACCGAATGGTAGGACACCGGGAACGGCCGACATGGGGTTTTCGAACACATTCAAAATACATACTTTAGAACCTGCAGGCAACGGCATCCCCGCAAGTTCATCTATGGCTAGTTTACTAAAGTCCGAACCGTCTATTGCTAATACTATTTTCATGATTTGTTTTTTTGGATGATACACTGTCTTTCATTTTTCAGCCTATAACCAATATTTATTATTGGTCCTTCTTGTTCATTCCGCGTTTTCGTGCAATCATGACCGAACAGTGGGCGTGCATTGCCACTGACTGGGAAACCGACCCGAGCAGAAACCTGGATACCGCCCCGTGGCCTTGTGATCCTACAACTATTAAATCTGCGTTAAAGGCTTCTGCCTCTTCCAAGATTGCGTTTTTAGGCCAACCTGTCACAACTGCCGTTGTTATTGATAGTCTGGGATTTTTTTCTTTTAATACTTGGACCGCTCGGTCGACGATTTCTTCTGTTGATTTTTTTGCTCGGGACAAGGCATCTTCATAATAATTACCGAGCCCACCACCCATGGAGACAGCCCCTGAAGTCGCCAGAACAGGGCTCTCAAAAACCGATAAGATTTGTACTTCGGTACCTGACGGCAATGGCATCGCCGCAAGTTCATCTATTGCTATCTTACTAAAGTCAGAACCATCTATTGCCAATACTATTTTCATAATTTGAATTTTTATGAATGAAGGATTTTATCCTTTATTCTCGTTTATAAATGTTTTGGCATCTTCCTTGGATGAGAAGTAAAACACACTTCCGCTGTTTTTATCTTGAACAATAATTGCTGAAGCTTTATCAACTTTTTTATCACTAAGTGGATTGCTTCCGAAGCGGACATCATCCAAGTTTTTCTGTAATTTTTCAACACAATTTTCGCAACAACCGTAGTAGGTAGTTCCGTTGGCTTCAATAGGTATTTGCGCCACACCCATAAACCTATCGTTGACCATACAAACTTTATCGTTGGGGACGATTTCATAATTTTCGGATGAAGCAACGCCTTCATTTACTGTTAGGGATGTTTCAACAGTTGGCTGGGTTACACTTTCGGCAACTTTCTTTTTCTTGTTGGAACAGGATAGAAATAGTATTGAAGACAGTAACAGGATTAATACACCAATGGATAATCTGCCCATTGGATTTCTTATGGTCACGACTTGGACATTACTGTTTATCTGATGTAATGGAATAGGTTTCATAGTGCTAATTTTTAAGTGGAATTATAATTTCAGTTTGAATGAGTTTTCGCCAATACAGGTGCTCGTACAGCCCAGACCAGTACATTCCGAAAGTGAACGCGAACAACAATTCTTCAATGGGAATGCCCAAGACAAGAATATGGGTCAGGTTGTCAAGGTTCCAGAACAGCCTCACATATTGTGGATAGATCAGAAGAATGCTTCCGAAATAAATGAAGTACAATACCGTGAACAGAATTCCCCCAACCCAAATTTTTCTTTTCAGATCTGGGCGGCAGTACATTGTTGCCAATCCACCTACGAACAACGCTATGCTGCCGCAATAAATATGATTGAGCGATGTAAATAGCGCTAGAATACCAAACACGATGACAGGTATAAATAGTATATAAATATGCAAACGATGTCTTTGGTGACTGCGCTCGCTATGTGGTATTTCGGCAAGGCCTCTTTTAAAAATAAGGTTGTAGAGTACCGTACCTATTCCGCCTATGGCGAAAGAGAAAATCAAACTTTCGATATCAAATTCTGTTTTTTTGGCTAAATCGAACAACGATGGGGGAAACCAATATTCAGGAATGAACAAAGGCTCTGTAAGCCCAAAGGGCATTGTAATCCAACTCATTTTGAGCATTTCCTTCCTGGAATCCTTTTTCAAAAGGTAAACCAAGCCCCAAAGGGCAAGGAGAATAAGCGACCATATGAACCAGACGTATTGCATAATTCTATACTTTTTGGGTTTTTAAATAATCCACGGTTTCTTTTACTGTCAAGGGATATGTAGCGTTACCGGTGCGCACGTAAAAAGTCGTGCCCGCACCATCGTTTACATAAGCCGGTTCTCTTGAGGGTTCAATGTCTATGACACATATTTCCTTTTCATTGACGACATAAAAAGAAATATGGTTGCTGAAACAGGCCTCGTGCCCCAGTTGAGTGGATATAATCCTGTAAACCTCCCGCTCGTAGCCATCCCTGTTTTTGTGTTTAAGGGTTTTAAAATCCTTTTCCAGACCTAAAACGTTTCCATCATCGTCAACGCCTATAATTAATTTTCCGCCTTTCGCGTTCATAAAACCTACAATGGTCTTGGCAATGACCAATTCCAGCTCGCGGTTGGTGGTTTTCCTAAAATAATCATAGCGAATCGATGACTTAAATTCTACCTTTTCGTTTTCGCCATCTGCGATAATTTCGGTAATGTCTCTCTGTAATAAGCGCTGTTGCTTGCCTATGAGGCTATTTTTATTTTTGAGATGAATCCAAGTCAATCCCGTAAACAGTCCCAGTACAATTCCGAAAATTGTAAGCAGGCCGCCCATTCCCCACATATTAAAGCTGAAGGATTCTAGAACACGCTTGTTTAAAATTTCTAGAAAGCGTGCCGTTGAAAAAGGCGTATTACTATATTCGAACCAATAGATTACCATAGTGAAAGGGTGCACCAGGAAATAGAAGACGCCTGCTCCAATAAAAACATGAATCAAAATAATCTTTAATTTTTGTCCCGGCCTTTTTTGCTCCATCATCTATTATTTGATATAATTATGTTCCAGATTCAACAGGTCTTCCCTGTCGCCGAACTGTTTGTTGAATATTTTACTAAAGGAATACACCAAGGCCAGCTGTACACGGTGCTCACTTTTTCCGAACAAAATTTCCGTTAATCCTTTATTATCTGAGTACCGATACTGTAACCCGATGTCGAAGTCTTGCCCAAGACGATAGAATCCGTTGGCAATAAACATGAACTGGTCGGAATCTAACCCTAAATTCGATAGGGACTTGTAACCACCACCTATGGCCAATTGATAATGCGGTCGCTCCAATTTTTGCTTTAGATAGCGTACCGTTCCGAAAAGGGTCGTTGATTCTGTTCGGGTATAATCAAAATAGTCGTTAAGTGTGGTTACCTCGTCCCAACCAAAATTTTGTATGGCCTGAAACCTGAAGTCCACAAAGTTGATAGGATCTGGTTTCAAGTTGATGGTAGTACTAAACAATAGATTTTTTACCGAAGCATCAAAATCATTGGAATACCCAGACCTATCGGTAAAATAGTTGTTATAGCTCAACCCGATTTCCTGTAAGACGTTACGGTTCCACCGTTGGCTTTCGGGCACTCTGTAGAGAAGGGTCAACCCCATGGAGTTCAACCTAAAGTCGTCTGGTTCGGTGCTGTCATAAAAATTTTCGCCATGCACCGAGACAAAGAAACGTTGCTTGAAGACGCGCGCATATTCCAGCACATTTGCATACTGGTCCCGTTCTGTATTCACCCCATCCGAAAACGGGTTCAGGGCGTAGGTAAAGCGTTGCGCATCATCGTCCCGAAGGGTCGGAAATTCATTTAGATTCGTCTGTGCCAGGGTACGGCCGACCTTGAAAATGTTCTTTTTATCCTCTAGGCGAACGAAAATGTTATTGTAAAAAACTTGTCCCAAATTCGAATTCGCATCCGGAAACTGTAAGCCCAATACAAATTGTGCCCTCCAATCATTATACAGTTTTTGCCGTAGGCCCATTAATAATTGCGTATCGGAAAAATCGGAAACGGCACTGGACTCGTCAGAGTTGAAATTCAGGTTTCCGGAAAAAACGCCTTTTGCACCTATTTCAAATTCTGGGGTAATTTGAGCATAGCCCCAACCTGATATAAATATTATGATATATAGTAAATTTTTCATTTTAATTCTAGTTTCTAATTGCAGATTTGCTACTCGTCCAGGGCTATTTTGGGTAATTTATCCTGCCCGAACATCATTTTATCCATACCGTTCATTTCATTTTTTTCCATGGATTTCATTCCCTTCATATCGGACATCCCCGCTTTTGGATTGTACATTGGATTACCGGAATACTTGGAAATAATAAGCTCATCTTCCGGTAGGTCCTCATAGACCAAAGCCAACAAATTACCCCCGGGATACAGTCCGTTATTGGTCACTTTACGGGTGTCATGGTCGTGAAAGGTCCAAATGCCTCTATTTTTACCCTCAACAACAATATCGAAGGTCTTACCAGGGGTCAATGGAACGGTATTTCTCTTCCAAGGATGTTCGATGGGCACCCCGTCATCGGCTACCATCCAGAAATCATGGCCATGCAGATGTAAATGGTGTGTTTCGGCACCGGCATTTATCAAACGTATTCTGATGTTCTCGCCAGACTTGATAAATAAATAGGGTGTAGAAGGATAGGACTTGCCATTTACCGTAAACCAATTGGCCTGTGGTAGATCTGAATTTGATCTTCTATTGTTCAAGTAGGGAGGTTGGTAGCCTTTCTCCATACTATCCAGTAATTGCTCCTTATTATCAAAAACGGCCCATTGTTCACTGGTAAACCTTCCCTCTTTCATCAAAAAGCTCCGTTGCTTCATTCGTTCAAGCATACTGTTCATCTCTTCACGGATATAGTTGGTGTCATGGGAGGAATACACCAGCGTATATTCCCTTTCATAAGGAAATTTCTTTTTAATAGGGTCATTGGGGTTTTCTACGATCACGCTACCGAACATACCAGCCTGCATGTGCATGAGCGTGCCCCAATGACAGTGGTAAAAATGGGTGCCTTCCGGTTCTGCTACGAACTCATAGATGAATTCATTTTTGGGCATTACGGGAAGTTGGGTAACAAAAGGTACCCCATCCATACGCCAAGGCACATAGAGTCCGTGCCAATGAATGGTATGGTTCAGATCGGTTCTATTCGTGAACTTTACCCGCACCTTATCCCCGGCGTTGACCCTTATTTCAGGGCCTGGAATCATATCGTTAAAGGCTAACGTATGGTATTTGAAACCCGGCGCCGGTTCGTGTGTATGCAGGTCTATGTAAAGTTCAAATTCCTTCCATTCGCCATCCATTGTATATGGCAATTGCCGTACCAAGCGTTGCTTATTCTCTTCCTTGGCACTTTCTGCAAGCAGATTACCCGGAAAAAACAACATACCCGCGGTCGATGCGGCACCGGTTCCTAAAAAGTCTCTTCTGTCCATAAGTTGTGATTATCTTCTTTTAATTTGTGCGTTATAAAATGCCGCAATTAGGGCACCTGTAAGCCAAGCGATTATAAAAGTCTGGACAATGCCAATTAATGCTTCCGATAGAGGTACATCCATTCTTATAATATTGGTCGTGTCCAGACCGTGCAACAGGCTGTTAAAAAACGTTATACTCCCTTCTTGACTGGTAGTGGCCAAGACAATCATACAACCTGCATAGAGCAAAGTAGCCGTTAGGCCCATGGCAAAACCAAATTTTTTTACGTTTAATCGATACATGATTGTTGTTTTTATGTTAATAATTGTTTAAAATTTATCTGTATGGCATATACCCTGTGTGATAAGCGAAAATTGTAATCAATGGTTTTTTTCCATGCTCTTTTTATACTCCATCTTATTGTGCATGGCTTTTTCCAAATTCTCATGCTCCAGCGTGTTGTCACAAAAGGTGTCGCTCAAAAGGCTGTCGTTGGCGATGACTGGCATAAAATGGTGGGTGGTCAACAACATAAGCTCAGGGTATCCGGTAATCATATCGCTCAGTTTACCGGCCAGAATGGTATCGTTTGCCGCCGCTTTTACGAGTTCGTCCACCATCATGCCCGTGGCATGATCGTTAGCCATCATCTTGGTAACATACTTTTTGCCCAAATCGTGGTCTTCCACCATCAATGCCAAGACCTTCTCTTGTTGTGCTGGATCCTTGAGCATATCCTTTACAGCACTTTCCTGTTTTTGTGCGCAGGCCGATATCGTAAAAGTGGCCAATACAATGCCTAGTGCTTTTTTGATCTTCATTTTCATTTTTATTTATTTTAATTGTTAAATTTTATTGATATTAGTGTCACGTCAACTTTGACACGACACTATTCGGATTTTAGAATCCTTTTTGATTCTTCAAATTCCTCTTTTGTAATTTCACCATTGGCAAATCTTTTTTTAAGAATTGCAAATGGGTTTTCCTTCTTTGATTTTCGGTAGGGGATGTCATATGGAACAAAGAAGACCCAGATTAATAGGATCAACCATATGATCCACCATACGAAGTGCATACCGCCCCAGTGTCCATTGAAAAAATGCATAGTTTTAGATTTAAAGATTAATAGTTGTTTGTTACTGGACTATTTGTCCGCTTTTAAAAGTTCCTTTGATCGCTCATATTCCTCCTTGGAAATCTCCCCCTTGGCAAACCGGATTTTGAGCATTGTGGCCGAATCGTCTTCCATGGTTTCCGTGTAAGTTGTGCTGGAAGGGGCAAAGAAAATCCAGCCTAAGGCCACGATCCAAATTGCCCACCAGATAAGGTGCATTCCCCAAAAAAATCCATCTTTGTAAAACATGTTCTTAATTTTATAGTTACTATTCTTTTTAAATGATTTCTGTAATGGTATAGCCCTCAAGTTTGTTGAGTTGCCCTTGCAAATCTTCTACCGAAAGTTTCTCCTTCATACTTATGATCGTCTTTCCTTTTGGGCTTAAAAAGATTTCCGTTTTCTCAATATCCGGGTGTGCTTCCAAGGTTTTTCTTACCCGTGCTACACATCCGCCACAGCTTATTCCGTTTATTTGATATTTATGTTTCATCTGACTCTTCTTTATATTAATGATGGCGGTGACCCTTATGTTCCTCCTTGGTTTCTTCTAGCGGTTTCGCTTCACCGTCTTCGTGTTGCTTGTCATTCTGTTTCGAATGATTATGCCGACCATGACCACCATGCGGAATTATAAGATGGACTGCAAACATTAGAAGGATAAAGGCAAAAATTCCATTATATCCTGTGATACCCAGGGCCGGGGCGAAAAAAATTAACAGTAACGGAATACCGCAACCGATAACCATCCATATCCAATGACCTTTCATAATTTCTATTTTTAGTGTTAATTGTTATATGCTTTAATGGTGATCGCCATGACTTTGGCTCTTGCTCAATTCGAGTTCGCCTTGTTCCCTGGCATCTAATTCACTTTCTTCTATCATTTTTTTGCACGACTCCATGCAATCTTCGCTCATCATCCCCTTTTCGTGCATCATTTTCATCATTGAACCCATTGTTTCTGGACTTTTCATCATACCGTCCATCAATGCTTGCATCACAGGTTGATCGCCCATCATATTTTTCATCATCATACTATCTTTCATCATCATTTGCATTCCGCCACTCAGCATCATAGCACCCATCATCTTTTGGTCACCCTGCATCATCTGCATGGCATGGTCGTTGTCCTGCATATTGTCCATAAATTGAGTCAAATAGCTGTGATTACCCGCAATTGCATTAAAAAGCGCTGTTCTCGTTTCTGAATTTTCGAGCATTGCATTGACATCCTTTTTCTGGGTGCAACTATTTAAGGTTACCAGCCCGATTGTCATAAATATTAGTTTTATCGTTCTCATTATATTTGATTTTTAATTGCTGATTATTTTCGTCAATTCTGTTTTCCATTCCCTAAACTTAAAGTTCAGGGAAATTTGCCTTTATTGTGTTACATAAGAAAGAGGAAGAGTTATAGTTTTCCCACATTCTTTGTATTAATGTTTGTGCCTAAAAAAAGCCTCAAACCTGCCTGAAGGGAGGTAGGGTTTTGAACCAAAAAGGCTTTTATTCGAACAATTTTTACTATGGACTACAAATCCTCAAGACGTTCAATGCGTTTCTTTTTCCGTTTTTTATAATACGATGGGGCGAACCCCGTAACATTTTTAAACTGGTTCGACAAATGTGCGACGCTACTGTAGGACAGCTTATAGGATATTTCCGTTAGATTCAACTCATCATACAGCAACAGTTGTTTGACCCGCTGAATTTTGTTCAAAATGATGTACTGCTGAATGGTGATCCCCTTTACTTCGGAAAATGTATTTGCCAAATAGGTATAGTCATAACCCAATTGTTCGCTGATGTAATCCGAGTAGTTGACCTTGGGCGATTCATCGGAATAATGGACCATTTCAATAATTAAGGCCTTGATCTTTTCAACCATAATCTTACGCTTATCTTCAAGCAGTTCCAGACCGCAGGCCTTCAAATTTTTACGTAGCTGCTCTCTTTGGAAATCAGTGATATTTCCAACGATTTCAATGGTTCCAAGATCTACGCTGACAAAATGCAGGCCAAGCTTCTGCAGTTCTTGCTCTACCACCATCTTACAGCGTAAACTCACCATATATTTGATATATATAAACATCTTGTTTTTATTTTAATTAGTTGTCATTAATAAAAGTAGATATTACCATAAGCCTTTGTCTGCATAATTTTCTTTACTATTTATATAATTTCGTCAAGGAAATTCCGTTCACAGACTTGGCTGTTTTTGTAATCGGTCATACTCAAACCCGTTATGTTCTTGAACTGTCTGGATAAATGGTTCACACTACTATAATCGAGCAGATAGGCTATATCTGAAAATACAAGCTGTTGCAACTGTATGAGCTCTTTGACCCTTTCGATTTTTAGTTTTATAAAGTACTTTTCAATTGTGATGTTCTCTTTTTTGGAAAACATTTTGCTCAAACTTTTATAGTCGTGATGAAGTTTCGATGCTAAATGTTCAGAGGTCTTAACCTTTAAATGCACAGGCAACTCTTTTATAAGTTCTATAAGTGCCAGCTTAACTTCTTCGATGAATACTTCCACTTCACTAATAGCTATTTCAAAACCATTTGCGAGTAGTGCCTCTTTTATTTGGGCATCGATTTGCTTGTCATTCATAGAAGTAGTCCGTACGGTAAGTCTTCCCAATTCGATAGAGATTACCTGTATTTTAATTTGTTCAAGCTCCTGCTTTATGACTTTAAGGCACCGACTGCAGACCATATTCTTTATCCAGTATTCTCTTTGAGAATCCATAGTTTAGCTTATTTTAAATGTTCTAATTGCTTAAGTCCATAATGACTCAATACTATTTGGTACTTTGACCAATTGGGGTGAGTATCGTTGGAAAAAGGGTACGACAATAAGGGGCCAAACGCGGTGTTGGCCAATGGGAAGCACAGATTGTATCAATAATCTGTCTAAATAAAAATCAAATCAGGAAAATTTCATGAAGTACAAGAATGTCCTTCTCGATCCAGGGTGGATCATAATTTATAAAGGGAACGATGTTTTTCTCGAATCCTTCAAAACGATTTATACACGTATAAAAAAAGGCGTTTAAGAAAACATAGTTTTCGATACTGAACTCTGTGGTAACCTTTTTAACGTTGTCATCACCGGCCTTGCTAAACATTTCATTCCTGCAACAATCTTTGACTTCAATGGAACATTCTTTGGAAGTACTTTCGCTTTTTTGAACTTTATCGTCACAAGGTTTTGCCTTACCAAAAACAGCAATATCCACTAATTTATCACAACAAAAATGCATATTCGCGCTAAAGGATGTGGTCGCAAAAAGTACTGCGAACGTCAAACCGATGGATACTATTTTACGTAAAAAGCGCTTCATATTCTAAAGTTGGTTGAAATTTGTTTAAGCTTTAAAATTACTTGAGATTTTTAAAAACCCCATAAAAAATTCATTTTCAAGTATTTATGTATAAAATAATCTATGATATAGTTCAAAAGTAACGTAAGTGCTCAAACAAAAACATGACCATTGTCATGTTTATAAGAAAAAGCGGTTGAATACTTCTAAAAGCCTTTAGAAATTAGAGAAGCCTATTAAATAATTTTAAAAGAATGCAACAAACTTTTACGTCAACAGCTTTCCATTTTCATCCCACTCGGCCATGACACCTCGCTTGCTTTGGTCCACACATTTGGCCAGCCATTCTTTCTCGTAGGCAATGCCGTGTTGTTTTAATACATCTGCGGGTACGCCGTCCCAGACATTGGGTCTATTGCCCTTATAGCCCAAATCCTGTATACCGATCTCGGAGGTGTAATAGCCCGTAAGCACCAAATTTCGCATCAAGGAAAAAAACTGTATTTCCAAGGGGCGTTCGGTCTCGGGAATCGATATATCGGGATAGGCGATGGTGTCCAATAGTTGTTTTTGCTTGTCTTCCGAAGTCGATTTGAATTCCGTGCCAAATTGGGTATTGCTCTGGTGGTCCAGCCACATGAGCCCTCCCCTGAGAATCGTTTGCATCTCAGGAATATCCTTGGCCATAAATTCGATAAAATTCGGTACCCCTGCTTCCGTAGCGCTGCCAAATTTCTCATTGGAAGGTAAGATAAGATCGCTCAAAACGGCAATCGTCCCCAACTCGTGTTCGTTGAAAAATTGTTCCGATTCCAGTTCCATGATCTGTTCCTTCTCCTTTGGGGTGCGGCCAAATTTGTAACTATATCCCTCCAGTGTCTGGGCATCTTCCGCCATGACCTCGGCTTCCGGTTTGCAGCCGTGGACGGCCAATCCACCGGCGACCGATCCTAGGATAATCGATTTTATGCTATTTCGTCTATCCATTTTCCTATATATTTTGTTGTTTCAATTGTTCTATAATATAGTCGGATGTTCTCCAAGAGAGTGCCAAGATGGTCCATGTCGGGTTCTTGTCCGCTTGGGACACAAAGGCCCCGGCATCGACGATAAATACATTGTCGGTATCGTGAAGTTGCTGAAACTTGTTTACTACGGAAGTCTTGGGGTCGTTGCCCATTCTGGTCGTGCCCACTTCATGAATGATCCACCCTGGCTGGGATATACCATAATCCTGTTCCGTGGTGGGTTTTTCGCCTATGGCTTCCCCGCCCATGTTGTGGATCAGTTCCTCAAAAGTGTCCTGCATGTGCCTTACCTGATTTCGTTCGTGATCGGACCATTTGTAATTAAATCGAAGCACCGGAATTCCGAACTCATCTACCTTGGTAGGATCTATTTCGCAATAATTATCCTTCATGGCGATAGATTCTCCGCGGCCACCAAAGCCAAGGACGGACCCATAGTATTTTTTAACATCGTCCCTGAGGTCATTGCCATAGCCCCCCACTTTTGTACCGAAGAATTTATTGAACTCGTTCGCATTGAAACCGAACCCATAGTTGGGCATGCCCATTCCGCCCCAAACCTCAATATGGTAGCCACGGGGGAAGTCTAATTTCTTGTTGTCTCCCCACCAGGGGGAATACACATGCATGCCCCCGACACCGTCCTCGTTATAGGAAACTTTCCGGTTCATCAGACCTGGAATAAAGGCAGCCCTGCTCGCTCCTGTGGAATCGTGAAGATATTTTCCGACAATATCACTGCTATTGCCCAATCCGTTCGGGTGTTGAGCACTTTTGGAATTCAGGAGTATCCGGGCCGAACTGCAGGCAGATGCGGCAAGAACAACGACCTTCCCTTTTAACTTATACTCCTTTCTATTCTCTTTATTGATGTACGAAACCCCTGTAGCCTTGCCCTCTTCATTGGTAGTAACCTCCCTTACCATGGCATTCAGGAACAGATCGATCTGACCGCCGTTTTTCTGTGCCGGGAAAATCAAACAGGTTTCCGCCGAGAAATCGGCATATACCATGCAGGCCCTTGAGCATTGCGCGCAATAAAAACAGATGCCTCTATCCTCATTTATCATTTTGGTCAGGATGGATAATCTGGAGGGATAAACCGGGATATTCGATTTCCGTGCCCCACGGATATAAAAAAGTTCGTGCAATCGGGGTTTTGGTGGGGGGAGAAAGAATCCATCGGGGTCATTGGGCAAGCCCTCATTGGTGCCGAAAACTCCGATCAATTTATCTACCTTGTCATAATAGGGTTTTACATCTTCATAGCCTATGGGCCAATTATCCCCCAATCCATCTTCATTTTTGTGTTTAAAGTCCCTTGGGCCAAAGCGTAATGAAATCCTGCCCCAATGATTGGTCCTACCGCCCAACATCCGCGAACGGAACCACTTAAAATTGCTGTCGTCGCTATTTGTGTAAGGCTCTCCCTCGATATCCCAACCACCATAAGCGCTATCGAAATCACCAAAAGGCCGGACTGTATTTGCCCCTCTTCTTGGTGATTCCCATGGCCATTTTAATTGGGTGATCTGTTCCGGATCTTTGGGGTCAAAGAACGGCCCGGCTTCTACAACAGCAACCTTTAGGCCTGCATCGGCAAGTATCTTGGTCGCCATGCCCCCGCCTGCCCCTGAGCCAACTATGATCACATCGTATAGAGTCGAAGATTCTTTTATCTGCATATTAAATTTTCTTTTGTAATATACTTGTTAGTAAGACCTGTTCACATTAAGCGAAACCCCACATTCGGCTTGAGTGAACAGGCCCTTGTAAAATCAATTTAAATTATGTTGTCTTTTTAGTCAGTCTTCCTATAATTCATAGAGGCCCATAAATTCGTCGTCTAGAACCTTTGTTTTAAACCCAAGGGAGACATAAAGCAATAAAACTCCTGTCAAAAGGCGAGGAATCTTCCACTATTTTGCTAGCATCGTATTGACCTGGTAATCTTGCAGCCTATTACGTTTCTTTTCGTGTCCATTATTTCTGACCACCGTTAAAAGTATTTGTTCTCAACAATCTTTATCTGCATAATTTTCTTTCTTTTTTATATAATTTCCCTCAAACACTTTCGCTTACATGCCTGGTTTTCAATAAAGACCATAGTTGTATTTTACATAAACACACTTAGCACAGTATAAATCGGGTGTGTTCGACATATTTAATTAGGGCCCTTATGGGGAGGTACTATTACTCTTATTTCTTTAAAACAAGCGCTAAGGGCCACATATTTGTTATCTGCATACGATTTTCGAACTAAAAACGTTAATTTTTAATAAACGATGGTGGCTGTTGCATAAGTAGTCTACGCACGAGAGATGGACTCAAATAGGCTGTTTTTACGAAGCCTTCAAAAGAACCGGTCTTGGTTGGATGTGCCCGCAAAAAACGGTCATACAGCCTTTAAAGACACCCATGATAGTCCTCAAAATGCCAACGGAGGGTCTCCTTCCCCTTTTCTTAAGGTACTTTTTCAGATTGAAGGCAATTGCGGCCATGAGCATGACCTTATGTGCACCGGCCTTGCCGAGTACACCTATTTTTCTCAGACCGTAGAACTGGGTCAGACTGCCGAACACGGGCTCCACCGTACTTTGTCTCAGTATTTTCATTCGTTTGCCCCTTTCACTGTGCTGTCGGGCGTAGGCCCTCAAGTATTGTTCATCATAGATCGTTCTGGTGATTTTTTTACATTTCGTGTTCGGCACACATTGGGATTTCATGGGACAGGCCTTGCAGTCCTTCGGTGCTGTCCAGTATCTTTTCAGTACGCTACCGTCCCGGTTGGTATAGAATCCCTTGAAGGGCAGGGGCCTGTCCATTGGGCAAGTGTACTCGTCCTTTTCCTTATTGTAGGGGAAACCTTTTATCTCAGGCTTGTATTTCCCAAAAACGGGTATCCATCCGGTAACCTTCCTTTGTTCGAGAAAATCGTAGTTGGAGCCATTGGAATAACCTGCGTCAGCGAGGAAATCCGTCATTATAAGCTCGTTCTTCCTTAAACGGTTCTGAACCTTTAGGCCGATATCGGTCAGGTACTGGCTGTCCCTGCCATCGGCAAAGTCCGCCTGGATGTGTGAGATGACCCCTTCCGCCGTATCCACCGCCATGCTGCAACGGTAGTTCAGCTTTCTGGCCTTGCCCGGTTTTACCGATATGCGGGCATCCGGGTCATGGGGATTATAATGCGTTTTGTTGCTCAACAGGCGTGCTTTCTTGTGGGACGCGCCCATCAGGCGTACCGGACTGTCCCGCAGATTCCGGTGGTGCTTCTCCACGCGCTTCAGCTCGTGTTCGGGAGCCGAGATATGCGCAGGGGAAACGGTCTTCGCCTGTCTTTCTTTAGTTTCCCCGTTCTCTTCCGATGCTTTCTTCAAGTGGGTGCCTATGGAGTTTGCAGGCATTTTCGGCACCACGCTTTCCATGGATGCGTTCGCCTTTATCGGGGCCGAATCCACCGCTTGGGTGTGGCCGGACACCATCCCGCTGTCGACACAAAGTGCAAATACCTTGTTGAAGAGTTTCTCGAAAAGGGATGCCGGATAAAGCTGCCTTGTCCTGCTGATCGTCGAGTGCCATGGCAGCTCCTCGTCCAGGTCATAGCCCAAAAAATAGAGTACGTCCATCCGCATGCCGCAGTGTTCCACCAGTTTTCGGTCGGAGGTGATGTTCTCAAGGTATCCGGTGATCAACAGCTTGAAGAAGACCACGGGGTCTATCGAGGGGTTACCTGTACTTCCATATAGTTCCTTCGTATCCTTGTAGATAAAACTCAGGTCGAGCGTTTCGCGGAGCCTCCAGTAAAGGTTGTCCTTGGGAACACGGTCCGACAGCCTGAAGCTGAGGAAGAGTTTTTCGGTGTAGTTCTTTCTGCCTTGCATACCATAAGTTACCGAATTCCGTACGCTTATGAAAGCAAGAATTGATGAAAATCAGAGTTGTGCAACAGTCACGATGGTGTTATGGAACGAAAACAGTTTTTACGAAATTTGGGTACCGGTGCGGCATTCGCCATAGTTTTTCCCTGCGTTCAGGGCTGCTCAAAAGATGGCAACGGAGACGTAGCACCTGAAGATATGAGACCTATACCTGTAGGAATCGATTTTACCATTGACCTTGACTCAGAAGAGGGTGCCGGGCTGCAAAACAACGGGGACTTTATCCTGAAAAATTATGTAGTGGTAGTTAAAAATTTGGAAGGCAATTTCGTTGCGGCCAGTCAAATATGTAGCCACCAACAGACCGAGGAAGTCCGATTCGTTTCGAATGATGGGGGAATCTATTATTGTTCTACACACGGGGCAAGGTTTGACCAAACAGGAAAACCATTGAACAGTATAACTAGCAATCCCCTTAAAGTATTCAATACGGAGCTTACCGGCAATCTACTAAGGGTGTTTGAGTAGATCAATCCATTTTCTAGAGAAATTGATTTTAAGTAAATAAAATATATATATAAATACTCAACTTATATTTTGGGGACTCGTTTTATTTTTACATTTTCCAATTCTATAATGGAGAGTTCTTCCAATTCGTTGTTCTCAAAAGCTTTTTCAATTTGCTCAAAAGGAATACCATCTTTTATTTTTGGTTGCATGTTCCGATAATCCTGTAACGTTACTCCATCAACGGTACGTTGGTTAAATGCTTCGCGAAATCGCATACCGCCTTTACCGGTAAAGTACTTATACGCCAGATAGTCCATAGTATAATCGGCTACATCGAACCAGTATAGGAACACATCCTCAAAATCATCGCCACCGGCCTCTTTTTTAAAGGTCACACGGATCTTATGGTATTCTTTTCCTTTAATAAAGGCGGTACCCTTGTTCTCAAGAACTACTGCAGGGTCCTTTAGCCACAACGGAAGAAACGCAAAATACATCACTGAATTGACAGAATTGGTATAGGCATTTTTTCTTTTCTCGGTCAGGTTTACAACGGTATCAGCAACATGGCGGGAAAAGCCTTTGTAGGTGTAGACATCGCGGACTAGACTGCTATCCCTGTTCTTGCCTATTCTTGTGTAGGTAAAATGTCCTGTTTGCCGTTTGTACTCATAGGTGTGCTCACGGAAGGTAAAGGAGGCCTCGGCATTGCGCATTTTTTTCATTCCAGAAACCTCGATTGCCTTATCAACTATGTTCTCTTGTGCGATGGACAAGTTAAAAGATAGTATGAATATGATTACTAGTATCGAAGAAAGAGGTAGTTTGTGATTTATTTGTTTCATGTATTACTTGATTAGTCCAGTTGTTTTTAAAATGTTTATTATGTTCAATTTTTGTGTACGCTTTTTTAATTTTCCCTATCAGTAGCTTTGGCTTCTGTCTTTGAAAAGTCAGGTGCCAAGAGCTGTATCTGTTCCCGTTTCTTCTTTTCCGTTACTTGGAGACTGAACGGAGCGACAATTATTTTATTGTTGGTCTTCCCCACTAAATAAATAGTTTAGACTAGTACAATTTGGGGCCATCATAAAATCAGTAAATGAATTAAAACCCATAGTCTATAGCAAAACTGACCCCAAACGGATGCCCAGGTCTTAATCCAGCCGGAACCCTTGATACGGCATTGGTAGTGTCAAACAAGTTAATGATATTGACGGAAAAGTTAAAGTGGCTATTGTAAAAATAGCGACCGGACAGGTCAATAACAAAATTAGAATCTAGCCTTAAATTCGTAGGAATCGCTCCCGTTCCCGCCTGCGTACGAAAAGCATCGATATAACGTGCACCTAAGTCGATGGCAAATTTTTTATGCTCTAGGCCAAGGTTCAAATTGAATTGATTCTTGGCAATATAAGGTATTTCATCACCTGCTGTAACCTCTCCAAATATATCGTTGTCACTTTCAAACGAGCTAAGAAACTCGGTATCGGTCAACGTGTAGGTAAATGTTAATGGTAAACGGAACTTTTCCGAGATATTATTCAGAAGGTTATAGTTCAACGATACTTCTACGCCGCTTACCCTAACGGCTCCGGCGTTAAATTGGTCCAAGCTGCCAGTTCCTCCCGAAGCCGCAAGGTCGCTCCCCAACAAGTTTTGATAGTCATTGTAGTACCCCACCACTTCGCCCTGAATTCCGTGATAGTTAAAACGTGTGCCCAATTCATAATTTATACTTCTTTCCGCATCTTGTCCTTCGGTATTGCCAGGAGGGGAAAACCCCTTGTGTACCCCACCAAAAATAGATAGCTTATCGGTAAAGGTATAATTTGCCCCTATTCCTGGAATCCAAACATCTACTTGGTTCTCACGCTCGGAAAGGTCTGTACCCAATCTTGAGCCATCATTAGTACCGTAATTTATTCTGCCCAATACAATGTTCTCGTACCGAATACCTGGGGTCAATGTAAATCTACCTAAATTTAGTTTGTACAATGTATGTGCAGAAATTGCCTTTGCGTTACTGATACGGTTTGCATCCGCCCCTTTGATGCCTACCGTTGTACGTATTAGTTCATTGTTTTGAAAGGCATACCTATCTACCCATTGATACCTGTCCTCCTCATCTTCATGGTACCGAATGCCCAACTCCAGGCTTTGCAACCAATCGGAGCCCCATCGCATCCGGGCTATGGACTGTATTCCCTTGGAGTTGTACCTCCTGTTATTGGCTTTTATGCCGAACACATCTTCTGTGGTATCCGTGTTTCCCAACACGGCATTGTATTGCATATCATAGGTATCTGGATCTGAGAGTACATTGTTTATTCCGACCCGTTCACCAAGATTTACATCATCCAACTTGTACCAATTGCGCTTAAACTTGTTTACATATCCCGTGGT
>JGI24519J20070_1000132_pt1 | contig 23840 bp, 22 predicted proteins | sample LinPmetageLP43_FD_20070 | JGI IMG/M metagenome (IMG submission 20070) | reverse complement strand
TTGGGTACAACAGGAGTAAAACCAACATATCTTATTACAGATAAAATTTTAAAGCAAATATTTAATACATAATGGCAAGTAATCAATCACCGTCTACTCAAAGCAATTCAGATGAAATTGACTTAGGGCAATTATTTCAGTTAATAGGAAGGGGTTTCAATGCCATATTTCGATGGTTTTTAAGAGTATTTCTTTATTTTAAGAAGAATTTTCTTTTACTTATTGGTCTTGTGGTTGTTGGACTTGCAATTGGGTATGGTTTAAACCAAATTATATCTAAAAATTATAAAACAGAGGTAATAGTCAAACCTCAAATTGAAAGTAAAAACTATTTGTATGATGTTGTAAATGAGGTACAATCTAATATAAAATCAAAAGACACTTTATTCTTTAAATCAATAGGCGTTGATAATATTGATTTCGACGGATTAAATATTGAAATATCTAGAGTAGCTGAGGTTGGTAATTCAGAGAGCGACCTTAAATATTTAGAATTGCTTCAAAGTTTTGAAAATACTGATGCTATTGCTGATATTGTTAGGGCGGAGCTACAGAATAAAAGTTCTTTTAATCATCGAATTATATTTTATTATAAAGATGCAAATTTCGGTAAAGTTTTTGCAGAAAAAGTACTGAACTACATTAATGCCAATACTTATTTCAATGGACTTTTAAAAGTGTATAGAAGTAATGCTATTGCACGTATCGATGAGAACCAAAAGCTTTTGACTCAAGTCGATGAAATTATCACTAATTATACGCTTGGGTTAGTAAGCAAAGAGAGAATTTCTTCAAGTGAAAAAATCGTATTAGATAATCAAGAACAAGTAAATATCGCTGATATTTTTGAATATAAAACAAAGCTAATTAGAGATATTGAAACCAAGAAGTTAGAATTAGAGGAGCAAACATTACCAGTAAGTATAATTAACTTAAGTCAACCTCAAGTAGAGCAAAAGTCATTTTTCGGTAAAAGTATTGTGTTGATACCTATTATATTTATTTCTGTATTTTTTATTTTATCAACATTGGTTTATTTAAACAAAAAAGCAAAATCTATAATGTAATTTATGGCGACCCACCATTTTAATAATACGATACTTATTACTGGTGGCGCTGGTTTTATAGGTAGTAATTTCATTCCTTTTTTTTTAGATAAAAATCCTGATATTAAGGTCGTTAATTTAGATATATTATCCTATGCTGGGGATTTGGGTAACCTGAAAGAAGTTGAGAAACATCCAAATTACACATTCGTAAAAGGTGATATTTGTGATAATTTATTGGTTAAGGGTTTATTTGAGAATCATAACATTAGCGGGGTTATAAATTTTGCGGCAGAATCTCATGTAGATAATTCAATAAATTCTCCAAGTCAATTTATAAAAACGAATATTGAAGGCACTTTTAACCTTTTAGAGAATGCCAGGATTTTTTGGAATGGTGAAAACAATAGATTCCATCACATATCAACTGATGAAGTGTTTGGTTCATTAGGGGAAAATGGATTTTTCACAGAGAAATCAAGTTACCAACCTAATAGTCCATACAGTGCATCTAAGGCATCTTCAGATTTTTTGGTTAGAAGTTATTATCATACCTATGGTATGAACGTGGTGACTAGTAATTGTTCTAATAATTATGGTCCTAAACAGCATGATGAAAAATTGATTCCTACAATAATTAGGTCAGCAATTAACGGTGTAAAGATTCCTATTTACGGGAATGGGAAAAATATTAGAGACTGGTTATTTGTAAATGATCATTGTGTTGGTATAGACTCTATTTATCATAAAGGTAAAGCGGGAGAAACATATTTGTTAGGGGGGAATAATGAATATGATAATTTGACGATAGCTATGAAGATTTGTGATATTTTAGATCATAAAATGCTAAACAAAAATAGCAGTTTTAGTGATCAGATTCAATTTGTGGAAGATCGCCTAGGACACGATTTTAGGTATGCAATAGATGCTTCAAAAATCACTAAAGAGTTAAATTGGAAAGCGTTAGAAAAATTTGACTCAGGTCTAGAAAAGACTGTGGATTGGTATTTAAAGAAATATCGACTTTAATAATATGAAAGGAATTATACTTGCAGGGGGTACAGGATCACGTTTATGGCCACTAACTAAAGCGTTAAGCAAACAGCTAATGCCAATTTATGACAAGCCTATGATATACTATCCATTATCCACTTTAATGGTGGCTGGAATTCGTGAAATATTAATTATCACAACTACTGATGATTTGCCTTTATTTAAAAAGCTTCTTTCTGACGGAAGTCAGTTAGGTTGTAGATTTGAATATGCCGTGCAAAAAGAACCTAAAGGATTAGCGGAGGCTTTCATTATTGGCAAAAAATTTATTGGATCCAGTAAGGTTGCCTTAATTTTAGGAGATAATATTTTTTACGGTAATGGACTTGAGAAATTGTTAAAGGAAAACGGTGATCCAGATGGCGGTATTATTTATGGGTACCATGTAAATAACCCAAAGAGATATGGTGTAGTCGAATTTGATAATGACGGAAAGGCTATCTCGATTGTTGAAAAACCAGAAACGCCTAAATCTAATTATGCTATACCAGGGATCTATTTTTATGATAATAAAGTGATTGAAATTGCTGAAAATATAGAGCCAAGTAACAGAGGAGAATTAGAAATTACAGATGTTAATATTGCTTATTTAAAAAAGGAAAGGCTACAAGTAAGTGTACTTGATAAAGGAATTGCATGGCTAGATACGGGTACATTTAGTTCTTTAATGCAAGCCTCTCAATTTGTTCAGGTAATAGAAGAACGACAAGGATTGAAAATAGGTTGTATAGAAGAAGTAGCTTTTACCCAAGGTTTTATTGACGCCAAACAGCTTGAAGAGTTGGCTGAACCTTTGTTAAAGAGTGGTTATGGCGAGTATTTAATGAATTTGATTAAATGAAAATAACCGAAACAAAATTAAAAGGTTGCTTAATTTTAGAGCCTCAAATTTTTGAAGATAATAGAGGGGTCTTTTTTGAAGTATTTAAAAAAAAAGAACTAAGTAATTTTTTAGGGTATGAAATTGATTTTGTTCAGGAAAATAAATCTCTTTCTAAAAAAGGTGTTTTAAGAGGACTTCATTTTCAAAAAGGAGAAAGTGCACAAGCCAAGTTAGTTTCAGTTCAAAAAGGCAGCGTAGTCGATGTTATAGTTGATATACGACCGAATAGTGAAAGTTTTGGAGAATATATTAAAGTTAATTTATCTGATGTAAATAATAGAAGTATTTTTATACCAAAAGGTATGGCACACGGATTTGTAGCTCTTGATAACAACGTGGTATTTACATACCTGTGCGACAACTATTATGATTCGTCCATGGAATCAGGAATTTTATATAATGATTCTGATTTGGCAATTGATTGGGGTATTGATCCATTAAAATTAATAGTTTCAGATAAGGATCTGAATTTGCCAACTTTTAAAGAATTGATGTAATGAAGACGGTTTTAATTACGGGGGCTAATGGGCAGCTAGGTCAATGCTTACAAAAAATTGCTCCATTGTATAACGACTTGGAATTCATTTTTAAAAATTCTAAAGATTTAGATATTACAGATGCTTCATCAATTAAAAAAACTTTTGACCTAGTTGATTTAGATTATTGTATTAATTGTGCAGCATATACCAATGTTGAACTATCTGAAAAAACGCCAGATATAGCATTTAGGGTTAATGCGGAAGGTGTCAAAAATCTTGCATATGCATGTAAAAAACATAAAGTTGGTTTAATTCATATTTCTACGGATTATGTTTTTGATGGTGAAAAGGATGAGTCTTATACTACCGAAGATATACCGAATCCCATAAATGAATACGGAAAATCTAAATTGCGGGGAGAAAAATATATTCAAGAAATATTGGTTGACTATATTATCATAAGAACTTCTTGGTTGTATTCTGAATTTGGCAAGAATTTTTATACTTCTATCTTGAAGAAAGCTAGGGCTGGGGAAAGTCTTGCGGTAACTGATGAACAAATAGGTTGTCCAACCAATGCTAATAATTTAGCTACTTATATATTAAATAATTTAGCTATCAATCTTGAGTTTAATGGTATTCAACATTTTACTGATGGTGTGATAATGACTTGGTATGATTTTACAAAAATAATACTCTCAGAAAACGATTTGACAGGAAAAGTAAAACTTGACAGGGTTAAGAATTATCGTACTTTTGCTACTAGGCCTAAAAATAGCTGCATTAAATAGTTATGGTTATAAACTAGATAGTTTCCATGCTTATTTTGATCAACTGGAATTCTAATGGAAACACTGAACGAAGAAAAAAAAATTAAAATTTCAGGATTATTTTTAGTTGGCTTATCATTATTCCCGATTCTGAGACCAGCGTTACAATCAATTCTTATAATTGTTTTTTGTATTATTTCAGTTGTTCTATATCATAAGAACTTTTTGAGAAGAATTCGTATAAGAAAATTGAAGATTACATTCTTATGTTTAACAAGTTATTATATTTGGCACGTATTTTCTTCATTTTGGTCGGAAGAAGTTTTTGGTTCATTAGCAGACGCTCAATCAAATTGCATTCTTTTGCTTTTTCCAATAGTATTTTTGTTTTTTCATCCACCTATTCCAAAACTTATAACAATACGCGTACAATTGGGTTTTGTATTGGCAATGCTGATATATTTATTTTTGTGGTATCGCGCTTACCTTCTTGGTGTAAGTTATTATCAAACCATAAAATTAGAAGAATTACCTGTAATTGAATCTTCTTTTTTGAATCAAATCGAATATTTTTTAGATAACGGATTTTATATGATATCTGGTACTTCAATTAGAGGATATCGGCTTGCAAATGAGGAGATGAAATTATTTGTTCATCATAACTATGTCGCATCCTATTTTGTTTTAGCTTTATATTCAGCTATAAACCTAATCTTTACTAGTAAAAAAATAATATGTAAATTTTTATTGATCATTTCTTCATTTTTGTTTTTAGTAATTATATTTTATTTGCCTTCTAAAATGAATCAGTTGGTATTGCTAGCTTCAATACCCATTTTAATTTTCTATATTTTCGAAAAAAAATTAGCATTAACATTGGTTTTAGTTGGTATTGTTTCTTGTTGTTTTGTATTCTATAATTATCAAGAAAAGTTAGTCACAGTTAAATTGGTAGAAAAAGAGAATTTAACTTCAAAAGATCCTTCGATTATTGATTTTTATAGATATCATGTTTACAATTGTATTACTGATAAAATACCAGAAAATCTATTGTTCGGCATGGGTAAAGGAGATGTTCAACCTTTTTTGAATTCTTGTTTACCTGATGATGAATGGCCTGGTTTAAGTAATGAAAAAATAGAATACAACACACATTCTCAGGCACTTAGTTATCTTATTTCTGGTGGTATTATTGGATTTTTATTATTTATCATATTATGGATAAAATTATTATCATTGGCTTTTTCTAAAGAAAGGTTAATGTTTATTATCTTTCTTATTGTAATTTTTGCAAATACAATTTTCGAGAATTACTTAACTAGAGTATGGGGAAGTTTTATTTTCGCTTTCTTTACCTTCATTTTTTTAAAGAATGATTTTATTGAGTTCAGAAGCAAAAAATCGAATGAGAACCAAAAACTAAAAATTAATTGAGTTTCTTAAAATCTAGATACTTCAAAGACATCTTTAGTCAGGCTGGCCTGGTTATAGTTGCACAATTGATACCAGTTGCTTTTAGCCCTTTATTTTCAAGGATTTACGACCAAAATGCTATGGCCGAAATAACTGGTTTAATGTCACTTAGTAGTATTTTACTAGTGTTTTCTACATTTAAATTAGAAAATGCTGTAGTTACTGAAAAGGAGGATGCTAGAGCAAACCAACTAATGGTTCTCGCTATAGGTATAGCAGTGATATTTTCAATTACTACTATTTTAATCGTTTTTCTTTTCGAAGATTATATTGCTGAAAGTTTTAAAATTCAAAATACTGTAAAATTTGTACCATTTTATGTGCTTTTTCTTTCTGCCTTAAATATTATCAATTTTTGGTTTGTTAGAATTAAGAAGTTTAAATTGAAGGCGTACTCTAAAATCATTGAAAATATTAGTTATGTTGGTTTTGCATGTGCTATTTACTATTTAAACGGAAAAAATGAATTTGGTTTAGCATTGGGAAAGTTTGTTGGTGTACTTATGGCATTAATACTGTTGCTGATATTTTCTAGATTAAATTTTACTAGGAAAACATGGAAGAGCTATAAAATTTTGTTACTTGATTATAAAGAGTTCCCTCTACATTATATGCCTTCTAATTTTGTAAATGTTATGAGTCTTCAAATTCTAATTGTTTTTATAGGTGTTTATTTTTCAAAAGAACAATTAGGATATTTTGGGTTGGCAAATATGGTTGTTTTACTACCTATTTCTTTTATTAATCAGAGTGTAGGTTCTATATTTTTTCAAAAAATGAGCGAGCACATTAATAATGGGAAAGCTCGAATGGCTAAAAAAACTTTTGTAGAAACACTGGGTATGTTGGCTATTATTGGGCTTCCTATTTTTTTTATTCTTTATTTCGGAAGTGCATACATATTTCCTTTTGTTTTTGGTGCTGATTGGGAGAAAACTGGTCTAATCGCTAAATTATTAGCTGTTTTGTTCTTATCTCAAATCATAGTAGGTCCCATAAGTATTGTTCTTATTTCCTTGAAAAAAATTAGATTGAATGCATACTGGCAGTATGGTAGGTTTACAATAATGCTATTGTATATGCTAAGTTTAGTATATGTTTTTAAGTTAGACTTTCTGTCATTTATTCAATGGTATGCTTATGGAGCATCTGCGATGTATTTGATATATTTTTTAATAATAGCAAATGCTGTAAGCGTGTTGAAAGATGAAGATTAAAATCAGCAAATACCTTTTCGAGATATATTATATACTTATATCTATACTCTTTTTTCTAGTAGTAAGATATACTTGGTTTTTTCGAAAATTAAATGAAAAGATCGAAATTGAATATAATTTTAATTTATTAAAGTATACTTTAATTTCGGGATTCGTATTTTTTACGATTCGATTATATAGGCGTGCAAATCTAGATTTATTCAGTAAAAATATTATAGGTATTGTTCTTGTGGTATATTTTATACCAAGTTCTATTTTTTATTCAAGCACAAATGCTGGTCCAGCAATCTACTTAGCACATGTAGTAATGTTTTTCACACTCTTTTTCGCAATGAAATTGAGGTATGATATTAGCTTACCAATTTTGAGTAAAAAGCAATCGTTATTTATGCTTGTTGCAATTACAGTAATAGGAGTGCTACCATTTTTAAGGTATATACAATATATAAATATTAAGAATTTATTTTTAATTGATATTTATATCACAAGGTTTAAATTCAGAAGATTATTTGATGTCTATTCTAGTTATTCACATTCGTGGTTTACGAGAGTAATTATACCAGTGATTTTTGTTTTTGCCTTAAAATACCGACTTCGTCTACTTGCATTTTTCTATATTTTGATATTATTAATGCTTTATTTGATGGGTGCTGTAAAATCAGTTCTATTAGGGAGTTTATTAGTTGTTTTATTTTATTTTTTACCTCCTAAAAAAATTATGAATTATATTGTAGGAGGGTTAATTTCACTAGCAATTCTCGCAATAGTGTCTATTCCATTTTTCGATGCGGATAATAATATGGTTGCAGTAATTATATTTAGAAGATTAATGTTTATACCAAGTCTTTTAGATTATGCTTATGTTGATTTTTTTGATGATAATTATTTGTATTGGTCAAGTAGTTTTTTAAAAGGATTTATAGCATATCCTTATATTGAAACACCAGCTCGCTTAATTGGTGACATTTATTTTGATAGACCAGATATGGCTGCTAATAATGGTATAATTTCAGATGGATTTGCAAATGCTGGTTTCATTGGTTCGCTCTTAAATATATTCTTTTTAAGTAGTTTCTTTAGCATTGTTAAAAATAGCAACGTGGACATTCGCTTCTTCGGTATTTTCTTTTTCTTTATTTATAATATATTTACGACCACATTTTCTACCGTTTTGGTAACTCACGGTGGAATTATCTTGTTACTTTTGACGCTATTTGTTCTGAGAAATAAAAAAACATCTGATTATCAATAAAATATTACATATATCAACAGTTCATCCAAGAAGGGATACCCGAATTTTCTATCGAGAATGTATAAGCTTGCTAAAAAATGGCTTTAAGATATACCTTTTAGTAGCTGACGGTAAAGGTGATGAGGTTGTTGAAGGAGTACAAGTTTTGGATATTGGTTTGGAAAGTTCACGACTAAATAATTTTCTTAAAAACGGATCTAAAATAAATAAACTAGTACAAAAAATAAATCCAAGATTGGTACATTTTCATGATCCGGAACTTATGTTTGTTGGAAAACAGTTGCATTGTAAGTTTAAAATTCCGGTTGTTTTTGATATTCATGAGAATATTGCTGTACAAATATTAGATAAAGAATATATACCCAAACCTTTTAGAGGTATAGTTTCCTATTTCTATAGAAAAGTAGAGAATTATTTTTTGAAATACTTTCATTTGGTTATTGCAGAACACTCATATGAAAATGTATATACCAATAAGGGGAAATCTTTAACAACAGTATTAAATATGCCTGATTTAAACCATTTTAAACCCTACGTAAATACCCATCGCTCTGGAAATAATGTCTTTTATATTGGTGGAATATCAAACGAGCGGGGTCTTGATATAACATTGGAGGCGCTCAAGATTTTAAAATCTAGAGGAACAGACTTCTTCATGCATTACATCGGACCAATTTCAAATGAAAAAATTGACGAATTAGCTTTAGGTGAAATTAAACAAGATATCAAATTTTATGGAAGAATGGATTCCAAAGTAGGATTTGAAATTTCAAAGAAATGTGTAGTTGGACTTTCAGTTTTAAAGCCTATTAAAAATTACGTAGGGTCATATTCAACAAAAATATTTGAATATATGGCTATTGGTTTGCCAGTAATCACATCAAATTTTCCCCTTTACCAAAATGTTGTCGAGCGTTACAATTGTGGCTATTGCGTAAATCCTTACTCTTCAGAAGAGTTAGCTGATAAGATAGAAGAATTGATTTCAAATACAGAGTTAACCAATCAAATGGGTATAAACGGTCAATTAGCGGTAAAAGAAAAATTTAGTTGGTCTTCAGAAGAAGAAAAATTACTGGGTTTGTATAAAGATATTTTAGTATAAAAATTTTAGGTAAAAAAATAAAATTATTTCAAATAAAACTCCTCAATAATTACTTCGTCTATTTTCATTGTACTGATTTTATCGCATTTAATTTCACCAAAGTCATTATAGGCAGTAAAACTTATATAAGATTCGTTCACGGCTGAGTCAAGAACTTCAAACTCTATGGTTTTATCTAGATGGTTATTACAAACAAAAAAAACAGGATTTTCTTCATCAAAACGAATATAGAGAAGCAACTTATCGCCATAATAATAATAACTACTATCACCACCCAATGGAAATGGGTCTTCAACTGTTTTGATTTTGATTTGATAATTTAAAATGTTGATGTTGAAATTAGTACTTCGCATGTATGCGGAGAAAAAAGACTCATAGTAAGGTTTTGGAATCGTATCAGCAAGTGAAATGGTAAATTTATAGTTTGATTCTTTGTTGAAAGAGATTGTAGATATTTTTTTTTGGCTGTCCTAAATTCTTCAATAGTTGAAGGGGCAATAGTCAAGGTGTTATTCTCTATTTTACTAATTCCAGCAATGAAAGGTGGAGACGAAGCACAATACTCATCAGGGTTAGGGTCATCTTCTCCAATTTCAAATAACCAGTCGCTAGAAGTTTCAAAAGCTTCAGTCCATAACGTATCAAAACTATAATTTTCATCGCAAAGGGACGCTATTGTAATGTCTCTGGTAATACTATCCTTATTTCCTTCAGTATCAATAATCGATAATTTAAAGGTGTAATCACCTGCATAAGGTGATAAAAAGTTTAAGGTTCTGTCGGTTTGCGTGCTTACTTTATCAGTGTATTTTTTTACGAGCTCACCCGTTATTATGTCCGGATAGGATTTTAATTCCCATGAATAAGATGCTATTTCTCCTTTTGAATATTCACCTTTTAAGACAATGGCTTCAAATAAACCAACAACTTGCTCTGATACGATAATTGCCTCTAGTAGAGGTGCTTTATCTTCGTTTGTTTTAGAACAACCAAGCGTTGAAAAAATTACTAACGCAAAACCAAACCAGTTCTTAAATTTTATTTTTATAAACTCTAAATGTCAAACGTTGATTACGGGAGTATTATTATACAACCTTTATGAAGGTTAAGAATAAAAATGATATTTAGCACTCGTCTTACTATTCATTTGTTTTTAAAATTTAACAGCTTTAATTCTTTAATATTTTTTAACTAAGATTGTCTCATTAATATACTTAACGTTTTATCTTTGATATAATCCAATCATTAGCCATGAATTCAAAACATCTTATCCTAGACCTTGATAACACCTTGTATAGTTATGATGCTCCTCACAAAATTGCTTTATCGGCTGTGTTAGAAACTTTTTCAACTACGTTTAATATCTCCAAAGAGCAGACAAAACAGAGTTTTGATAAGGCGAGACTGAATACCCATTTAGAATTACCTGCTAGAGCTGCATCCCACAATAGATTGTTGTACCTTCAAAAAATGTTCGAATATAACGACCTCAATAGCATGAAGTATGGGTTGGAGTTTTACGAATTGTATTGGGGTACTTTTTTAAAAAATATGTCACTTTTTGAAAACGTTATCGATTATCTGATAACTCACAAATTGAATGGTGGTAAGATATGTATCCTTACTGATCTAACAGCTCATATTCAGTATCGTAAAATTGAACAATTAGGACTAGCTAAATATGTTGATTTTTTGGTAACCAGTGAAGAGGTAGGCGTTGAAAAACCTCACCCAAGTATGTTTACAAAAGCATTACGAAAATTAGAATGTATACCTTCAGAGGCATTAATGATAGGGGATAGTTGGAGTAAGGATATTGTGGGAGCAAATGCTTTAGGTATACCAAGTATTTGGATTAATCATAAAAAGGAAGAACAATTACACAAAGACTATATAAGGGAAGTTTCCCGATTTGAAGAAATACTACCAACCCATGGAAAATAAAGAAGCTCTTGAAGCACTTATAAAAATGTCAAAATACGCTGGTCAGCGTTTTGATTTGGTTCAAGCTGGTGGTGGCAATACGTCGGTAAAATTTGATGATAAGATGTACATTAAAGCATCAGGTTATCTTCTCTCTGAATTAACTTCGACTACAGGGCATACCATTGTAGAAACTGCAAAAGTCGTGGCGATTTTAGATGATGATGAAGTGTTGGCCATATTGGATAAAAAGGAAAAAGATGCTACAGCTTCAAAAAAGCTACAATTGGCAAAGGTCTCTAATGGTCCTAGACCTTCTATAGAAACCTATTTACATGCGGTGTTGTATAAATATACCCTTCATGTACATTCCATTTCCGTGAACATGTTCACCTCACATAAAGATTGGTTGCAAAAAATGGAAGCTCTGGACAGTGAAGCACTCTGTGTACAATACGAAACTCCAGGAATTGAACTTGCGCTCGAATTAAAAAAACAGATGGATCAGTATCAAACAAAGTTTGGACATCTTCCTCATGTGATTTTTTTACAAAACCATGGCTTGATTATCAGTTCTGACAACTATGAAGATATAGAGGCCTTCAATGAAAAAGTGGTTTTAGCAGCAGAGAAAAAGGCAGGGGTCGATTTTTCGCGCTATAGAGATACTACCAAAATAGCCAACTGTTATAATGAAGCATTCTTAACCGACAATATTGCTTATTTATCTGAAGATATCACAATAACAGAACTTTTGGCTCAGATTGATCCCGAACAGTTAAAAAAACCGTTTTCTCCTGATGGTTATGTGTTTTGCGGTTATACAATTCTGAATGTGGATCAATTACAAAAACACCATTTTATGACCTATCAAGAAACCTATTTTGATACGCCAAAAATTATACGTTATAAGGGCAGAATTTACATTATGGCTGCCGACTTGAAGAAGGCTAAAATGATTGAAGATGTTTTTAAAAACAATCTTCTTACAGCAATGGCCCTAGGCTCAGACTTGCAATTTTTGGAAGATGCTGAAATTAGCTATTTGGGTAATTGGGAAGCGGAAAAGTACAGGCAAAAGTTATAGAATAACGCTTAGTTTTTCGTATTTCGGACACGAAGAAACTTGATTAAATTATGAAATCGAATCTTGATGCATCACGTAATTATTCCTATCTGGCTATAGCAGCCTTTTTTGGGTTTTTAGGGTTTATGCTGCAACCAACAGCCTATACGTGGGGGGAGCAAGATATGATACCTTTTTTTGAAAGAATTTTCGATTCAAATTATTTGACGAATGATTTCTTTACAAATACTACAATGACAAAAAACCCGAGATGGGTATATGGTTATTTTATTGTAGTATTATCTTGGATTTCAACATTACCATGGTACAATGTACTTTACATATTAAAATTACTACTGCTTACTTTTAGCCCCATTTTATACTATAAGGTGCTTTTAACTTTATTACGTAGATATGTTACCGAAAAGGCTCTAAGTCAGATTGCTACATTTGTACTGATTTGTTTGGTCTTGATGGTGTTTTTAAAAGAATACCGAAACTATTTTTCTGTGGCGTCATGGTTGAGTTATTCACCTGCTTTACATGCGTATAACCTTTCAATCATCATAAGTTTTCTAGGAATTCTTTTAAAGGAACGAGGTAGGCAAATTATATGGTATTTGCCTTGTTTCTTTCTTAGCTGTTTAGTGCATCCTGCAATGGGTTTGTTTTCCATTGGTTTTTATGCCGTTTTATTAATTCCAGAGCTCAAAAAAGAAGGCAAGAGATTTTTGCCCGTCTTAGTAACTGGTATTATCGCAGTACTGTTGGTAAAATTAGTATTCGCTTCACAGCAAACCCTATCTACAGCTGAATTTATTGATGTCTATGTAAAGAATAGACATCCTTGGCATTATAGTGTTCCAGATTTTATTAATAAAAAGGGTGACTGGGAAATCTTTTTTGTAGGAATGAATGTGTTGTTTATGCTACCATTTGTATATGGGCTATTAAAGAAAAATAGAAATTTATGGTTACTCTCCCTTTCTGCTTGTATAGCGTATTCAAGCGCTGTTGTTTTTCAATATGTTTTTATTGAATTATTTCCAATCAAAGCAATTGCATATCTCGGGATTTCAAGATTTACAACTTTTGGGTATTGGATGCTGGTCATTATATGGTCAATAGGGCTATCGGATCTTGTAAAAAGTGATAAAGCACTTTTTTTTCCAAGTATTAGCTTTAAAAATTTCGCTGTTGTCATAATAAATCTAATTTTTGTAGGAATTTTATACATAGATAATCCAAAAGAAACGAATTACAATAACCGAAAAGAATATTATGATTTTATTCGCAGCACTCCAAAAGATGCTGTTTTTATTACATATTCGCGGGTTTTAAATACTGATATGCGTATTATTGGTGAAAGAGGGGTTTTTATAAGTGATGAGTTTCCATTTGCTGAACAGCATATTGCTGAATATGGAAAACGGTGGAAAATGATTTATGGCTCTAGACAAGATGAATCTCAAAGAAAAAATTTCTATCGGACTCTAAAACCAGTCGATTTTATTGAAATTTCAAAAAAATACCAATTGAATTATATTTTAATTGAAAGTAGGTTTAATAGTGCATTTGAAAATGAAAAACCTGTTTGGAAGAACCAAAGGCATAGTTTATATCGTCTTAAAAACCAAAGATTTTAGTTTATGAAAATAGTAATTCCAATGTCTGGTATGGGCAATCGTTTTGTAATAGCTGGATACCAAACGCCGAAGCCATTAATTGAAATGGACGGTATTTCAATTATAGAACATATAGTAAAGATGTTTCCTGGTGAAGAAGATTTTGTTTTCATATGCAATAGCAAACATTTAGAAGAAACTTCTATGCGAGCGGTATTGAGGAAAATTGCACCGAAGGGTAAAATCGTTGAGATTCCTCCACATAAAAAAGGACCTGTATACGCTGTTCAGTATATAGAAAGCCTTATCGATGATGATGAAGAAGTGATTGTAAATTATTGTGATTTTTCTTGTTACTGGAATTATGCTGACTTTTTGGAACATACGCGCACAAGAAATGCAGATGGAGCAGTGCCAGCATACAAAGGTTTTCACCCACATATGTTGGGGACTACCAATTATGCATTTATGAGAGATGAAAAACAGTGGATGTTAGAGATAAAGGAGAAAGAACCTTTTACTGATAATAGAATGGATGAATACGCCTCTATGGGTACCTACTACTTCAAGAAAGGGTCTTATGTAAAGAAATACTTCAAAGCTTTGATGGAGAAAGACATTAACTTGAATGGAGAGTTCTATGTAAGTCTCATATACAATCTTTTGGTTGATGATGGTCTTAAAGTTTCTATTTATGACGTACAACATATGCTACAATGGGGTACACCACAAGATGTAGAAGAGTATAATGGCTTTTCAGATTATTTTAGAGCAGTTTGCGAGTTAAAGCCTAATTTTGAACCCCACAAAGCTACTGGTATTAATTTGATTCCATTAGCAGGTCTAGGAAGTCGCTTTTCAAAGGAAGGTTATGTAGATCCTAAACCGTTGATTTCTGTCTCAGGAAAACCTATGATTGTTCAAGCAGCTAATTGCATGCCAAAGGCACCAAGAAATATATTTGTTTGCTTAGAGGATCACCTTGCTAAATATTCTTTGGAAAGCGCCATAAAGAAAGAATATCCTGATGGGAAAATAGTGACATTGAATAAAACTACAGAGGGGCAAGCTTGTACCTGTGAAATTGGCTTAGAAAATGAAAACCTTGACAGTCCCCTTTTGATAGCCGCTTGTGATAATGGCATGCTCTACGACAAAGAAAAATATAATGCACTACTTAGTGATACAAGTGTAGATGCCATTGTATGGTCATTTAGAAACCATCCGAGTAGTGAACGCAATCCTGAAATGTATGGTTGGATTAAAACAGATTCAAAAGACCAAGTTACTGGAGTAAGTGTAAAAAAAGCTATTAGCGATACGCCTAGAGAAGACCATGCTATAATTGGGACATTCTATTTCAAGAAATCAAGCTATTTCATAGAAGCGCTGTCAAAGATGTATGAAAAAGATATAAGAGTAAATGGAGAATTCTATGTAGACAGTTGCATTAATGAACTTGTTGGTATGAATTTAAATGTTAAGGTTTTTGAAATTGACCATTATGTTGGTTGGGGTACTCCGAATGATTATGAAACATTTAAATACTGGCAAAGCTTTTTTCATAAAGTAGATTGGCATCCTTATCGTTTAGAGAATGATATAACGGTAAATATTTCAAGCTTGGCTTCTTTGGATAAAAATTATAATAATTTCGAACAAGAATGGAGATAGATGCTACCACAAAACGGCAACTTGGAAAATTTATAGTTTCTGGGCTTGTTGCGGTTGCGGTTGATTTTGGAAGCTACTTTTTTTTAAATAATTATATAAGCCATAATGTGTCAAAAGGAATCTCTTTTTTGACTGGAAGTATTGTGGCATATTTGTTAAATAAATTTTGGACCTTCGATACAAAAGAGTTCTCTGGATTACAGCTCTTTCGGTTTTTCTTTTTGTATCTAATTACACTGGTGATAAATATTATGGTAAATAAGGGTGTACTGAATTTTTATAATAGTGTTTTGTTGGGATTCTTATGTGCAACCGGTGCGAGTACTATATTGAATTTTTTAGGACAAAAGTTTTGGGTTTTTAAAACGAATATCAAAAAAGATTATTAGAAAAATGAAATTGTCAATCATAATACCCTGCTATAACGAAAGTAAGAATATCCCGTTGATTTTATCACGATTTGATGAAGTCATCAAAAGACAAGATATCGAAGCAGTTTTGGTGAATAATGGTTCGACCGATAATTCTAAAGAGGTGCTGGATGAGTTGTTGCCGAAATACCCTTTTGCACGAACTGTAAATGTTCCTGAAAATAAAGGCTATGGTTATGGCATTTTATCTGGTCTAAGAGAAGCGACAGGAACTTTTATCGGATGGACGCATGCTGATATGCAAACTGACCCTAATGATGTTATCAAGGCTCTTGAAATGATAGAAAGTGAGTCTGAGGTAAAAAACATATACGTAAAGGGGGATCGAAAAGGCAGACCTTTTTTTGATCAATTTTTCACATCAGGCATGAGCTTTTTTGAAACCCTTTATATGGGAGAGAAATTAGTAGATATTAATGCGCAGCCAAATATTTTTCATCGTGATTTTTTTACTAGTTGGGAGAACCCGCCGCATGATTTTGCTTTAGACCTTTATGCGCTTTATATGGCAAAAAAACAAAAATTAAATATAGTTCGGTTCGATGTACTTTTCCCTGAACGAATTCATGGTACATCTAGTTGGAATACCGGGTTTGCCTCGAAAAAGAAATTTATAAAGAGAACATTAGATTTCAGTAAAAAATTAAAGAAGAGTTTAAAATAATATGGAATATATAGCACATCGTATCAATACAGTTTCCGAATTGAAAGAACTACCAAATAAATATGGAGTAGAAATTGATTTAAGAGATGCACTTGATGGTAAGGTATATATTTCACATGACCCATTTGTTATTGGAGAAGATTTTGAAACGTACTTGAAGCACTATAAGCATGGCACCATGATTTTGAACATCAAAAGTGAGCGAATAGAATTTAAAGTCTTGGAATTGATAAAAAAGTATGAGATCTCTAAATATTTCTTTTTGGACTCTTCTTTTCCAATGATTCAGACTTTGGCGAATACTGGAGAACGAAATGTTGCTTTACGTTTTTCTGAGTTTGAAGGAATAGATACGATACAAGCTATGCGAGGCAAAGTTGATTGGCTTTGGGTAGATTGTTTTACCAAGTTACCTATTGATCATTCGCTATTTTTACAGTTTAAAAAATTGGGGTATTCATTATGCCTAGTATCTCCTGAATTACAAGGGCGCGATGGCGATATCGAAAAATACAAAGCTTATTTAGCATCACAAAAAATATTTTTTGATGCCATTTGCACCAAACACTATAATGTTTCAAGATGGGAATAAGTGATAAATTACATTTCTCCCTTAAAGACAAGAAAGGGGTGTTTAAATTTGAAATACTAAAAAGTAAGATATTTTGGTTTGGACTGTTCTTAAAGGTTATCCTGTCATTTTTATTTGCAGGTTTCTATTTAAGAGAAGCTTTTATTCCTTTCATAACGTATTTTTTTGAATCTGGTTTTAACAATCCATATGAATTCTTTTATGATAGTGGTGCTACTGATACTTTTCCGTATCCTCCATTCATGCTTTATTACTTAGGTTTTTTTGGTGGTTTTGCCTCCTATTTATCACCATTTTTTGTTCGATTACCACTACTATTTGCTGATATTAGTATTTTACTAATACTTGGTCGTCTAGTTAAGACTAAGTCTTCAAAATTATTGAAATATTACTGGTTATCACCTGTATTAATATATATTACTTACGTTCATGGTCAGTTAGATGTAGTTCCCATAGCCTTTCTTTTAGCTTCTTCTTATTTACTTTTTAAAAAGAAAAATATTTTATCAGCAGTAGTTCTTGGGCTGGGTATTGCTGTGAAAACCAATCTTATTTTGGTAATTCCATTCTATATTCTATATATCTGGAAGAATAATAACGAAAAAAAATTAGCAAAACTTATTGTACCTGCTTTAGTTACTTTTATAGTAGTCTTGGTTTTAAACCTACCATATCTCAACAGTGAAGCATTTTTTAAAATGGTTTACAGTAACAGTGAACAATCTAAAGTTTGGAATGCCGGTTTCACAATGATTGGTAATTTGAATTATTATATTATTCCAGCAGTGTATCTTATATTGTTAGCTACAGCCACACGTTTTAAGCGTATAAGTAAAGATTTGTTTCTAATATTTATAGGTTTCTCTTTTTCTGTACTCCTAATATTTATTCCTCCGCAACCTGGATGGTATTTTTGGGTTCTGCCGTTTTTTGTGTATTTCGCTATTAGAGAAAATAAGTTCTCTTTTTTACCGATTTTGATTTTACAACTTGCATTTTTAATTTATTTTGCGCTAATTCCAGATTCTGATTACTTTTCTGCTTATCTTTTTGGAGAAAGTGATTTTACTTTATATAGTTTTCTAGAAGAAAACCAATGGTTTCCACCAGATGGAGTTGCAGGTTTAGCATTAACTTTTTTACAAACCTGCCTCATGCTTAATGTTTATTGGATTTATAAATGGGGAATTAAAAAGAATTTAGAGAAAAAAATTAAAAACAGACCCTTTTTAATTGGTATAGGTGGTGATTCAGGCGTAGGTAAATCTACATTAACAGAATTATTGACAAATCTTTTTGGGCAAAAGAATATGACCATTATAAGGGGAGATGATATGCATCGATGGGAGCGGGGGCATGACAAATGGGACGAAATAACTCACCTATCTCCAAAAGCAAATCATTTACATGAAGATATAAGGCATTTAAAGGCTTTAAAAGACGGCAAAAAGATTTTGCGAAGGTATTATGACCATGGTTCAGGAAAGTTTACAGAACCAGCCAATATATATCCAAATAAAATCACGGTTTTTGAAGGTTTGCATCCATTTTATATTTCAGCAAAACGTAACCTTTTTGATTTAAAAATTTTTGTAGAACCCGAGGAAAACCTACGGTTACATTGGAAAATTAGTCGAGACATAAAGAAAAGGAACTATACGAAAGAGAAAGTATTACATCAATTGAAATTACGTGAAGAAGACAGTAATAAGTATATCCGTTCTCAAGCACCCTTCTCTGATATCAAAATAGCGTACTATTCTGTAGCTGAAATTAAAGAGATTGGAAATGGAGATGAGATGGAATTAGCGCTGCGCATAGAGCTCGAAAATATTATTGATATTAATGATTTCTTAGATAGATTTAAAAAAATAGCTTCACTTCAAGTAGTGCACGATTATGGAGTAAGTAATCAAGTTTTGAATGTAAAAGGAACGGTTTCAGCTATTGAAATAAAAGAAACTATGGAAGGGTTTATTGGTGATTACGATGAATTCATTGAAGATGTGGTTTTTGAAAGCAATCTTAATGGATTTTTACAATCGTTCTTCACCTATTGTATTATTTATAAAGCCAAAAATAATTTTTAAATGAAAATAAGCGAAATTTACCTATTCTTAAAAAAGTACAATCTATTGATTTTAGCACTTTTATTATTATTTGGTAGCATAGTAGTAATTCAAGTAAATTACAATAAGAATCATATGCACAATTTTACTGTAGATGAGTATTTTACAATAACCACTATTCATCCAAACCTTACTCCTGATAAGACAATACATAGAGCTCTAAATGGACCTAGAGTTTTTACATACTTATTTTATCCTGGCGCATTAGTTGGTATGATTAATCATATGGGTGGTAATATTTATGAAGATGGCTGGAAATATCCTGGTCATAATTATTTTGTAAAAAACTATAAGTTATCAGGGCAAGGGTTAAAAGAGAATATGCAGGATCCTAACTTCCGATATTTTCATTATTACCTTAAGTTACAAGCAATTGTTTTTATGTTCCTTTCTCTAGTGCCTATCATTTTTTTTTTATGGAAACGAAAATATTTTATTGGCATGTTTATGGTTGCCACATTGATAGGCATAAACTTTTTAGCTCTTGATGAACGTAGTCTTTTCTATATTGAGCCCTTGCTCATTTCAATGATGAACTTATTGACATGGCTTTATTTTTTCATTTCTGATAAAAAGAAGATTAGTTGGTTTTGGATAATTTTTTCATCCTTTCTTTTTGCATTGACAATATCGCTTAAATTTTCAGCATTGTTTATTATTATTTTAATAGCAGTAATGCTAGTTTCTAAGTTTAAGACGCTTGAGAAAAGATTGATTGCAAGTGCATTGCTTATTTTGTTTTGTATAGGTTTCTTTTGTCTTATTAATTGGAACATATTTTATAGTAAAGAAGTGTTTAATGCAATGTTACATGACTATTTCTCTAACTTTTGGCAATATGCTACAGGTAATAAAAATGTAGTTGTCGAGAATTTTAAATTATATAATTTGAGGAGAATGATAGGTGAGTTATACACTTCACTGGGTGGCTTAGTTTTTTTATTTCCTGTTATTTTATTTTTTGGATTAAAATTGTCGTCGAGAAAAGTAGCGTTGACTTGGCTAGGTTTTTCGTTCACTATCCTTTTTTCAGTAGCACTAATCGTAAAACAGCAAGTTTATATTGATAGAAATATTTTACCATTTCTTACTCCTTTGGTGTTAATTTCGGGAGTAATGCTTGATAGAATAACTAAGCATATTCTAAATAGTGACTTTAAGAAAAAAATGAAGCCTTCATATCTATATGGAATAATTACTGCGTTAATTTTCTTACCTATCTGGGGTCATTCCAAGAATTATATAAAAACAATTTATCCGAATGCAAAAGATAATATAGCGGCAGTAATTGATAGAATTCCTGAAAAAAAGAACCGTAGATTGATAACAATTGACTATAAATCAATACTAAATAGTAATAATTTTTCTTCAGAAGAGGAGTTTTCTTCAGCAATATATACCAATGGGAAAAATTTCAAAAGCTTCTTTAGGAATACTATAGAACAGTTTCAGTCAGATGATGTAGTCATTGTTTCGGAAGTTAAAAATAATAAACAACTAACAACCTATTTACTCCCTGGTATTTTTAACACGAACTTTCAGTATGATAAATACTTTATTTTTTATAATGATATTAATAAGGATTTAGCCTTTAAAGAATTAAGCAAAAGTTTCAATAGCAATAACACCGAATCTCTATTTAAAGACACTATTGCTATTAGAGAAGATTTGATTTTAAGGGTAATCAAAATAGATAAACAAAATAGAATATATTTTAAATTTGACTTTTTAGCTGCAAAGGAAAAGGACTGGATTGATTGTAGAATTTATTTTCATGGCAAAGCCTATGATGATGATATAGAAAAGCTTCCAGTAGATCGAATTGAATATGGTTTTGAAGGCTGGGACTTTACTGTTACAAAAGAAAACACTATTAGGTATGGAAATTCTATGTATCTATTTCAAGATTTTGAGCCTAGTTTAAAAAAATATAAAGAGTTTTCTTTTGGTATTTTTAGAGGCTGTACTAAAAGTAAAGAATTTAAAGTGAAAAATGTTGATCTTCAAAAATAAATATAAAAATTATTTTGAGACCTTTTAATTTTTTTGAAATTATTTCTTGTTTATGAACCTTGTTTCTATTATAACTCCGGTTTATAATTCTGAAAAATATTTAGTAGACAATATTTCTTCAGTTTTAGCTCAAACCTATAAAAATTGGGAGCTTATCCTAGTAGATGATTGCTCGTCAGATACTAGTGAAATTATTTGTGAATCATTTGAGAAAAATGATTCTAGAATAAAATACTATCGTCTTGCAAAAAACAGTGGTGCTGGTATTGCAAGGAATAAAGCTATAGAAATGGCTAATGGAAAATTTATTGCTTTTTTGGATAGCGATGATACATGGTATCCTAAAAAATTAGAAAAGCAACTAAACTTCATGAAAGAAAATGATTATCATTTTACTTTTACAGACTATAATATGGTTGATGAAGCTGGTAATGACTTAAATAAACTGGTTAAATGTAAATCATTTGTGAATTATAATAAGGCGCTATATAAAAATCCAATAGGATGTTTGACAGTTATTTATAGCGTTGATTTCTTTGGAAAACAATATATGCCTTCCATTCGCAAACGGCAGGATTATGCTTTGTGGTTAAAATTATTAAAAAAATCAGATGGATATGGATTGAATGAGTGTCTTTCAACATATCGTATTGGAAATGAATCAATTTCTTCTAATAAATTTAAATTACTAAAGTATGAATGGCAAATATATAGAGATGTTGAGGGGTTGTCATTTTTGAAATCTGCATTTTATACAGTTTCTGCTATTATTTTAAAATTGAAAAGTTACTTTTGATTGTTATAAGTATAATATAAAATGCCAAACCCTTCGATTTTAAATTCAATAGAACGAAAATTTATTCTTTTAGTAGGAGATTTGGTAATAATTATTGCCAGTCTAAATGTATTTGTAAATAATGCAATTGATATTGAATTTGTATCGTTTAAGCTAAAGGTGATAGTTACTTTATTTGGAGTATTCTCCTTCTTAACGCTTTCTTATATTTTAGACCTATATAACCTTCAAAGAACTTTAAAAAGAAAGTACGTAGTATCTCAAGCCCTATATATAACAGCATTGTTTGTTTTTATAGTTTTTATATTTTCTGTGTTGTTTTTTGATACTAGTTTTTGGAGAATACCTTTATTAGTTTTCCTTATACTTACACCAATAGAAATTGCTCTTTGGAGACTTTTTTTTGTTAATGTTTTTAGGGTTATACCGACTACTAGGAATGTATTATTAATTTATGATAAGGAAACAGAAAAACATTTTAGGGAAGTAACTTCTTCTATTGACGGTGAGGATGTAGAAACATTTTATAAAGTAAAGTTAACATATAATCTAAACCAACATACTGAGATAAGAAAAAAGTTTCTCGTAGCAACTGAAAAAGTTGATTCATGGGTGGTTAATATTAAGAATTATAGTGATTTTCCTGATGATTTGGAAAAGATATTACTAAGATCAATTTTGAAGGGAAAGGAAGTAATATCGTATACTTCGTTTTACGAAAATACATATGAAGCTTTGCCAATTCAATCTCATAACGATAGTTTTTATGAGATTTTGCAATTGAGAAATAGAAAAATTAGATATTTACATACCATTTTTAGTTTCATTGTAAATTTTATTCTTTCCCTTTTTGTTGGTATTACTTTATTAGTATGTATCCCTTTTGTTTTTGTATTAAATCTCTTTTTTAATAAAGGACCATTGTTTTATACCCAAAAACGCGTTGGTCTTCATGGAAATGAATTTAAAATATATAAGTTTAGATCTATGGTTGTTAATGCAGAAAAGGAAGGTGCTAAAATGGCTGTTAAGAATGATACAAGAATAACCCCATTTGGTAGAATTCTAAGGATATTTAGAATTGATGAATTGCCACAAATCATTTCGGTAATCAAAGGCGATATGCAATTTATTGGACCTAGACCGGAACGCAAAATATTTGTAAATCAGTTGAACTCATTAGTACCTTTTTACGGAACTAGACATTTAATTAAACCAGGTATTACGGGTTGGGCTCAGGTAAAGTATAAGTATGGAGAAAATTTAGAAGACTCAATTAAGAAGTTAGAGTATGATTTGTATTATATTAAAAATAGGTCGATCACACTAGATTTACGTATTGTATTTAAAACTGTAACAACTGTTTTGTTTTCTAGGGGTGTTTAGATATTACCCTCTATAAGAATAGTATATTGTCTCTTAAGTATTGGATTTTATTGACTGTGGATACTATTTATAATCGTATACGATTATTTCAAATCGTTGTCTCCAGAAGACTTACAGAAGAAAGAGCATAGAGATTTCTCTACTAAATAAAAATTTAAAAGAGCAAGAAGTATTTTTGCAAAAATTGATAAAATGAATATTTTAATCCTAGGATCAGGAGGTCGCGAGCATACTTTTGCTTGGAAATTGGCACAGAGTAATAA
>JGI24519J20070_1000130_pt1 | contig 24152 bp, 21 predicted proteins | sample LinPmetageLP43_FD_20070 | JGI IMG/M metagenome (IMG submission 20070) | reverse complement strand
GAAATACCTTCTTCTTTGGCTATATTTTTAACTAAAGGAGAATAGAATCTGTCTGAACTTCCATTTACATGAACCGAAGATGTTTCTGCTTTCGCATGTACCACAGCAGATTCTGCCGCAGAAACCATTTCCTCAAGAACAGGCTCTTCTTCTACAACATCATTTTGGGTATTTGAAGTTTCACTAACATCAACATCATCTCCAACTTGAATGATAGCCACAGTCTGACCAACTTTGACAACATCATCAACATTATAGCATTTCTCCAGTAGAATACCATCTACCTCACTTGGCACTTCACTATCAACCTTATCTGTAGCAATTTCAAAAATGGCTTCATCCATCTCAATTGTATCACCTACCTCTTTCAACCATGACGTTAATGTTGCTTCTGCAACACTCTCTCCCATACGTGGTAGTTTTAATTCAAATTTTGACATATCGATAATTTAAAGCTTGTTTTATTTATATTTTTTGCAAAAATAATAAAATAAATACCTTTTTATTGATATTTACCTTAAATACAATAACTAATCTTGACGCAAAGAACCTTCAAACGGTACTCTATTTAAAATACTTCTACCTAAAGTGACTTCATCAGCGTATTCCAGTTCATCGCCTACCGCTATTCCTCTTGCAATTGTAGAGGTCTTGACTTCCAATCCTTCTATTTGTCTGAAAATATAAAAATTGGTAGTATCGCCCTCCATGGTAGAACTCAACGCAAAAATTAATTCCTTTATTACGCCTTTTCTCACTTTATCCACTAAGGTTCCAATTTTCAAATTTTGAGGACCTATGCCTTCCATAGGAGAAATTTTACCTCCAAGAACATGATACTTACCTCTAAATTGTCCTGTATTTTCTATAGCCATTAAATCTCTAATATCTTCAACTACACAAACCAAAGCATCATCTCTTTTAGGATTGGCACATATTTCGCACATAGTAGTATCAGAAATATTATGGCAATTTTGACAAAATTGAATTTTGCCCCGCAAATTTACTAATGATGTAGAAAGGTTTTCTGTACGCTGTTCTGGTTGCTTCAACAAATGAAGTACCAATCGCAAAGCCGTACGCTTGCCAATACCTGGCAATTGTGAGACTTCGTACACTGCGTTTTCTAATAATTTAGATGAAAAATCCATAGCTTTTATTCGGTATAAATTTACAACTAAACTTGAAAAGCATGCCCCACGGTTTTCACAAAATTATTTAACATTTAAAAAGTTCAGAAAATAAAATCACGTTTCGCCAACATCCATGGCTGCTAACTATATTTGACAAACTAAAGCTTTATTAGTTATTTATGAGGACCAGCTTCAATAACCGTAAGTAACATTGCTAATTTAATAGCCTCTGCCCCATTTTCATTAAGCCACCATTCATGAAGAGAATGCGCCCCACCGCCAATACCACCTCTACCAATTGTTATTGCCGGAACACCTAAGGAAATAGGAATATTACCATTTGTAGATCCTCTAGTAAGGCTAGGTTCATATCCAAATAAATTAGTGGCGCTAATAGCTCGCTGTACTAACGGTGTATCTAGCGAAAGTTCCCCAGATGGTCTGTCCCCTATCTTTATTAGCTCTAATGAAATTTTATTGTCTACCCCTGTATTATTATACTCTTCTAAAGCCGTTTGCATTGATTGTTTAAAAATAGCTTCTACCTCCTTTAATCTACCACTATCAACAGACCGCATATCAACTTCCATCCAAGACTCAAAAGGTATTGAGTTTACAGAAGTACCACCTCCCATTCTACCTATATTAAAACTTGTTTTAGCACCCTTGTCTGTAAAAGCTTTTGCATTCTCTGTAAATTCTTTTATGGCAAAACCAAGCGCATGATGAGGATTTGCCAACCCGAAAGCTCCCCATGAGTGACCTCCTTTTCCCGTAAACAAAGCTTTATACCTAACTGAACCTAATCCTGCATTATTTACTCTGCCAATAGCACCGCCATCAATGGAAATCCAAGAATCTATTTTTGGTGCACCATCTTTAAATAAATGTTTAACACCTCTCAAATCTCCTATACCTTCTTCACCCACCGTACCAACGAACCAAACATCTGCCTTGGTTTTTATATTAGCCTTTTTCATTGCCTTAAAAATAGCTAACAACATAGAAAGCCCTCTGGTATCATCACCAATGCCCGGCGCAAATAAAGTATCACCTTTTTTCACCACTTTTACATCCGTTCCTTCAGGAAATACAGTATCTAAGTGCGCATCTAAAACAACTACCTTGCCTCCTTCTGTTCCTTTTCTAATTCCAATAACATTACCAACCTCATCTATAGAAACGTTTACCAAACCTGCTTTAACAAACATATTTTTAAAAGCCTCTGCTCTATCTGCTTCCATAAATGGCGGAGCTGGTATTTCGGTCAACGTAATTAGATTTCTCTCCGTTTCATTTTCTATATCATCTATAAATTCAAAAGCAGTTTTAATACTTTTATCTTTCAAAAGTTTACCAACCTCTTTATTAATTTTTTTGTTTGCAGTTAGACTTTTCTGACCAACCAATACATTACTGACCAATAAACTAATTATCATTAAATGAAATAAAGCCCTATTCTTTAAGAGGAATTCTTGTAGCATGATTATTTTTATTTAGAATTTAATACCTGAAAAGGTATCAAATTTTAATGGGTAAATAAATGTTCTATTAGCTTTTCAATTACTAATTAAAGTATTCTCAAATTAAACTCTAAGATTTTAAGTAATCGTTCTACCTCCTATAACTTTTTGTAATTTGCCGCAAATTTTACAACATGAACGCCTCTCATATTTTACTATTAATTTCTGGTTACTTTGTTTTGCTATTAATTATCTCCTATTTCACCGGTAAAAACGATTCTAACGAAGATTTTTTCAAGGCAGGAAAACAATCCCCTTGGTACTTGGTTGCATTTGGTATGGTGGGCGCGTCTTTATCTGGGGTGACATTCATCTCCGTTCCTGGTTGGGTAGAAGCATCTGAGTTTAGCTACATGCAAGTAGTTTTTGGATATTTCTTAGGCTACATGGTAACTGCTTTCGTTCTGCTTCCCATCTATTACAAACAAAATGTAACTTCTATATATGAATACTTAGACGACAGGTTTGGCTTTGTTAGTTATAAAGTAGGGGCAATTTCCTTTTTTATATCAAGAGTTCTTGGCGCAGCATTTAGATTGTTTTTAGTAGCTATCGTTCTTCAACAATTTGTATTCGACGCTTGGAACGTTCCCTTTGGTATTAAAACAATTGTATGGACAGATACTTTACAAACATTGTTTATGCTAATATCCGTAGGACTTTCCATTTATTTTATATTGGATAAAATGGATTGGACGTTCATTGAATTTTTAAACTCCCAAGAATTAAGTCAGTATAGCAAAACGTTTTTTACAGATGACCTTTCTTCAAAAAACCATTTGGTAAAATCATTTTTAGGCGGAATGTTCATTACTATTTGTATGACGGGACTTGATCAAGATATGATGCAAAAGAACTTGACTTGCAGAAATCTAGGGGAAGCTCAAAAGAATATGGTTAGTTTTAGTATCGTATTAGTCGTTGTCACTTTCGTATTTATGCTACTTGGTGCCTTACTATTCATCTATGCAGATGCTCACAATATCGCTATCCCTCTTATGGACGGTTCTCCAAAATCTGATTTATTGTTTCCAGAAATTGCTTTAAATAGCGGTTTGGGTATAACGGTTGCCGTTACTTTTATGCTTGGCTTAATTGCTGCTGCTTACAGTAGTGCTGATAGTGCTCTTACCTCTTTAACAACATCATTCTGCGTAGATTTTCTTAATACAGAAAAGAAATCTGAGCGTGTAGCCAAGAAGACTCGTAGAGTTACACATATTGGTATGAGCATACTACTTATATTAGTGGTAATTTCTTTTAAATATATTCTAGATAGAAATGTCATTGACGGTCTTTTAACTGTAGCCTCATATACTTACGGTCCTTTACTTGGACTATTCTCTTTTGGCATATTCACCAAACATCAAGTAAAGGATAAATATGTATCGATTGTCGCCCTTGTTTGTGTGTCCTTTATTCTAATTTTAGCGAAGCTACCAAGTGAATATTTAGGTGGCTATATTTTTGGATATGAGCTTTTACCGTTGAACGGGTTATTGACCTTTATAGGTTTATGGCTCATTCGCAAGAAAAACGTCTCAACCGGCAAAAAAGATATTGTTTAATATTGCATGGTGCTCAACAACACTAAGGTACATGCCACCTCTACCTCTATGCCATTGTTTTTCAATAATTTATAGAAATTAGGATTTTCAGTACCAGGATTAAAAATTACACGTTTTGGAGACAAAGAAATAATACTATTATAATATTCTTCTTGTCTTTTTGGATTTATATATAGGGTTATTGTGTGAATATCACTAATTTCGCTTAATCTATTAGTGATATTGACTCCAGAAACCGTTCCTTCCTTTAATCCGAAGGCTAAAGTTTCTACCCCCGAATCTACCAGTCGATGTATAGCTATGTTACTATATCGATTTGGTTTTAACGAGGCTCCAAATACTAGGGTCTTTTTCATGATAAATAAATGTTAAAAGTTCACTAACATGTAACTAATAAGGCAATATTTCGTCTATTAGTAAAGTTAGATACTCTCTGAGTATAAAAATATTGTTGGTAACGCTATATGTTTATAGTTAATGGTTAGTGTTTAGTATAGCCTATCAGCATTTGAAGCCCGACTTCCAATTCATTTTGGAATGTTCGGGTTTCTTCTTTTTATGCTTTTTATAAAAGACATTACTTCCACAACAATTTTTCTTAATAATTCAAAAGTTGAATCATTAAAGTAACAATAAGAACTTAATTGCGTCTATTACTTTATATGGTGATATTTAATATAGAAGATTGGTTGGTTTTTTCTTATTAGGTAAACTATATAGCACCCATAGCAAAAACTATGGGTGCTTTATTTTTACCATCTTATAATTACACTGCCCCAAGTAAAACCACTACCAAATGCAGCTAAAACTACTAAGTCTCCGCTTTTTACTTTACCGGCTTCCCAGGCTTCTGTAAGTGCTATAGGAATAGAAGCTGCCGTAGTGTTACCATATTTCATAATATTATTGAAAACTTGGTCATCACTCAACTGAAATTTCTTTTGAATAAATTGAGATATTCTTAAATTGGCTTGATGTGGCACTAATAAATTAATATCAGTAGACTTCAGTTTATTCTTTTCTAAACCTTCAATAATAACTTCACTAAAACGAACAACTGCATTCTTAAATACAAATTGACCATTCATATACGGGAAGTAAGATTCATCTTGAGGATCATTATCTTCAATGATATCTGTAACCCATCTTTTACCCATACCTGGAGCAATTAAAGAAAGCTCTTCGGCATGCTGACCTTCTGAATGTAAATGAGTAGATAATATCCCTTTTGTATTATCTTCTTCTCTAGATAAAACAGCCGCACCGGCACCATCACCAAAAATTACGGAAACTCCCCTACCTCTTGTGGTCATATCTAAACCATGAGAATGAAGTTCAGAACCAATAACAAGTACATTTTTATACATACCAGTCTTAATATACTGATCAGCAATTGAGATTGCATATACAAAACCAGAACATTGATTACGGACATCTAATGCTCCTACCGTTTTAATTCCCAAATCTCTCTGAACCAAAACTCCAGGACCAGGGAAATAATAATCTGGACTCAAAGTTGCAAATACTATAAAATCAATATCATCTTTATCAATACCTGCTCTTTCAATAGCAATTTTAGCGGCTTTTACACCCATGGTCGTAGTTGTATCACCATCACCTTTAACTACATGCCTTCTTTCTTTTATACCGGTACGTTCCTGGATCCAAGCATCATTTGTATCCATCACCTTTGACAAATCATCGTTTGTCACTACGTTATCAGGTACATAATGACCTAAGCCAATTATTTTTGAATTATACATAGTAATATTTTAACCCTGATAAAGTTCAGGTATAATTAGTGTTGCAATATAAACAACTATTAAGAATTCTATTTAAAAATGTAACATAGGCTACCTAAAAGAATAATAGCTGCATACTTAATCTAGATATTTCTTATAGTCATTCACTATAATATTAGCTTTTAAATCATGAAGAAGATTATAAAGACCAAAAAAAGTACGGTTCATATACAAAAAGTGCTTTGAACCTCTATTACCATTCATTTTTCTTATTTGTTTATCTGAAGAAAACTGTTCTCCTAACGCCGCAATTTTACCCCAAAACACCTCATCGCCAAAATCAAAACGTTCATTATGAAATGGTGAAGTAAATAAACTTAGCAATTGATGAAATATTGATTTAAAAAATAAAATTTCTTCTGGCGTATCTGAAGCCATTAAAATCTCAAGTTCATATAACTTAGCTGTAAATTTCTCGTCATCTGATATGATTTCTGGTCTAGCTAACTCAAAATAAGGAACATAAAATGAGTCTGGTACTTCTTTTATGCACCCAAAATCTATTGCAATTAGTTCATTATCATCGTTAACCAAAAAATTACCTGGGTGTGGATCTGCATGCACCTTACGTAACCCATGAATTTGAAACATGTAAAAATCCCATAACGCCTGACCTAACTTATCACCAGTGGCTTGCGAGAAATTAGTTTTCGCAAATTCACTTAAATGCATACCGGTCATCCAGTCCATTGTAATTATACGCTCACTTGAAAGTTCAGTATAGTACTCTGGAAATTTAATGTTCGGTATTACTTTACAAGCTTTAGTAATCTCTTGGCTTTGGGCAACTTCTAAAATGTAGTCTGTTTCTTCAACCAATTTATTCTCAACCTCTTTAAAATACTTTTCTGAATCTTTTCCTTTTAGATTGAACATACGAATGGCAATTGGTTTTACTATTGCCAAATCGCTACTTATACTTTGTGCTACCCCAGGATACTGAATTTTAACGGCTAGATTTTTACCATTTTTTGTTGCTTTATGTACCTGCCCAATACTAGCAGCATTTATAGAATCTTTGTCAAAAGTGTCAAAAACCTCTTCAGGATATTTATCTAAGTATTTTTTAAATGTTTTTCTCACCAAAGGTGCAGATAATGGTGGAACTGAAAACTGAGATAGAGAGAATTTTTCTACATACGCATTGGGTAGTAGATTCTTTTCCATACTTAACATCTGGGCAACTTTGAGCGCACTACCCTTTAAAGACTTCAACCCATCATAAATATCTGTGGCATTATCTTCATTTAACTCGTCTTTAGTAGTATCTGGATTGATAATTTTTTTTCCAAAATATTTGGCATAATTACCGCCAATTTTAGCGCCTGTTTTCACAAGCTTACTTGCGCGTTCTATTTTCCCTGTAGGTATTTTATCTAGTGTTTTCAAATTGCAAAATTTAGATTAGGCAAAGGCTTCCTTATATAGAAATTTTCCGAAATCTAGAATATTCTCTAAAGGGGTATTATCAAAGACATCAAATATGGTGTTTACCGATTTCTCAATAGCTACATCTGTTTTTTCAAACCCGGCAGAGTCATCAGACTTCCAAAAGTTCAATAAAAACATGGTCTGTAACCAAGCTCCTTCTGAAAACAACTGTGGATTATGTTTCGTTAATTTTGAACTTTTATTTTGATTACCATTAGCAATCAAAACTTTCGCAAATTCTTTAATATTTTTTCGAAGCCCTTTTAATTGCTCCATATTTTTCAATGGACTAGGGGCATTCTCCATTACAAACAATACATAGCTTCTATTTAATGTTAGCACCTCAAAAAAAGTATAGAAGAATGTGAGCATTTTATCTCTGTTCGTAAAATCTTGATATTCCTTATTCCTTTCAATAACATTAACCGTGTTCTCATAAAAGGTATTCCAAATTCCTTTTTTTAATGCCTCTATAGAACCGAAATAGAGATAAAAGTCCGATTCTTCAATAGCATTTACTTTACAAAATTTATAGACCGTTTTGGGTAGTTTTTCATTCTCCAAAACATAATCCATGAACATGGTAATAATTGAATCTTTAGTTACTTTTTTAGCTTTAGCAGACATAACAATTTATTTTACAAAAAGGTACGATGTAGATTTCATAGTTAGCCGTTTTTATAAAACATTAGCTTTTATTTAGTAAAAACGTGCTATTGAATAATAGCACGTTTTCAAACAACCTAACCAATAAATAATCAACATGTGATTATGCTTAAAATTCTTTTTCATAGCACTTTTTCATAACCACAATACAAATATACATTATGTTTAACTTTTTTACATAATTCATAAACAAAAATATATGTTAAACTTTAAAAAGTCAGATAACTGTCAGTTTGTCACGATAACCTATTGTGGTATTTTTTTTGACCAATAGCAACAAACAATCATATTAACAATAGCCACACTAAAAGTGGCGTAAAAAATATAAAAAATGGCAACAGGTAAAATTAATGTGTCGGTAGACAACATTTTTCCACTGATCAAGAAATTCTTGTACAGTGACCATGAAATTTTTCTAAGAGAATTAATTTCGAATGCAACAGATGCAACCTTAAAAATGAAGCATTTGACCACTATTGGCGAGGCTAAGGTTGAATATGGCAATCCTATCATTGAGATCAAGGTAGATAAAGAAGGCAAAAAACTTCATATCATTGATCAAGGTCTTGGTATGACTGAAGAAGAAGTTAAAAAATACATTAACGAAGTAGCGTTTTCTGGTGCTGAAGAGTTTTTGAACAAATATGAAGACTCTGCAAAAGACTCAGGAATTATAGGTCATTTTGGTCTAGGTTTCTATTCTGCATTTATGGTAGCCCATAAAGTTGAGATTATTACCAAGAGTTACAAAGATGAGCCAGCTGTACAATGGTCTTGTGATGGTTCTCCTGAATTTATCATGGAGCCTGCTGAAAAAGATACTCGTGGTACAGAAATCATTCTTCATATTGCAAATGATTCCACAGAGTTTTTAGAAGATGGTAAAATAAACAGTCTACTAAGTAAGTACAACAAGTTTATGCCTATTCCAATTAAATTTGGAATGAAAACTGAGACTTTACCAAAACCAGAAGGCGCAAAAGAGGAAGATCCTGCACCTACTAAAGAGGTAGATAACATTATTAATAATCCAAACCCGGCATGGACAAAGCAACCTGCAGATTTAAAGCCAGAAGACTACAAGAGTTTTTACAGAGAGCTTTATCCAATGCAGTTTGAGGAGCCTTTATTTCATATTCACTTAAATGTAGATTATCCTTTTAACCTTACCGGTATTCTTTATTTTCCAAAGCTTTCTAACGATTTAAATCAGCAGAAAGATAGAATACAATTATATCAAAATCAAGTATTTGTTACAGATAACGTTGAAGGTATAGTACCTGAATTCTTAACGATGCTACGTGGGGTTATTGACTCTCCAGATATTCCATTGAACGTATCACGTTCTTACTTACAGGCAGATGGTGCCGTAAAGAAAATTTCTTCTTACATCACTAGAAAAGTTGCCGATAAAATGAACTCACTTTTCAAGAACAACCGTGAGGAATTTGAAGCGAAATGGAACGATATTAAAATCGTAATTGAGTACGGTATGCTATCTGAAGATAAGTTCTTTGATAAGGCAGACAAATTTGCTCTTTATCCAACAGTAGACGGTAGTTACTTTACTTTTGGTGAGTTACAGGAAAAAATTAAGGACACCCAAACAGATAAAGACGGTAAGACAGTTATTCTTTACGCATCTGATAAAGAAGCGCAGCACAGTTATATTGAAACTGCTAAAGCTAAAGGATATGAAGTTCTGTTATTAGACTCTCCAATCATTGGTCACCTAATGCAGAAGCTAGAAAGTTCTAAAGAGAATATTTCTTTTGCACGTGTTGATGCTGATCATATTGATAAGTTAATACAGAAAGAAGAAACTCAAATCTCTAAATTATCTGATGAGAAAAAGAGACTTTAAAGAAAGAGTTGGAAGAAGCAATCACTGACAAAAGCTTTACTGTACAATTAGAAGCTATGGATAGCGATGCATCACCATTTACTATCACAGAACCTGAGTTTATGCGTCGTATGAAAGAGATGCAACAGACCGGCGGTGGCGGTGGTATGTTTGGTATGGGATCTATGCCAGATATGTACAACTTAATTGTAAATACAAATCACCCATTGGTAAGTGAATTCTTAAACACGAAAACTGCGAAGAAAAAAGAGCGATTGATCAATCAATCACTAGACTTGGCGAAGTTATCTAAAGGCTTACTTAAAGGTAAAGCTTTGACGGAGTTTATTAAACGTAGCTATGAGATGGTAAAATAAATTACATTTACTATAATCTTTTAAAAAGCCACTACAAAAAATGTAGTGGCTTTTTTGTTAAATGTGATTATCTTTCAGTTGAGAAACTAAGAATTAAATGAGCACCAACTACAGAAGCGTCAATTTTAAAAAATTACTAGATAAGCTACAGCAAGAAAGCTGGCAATTAGAATTAATTATTTCTGGTTTTGCTATTTACGGTCTATTTGCTGCATATGAACCAATAGAGTTGAAAGTTGCGGCGGGCACTGTTGCTGGAACGGATGAGTTTGGATTATTTTGGGCAGTTATTCTAATATGCTGTCAAATATTCACATTTAACTTGGTTGTACATGTACTATTAAGAGGGCTATGGATAGGTGCAATAGGCTTAAGATATGTATCTGGTGATATTAACTACTCAACTCTTAATTATTCCGAAAAATTTACTTCGTACCTAAAAAGAAAAGTTGGTTCGTTTGATCAATATATTGCCAACCTCGAAACCTATTGTAGTATCATATTTGCAGTTTCATTTTTAATGATTTTCTATGTTATTGGTTTCTTCTCTGTAATTTTCAGTCTAATATTAATTACTCAAAGTTTCGAACTATTAATTTTTCTTCCTAAATGGGTAATACGAATTATAATTCTTGCATTAGTAATTCCGTTTCTTCTTTCTTCAATTGTTGTATTCATTGACTTTTTAGGTCAAGGTATCTTAAAAAAGAAAAAGTGGATATCAACTATATACTTCCCCATATACTGGGTATTTAGTAAATTAACGTTATCCTTTTTATATCGTCCTTTAGCATATAACTTTCTAGATAATAAATTAGGAAAACGCCTAAGTTTTATCTTACTACCTATTTATATTTTAATTGCTATTATTTCTTCCTTAAATTATCAGAATTCAAATTATTTGATTTCTACTAATGACTCATCTGAATATCAAATAATAAGTGACCATTATGATAACTTATCAACAGAAGAAGATAAGTTCATTAGTATAGCATCAATACCTTCCAAAATTATTAAAACTAAATACCTTCCTATTTTTCTATTATATAATAAAGAAATGGAAGACTTTATTTTTGATAAAAACAACACCCTTAAACCTGAAGAAGATAAAAGAGGTATAAAATCTTCCTTAACTGTAGATTTTAAAAGAGGTTTAGATGATGCTTCTGGCAAGAAAAACGCAATGAATTTAAAAGGATATCTTGAAACTGTTAATGAAATCTATCTTTTAAAAATAGATTCAAAGAAATATGTAAGTGATTTTATAATAAGCTCAAATGCCAAAGAGAGAATAGGTTTTGAAACCTATCTAAATATTAAAAATCTAAGTGAAGGCAAACACATTTTGACTATTACCGGTCCTACTAAAGAAAATAAAATGGACCCAAAATCTAAAACTAAAGAAGAAGTACTAGTTACCATCCCATTCTGGTACTTTCCTGAAAACAGAACCTCATCAATTAACCAACATAACGGTGTATTACAAGACACCTTGACAACCAACTAAAACCCATAAGCTAACTATTGAATTTAGAAATAAGTAACAAACAGACGAATAAATCATAGGTTACTAATAAATACCATACATTTTTAACCGATTTAACAATAGTTTGGTCAACTTTAGTAAGACCCATAACTTAAAATACTAGTGCTTTTTTTATCTTCACCATATGAAGGTGATTTCAACGAATATAGGGGACGCTGTAACTTTTGAATGGAACGGTGAAAAAGAACAAACGGGTATCTTCAAATACCCTACTTCTAAAGGTTTATTCTTAACCAAAAATGATGTGAAAGATGACACTGTAATTGACCGTGTTCATCATGGTGGTGTTAATAAAGCATGCTATCTATTTTCTGCCGATTATTACGATTATTGGAAGAATTTATATCCAGATTTAGAATGGGATTGGGGTATGTTCGGTGAAAACCTAACCGTAGAAGGTCTTGATGAATCAAAAATTCGCGTAGGCGATATTTATAAAATCGGAAACGTACTTGTTCAAGTATCGCAACCCCGTGAGCCTTGTTATAAATTAGGCATCCGTTTTGGCACTCAGAAAATACTTAAAGAATTTATTACCCATAATCACCCCGGCACATACGTGAAAGTTTTAGAAGAAGGTCATGTAAACGCAGGCGATGAAATAACTTTAGTTGAGCGGTCTACAAATGCATTGACTTCTCAGAAATTTTATGAACTAATGTTCGCAAAAGATAAATCTAAAGACTTGCTAGACTTGTTCATGACAAATGAATCTGTCCCTCAATACAAAAAGGACAGATATTTAAAATACCTATCTTAATTTTAATATATAATTTAATGAAAAAGCTATTTATATTATTTGCCTTAATTACTGGGCTAAATACCGAAGCGCAATTAAAACCCAATTCTGAGGTTACTACCAACCCTACTATTCATAACATTGGCTTTATTACGCTATTGGCGCATTATTATGAAGATGGATTAAAATTGAATCCCCTAATCGCCACTTTTCAAGGTAATAATAGTTACAATGATACCTTACCTAACTTTCTTTCAGATGACTATAATAAAGAGCTGAAAAATTATTACACCAGTTATTTAAAAAAAGCTGAAAAATTTGACAACGCTCAACTTTCTGAAAGTGAGCAAATGTCCAAATCTATATTAAAATGGGAATGTCAAGTAAATTTAGAAGGTCTTGCTTTTGAGCAATATACTCCTATTGACCAAATGTGGTCTATGAATTTGATGATGGGTCAATTAGCTGGTGGTACAAGTGCTCAACCATTTAAAACAACAGAAGATTATGTTAACTGGAGTAAGCGTTTAGAAGACTATGTAGTTTGGTTACATTCTGCAAAAACTAAAATGCAAGAAGGTATAAAAGTTAAAAATGTACTTCCAAAATCTCTTATCAAAAAAGTATTACCGCAATTAGCAAGTGTGGCAGACGTTAAGTTGGAAGAAAACTTGTTCTATTCTCCTCTTAAAAACTTTCCTGCTGAGTTTTCTGGATCAGATAAATTAAGATTGATAGAAGTTTATACGAACATTATCAACAACAAAATTATTCCTGCATATAAAGAGCTTCATGATTTTATGGCTACCGAATATCTTAATGCCGGTAGAGAAACCAGTGGCATACAAGGTATACCCAATGGCGATGCATTCTACGCTCACCAAATTAAACTGTATACGACAACTACTATGTCTGCCGATGAAATTCATGAAATTGGACTAAAAGAAGTTGCAAGAATTAGTGCTGAAATGGAAGCCGTAAAAAAACAAGTTGGTTTTAAAGGAGATTTGAAAGCATTTTTTGGGGAGGTTCGCAATAAAAAAGAACTAATGCCTTTTACCGATCCAGAGCAGGTTATTGCAAATTTCAATGATATTCATAAAAGAATGATGCCCAAGGTAAATGCGCTATTCAGCAAACAACCTAAAACGCCTTTCGAAGTAAGACGTACCGAAGCTTTTAGAGAAGCTTCTGCTAGTGCAGAATATAACCCCGGTTCCTTAGATGGTACCAGACCTGGTATTTTTTATGTTCCTATACCAGATGTTACTTCGTATAACACTTATTCTGATGAGGACTTATTTTTACATGAAGCAATTCCTGGACATCACTTTCAAATTTCCCTAACTCAAGAGAACGAAGATTTACCACAGTTTAGAAAATCTTTATGGTATAGTGCTTATGGTGAAGGATGGGCTTTGTACACAGAATCTTTAGGTAAAGAATTAGGTCTTTATAAAGATCCTTACCAATATTTTGGAATGTTGGGTGCAGAAATGCATCGCGCCGTTCGTTTGGTTGTTGACACCGGTCTTCATTCTAAAGGATGGTCTAGAGAAAAAGCTATTCAATATTCTTTAGACAACGAAGCAGAATCTGATGCTAGTATAACTGCTGAAATAGAAAGATATATGGCAAACCCAGGTCAGGCGTTATCCTATAAAATTGGTCAACTTAAAATTATGGAGTTACGCGCTAAAGCCGAAGCTAATTTAGGTAGCGATTTTGACATAAAGGTTTTTCACGAAAAAGTACTTGAACTTGGTTGTGTACCATTAGCGCTACTTGAAGAACAATTAATGAAATGGATTTCAGCGAACACTAAAGCTTAAATTCCATTTTCCAAAAATAACTTATGGCATATCCTTGGCATTTATATCTAATGGGCGCAATTTATATAATTGGCGGCATCTTGCATTTTATTAAACCCAAGGTATATTTAAGAATTATGCCACGGTACCTGCCTTTTCACAAACCTTTAGTCTTATTAAGCGGTATAGCAGAAATCATTTTGGGTTTTGGTCTTTTTTTCAAAGTAACTAAAGACTTCTCCATTTATGGTATTATAGCTATGCTCGCGGTATTTTTATTAGTACACTTTTATATGTTGTCTAGCGAGAAAGCAAGTGCAGGTTTTCCTAAATGGGTTTTACTTCTAAGACTACCATTACAGTTTGCTCTTATGTATTGGGCATTTATATATTTAAAAGTATAGAAAACAAAAAAGGGGACGCTCCCGTCCCCTTTTTAAAATCAACTTAAATCAACTTAATTAACAACAAACTCTTCAGTATATGTTTTACCAGCAGACTTCACTGTTACCGTGTAAGTTCCTGGAAAAGCATCTGTGAAATTGAATGCTTTTTCAACAATCATTTCATCTGCTACTTCTTGTGTAAATACTGTTCTACTTTCTGTATCGTATACCTTAATAGATAATTTAGATTTATCTAAGTTTAAGTAGTTCATGAAGATCATATTATCCGTCTTTCTAAAGAAAGGCTTGATATCTTCATCAGACTCTACGATTCTCACATCATTGTTATCTAAAACAATTGTATATGAATATTCTGTCATGTTATTATCGGCAGATAGGAAATAAACACCATCTGTTAAATCTTTAAGGTTTAGTTTCTTGCTAAATTGTCCCTCGCTCATTTTTTCTGAATAAATAACATTTAAATCAGAATCCATTAACTTAACCTGAACGCCATTTACTGAAGCATCCATTGTTAAAACCACACTCTTGGCTTTACCTGCAGATAATAGGTTTAATTTTGGCTCTCTTGCCATGCCTGCTACTGTAGCTAACATAAAGGCAACAACTGTTGTGAATTTTACTAGGTTTTTCATAATAAATTATTTTAAGGGTTAATGATAATTTACACTGCAAACATACAGCCGATGTAAAGCTCTCACTACATCATATTTTCCCAATTTATGTGCTATTTTAACCACTTCACATAACCTTTCTTACCCCTATGTTAAGATTACATAGATTTTAGTTAATTTTGCAAAGAACATCTAAAATTAGATGTTTAATTTTATACTGTAACCCCTGAGTATTATGCTAAAAAATAAACCTACATTCGAAGCTATTGAGCCAGACTTTGGTCATTCTTTCACTTATCAGAAATTTGATGAGCATAAACTGAATAAAAATAATCTTTGGCATTACCACCCAGAACTAGAATTGGTTTATGTAAATGGTGGTTCTGGTAAAAGACAAATTGGTAGTCATGTATCTTACTATACAAATGGAGACCTTATATTAATAGGAAGTAATCTTCCACATTGCGGATTCACTGATGCCCTTACCGGTAATACCAGTGAAACTGTTGTACAGATGAAAACCGATTTTCTAGGAACCGATTTCTTTAAGATTCCTGAAATGAGGAAAATTGAAAGTCTTTTTAATAAAGCTAGTGGCGGAATTGCCTTTTCTGGTAAAACGAAAAGAAAGATTGGCGATAAAATGGAAGTGTTAGAATATCAAACAGATTTTCAACGTCTTCTTTCTATCCTTAATATATTAAATGACTTGGGCAATTCTGATGATATGCGCTTATTGAATGCTGAAGGATTTTCTTTTACTACCGATGTAAAAGACAATGATCGTATTAACATAGTATTCAATCACGTGAAGAGTAACTTTCGTGAAGAATTAACGCTAGAAGAAATATCAACTATGGTAAGTATGACCATACCGTCTTTCTGTAGATATTTTAAAAAAATGACGAATAAAACGTTTATACAATTTGTAAACGAGTATCGTTTAGTACATGCCTCTAAACTTTTGGCAGAGAAACCAATGAGCATTACAGAAGTTTGTTTTGAATGTGGATTCAATAACTTTTCGCACTTCAATAAATCGTTCAAGGCATTTACCGGTCAAAATCCGTCGGAATATAGAAATGAACTAAAAACTATATTGGTATAAGTTTTTACCTTATATATAGCATTAAACAATAGTAAGCTTCTAGTTGGTATCTACACATACTAATTAGAAGCTTTTTTTGAGGTACAAAAAAGTTGATATGTATTATTGCCTATTTATGTTCATGTAGTACCTTTATATCGCTATGATTAAAGAATTTACAGAAAGAGAATTAGACCGTATTATTGAAATGGCATGGGAAGACCGTACACCATTTGAAGCCATTACTTTCCAATTTGGTATTAGCGAACAAGAGACTATCGAAGTCATGCGTCGCGAAATGAAACCAAGTAGTTTTAGAATGTGGCGTAAACGCGTTCAAGGCCGTACTACTAAACATGCCAAACTTAGATCAGATGAAATGGACCGTTTTAAATGTTCTAGACAACGAAATATAAGCGGCAATAAAATTTCTAAAAGGTAATTTAGAATTACTTAAACGCTTCGTTTAGTACCGCTGCAAGACGAACTCCGCCTTTTTGCAATTGATTGGCAGCAGTATCCCACCAATCATAACTATAACGGTAACTCAATTTTTCGCCCGGCTCAACTGAAGCATATAGTTTTTCTGCCAATAAATGCGACTCTTCCACCCAGTCCAATAAACTGCCGTCTTGTAAAAATTTTATCTGTTGCTTGGACATTTTTGGATATTCTGAGGCAAGTTCAGTAAAACTCATACCGTTTTCATTGATAAGGTTAGAATCCCAAACTCTATGCAAATTGGTTCCACTACCAAACCATTGTAATTGTATATCATTTCCGCCTTTATCTTCTTCCCTACCTACGTGCATAGGCTGGTGTAAATCACCAATTAAGTGTACTAGAAATTTCAAATAGAAAGCTTTATCCTCCTTACTACTATTTTTATCCTTTATAATTTCTAAACAGGTATTAACGCCTTGTACCAAATCGCCATATTCGTTCTTCTCTATTTCTGCGTATGTTTTACCAAAAGGAATATTAACATAGTGCCAAGCACTGAACTTACGATATGCACGATCCGATTTTATTTCATCTCCAAAATTAGCAACCGCAGCCAAGCTTTCTCCCTCCAATAATTCTGATATAGCACGTTTTGCTTTCTTACTTAAATGCTGTTCGGCAACTTCCCCTACTACCCTATGTCCTGTCTTTGACCAATACATATCATTTGCAAAGGCAAAATTCGTCACTAAAAACAATAAAATAATACTAATCTTCATCTCTAAAATTTTGCCCAAAAATAGTACAACAAATTTTAAGCTATTGTTAAAACTTGGTAAGATTGAATTTATATCTGAACTTGCACAAATGAAGAAGAAGACGAGAAAATCATCTAAACGAAAAAGAAGTATTTTTAAAGTAATAGGTATAGTAGTACTATGCCTCTTTGCTCTATTTTTAATTTTTGTTGGTAGTGTAAACCTCGGATTATGGGGAAAGATACCATCTAAAAAAGAACTCTCTAGCTTTCAATATCAAATGGCATCTGAGGTTTTTACTNCAGATAGTGTTCTTATTGGCAAGTATTATTTATATGATAGACAGCCAATTACTTTCAATGATTTTCCTGAACATTTAAAGCATGCTTTAATCGCTATTGAAGATGAACGCTTCTATGAACATAATGGTATTGATATTAGAAGTCTTATTCGTGTAGGCTTTAAAACCATTCTTTTAGGAGACAATTCTTCTGGTGGCGGTAGTACATTAACCCAACAATTGGCGAAGAACCTTTATCCGAGGAAAGAAAGAAACAAAACAAATATCATTGTAGATAAGATCAAGGAAATGATTATTGCCAAAAGGCTCGAGAAAATATTTACAAAAGATGAAATTCTCACCAATTACCTAAATACAGTTTCTTTCGGCGATAATACTTTTGGTATTGAAAGTGCCGCTTTAAAATTCTTTAATTCTCGTACTACAGATATTTCCGCGCCACAAGCTGCTACCTTAGTGGGCATGCTTAAAGCAACTTATGGGTATAACCCCAGAGTATTTCCAGATAAAAGTTTGGGCAGACGTAATTTGGTACTACGGGCAATGTATAACAATAACTTTATCTCAGAAGAACAAGTTGCTCAATTCTCTCAAGAAGGGTTAAATCTCGACTACCGAGAATTTGACTATAATGCGGGTATTGCACCATATTTTAGAGAAGAGGTGCGTAAAGAAATGTTACGTTGGATCAAAGAACAAAATGAAAATGATACTGATTACAATATCTATACATCTGGATTAAAAATTTACACTTCCCTAAACTATAAAATGCAAAAACTGGCAGAAGAAGTTATGGTAGACCATATGACTAAATTGCAAAATAGTTTTGAAAAGAGTTATGGTAAAAATGCGCCCTGGCTAAAAGATAAGAACCTAATGCAAAAGATAGCCAAACGAACTCCTTCCTACAAAAGATTGCAAGAATCTGGGTTATCTCATGAACAAATTATTGACAGCTTATCTAAAGACAAGAAAAAAAGAACTTTTAATTCTTGGGAAGGTGATGAAGAAGTTACTGCTAGCACAATGGACAGTATACAGCACTATACCAAATTCTTAAATACAGGTTCTTTAGCCGTAGACCCAACAAATGGAGACATCTTAGTTTGGATTGGCGGTATAAATTTTGAACAATATAAATATGACCATATTTCTCAAAGCAAACGGCAGGTTGGATCAACGTTTAAACCAATCGTTTACACCACTGCCGTAGAGCAAGGCGTTTCTCCGTGCACATATTTTTCTGCAGAAGAAATTGAATATGATAATTTAAAAGGTTGGTCTCCTTCTAATTCTGGAAGTAAAGACGAAGCTTACCTCAACTATTCTATGGAAGAGGGTCTTAGTAATTCCATAAATACCATTGCAGTAAAAGTTTTAGAAAAAGCCGGTATTGGAAATGTTTTAGAAATGGCAGCGGCAATGGGTATTGAAGATAAATTACCCAACGAAGCGTCTATTGCTTTAGGTACGGGAGAAATAAAAATTATCGATTTAGCCCAAGCATACACAAGCTATGCAAATAATGGCAAGCACATTAAACCCTATTTGATAAAGAGTATTTCTAATCATAAGGACTCAGTTTTAGTCGAATTTCAATCAGAATTGAGTAAAAAATCCGCTTTTTCTAAAGAAACTAGTCAAATTATGATTGAAATGATGAAATCCACAATTAATGATGGTACAGCATCTAGGCTAAGAACTACGTACGGACTTAAAAATGACATTGCCGGTAAAACCGGAACTACTCAAAATAATAAAGATGCTTGGTTTGTAGCCCTTACTCCAAAACTAGTGCATATAACATGGGTTGGTTTGGATCAACACGAAATAGGATTTAGTAATACTAGTATAGGACAAGGTGCAAATGCTGCCTTACCCCTATTTGGACTTTGGATGAAAGAACTGAATAAAGACAAAGATTTTTATAACTATACAAAATCTAATTTTCCAAACCCATCATCTTCAGTATTAGAATCATTGAATTGCGACCCCGTAAAACGAGATGGATTCTTTAAACGCCTCTTTAAAAATCCGAATAAAAAGAAAAGTAAAAAGTTTAATGGTTGATCGATTTATTAATCAATTTCAATTAAACTGTAATTTGTGTGATTTAAATTGATATATTTATGATATCAATTTAATATCATAAATTATGAAAATAGAAAAAACCCACAAAGCTCAAAATGGTTACTTAATGCTTTTTGTTGCTTTAGCATTATTAATTGGAGGAATAGCACTATTAAGAATTTATGTTGGTGCCTTTATGATTGTTGCCGCATTGATTATGTGTGCAGGTTTTGTATTGGTAAATCCAAATAGCTCAAGAGTTTTGCTATTATTTGGCAAATATGTGGGTACAATAAAAGAAAACGGTCTTTTTTGGACGAATCCTCTATATACTAAAAGAAGAATTTCTTTGAGGGCAAGTAACTTTGATAGTGAGCGCCTAAAAGTAAACGACAAGTTAGGTAACCCAATAATGATAAGTACTATATTGGTTTGGCGTGTTACCGATACCTATAAAGCTGCCTTTGATGTAGATGATTACCAAAATTTCGTTCGCGTACAAACAGATGCAGCTGTACGTAAATTAGCGAGCATGTACCCTTATGATAATTTTGCCGATGAAGGTTTAGATGAAGATATAACCTTAAGATCAAGTGTTAATGAAGTAAGCGAAGCATTAGAACAAGAAGTACAAGAACGTTTATCGATGGCCGGCATAGAAGTTTTGGAAGCTAGAATAGGATATTTAGCATATGCTCAAGAGATTGCAAATGCCATGTTACGTAGACAACAAGCTACCGCTATAGTTGCCGCAAGACACAAAATTGTTGAAGGAGCCGTAAGTATGGTAGAAATGGCTTTAGAAGAATTGAGCAAGAAAAATTTGGTAGCTTTAGACGATGAAAGAAAATCTGCGATGGTTAGTAACCTAATGGTTGTTCTTTGTTCTGATAAAGATGTAGCTCCTATTGTTAATACTGGGACTTTAAATCATTGATCAGATTTCTTAACCTAATGGTTCCGAATTAAAAATATTGAAAAGTTTAATTTCTAAATGAGTAAGAAAAAACCTTTTGCATTACGTGTTAACGAAGAGATGCTGCAAGCTATTGAGAAATGGGCTGCAGATGAATTTCGTAGCACTAATGGGCAAATTGAATGGATGTTGATGAAAACTTTAAAAGAAGCAAAGAGAGAACCTAAGCAAAATAAACCAAAATGAGTTTAGCACGTATTTAATCAAACAAAATGTTAAATTTGGTCAACTACCAGACTATGACCAAAATGACCAAATATTTAAGTACACTTGTACTTGTGCTTCTTTGCTTTTCTGCACATACCCAAACGAAAAATAAATCATTCGTTGTTAAAAAAGTTAATGTTGAAATAACACCAGACGGTATCTTAGATGAACAGAGTTGGTCTACAGCAGATCAGGCTAATGATTTTTGGCAATACTTTCCCCTAGACACCTTACAGTCCAAAAAACAGACCGAAATTAAAATGTTGTATGATGATGACAACCTTTATGTTGGCATTACTGTCTATACAGCTGGTAAAGATTATTCCATTCAATCTTTAAAGCGAGATTTTAGAGCTGGTAATAGTGATAACATTACGTTACTTTTCGACACGTTTAATGATGGTAACAATGCTTTTCTTTTTGGTATAAACCCATACGGAGTTCGCCGTGAAGGTCTTGTTTCTGGTGGTGGATTAAATTTAAACGGATTTACTATCTCATGGGATGTAAAATGGCGTGGGGATTCTAAAATTTATGATGATTACTACACCGCGGAAATGGTTATACCCTTAACTGCTTTCAAATTCAAAGAAGGTGAAAAAAAGTGGAGATTTAATAGCTATAGATTTGACACCCAATCTAACGAGAACAGTACTTGGATGAATATTCCTCAAAACCAGAATATCTATGGTCTAACCTTCATGGGAGATATGGTTTTTGAAAAACCTTTAGGAAAATACAGTACTCCCCTAACCGTTATTCCTTATGTGAATATGATTTCCCAAAAAGATTATGAATTAAACGATGGCAACACCAATATAAAGGTTGGTGGAGATGCCAAGGTTGCTATTGGTAATAGTATGAACTTAGATATTACGGTCAACCCAGATTTTTCTCAGGTAGAAGTAGATGACCAAATAACTAACTTAACGCGTTTTGAGGTTTCTCTTCCTGAGAAAAGACAATTTTTTATTGATAATAGCGACCTCTTTGGCAGTTTTGGTGGCGGTAGAGATGCCAATCCTTTTTTCTCTAGGCGTATAGGAATTGCTAAAGATACTGCCGACAATTCTATTGAGAACAAAATTATAGGTGGTGTTCGTTTAAGTGGTAAGGTCACCAAGAGCCTAAGACTAGGCTTTCTAAACCTGCAAACTGGTGAAGACTTAGAGGAAAATATTGCCTCCAACAACAACACCATGCTAGCTCTACAGCAATCTATCTTTGGTCGTTCTAACATTGGTATGTTCTTTATTAATAGACAAACTTTTGAAGATTACGAATTTCAAGATTCCGAAGACCGATATAATAGAGTAGCTGGTATAGATTACAATCTAATTTCAAATAACAATATTTGGAACGGTAAATTCTATCTGCATAAATCATTTGCCCATAATGCAGGAAAAGCAAATCTTTCATCCGGGGCGTTTATGCAATACAACTCTAGAAACTGGAACTTTTTTGAAGACATGGTGTATATTGGTGAAGATTTTAGATCTGATCTTGGTTTTATTCGTAGAACCGATATTTTTAAAGCAGCCACCATGGTAGAACGTGTATTTTGGCCGGAAGACAGTGCACTACAAAGTCATAGTTTTCAATTTTTCCCAGTTATGACATGGAGTCCGGAAAATGACTTTTTACATACAGATTATGATTTAATGGGTGCTTGGGAATCCAAATTCAATGATCAGTCAGAAATCAATGTTTCCTTCACACATTCATACACCTATCTCTTTGAAGAATTTGACCCAACAGATTTGGATGATGCTATACCGTTACCTGGTCTATTAGGATACCATTATAACTATGTTTCATTAGAATATCAATCAGACAGTAGAAAAAGGTTTGCATATTCTGTTGCGCCCACCATGGGTAGTTTTTATAATGGCGATAGATTTTCATTAAGTGCTGAAATGTTTCTAAGGTTTCAACCAAAGGTATTTTTATCTCTAGCTATGAATTATGACAGAATATCACTACCGCAACCATATTCAAGCACCGATATTTGGCTTATTAGCCCAAAAATAGATGTTACCTTTAGCAAATCTATATTTTGGTCTACACTGGTACAGTATAGTAATCAAAGAGATAATTTAGGGTTCAACTCTCGTCTACAATGGCGTTTTGCTCCCCTATCCGATTTATTTATCGTGTATAATGATAATTATTTCGTTAACTCATTTGAGCCAAAATATCGTTCCATAAATTTAAAACTCACCTACTGGTTAAATATCTAGAATGAAGTATAAAATTTTGTGTTCAGATTTAGACGGAACTTTACTTTCTACTAAAAGTGATGTTTCTAAAAATGCAATTGAACAAATTAATAAAATAAAAAACGAGACTAAGATCATACTTGTTTCTGCTAGAATGCCAAGTGGTATGCGGTATATTCAAGAAGACTTAGGTATTACCGAACAACCTATTATTTGTTACAATGGAGCTCTAGTCTTATCTGGAAACACAGAACTCACTTCTGTGTTTATTCCTACGGATATTTTAAAAGAAATTTACAAGCTGTGCAGCGAACTTGAAGCGGATTTAGGATTATACTTCAATAATGAATGGTATGTACCAAAAACTTCTTTAAGGGTTGAAAAAGAAATCAAATACACAAAATCTACGCCTGTATTTCAAGATACCGAGCATACATTAAGTAATTGGGAAAAACGTAACATAGGTGCCCATAAAATTATGCTCATGTGTACCAAAGCAAGTGCCGATACTTTAATGCCTACTCTTCAACAGAAATTAGGTGTAGCTCTCAACCTATATCGCTCTAATGATACGCTTATTGAAATCGCACCAAAATCGGTATCAAAACTCTCGGCAATTAAAGCGCTGAT
>JGI24519J20070_1000127_pt1 | contig 25056 bp, 26 predicted proteins | sample LinPmetageLP43_FD_20070 | JGI IMG/M metagenome (IMG submission 20070) | reverse complement strand
CCCTTATAAGCTTTGATCCAGGCATTTCTAAAAATTCGCGTAACAGTAGGCCAAACTTTTGTTTTTACACTATTCAGGTCACCTTCAATAGGTATTTTAGTAGCCAAGGTATCTTGTTTATGATTTTTTAGTACGAACTTAAAGAAGCCTACAAATCCTTCCCAAAGCGTTTTTAGAAACCCATCTTCTTTACCAATAAGCTTGGCGTTTTTAAGAATGGGCTTAAACGAACCCTTTAAATACCCATCGGCAATAGCAACCTCGCCAAAAAGATCAAAAGAACCTTCGTCAAAATCAATACCAGCATAGTAATTGGTGAAATCATTTAGAGCTTTTGCGTTAGCATTTTCTAAACTAAAGGTTATATCCATGTCGGGTATCTCCTTTACTAGATTCATATCACCCTTTAATACAACATTGCCGTTACCGATTGAAGTGGCAGTTGCTTGTATATTGGAAGGTAACGTCCTTGTTTTTTCAATGACATTTCTAAGGTTTGACGCGGTGAGTTGAACATTTGATAGATTTAAATCTATATTGGGATCTGCCTGTAATTGTAAAAAAGCAAACTTTCCATTCTCAATGGTTAAACGGTTAATATCAATAGGCACTAAATTAGTAAGTGCTTTAGACCAATCTTCTGTATTAGCTTGTCCTGTAGTATCTTGTTGTTGATCTTCAAAAACATAGATTATTGTGGGCTCTAGCATTTCTATCTCACTAACTATTCTACCATGAAATAGCGCATTCCATTCAATAGAGATATCCGTTTGTTTAAAGTCTAAGAAAGGAATTTCTGTATTTGCGTTTACGGTATTTAGATACATACCGTGAATAGTGTACGCACCACGGATAATTGATAAGTCGATATCTTTAACTTGACCATAATATCCAGGAATATCTGCTAGAACTTTGTTTACATAATTCTTTATAAAGAAGGGTAGGGAAAGGCGAATTACTATAAGTAAAATTACGATTGTAATAGGTACAAAGTATCTCTTTTTCTTATATCGCTTCCGTTTTACTTCACTCATGATTTTCAATGTTTTAATCAAACATTGAGAAGTTAAGCGATAGATTTAAGAATATCAGTTCAAGAAATGATTAGAGGTAAAAGAATATCTATTCAGATTAAAAGTAGTTGTGGCAATTATAATTTTTAGGAATTAAATGAATTTGTTCTTTAATTCTTGGGTAGGTATCATGCATGACTCTTTTTTACCGTACCATTTATATCTATTCTTGGCAACATAATCGTATACGATATTTCTAAAAGACTCTGGTAGCCATAGTAAAATAACAGATACCCCATCATACCCTTTCAGTTCTTTACCAATTTCTAAAGCAGCTGTAGATTTTGTGTAGTAGGCAACATTTGGTTCGATAAGTATAATCGAATCAATATCATCAATATCAATATTTCGTTCGTGTAATAGCTTTTTTGCGGTATCACTTTGCAAAGGAGTAAAACGAAAGATGTCGTTAACATCTCGCTTGATTACAAATTGTACAGTGTTGTTGCATAAGTTGCAAACCCCATCAAAAAGAATAATTTTTTTATTTGATTCCACTTTGTAAAATTATTTAATTATTAGCAGGGCAAATCATAAGATTTTTATAATAATTCACGTACTAATTTTCACTGTAATGTCAAGATGAGCATAGTGAGTTAATTGTATTAAAGATTAAATAAATCGTATACGATTAATTGTGAACGGCTGTATTACAGTATTATTTCTTTTTTTCCACCATTTCTAATTGGTCTACACTAACGTTTGTAGTAAATATGCCATAATTAACAATTGCTTTTCCTTTTTCAAGCGAATCTATACTTCCTACAGCTTTGCCATCAAGCATACGAACTCTATCGCCAATTTTAAAAATAGGTTTTGGCTTGTTCTTTTCTTTAAAGATTGCCTTTTTCTTTTCAACCTTCTTTTTCTCCCGAATAACCTTAACCTCTTTTTGAACTTCTTGCGCTACTTTAATTTTTTTAGTTCGTTCTGCCTTAGCTTCGTTTGCGGTTTTCTTTTTGCGCTTACTATTTTCGGTTTCTACAATTCTTAAAAGCTCAGAAACCAATGGGCGTTTTTTGTTATCTTGAAAATATTTGTCCGCTGCTACATTAACTTTGTTACCCAACAGAATCATACGTTGGTCATGGTCGTAAAGCTCTTGATAATTCTCTAATTTAGATTTTACCTTGGCATTCAATTTCTCTAAACGCTCATTCTCTTCCCTTGACTTTACTTCCTCTTCTTTAAGTCTAGATCCAATTTCTGCCATTTTACTGCGCTCTTTCTGCAGTTTGGCAATTGTGGCGTCAAAACGAACCTTACCGCGCACTATCTTCTTCTTTGCCTTATTTATAAGCGAGTAGGGGATTCCGTTCTTTTGTGCAACTTCAAAAGTAAAAGAGCTACCGGCTTGCCCTAATATTAATTGAAAAGTGGGTTCTAAAGTCTTTCCGTCAAATAACATATTGGCATTCGTTACATGAGGTAATTCATTGGCAAGGGCTTTTAAATTTGCGTAGTGTGTTGTAATAACTCCATATGATCCACGCTCATAAAACACTTCTAAGAAAGCTTCTGCTAACGCTCCACCCAATTCTGGATCACTACCAGTACCAAATTCATCAATTAAGAATAGCGTATTGCTGTCACATCGTTTTAAGAACTGGTTCATGTTCTTAAGGCGGTAACTATATGTACTTAGATGGTTTTCAATACTTTGGTTGTCTCCAATATCCGTTAGTATTTTTTTGAAGAAACAAACTTCACTTCTTTCGTGCACAGGAATTAACATACCGCTTTGAAGCATTACTTGAAGTAAGCCTATGGTCTTTAGGGTAATACTTTTACCACCGGCATTAGGTCCGGAGATGACTATTATCCTGTTTTCATCATGTAACTCAATTGTTTGTGGATATGTCTTTTCCCCTTTACGTTTATTGTTTAAGAACAATAGCGGATGATAGGCATCTCTAAGAAAAAGTCTATTGTTTGAATTAATTTTAGGCAAAAGAGCGTCTATATCTTCTGCGTACTTAGCTTTAGCAGCTATTACGTCAACTTGTGAGAGAAACTCTTGATAGTCTCTTAAAAGAGCTCTAAATGGTCTTATTTGAGCAGTTAATTGCTTAAGTATACGTTGTACTTCTTCTTTCTCTTCAAACTCTAGATTATTAAGCTCTCGACTATACTTTAGGGCGGCCTCGGGTTCTATGTAAACAATGCTTCCGGTCTTTGATGTACCCATTACGGCACCCTTTACCTTTTTGCGGTACATTGCCTTTACCGCTAAAACACGTCTGTTTTCTACCACAGATTCCCTAATTTCATCCAAATAATCAGAAGATTGATAGGTGTTTAAAGCAGAGCCAAAGCTTTGGCTAATTTTTCCACGTACCACATTAATTTGCCTTCTAATCCCAAAAAGCTGATCTGAGGCATTATCCTTTACTTCACCAAAACGATCAATTACATTGTTTATTAAAACCGGAATTTCAGTATTTGGTTCAAGTTTTAAAGCAAAGTCATAAAAAAGAGGGTAGTATTCCTTGAATTTTTTAAAAAACTTCTGATGCTCTGCAACAGTGGTGCAGATACTGGCAATTCTTTTAAAGCCTTGCAGCTCTAGTGTGGTATTCTCAATTTTTAAAAGCTTTAAATCGCCATTTATACTATCAAAACCATGGTTAGGTATGCGATTCTCACTTATTAATGAGGATAGGTATTCAGCTGTTTTTCCCAGCTCAATTTTTATTACTTCTTCAGTTATGTAGGGTGCAATTTCTAATGCTACCGCTTTACCCAATTCTGTATGACAACGAGCGGATACTTGTTTTAATACAGATGGAAATTCTAAGTCTTGTAATGTTTTGGAATGTATGTTAGCCACGTTATGCTTTAATAAGCTGCAAAGGTACGCATTGACATTTAGATTTTGAAAATGCGAACACCTTAGGAATATCAAATTATTGAACGTAAAACAATTGATAATCCCCGACTAAAACTTTTAATGGTTGTAGAAATGATGTTTGAGTAAAGGATTGACTTGTTCTTATGTTAATACTAACTTTGATTTCTAGATGTTTAATGCAAATTTTATGGATATCAATTTGAGTGAAGGTTGGGAGCGTCAGTTAAAAGAAGAATTTAAAAAACCTTATTTTAAGGATTTAATGAACTTCGTAGACAAAGAATATGCAGAAAATACCTGCTACCCAAACGCTACGGATATTTTTGCCGCATTCAACCATTGCTCTTTTGAGAACACCAAAGTGGTTATTATAGGTCAGGATCCTTACCATGGACCCAATCAAGCTAATGGGCTATGTTTTTCAGTAAAAGATGGTATAAAACATCCACCATCCTTAATTAACATTTTTAAAGAAATTGAATCTGATACAGGAAAGCAATATCCAGAAAGTGGTAATCTAGAAAGATGGGCAAAACAAGGTGTACTACTTTTAAACGCTACGCTTACCGTTAGAGCCCATGAAGCTGGTAGTCACCAGAAAAAGGGTTGGGAAAATTTTACTGACGCTGTAATTTCAATTCTATCAAAGAATAAAGAGCATGTCATATTTATTTTGTGGGGTGGCTTCGCTAAAAAAAAAGCAAAACTTATAGATTCAAAGAAGCACAGTCTATTGTTATCTGGTCATCCATCACCGCTTAGCGCCAATCGCGGATATTGGTTTAATAATCAACATTTTTCATCCTGCAACAAAATATTAGAAGATTTAGGCAATAAAATTATCACGTGGTAAGTTTAGATAATAATAACGCTTTAAATTTAGGTCTTGAATCAACCCAAGATCTGAAAAATAACTTAAATAACAGCTCAAATGAATAACTTAGATAGGCTTAACACCATTTTGTTGGTAGACGATGATGATGCAAGTAACTTTTTACATTCCATTTTCATTAATAAATTGGATATGGATGTAAATATCAATTCGGCTCTAAATGGTCAAGAGGCTATTGATTTTATTCTAGGAAAAGGTCAAGAACAATTGGAATTGCCATGTATGGTAATGTTAGACCTTAGAATGCCGGTAATGGACGGATGGCAATTTATGAAGGCATATGAAGAACTTGTGCCTAAAAAATTGAAAAGTCAAATTACTATTGTTCTTGTTACGATAAGTGATAACAAGGAGGATAAAGAGCGTGCGATATCTAATAAGTATATAGCGGACTTCGCACAGAAACCACTTTCTGATGAAACTTTTAAAGCTCTAATTCAAAAGCATTACAGTTTAGCGGCAATTTAATTTATCTTAAAATATCCGATGCAGGAATAATTGAGTCTATTAAATTCAATTCTTTTAACGTAGTTTGAACTTTCGCCAGGGTTTCTTTTGGTAATTGTTTCTGACTCCATTCTGTTAATTGCAGCCATTCTTGTATATCTTCTAATTTTTGATGATATCTATTTGCTAAGGTAGAATCTATTCTAGGTATTTGCTTGAACTCAACTGTATACGTATTGATGATTTCTAGTATATGCTTTAGTAATCCGTTGTTTTTCGTTACAAATTCGTTGGTGCCAACTATCATAAAACAAGGCCATGGTGTTGGACAATTACCCAAGTGTTTAAAAGTGCCGTTGTCTACCAATGGTTTTGTTGTAAAGCGCTCCCACATAAAATAATCTGCAGTACCCGATGCCAAACTTTCGACAGCGCCATCTAGATTATTTATTATATTGAATTTTAACTTTTCGGTGTCCCAGCCCATTTCTGTAGCCTGTACATACGACATTAGGTGACTACCACTACCAAAACGACTAATAGCTGCTGTAGTGTCCTTTAAATCCTCTAGAGATGTAAAAGAACTGCTCGCATCGGCATGAATTCCCCAAAGTAGAGGAGAGGCTATAAATTCCTGAACAATTTTAACGGCATTCCCTTCGGTTATACTTTTTACTATGCCTTCAGTTAAAATAATTGCTAGGTCGGTCTCTTTATTTTTAAGGAGCTCGCTCATTTTACCGGTTCCTTCGGGTATATCGGTCCATTCTAGGTTTATCCCTCTTTCTTCAAAAGCGCCTTCTTCAATAGCTAAATGCCAAGGAAGATTAAAATGTTCTGGCACTCCAATAATCTTAACGGTTTTCATCTAGTTTGTTTTTAAGGTAATCGTAAATGGCGTATTGCGATCGTATAGCCTTATCGCCTTCTTTTTGTATGACTTTTCGGTTGGAGTTTTCAAGGTCCAATACGCGCGCTTTTTGATTGTCATTAAGTTGAAGGTTCAATATGTGTCTCAGCTCTTCAAAAATATCTTTATCTAAAATAGGGGTGAGCACCTCGATTCGGCGATCGAGATTACGGGTCATCCAATCTGCAGAACCAATATACATAAGTTCATTTCCTCCATTTTCAAATAGATAAATTCGTCCATGTTCCAAATAGCGATCTATGATACTGGTAATGAAAATATTGTCTTTCATTCCCGCATTAGGGTCATTGTTCGCTTTGAGGTAACAACAGAATCCTCTAACAATAAGCCTAACATCAACACCTGCATTCACAGCCCTGTATAGCGCTTTAATCATGTCAGAATCTTCAAGACTGTTCATTTTTGCCGTTATAGCAGCCTTCTTGCCTTCTAAGGCGGCATTGATTTCATTTTGAATTAGATTTAAAAATGTAATTCTAGTGGTGAATGGCGAAACCATTAATCGTTTCAGCTTTGGCACAATTAGCTTGCGTTCCAAAACTTGGAATACCTGTCCTAAATCTTTGGTAATTTTCTTGTTTGCAGTAAATAATCCGTGATCACAGTAGATTTTAGAGGTCTTTGCATTAAAATTACCTGTGCCTATATAGGCATATCGTTTTTCAATAGCACCTTCAGTTCTATAAATCATGGCTATTTTAGAATGTACCTTAACCTGTGGTATGCTAAATATTACCTTGGCACCTTTTTCTTCAAATATGCGACCCCATTTAATATTATTAGCCTCATCAAATCTAGCTTGTGCCTCAACAAATAAGGTAACCTTCTTATTATTATCTAATGCAGTCAAAATTGCATCTGCAAGAGACGATGATTTTGCTATTCGATAAATTGTCATTTTAATGGCGCTGACTTGAGGGTCTGTAGCTGCGGTAGAAAGAAATTCTTCTACAACTTGAAAATCTTGATACGGAAAATGTACCAATTGGTCTTTTTTAGCTATGCTGTCAAAAATATTTTCTGAATAGGATAGCTCTGAATGTGGTAATGCCTGCTTTTCTTGATATTGTAAATGTTCAGTTCCCTTTGGAAGAGGAAAAGAGAAAAAATCCGATAAGTTATGATATGCTCCGCCGGGGGATAGATCTACCTCACCTAATTTGAAATCTACCTTTAGAGAATTAACCAGCCAAATAGGCATTGATTCATCATAAAGAAGACGTGTTGCTTGTCCTGAAAGACGTTTATCCAAGGAATTATATATTTTTTCTACAAGTTCTATATCTGAATAGTCGTCATCTAAATATAATTCAGCATCTCTTGAAAGTTTTATGGAATAGCAATCAACAACGACCTTGTTTGGTATTAGTTTTTTAATATTTAGCCTTATAACATCATCTATAAAACAAAATTGATGACCGTTGCCTGGTAAGGTTATAAATCTATTTTGATTTTTGATGGGTATTTCAACAATACTATACTCATTATCAGGGTGGGAAATGACCAAATAAAGTGTACCATCAGTTAATTCTAAATGCTCTTTGTGGACTTCGCACGCGTCTTTGATGGATTCATCAAATAAATGTTCTAAAAACTTCTTTTGTACATCAGTAAAATTACTGGTGTTTCGAATATAGATATCATGCTCTTCTAATTCGGCTAACGTTGCTGCTATTACGTTTCCGAACTGTACCTGTTGTTCATTGATAATATTAAGAATATGCTTTAAGGTGCTATTTGCCTTAAAAATTAACTTCTTTCGAAGTTTTTTATCAAGTTGTTTTATTTGTCGGAGTTGAGAAACACGTACTTTAAAATACTCATCAAGGTTAGACGAAAATATGGCCAGAAACTTTAAGCGTTCCAATAAAGGAGTGTCTTTGCTTTTGGCTTCAAGTAAAACACGTTCATTAAAGTAGAGCCAATTAATGTCTCTATGCTTCAAGTTGTCTTTTTTCATGTTAAGGTTTCAGTAAAAATAAGAAGTACAACATTAAAATATTGTAAATGTTTGTTAAGCCAACCTTTTCAAGCAAAATTCAATAAGCTTATCAACAGATTCTGTAGGGGTAGTGGAAAATTCACCCGTAGATCTGTTTGCCAAAATACAATTAAGTGATACTGCTTGGTGTCCTAACATCTGGGCAAGCGCGTAAATACCCGAGGTTTCCATTTCAAGATTGGTTAATTGTATGTCATTATAATTAAATGAAGATAATTTTTCCATTAATCCCATTTGACTTGGTTTTATTCTCAACTGGCGCTGTTGTGGTCCATAAAATCCTGTGTTTGTTGCTGTAAAGCCTAATCGTATACGATTATCACTAAACAATTCACCCAGTTTTTCTGAATAGGAAAGTACATAAGGTCTAGCTTTTTCAGAACTCCAGCCGGTATGAGCTATAAATTCATCTTCAATCTTAGGATGGTTAATCTCATCATGTTCGTAGAAGTGTAACAGTCCGTCAAACCCAATGGAGTATTTGCTAATAAGAAAAGAATCTATAGGTATATCTGGTTGAATGGCGCCACTTGTACCAATTCTTATAATATTGAGCGAAGTATGTTTTTCTTTTAACGCTCTAGTATCAAAATCTATATTGACTAAGGCGTCAAGTTCATTTAATACAATGTCTATATTGTCCGTGCCAATTCCGGTAGAAATCACAGAGATTCTCTTTCCGTTTAAACGACCGGTATGTGTATGAAATTCTCGTTTACCTTTTCTAACCTCTATAGTATCAAAATGACGAGATACCTGATAAACCCTATCTGGGTCTCCTACGGTTATAATAGTTGTTGCAATATCTTCTGGTAATAAATTTAGATGGTAAATACTGCCATCTTCATTTATGATAAGCTCAGCAGGCTTTAGTTGCATGCTATAATTTTAAAATTCGGTTAGTAGTGGTGTTGTAAAGGAAATTATATTTCAACGCACCTCCTAAATACACGTCATTATCTTGAATACAAGAGTAGTAACTTGTTTTTCCTTCTAAAATCTCTTTACCTTTCTTGGATAAGCGTACAGGATTTAGACTGGTAATCAACGGTTTTAACCTTGTCAATGCGCGATCATATTGCGTATTGGAAAAACCAAGATTACCTTGATTTTTAAGCAATATGTCCATGTATTCGGTTTTGGACTTTGGTTTCTTGTCAAGTGCAAGTTGCAAAATGGTATTTTCCATTTCGTTCAAACCGTTGTTAATACTAGGAAAACGTTTCAAATGAGATTTAACGGCATTACCTAAATAGTCAAATTGGTAATCGTTAAAATCTGTCAAGTTTTCTAATCGAATAGGGTTATTGCTGCAGTATAATTGCCAAACATAATCCGCATATTCTGCATCATCCTGGGTTAAAACTTTCTTATTCTTATAAAGGTCTAAAAGTTGCTCATCAGTAAGCTCATTAAGACTGTACATTTTGTCTGTATCATCTTCTTTTCCGCTACATACAAGAGATATTTGAGCGTATTTTCGATGTGTTAGCAGCCAACTTATAACGGCAAGCATATTCACTTGACAAAAAAGATCATACTCGAACCAAAGCACGATATGATCTTGTTGTTTATGGTTACATAAAGACCTGTATTCCTTTAAAGTCTTTTCAATAAACCATGATTTAGATACTTTATAATTTTTATGGAGAAACTCAAAACGAGCTTTCCAAAATGTTTCTGTACCAACAGTAGGCAATGTCTGTCCTTCACATAGCATTTCGCGCCATGTGATGACATCACCACTTAGGTTTAATTTTTGAAGTCGTTCGGTGAAAACATCTCCGTTGGTAATGTGCAAGAGAGAACTCATACCAGGTTTGATTTTAGTTTGATTAGATTAAAAATAACACTTATAACAACGTTATAAAATTATTTAACAGAAAACAAATAGAACTTTTAAAGAAGGCGTTTTTGCAAAGTTATCCGCCTACTCGTTTGACAGAGAAGCCTTTGTCTTTGAGTATTGCCATGATTTTATCCCGGTAATCTCCTTGGATAATAATTTTATCGTCTTTAAAACTACCGCCTACGCTCAATTTGGTCTTCAGTTCTTTCGCTAATTTCTTAAAATCTTCATCTGCGCCAGTATATCCTTCTAAGATTGTAATTGGTTTACCTTTTCGCTTTTCGTATTTACAAATGATAGGATCATCTTGAAGCCAAATAGATTTTTTAGGCTCGTTCTCTATCGGAGTCTCTTCTAGTTCGTGCTCTGGGAACAAATTTTTTAATTGATCTTTAAGGTCCATATTGGTTACTTTTTAATTAACCCAAGTTCAATTAATCTTTCATGTAAAAATTCACCTGCAGTAATATCAGTATATAACTTAGGGTGCTCTTCGTCAATACAATTCTCCAAACAATTTAAAGGCATTTCACTTACAGGGTGCATAAAAAATGGAACCGAGTATCTAGAAGTTCCCCACAATTCCTTTGGAGGATTAACTACTTGATGAATTGTGGATAATAGTTTATTGTTTGTTAATCTAGATAACATATCACCTACGTTAATCATTAACTGGTCTGGCTTTGCAATTGCATCTACCCATTCTCCTTCATGGTTCTGTACTTGTAGTCCTTTCCCGTGAGCACCCATTAAAAGAGTAATTAAGTTAATGTCACCATGAGCCGCTGCTCTTACTGCATTTTTAGGCTCAGAGGTAATAGGTGGGTAATGAATAGGGCGTAATATTGAATTTCCATTTTTAATGAACTCATCAAAATAAAATTCATCTAGATTTAAATGTAATGCCAATGCACGTAAAACATACTTGGCTGTTTTTTCTAGCATCTTATAGGTCTCCTTGCCAACCTTATTAAACTGTGGCAACTCTTTTACCATTACGTTAGCAGGATATTCTTTTTCTAATGTATCATTATCCTCAACATATTGGCCAAAATGCCAAAACTCCTTTAAATCACCTTCTTTTCTACCTTTGGCATGTTCCTTTCCGAAAGAAGTATAACCACGTTGACCTCCAATACCTTCTATTTGATACCCATCTTTTACTTCGCTAGGTAAATTGAAAAAGTCTTTAATCTCAGCATATAAAGAATCCACTAATTCATCTGATAGAAAATGTCCACTTAAAGCAACAAAGCCAATTTCTTCAAAGGCTTTTCCAATTTCATCAATAAACTTTTGTTTTCTTTTTGGGTCATCAGAAAGAAAATCCGATAAATCTACACTAGGTACTAAGCTCATAACATAAAGATTTTATGTAAAATTAATAATTATTGTGGATTTACAAGCTTTGTTATAATCTATACTTTCTATATGCATTTTTGTTACATTTATAATTTAATACTCAAAATTAACTGTAGTATGAACTATACCGATTTTTCAGTAGCTGAAGATGTTAAGTTAAAACTTTATAAATCAATGCTTAAGCCTCGTATGATAGAGGAGAAGATGTTGATACTTTTACGTCAAGGTAAAATTTCTAAATGGTTTAGTGGCATAGGTCAAGAAGCTATTTCAATTGGTGTAACTACAGCTTTAGATAGTGATGAGTATATTTTGCCTATGCATAGAAACTTGGGTGTCTTTACTACAAGAGAGATACCGTTGTTTAGGTTGTTTGCACAATGGCAGGGCAAAGCAAGCGGATTCACCCAAGGCAGAGATCGTAGCTTTCATTTTGGTACTCAAGATTTCAAGATTGTAGGTATGATTTCTCATTTAGGACCACAATTGGGTGTTGCTGATGGTATAGCCCTAGCTCATAAGTTAAAGAAAGAAAATAAGGTAACCGCTGTATTTACAGGTGAAGGGGCAACCAGTGAAGGTGATTTTCATGAAGCATTAAATGTTGCTTCTGTTTGGGATTTACCTGTGCTGTTTTGTGTAGAGAATAACGGCTATGGCTTATCGACCCCAACCAATGAACAGTTTAAATGTGAGCACATCGCAGATAAAGGTGTTGGCTATGGGATGGAATCTCATATAATTGATGGTAATAATATATTGGAGGTCTATTCTAAAGTTTCACAATTGGTTAGGGATATGAGAATTAATCCTAGACCGGTATTAATAGAATTTAAGACATTTCGCATGCGCGGACATGAGGAAGCAAGCGGAACAAAATATGTGCCTCAAGAACTTTTGGATATGTGGGGTGAGAAAGATCCACTAGAAAATTTCACCAGATATTTGTTGGATGAAAACCTGCTTTCTGAAGAGGTTATTGAAAATTACAAAGCTGAAATTCAAGCTGAGATTGATGACAATTTAAAAATTGCATTTAATGAAGACTCCATTGTACCTAATGAAAGTAAAGAATTAAATGAAGTGTATCAAAATTTTGAATATAAAGGTATTACTCCAAATAAAGAAACTAAAAGTATACGTCTAATTGATGCTATATCTGATGGATTAAGAGCTTCTATGAAAAGGTTTGATAACCTTGTTATTATGGGGCAAGATGTTGCGGAGTATGGCGGTGTCTTTAAAATTACAGACGGCTTTGTTGAAGATTTTGGAAAAGATCGTGTGCGGAATACGCCCATTTGTGAGTCTGCAATAGTATCTGCCGCAATGGGTTTATCCATAAATGGAATGAAGGCGGTAATGGAAATGCAATTTGCAGATTTTGCGAGTAGCGGCTTTAATCCGATAGTCAATTATTTAGCAAAGAGCTTTTATAGATGGGGAGAGAAAGCAGATGTGGTTATTCGTATGCCTTGTGGTGGTGGTGTAGCTGCGGGTCCTTTTCATTCTCAAACAAATGAAGCTTGGTTTACTAAAACCCCAGGATTAAAAGTGGTGTATCCTGCCTTTCCATATGATGCTAAAGGATTGCTTGCCACCGCAATTGAAGATCCAAACCCGGTTATGTTTTTTGAACATAAAGGATTGTACAGAAGTATATATCAAGAAGTACCTGTAGATTATTACTCATTGCCTTTAGGGAAAGCAAGTCTTTTAAGTCAGGGAGATCAAATAACGATTGTAACTTATGGGGCAGGTGTGCATTGGGCTTTGGAAACATTAGAAAAGAACAAAGGTATAAGTGCGGATTTACTTGATTTAAGAACTTTGCAACCATTAGATATTACTGAAATTTATTATTCTGTAAAAAAGACAGGAAAGCTAATTATATTACAGGAAGACAGTCTTTTTGGGGGTATAGCTAGTGATATCTCTGCGTTGGTAATGGAAAACTGTTTTGAACATTTAGATGGTCCTGTTAAAAGAGTAGGTAGTTTAGAAACCCCTATACCTTTTAATGCACAACTAGAACAACAGTATTTGGCTAAGTCGAGATTTGAGTCTGCCTTAAGAGAACTTATAGATTATTAAGTATACACGTTAACAAAATTGTTAAAAGAGGTAATAGGTAATATTATTTAGCATCATCTTTGCGTTGTTATTGGAACGGAATTACAATTACAACCGTCCAAAACTTAACATAAATCGTATATAGATCAAACCCTAAATAATTTACTTATGAAAAAAATGATTTGGCTTTTTAGTATCGTTCTTTTAGTGTCCTCATGTTCAGTATCTAAAGATGCAAGAGGTAAAAGAAATTTGCTAAGCGGCACATGGACATTAAACGATGTTTCTTTTGAAGGAAATACTGGTAATGTTAAAGCAGTCTTATTTAACGATGTTGAAGATATATGCCTAGAAGGTAGCGAGTGGTTCTTCCGTGATAATAATAGCACAGGTAGATATACCATTAATCAATCTACTTTCTGTACAGGTGGAGACCGTTATATTAGATGGTCTGTTGTAGAACGTGAAGAAAACTACACAAGTCAACTACAGTTCAAATTTATTAACGAGAAAAATCAAGATATTTCTGGAGGTGCTGGTTATCGTTTAAATATCGAAAACCTAACCGAATCTAATATGACATTAAAATCTAATGTTATGGTAGAAGGTGCTCCTATTAATGTTGTTTATCAATTCAGTAAAAAATAAAAACCTACTTAAAATTAAATCAAACATATGAAAACAATGATATTACGTAAAACTAGTTACATAATCGCTCTTGCCATGGTAATGAGCTGTAGCACAGTTAAAAATGCAAATAAAACACAAAAAGGTGCGGTAATCGGAGCATCAGGTGGTGCCGTTATTGGTGGTATCTTAGGTAACAATGTTGGTAGTGGTAACAATACTGCTCTTGGTGCAATATTAGGTGCCGCTATTGGTGGTGCAGCTGGTGGATACATTGGTAATAGAATGGATCGCCAAGCAGAACGTATAGAAGAGGAAATTCCTGGAGCAGAAGTTAAGCGTGTTGGTGAAGGTATTAACGTTACTTTCAATGAAGATGCAGGTGTGTATTTTGATACCAACAAATCTAACGTACAAGGTACATCTGCTACTACTTTAGATAAGTTAGTTGGAATTTTTAAAGAATATCCACAATCTAATATTTTAGTTGAAGGACATACCGATAGTGCTGGTGCAGACGAGTATAACTTGAACCTATCTAAGCAAAGAGCCGAGTCGGTTACTAACTATTTAGTTAGCAAAGGAGTTGATGCAAGTCGTTTTGATACCAAATGGTATGGTGAGACCCAACCAGTTGGTGATAACACTACCAAAGAAGGTAAAGCAAAAAATAGAAGAGTAGAACTAGCAATAGTAGCTAGTGAGTCTTTAAAGCAAGAAGCAAAGACACAGACAAATTAAGTAGAACTTATTTTTGTAAACGAGTTAAAATTAAAGCCCTGCATTTGCAGGGCTTTTTCGTTTTTGGTGTAACTTTCATGCAGTGAAAGAACACGGTATACTTATTATAGGTGGTGGTTTAGCAGGGTTAACGGCAGCTATTCATTTAGCTCTAGAAGGGCAAGATGTTGCGGTTATTGAAATGATTCCATATCCGCATCATAAAGTATGTGGGGAATATGTTTCTAATGAAGTGCTCCCTTACTTGAATCGTTTAGGTATTAATCCTAATTCCGTAGGAGCTATTCCTATTTCACAATTTCAAATAAGTACTCAAGATGGGTTTGTAGTAGATTCTGAACTGCCTTTGGGCGGATTTGGAATAAGTAGGTATGCTTTTGATCAACTTCTATATAAAAGGGCAGTGGAGCTTGGAGTTACTTTTTATTTTGAGAAAGTGATTTCTACAGCTTTTGATAATGACTACTTTACCATTAATACTAAATCTGAATCGTATACATCAAGAATAGTAATTGGTGCTTACGGTAAGCGTTCTGTTTTAGATAAGGATTTGAACCGTGAGTTTAGTAAAAAGAACCAATCGTGGTTAGCGGTAAAAGCGCATTATAAAATAGCTGATTTTCCAGATGATTTGGTGGGGTTACATAATTTTAATGGAGGTTACGGTGGTTTGTCCAAAACAGAGTCCGGTACCGTTAATTTTTGCTATTTAGCAAATTATCAGAGTTTTAAAAAGTATAAGGATATTCAGTGTTTTAATGAGCAAGTTGTATCCGAAAATCCATTTTTAAAAACCTTTTTAAAAGAAGCTACGCCAATTTTTAAGCGTCCAATGACAATAGCCCAAATATCTTTTGACCAGAAAGAAAGCGTTGTTGATCATATGATCATGTGTGGCGATACAGCAGGCTTAATACATCCACTTTGTGGAAATGGAATGGCAATGTCTATACATAGTGCTAAGATCGCAGCTCAATTAATTTTACGGTTTGTAAAAGAAGAGGATTATGATCGACAGCAGTTAGAATTGGACTATTCTAAATTATGGACCAAGGCATTTAGTAGACGTTTATGGTTTGGACGGAAATTACAAAGTATCTTAATGAATAAAAGATTAGTTTCAATGGGTACTAAAACTGTAGGAAAATCGAAAAAACTATTGAAATATATTATATCTAAAACCCATGGAGAATTGCTGTCATAATGGAAGATTTTACACATAGAACTTCTGAAGTTGAGATTATGGATACCTTTTCTGGTACAACTGAGGAGTTAGAAACCATACTTAAGGACATCAATAGGGTTAATAAGCTTCTTGGTGGGTATAAAATAACTTTAGAAGCTGTATTTGAGATGATTAGTTCTGTATTTAAAGAATCGTATACGATTTTAGATATGGGTTGTGCAGAAGGAACCATGTTACGAAAGCTTGCAGATGAGGGTAGAAAAAGAAATATCAAACTCCATTTAATTGGTGTTGACCTAAATGGTCAAAGTTTAGAATTGGCACAAAAGTATTCAATAGACTATCCCGAAATTACATATCAAAAAGCAGATATTTTGACTACCGATTTTTCGCAAATGAATATCGATGTAGTAATGACCACATTAACATTGCACCATTTTACGGATGAAGGTGTTGTACAATTTGTAAACAGGTTTGTAAAGCTGGCATCGATGGGTGTTGTTATAAATGATTTGGAACGTAGTCCAATTGCCTATTATTTATTTAAAGCCTTTAGCTTCTTTTTTATCAAAACGGAAATAGCAAAAAAAGACGGATTGTTATCTGTTAGAAGGGCGTTTAAAATGAGAGAATTACAAGATTTTTCTAAGCAAGTCAAAAATGCCACTCATCACATTCGGTGGAAATGGGCTTTTAGATATATATGGGTTTTAAAAAAGAAGTAGTAGATTGAAGTATAAGAATAGCTATGAATCACACAAGAATTATAAGTGTTACCAAAGAATTACCCAAATATTTTAGAGATACCAAAGATATTATTCCCTTGGTAGAATTCTGGTTAGGTGATCAAGAAGAGCGATTTACCAGAAAAGTTGTGAAGATTTTTGAAGGTGCCGCAGTAGATAAAAGATATTCTATTATGCCACCGGAAGATGTATTTATTACAACTTCTTTTGAAGACAAGAATAAAATATATAGTAGAGAAGCAAAACGAATGGGTACTAATGTATTGCGAAACGCTTTGCATAAAAGCAGTTGGGACGCTGACTCTATAGACTACATTATAACGGTAAGCTGTACGGGAATTATGATTCCTTCCTTAGATGCCTACTTAATCAATGAATTGGGCATGCGTCAAGATGTTATTAGGCTACCGGTAACTGAAATGGGTTGCGCAGCTGGAGTATCTGGGCTTATTTATGCACATAACTTCTTAAAATCCAATCCTGGTAAGCGTATTGCATTAGTTTCGGTAGAAAGTCCTACGGCAACATTTCAGCTTAATGACTTTTCTATGGCTAATATGGTAAGCGCTGCAATTTTTGGCGATGGTGCGGCGTGTGTATTATTGTCATCGGAGGAAAATGCGGTGGGACCTAAAATTATTGGAGAAGAAATGTATCATTTTAAGGACGCCACTCAGATGATGGGTTTCGATTTAACCAACCATGGTTTAAAAATGATTTTGGATCCAGCAGTACCGGAAACGATATCTAATCATTTCGCAGATATTGTACATCCTTTTTTAGAAAAATATGGTAGTAATATTCAGAATGTAGACCATTTAATATTTCATCCTGGTGGTAAAAAAATAGTACAAACAGTAGAATCGCTTTTTGGGGCGTTGGGTAAAAATATAGACGATACTAGAGAAGTTTTAAGACTTTATGGTAATATGAGCAGCGCCACTGTTTTATACGTTTTAGAGCGCTTTCTGGAAAAAGATATTCCTGCGGGAGAACAAGGTTTAATTTTAAGTTTTGGTCCAGGGTTCTCTGCACAGCGCGTTTTAATAGAATGGTAGGTAATTGAAAATAAGTATATGAATAATCATCATTGGGCTTTAATTTTAGGAGGTAGTAGTGGCTTAGGTTTAGCTACGGCAAAAAAACTGGCAAGTCATGGGTATCATATATTAATTGTTCATAGAGATAGACGTTCAGATATGGATGCTATTGAAGCTTCGTTCCAAGAGATTCGCTCGTTTGGAAATGAAGTTATGGCCATGAACGTTGATGCTTTGAATGCGAATAAGCGTGAGGGTATTATTGCAGATATTCAACAACAGTTACCCGAAGGCCATACTATAAAAGTACTTGTGCACAGTGTTGCAAAAGGCACATTAAAGCCTATGTTTTCTGAAAATAGACAAACATTAAGTGATACCGATTTCAGAATAACATTTGATGCTATGGCGCTCAGTCTATATGATTGGACAAAAGCTTTGGCGACTGCAAAGCTTTTCAATGAAGATGCACGAATAATATCTTTTACTAGTGAAGGAAATACAAAGGCGTTACCAAATTACAGTGCGGTGTCCGTTGCAAAAGTGGCTTTAGAAGCGCTAACTCGCAGTATAGCTTTAGAATTTGCACAAATTGGTATAAAAGCGAATTGTATTCAAGCAGGTATTACGATGACAAAATCTTTGTCCATGATACCTGATTACGAACAAATTAAAGAGAATGCATTGCGAAGAAACCCAAATAATCGTTTGACAATGCCTGAAGATGTAGCGAATGCGGTGTATTTATTAACGACCGATGAAGCTAAGTGGATCACCGGAACCGTTATAAAAGTTGATGGTGGGGAAAGTTTAATTAGTAGTTGATGAAGAGAAACGAAGTGTATGATTGGATTTTAAATGAATTGCCCTATGTAGATCCATTTCTGTTCGTGGATGAAATTTTAAGGGTGGATAATAATGGTGCTGAGGGGAGTTATCTGTTTAAATCGGATTCGGATTTTTACAGCGGTCATTTTAAAAATTATCCTGTTACTCCCGGTGTATTGTTGACAGAATGTTGCGCGCAGATAGGGTTGGTGTCTTTGGGTATCTTTCTTTTTGGGAAAGAGACTAAACTGAAAAAACTAAGTATAGGAATGAGTAGTTCTCAAATGGAATTTTTATTACCCGTATTCCCAGGCGAGCGTGTTCGTGTAGTTTCAGAATTGGTTTACTTCCGGTTTCAAAAATTGAAATGCCAGGTAAAAATGTATAACGAAAATGATAAATTGGTCTGTAAAGGTGTATTGGCAGGCATGATAGGGGAAGCGAATGAATAGACGCGTAGTAATTACAGGTTTAGGAGTGTGTGCACCAAATGGTGTGGGACTTGCCGATTTTACTCAATCTCTCTTAGACGGTAAAAGTGGAATTCGTCATCAGCCTAACTTAGAGAAACTGGGTTTTGGCTGTCAGGTAGCTGGTGAGCCCTTAGTAAAAGATAATCTTATAGATGATTACTTTACGCCATTAGAACGTAGGGGATTGAATGCTACAGGCATTGTTTATGGTGTTATTGCAGGAGTAGATGCGTGGAAAGATGCCGGATTGGAAAAAAATACATCTAACGAGCCTTTTTGGGACCGAGGAATCATCTTTGGAACAGGAATTTTAGGCGTTGATAAATTTAGGGAAGCTATTCATCTTATCGATGAAGGTAATGTTAGAAGATTAGGAAGTACCTCTGTAATCCAAACTATGGCAAGTGGAATTAGTGCTTATTTAGGCGGATTATTAGGTTGTGGAAATCAGGTTACAACGAATTCTGCAGCCTGTACTACTGGTACTGAGGGAATTATTATGGCATATGAGCGTATTAGTCAAGGAAAGGCGGAAATTATGCTTACTGGTAGTTGTAGTGACAGTGGTCCTTATGTTTGGGGTGGTTTTGATGCTATGCGTATTTTGCCAAGGGGTTATAATGATAATCCAACAAAAGCTAGTAGACCTATGAGTGCTACAGCAAGTGGATTCATTCCCGGTAGTGGTGCTGGAGCGTTAGTTCTAGAATCATTGGACAGTGCTTTAAACCGTGGTGCATATATTTATGCAGAAGTCCTTGGGGGCGAAATTAATAGTGGTGGACAAATGGGTGAAGGATCTATGACCGCACCAAATAGTATTGCGGTTCAGCGCTGTATTCGTAATGCAGTTTCGAACGCCGGTGTTCATTTATCTGATATTGATGTTATTAATGGACATTTGACAGCAACGGCTAAGGATGGATTAGAAATTGAAAATTGGAGTAAATCATTAGAGCGTGCAGGCGTAGATTTTCCTTATATAAATTCCTTTAAGAGCACGGTTGGTCATTGCTTGGCTGCAGCGGGTAGCATTGAAAGCGTTGCTACCATATTACAGTTTAAAGAAAAGGTGGTATTTAAAAATGTAAATTGTGAGGATGTGCATCCAGAAATAACTAATTTAATATCGGAAACCAGAGTGCCTAGGGAAACGCTAAATCATGCACCTAAAGTAATTGCTAAGGCAAGTTTCGGATTTGGAGATGTTAATGCTTGTGTTGTATTTAAAGCATTCGTAGAAGAATAAAAAATATACTAATAGGTATTTTAATTAGAATTATAAATGCAGGAAGAAGAGAAATATCAAAAACTGAAGGATATTATTAAAATATACCTTCCCGAAGACGTAGCAATTACGGATGTTGAGAAGGATAGTCATTTCATGAACAACTTAAACATCAACTCTGCCAATTTAGTTGATATCGTTTTAGATGTGGAAGATGCATTTGATATCCGTCTAGAAAATGATGACATGGATCAAATGCAAACCGTTAATGATGCCATGGCAATAATCGATGCCAAATTAAAAGAAAAGTAAGTGTTTAGGGTATTATTCTTTATCCTTGATTAATGTAGAGGCAAGTATTCCTGAAATTAAAGCAACTGAAATCACCGTTAAAGAAACCCATTCAGGTAAATGAATATAATGCGAGAACAACATCTTTAAACCTACAAAGGCAAGGATTACGACAAGACTATAGTTAATGTATCTAAATTTCTCTAGCATTCTAGATATTAGAAAATACATAGAACGTAATCCTAATATTGCAAGAATATTAGAACTGAATACTATAAAAGGATCTGCAGTTATCGCTAGAATAGCAGGTATGCTATCTAAGGCAAATAGAATATCGGTCAACTCAATCACTATAAGTGCTACAAATAGGGGAGTAGCGGCGTTTATACCCATTCGTTTTACGAAAAAATCGTGGCCATGCATAGTTGATGTAACCGGGTAAATTTTCTTGATGGTTTTAAAAACAAATGAATTCTTAGGGTCAAAATTTTCATCCTCACCTTTTAGCATATTAAATGCAGTATATAAAAGGAATACGCCAAAAACATAAATAATCCATTCAAACTTGGTGATTAATGCAACTCCGAAGAATATCATTAAAGCTCTAAATACAATTGCACCTAAAATACCCCAGAACAAAACCCGATGCTGATATAATGCCGGAATTTTGAAAGATGAGAATATAACGGCAATTACAAATACATTGTCTACGCTTAAGGAAAGTTCAATTAAATAACCGGTAATATATTTTAATACCGCATTATTGGGTGTTAGTCCGGTTGGGTTGTCAATTATTTCAGCATTGAACAACCAATATATGACGCCACTAAATGCAAATGCAATCGTTACCCAAATCGCAGTCCAAATACCTGCTTCTTTAGACTTGATCACATGGTCGTTCTTATGGAAAACACCTAAATCTAGTGCAAGAAATACAATAACAAAGGCAACAAAGACAATCCAGACTATCATATAGAATTTTTGAAGTTGCAAAGGTATTAAAAATTGACTTTAAGTATTTCGATTCTTTTAAATGATCGAGTCTTGTACACCAAATAATTTATTATACCTGATTGATGCAAAAATCTAGTTTTATAAGATTGTTGATTGATGTGTTTACGGAAAAGATTAATCGAAAAAAAATATGATAGATTAATCTGTAAATACTGGGAATAATGAGAACGTTTATCTGTTGATAGGATTTTAGATTATTTAGGAAGCAACCAATTGAAAATCTGAGGTAAGTATTGAGTGGCATTTTAATTATTACCTTTTTTGGATAAAGGAACATTTATGATCGATGAAGTACATTTTTAATTTGGAATCGAGTTAATTTGAGAATTTTTAGCTTAATTTTAAAGTAGAACAAGCTATTGAAATGAAAAAAATAACCATATTAGGCGGTGTTTTGCTATGCTTTATTATGAGTGTTAGTACTGTACAAGCGCAAGATTCTCCGAAATCAGATGTACGGGTAAAACAGCGCATGCTTTTAAATCAATTTGAATCTGATTATGTCTTGACCGCTAATGAACGTGTTGCCCTAAAACAAGCTCGTTTGGCATATCAATATCGTATGAAAGAATTGTTAGATTCTATTGATATATCTGAAGGAAAGAGAAGGCGTCTTTTGCAAGAGTTAAAACGAAATCCTTTATCTGAAAAGGTTCAAGCTGTGATTGCTAATCACATTTCACCTGATAAAAATATTGAACAATAAAAAAAATGCAGTCTAACGAGACTGCATTTTTGCTTTTCTTTTTTCTAATTGCCTTTGCAGGTCTTCTACAGATGAAGCAATTGCTGCTTCAAAGCTAGCGGAAGACGATTGTGCAAAAAGGCGTGGACCTGGCGCACTCAAGCGAATATTACATACCATCCCAGAATCTGGGGAAGAGGTATTTTCCTTTTTGAAAAAAACATCGGACCTTACTATAAAATCAAATTTGTCCAATAATTTCTCTAATTTTTGTGCAGCCATAATCTCTAATCTGTTACTGGCTTTAACATCGTCGTATTCAAAATTGATATTCATAGGCTATAAGTTTAGTTTAAGGTACTCATTTCAATTAATCATTACAACTAAAAAAAACTTAATAAATTATATGTTTTAAATTAAGATTTGCTAATCCTTTTGTTTCTATAAAGTTAGCATTTGCCTCACTAATTTAAAGTTAAGTTAAACTTACGAAAACTTAGTTTAAATATGGACTTGATATCTTAAATTGAAGTAAATTTCTCACATTTTCATTTTTTAATCTACTGCTATGGAGAATGAACAAGACAAATCTTTGTGTTTAGGTAAATTGGAGCGTTGTTACAACACTATTCAGCATTTTAAAATAAGGGTAGATTCCTATTTGTATGAACCTACTACGGTAGCCCTTTTTGAGACCAAAGCGTATTTAAAGAATAAAATATCGAAGCTTTCCGAGACAAACGAAAAGCTATTGGAATTTATGAGAACTTCTAAAGTAATGCAGCCAGAACAATATAAGTTGGTAAACTATCATATTCGGGAAACTTTTGAGCTTGAATTCGATTTTATGGAATACACCTTGAAGTTTAGACAACCCGTTTAAATACTTATTTTCTAGCTAATCGGTTAATTGATATGTTATTTTCTAATATGTTACTTGTTTAAAATCAATTTTCAAAAATTGTTACTAATTTAGACGTAGAACACTTATGAAATTAATATGAAAATTATAACGCGGCTAGCTTTATGCTGTGCGTTTTTGGTTTCGGGTATGTTATACTCGCAGACTAAAAACACAGACCATTTAAAACCAGATGCAGAAGACGAAGGTCCTGTAATGTTTCAATTTGAGCCTAACTATGAAACTGCAACTATGTTACAACGAGAAGCATTGAAGCAGAAAATAAGAGGACTGGACACCTTGGATATATCCGATAGAAAACGTCAACGATTAATTAAAGGATTTTATAAAGAATCCAGAGCTATAAATTTCAAAAAATCGGTATTGGTTAATACTGAATTTGAAGAAGAAGAGTTTGAAGATTAAATTTCTTCTTTGGCATAGAATTGGTAGCTTAATGGGTGATTAAATATAGCTTCTATGAGAACTTCACTTATGTTACTATTTGTATTTACCGCATTACTTGGTTGTAAATCGTCAAAAATGACGATTGATGATTCACATCCTATTCATGAATTAGTTAGTTCCAAGAATTTTGCCTTTACGGCTACATCTGCCAATCCTATGGTAACTCAAAGTTTAAATGCAGTTGCCAATAGTGGACTCATTGCTCCTGGCAGTACTATTTCACGCATAGACTTATCAGGAAATAATAGTTATTTAAAAGTTTTTGGAGATAGTGTTTCAGCCAATTTACCTTACTACGGCGAACGACAATTTGGAGGTGGTTATGGTTCTGCTAGCGGTGTTGAATTTAAAGGCGAGCCCGATAATTACTTACAAGAGTTTGATACCGATAAGCAAAAATATACCATTAGTTTTAAAATCACGGACAAGTCCGATCGCTACACTATTCTAATGGATGTCTACCCAAGCCAATCAAGCACAGTTTATGTTACCATGGCAAACCGAAATGCTATTCAATACGATGGTAGTATTAAGGTCAATAAAGAGGAAGACTAATTAGTTAGGTGTTTTCATCAATAGTAATACTTTAATAGCTATCTGTATTGGTTATGAAGGCTATTTTCTTGCTGTCTGGTGACCAACTTGGGACATTAATTGTACCTTGACCACCATAAATGTGAGCAATTACTTTAGGTTTCCCTCCTTTAATTGGCATAATACGTAACATACAATGCTTATAAAAAGGATGGTCATTAGATTTGATTTCTTTAGGAAAAGATATAAAAGCTATCCATTTTTGATCCGGACTTATATGTGGAAACCAGTCGTTATAATCATCAAAAGTCAGTTGTGTTTGTTTCTTGCCATTTGCTTTCATACTATATAATTGCATGGTACCTGTGCGGTCAGAATTAAAGAAAATGGTCTTCCCATTTTTTGTGTATTCTGGACCATCATCCAAAGTAGGGAAATCTGTTAGTTGCTCTTCTTTTCCAGATTTTATATTGACAGTGAAGATATTATATGCCCCGTTTCTATCTCCGGTAAAAATCATCTCTTTATTATTGGGCGACCAACCATGCAAATATGATGCACCCACGCCTGGTTTTGTAACCATTTTTGGATTAGAGTCTCCATTGGTTGGTAAATAGTATAAAGCAGAATCTCCATTGTCGTCTTGATTATGGTGGCTAATGCCTAACAATTTCCCGTCAAAAGTTAAAACATGGTCATTGTTGTTTTTTATGGCAAATCCGGTATTTAAAGGGGTGATGGAATTGGTTTCTAGCTCATAATTATACAAACGACCTTTAGAATTATAAATCAATTTTTTACCATCAACGGTCCA
>JGI24519J20070_1000122_pt1 | contig 26168 bp, 28 predicted proteins | sample LinPmetageLP43_FD_20070 | JGI IMG/M metagenome (IMG submission 20070) | reverse complement strand
AAGTGAAGTTTTGCAACCTTCTCATCTAAATGTTTAGGTAACATGTAAACATCATTCTCGTAGTTAGCGCTATTTTTCCAAAGCTCGATTTGAGCTAGTGTTTGGTTAGTAAATGAATTACTCATCACAAAACTAGGGTGACCAGTAGCACAACCTAAGTTTACCAATCTACCTTCAGCCAAGATAATTAAGTCTTTACCGTTAATAGTATACTTATCAACCTGTGGCTTTATTTCATCTTTTGTATTACCGTGGTTCTTGTTCAACCATGCCATGTCAATTTCATTGTCAAAATGACCAATGTTACAAACAATAGCTTTATCCTTCAGTGCTTCAAAGTGCTCTGCTCTAATAATATCTTTGTTTCCAGTAGTGGTAATAACGATATCTGCTGTACCGATAACTGTTTCAAGTTTCTTTACTTCAAATCCATCCATGCAAGCTTGTAAAGCACAAATTGGATCAATTTCGGTAACGGTAACAATAGAACCGGCACCTTTAAATGAAGCCGCAGTTCCTTTACCAACATCACCATAACCTGCAACAACTACACGTTTACCGGCAAGCATAGTATCTGTTGCTCTACGTATAGCATCAACGGCACTTTCGCGACATCCGTATTTGTTATCAAATTTAGATTTGGTAACAGAATCGTTAACGTTAATAGCTGGCATAGGTAAAGTACCTTTTTTTACACGCTCGTATAAACGGTGAACTCCTGTTGTAGTTTCTTCAGAAAGACCTTTAATGCCTTCTGCCATTTCTGGATATTTGTCCAATACCATATTGGTTAAATCACCACCATCATCTAAAATCATATTCAATGGCTTTCTGTCCTCACCAAAAAATAAGGTTTGTTCGATACACCAATCAAATTCTTCTTCGTTCATACCTTTCCAAGCATAAACAGGTACACCTGTTGATGCGATAGCTGCTGCAGCCTGGTCTTGAGTAGAAAAGATATTACATGAGCTCCAAGTAACATCTGCACCCAAAGCTGTTAAAGTTTCAATTAAAACAGCAGTTTGTATGGTCATGTGAAGGCATCCAGCAATACGAGCTCCTTTTAAAGGTTGCTCATCTTTGTACTCTTCTCTTAGTGCCATTAAACCTGGCATTTCAGCTTCTGCTAATTCAATTTCTTTTCTTCCCCAATCAGCAAGGGATATATCCTTAACCTTATAAGGCACATACGGAATAGTTTTCGTGCTCATATCTTTATTATTTTATACTTTCGTTAATCTGTGTACAGCAATTTTTAATTCGTGCAAAGGTACGAATAACACTAAGAATCCCATGCCGCTTTACAAAACTATAACAGTAAACGAACAAACCTCTTTAGCTATATGGAAGGTTGAAGAGTCTGAAGATGATCTTTGGAAAGGAATAGAACTTACAACGCATTGCCAGAATAGATTCAATGGTATGAAGTCTGAACTTCACCGTAGGGCTTTTTTAAGCATTCGGCATCTGTTGGCTAAGTATGGGTATGAAGATGNAGATTTGGTATATGATGAAAAAGGGAAACCACACTTAAAAGATGGAAACTTTATTTCGATCACCCACTCACATAATTTTACGGGCNTCATCATTAGTACAGCTGAAGAAGTAGGAATAGATATTGAAATGCAGCGCGATAAAATACTTCGCATCGCAAATAAATTCACTCAGTTCGANGAATATAGAACTTTGGCGAATACGGCTGCTATTATTAGAAAACTGACCATTGTCTGGGGAGCTAAAGAATCACTTTATAAGATTTACGGGCATAAAGGCTTAAGCTTTTTACACCATATAAATGTGAAGGATTTTATGTTTGATAATAATAAGACGACTGCTCAAATTATTTTTGAAGGTAAATCTTCTATGTACGGAATTCGATTTCTGGAATTTGAAAATTTCACTTGCGTTTATGCCACTAGAGATAATGAATAAATTTTAATAAATACCAAGAAGCATATCATGGAAATATCAGTAGAATTAACCTTTTCGCCACTGCAAGATGATTTTGAACAACATATAATAAATTTTATTAAAAATTTACGTGCTTGTGGTTTAACGGTTCTTGAGAATCCGCTAAGTACTCAAGTTTATGGTGCATATGATGAGGTGATGAAAGTGTTGAATGCCGAGATTAAAATAGCATTTGAGCTTATGGATCGTGGTCTTTTATTCATGAAAATAGTTAAATCTGATAGAAGCGACTATGAGCCCCATTTTTGATTATTTCTTTGGGCAGTATGCCGAATACGATGTTTTAGATATTGCTTTAGAAATTATTGCCGTAATTTTTGGACTGCTATCTGTATGGTTTTCTAAACAAAACAAAATTTGGGTATACCCAACAGGGCTAATTAGTACTTCAATATTTGTTTACTTACTTTTAAAGTGGGGTTTGTTGGGCGATATGCTAATTAACGTCTACTACTTTATAATGAGTTTGTATGGTTGGTATATATGGACAAGAAAGGTTGATGCAGAACATTATACCCCTATAACAAGAGTAACCAAAAAAGAACATATAACCTCGGTATACATTTTTGTAGCTACCATTATTTTTGTGTTTACAGTGTATCAAGTTTTTGACAAATGGAATAGCTGGACAGCTTATGTCGATACTATAACAACAGCCATATTTTTTGTGGGTATGTGGCTAATGGCCAAAAGAAAAGTAGAAAATTGGATATATTGGATTGTAGGAGATTTAATATCTATTCCATTATACTTTTATAAAGGATTTACGTTTACTAGTTTTCAATATCTCATTTTTACAATATTGGCCGTCTACGGTTATAATGCATGGAAGAAAAATACAGACAAGAACCTTCAGATGTCTTAAAAGTGGTTCTTTTTGGTCCAGAATCTACAGGCAAGACAACATTATCAGAACAATTGGCTAGGCATTATCATACGGTCTGGGTACCGGAGTATGCCAGAGATTATCTGCAAGATAAATGGAACAATGAGCGTAAAACTTGTGAACCTCATGATTTGTTGCCTATTGCCGAAGGGCAAATGAGATTAGAAAATAAGCTTACTAAAAAAGCAACAGAAATTCTTATTTGCGATACCGATCTTTTGGAAACAAAAGTATATTCAGAAGCATATTATGTTGGCGATTGTGACCCGGTTTTAGAAAAGTATGCTTTAGAGAATTCTTATGATCTTTATTTGTTGACGTACATAGATATTCCTTGGGAGGCAGATGATTTAAGGGATAAGCCTAACGAAAGGGAAGAAATGTTCAATTATTTTAAAGATACATTAGAAAAATATGACAAAAATTTTATTACCTTGAAGGGAAGTAAAAAACAACGTTTAGCGAAAGCCATTAACCATATAGATACGTTATTAATAAATGATTGAAATTACAGATAAAGACCTAAAGCAATTAGAGAGTAAAGGAATTTCTAAAGAAACGATGTTGAGTCATATCAATACCTTTAAAGAAGGTATTCCTTTCGTAAAATTAGAGAATGCAGCCGTAATTGGTAATGGAATTCTTAAGTTTTCTGAAACTGAAGAAAAAGAACTTATAGCATTTTATGATTCAAAATTAAAAGAGCTTGATATTTTAAAATTTGTACCTGCCTCTGGTGCAGCTTCTAGAATGTTCAAAGCTTTGTTTAGTTTTTTATCAGCATATAATCCTGCAGAAGAAACTTTAGATGCTTATTTAAATAGAACAAACGATAAAGACATTAAGAAGTTTTCTGAAGGTTTAAAACGTTTTCCATTTTACCAAAAGGTAATGGATAGAATAGAATTGAAATCAGATTCTCAAGGTGAAAAAGTATATAAGTTCATTTCTGAATTATTAGGGGAAGATGCACTTAATTACGGTTTTTACCCGAAAGGATTATTGCCATTTCATAATTATGAGTCTTCTGCAGCTACACCATTTGAAGAGCATTTAAAAGAAGGAGCATTATATGCTGGCTCTAATGGAAAGGCAAAACTTCATTTTACAATCTCTGAACAACATGAAGAGATGTTTGGTAAAGAGTTTATGGAGTCTGGACCAAAAGTATCTGCAGATACAGGTATAGCATATGATGTAGATTATTCGTTTCAAAAATCGTCTACAGATACATTGGCGGTAGATATGGATAATAATCCATTTAGAAATGAAGATGGCTCTGTTTTATTTAGACCAGGAGGTCATGGTGCGCTTATTCAGAATTTAAATGAACAAGATGCCGATATTATTTTTATTAAGAATATTGATAATGTTGCCGTAATGAAAGATGCCAAAGCTGTTGCTGATAGTAAAAAGGTGTTGGCAGGTGTACTTCTTAGAGAACAAAGTAAGGCATTTGATTATGCCGCATTATTGGATACAGTTGATGTGTCTGATGAGAAAATTGAAGAAATTAAAAACTTTTTGAGTGCAAATTTAAATGTTCGCTTCTCAAATGATTTTGGCTCAAAATCAAATACAGAAAAAATTAATATACTTAAGGATAAGGTCAATAGACCTATTCGTATTTGTGGGATGGTGAAAAATGAAGGAGAACCTGGTGGAGGTCCTTTTTGGGTAACCAATGGTAAAGGAGAAGTTTCTCTACAGATTATAGAATCTGCGCAAATAGATATGAGTAATTCTCAGCAAGCCGAACTTCTTAAGAATTCTACCCATTTTAATCCAGTAGATTTGGTTTGTGCTGTTCGTAATTATAAAGGTGAAAAGTATGACCTACTTAAGTTCGTTGATGAAAAACAAGGATTTATAACTGGTAAAACTAAAGATGGTAAAGAATTAAAAGCACTTGAGCTTCCAGGATTATGGAATGGAGCTATGGCATTCTGGAATACAATTTTTGTGGAAGTACCTTTGGTAACCTTTAATCCAGTAAAAAGCGTAGTAGATCTTTTAAAAGATTCGCATCAGGCTTAGATATTAAGATATAGTATCGTATAAAAAAGTGTGTAGTTGCTACACACTTTTTTTATTTACACACAGTTTTACCCAAGACTGATAATTTTAAAATATATCTCAAAATATTGAAAATCAGATATTTAAATATATTTTAGCCTTTACTACTTCTATTGGCACAATTTTTCTAATATACATTTCAAGAATGTTTAATTTAAAAATTAGAAAGATGAGAAAATTAGTTTTTGCAACAGCTTTAGCGATAGGTAGTTTAACAATAGGAACCGCTGCTACCCCAATTATATTTCATGATGGTATAATGGAAGATATCTTTTTACAAGATTATACAGAAGTAGCTGCTTCAGATTTACCAACACCAATTGTAAATGCATTAGCAACAGATTATGAAGGTGCAATGTTGAACAAAGCATATATTGACGATGAAAATAATTATAAATTAGAAATTACTTCACAAGATGGAGCATCAACAGTTCTCTATGCAGATGCAGAAGGTAACTGGCTAGAAATGTAGATATTATAAGTTTGAGTTAGTTGATTGTCAAAAGCTGCCTAGGCAGCTTTTTTGCATTTAAAATTTTAAAAATTCGTTAACTAATAATCCATATGTAAGATTCCTCCGTAAGTATTTAAGGAGTGAGAGTTATTAATGATTAAAAAATTACGCATGAAAAATTACGCATTACTTGTATTATTGACTTTTGGAATGATGTTTAACGCTACGGCAATGACAGCATCAGAAACGATAAAAACAAGAGTGGTTATAAATAAAGTAGATGAGTTTGTAAAAATAAAATCTAGTGAATTAACGCCACCAGTTATTGAAGAAATATTAAAGCAGTATCCAACATCAAAATTGGGAGGAGCTTTTAAAAATGATAAAGGAGAATTTAAATTAATTATGGTGCTTAAAAGTGGAACAAGAAAAACTGTTTACATTGATCAGTACGGTAATTGGTTCAATAAAAAATAGCCCATTTTACAGATGGGAATAAAAAAAAACTGCCAAATGCAGTTTTTTTTTATTTAAAATGTGACCTACCAGAAAATGTTGTGTCTAAATAAGTGAAGCAAGTTATGAAACAATGGTCACTATAGTATTTATTTCAATTATATGCACAGTTTTGATATTAACATTAAGTATCATTTCAAAATTATGTTTAGAGAAATAAATAGAAATAAAATCACTTTCGCGTAAACACTAACCGTTAACTATGAAGGTGCCACCAAATAATTGTATTTGAAATAATCCCCCGGATTAGCATTGCCAATTTTAGTTGTTGTTGAATTGATTGAGGTGTTGATTTAAAAGATTTTAAGACAAGAGTTTGATAGGTGGTTTGAGGGGGGGCTGCATTTGCAGCTCCTTTTTTTTAAATAATGTTCTATAATCACTTTTTTGGTGATGATTTTATTGAGTAAAAATTATACACTAATAAATTGTGGGTACAGATTTACCCAATAGTATTTTAAGTGTTTTAAATTTAAAATGCTGATTGTCAAGTGTTTTAGTGAGTTTGTGTCTTGTGGCACTCTTTTTTCTATGTTAATAGTATTGGAATGAATTATTAACTAAAATATTAGAAAGATGAAAACTTTATTTTTATTAGGAGCAATGACAATAGGAGGTTTTGCAGTGAATGCACAAGATGCACTACTTTCAGAAAACGGAATACTTCATAACCAAGTAAATGAAATATCGGTAGTAGCCGATGATTTTAAAGAAATATCGGTTTCTGAAGTTCCACAAGTAGTAACAAATGCAATATCTACAAATTTTCCAACGGCAAATTTAGATAAGGCATATACAAATGAAAAGAAGCAATTTAAGCTAATACTATCGCTTGAAGATGGCACACAAGGTACAGTGTATGCAGATGAAGATGGTAATTGGATAGATATGTAATTATAGAGAAACTTGTTTGTTCAAGTTGGTTTGGTCAGGAAAGGATAGCTAAATGCTATTCTTTCCTTTTTTTATGCAGTTTTTTAATTCAACTCTTAAAAGCTTTATGATAATTTTAAAATACTAATAGTCGGCATATGGTATTTTTACGTAGATACTTAGAACACCCAAACCACTATGCCCAAAATTTTAATAATTGAGGATGATACTTCTTTTGCACAAATGCTTCAAAGGTTTTTGGCAAGAAATAATTTTGATGTAGTATTAAGTCATACTGGGTTAGATGGCGAAAAGCAGATAAAGGAACAAGATTTTCAATTGGTAATTACAGATTTGCGCTTACCTGATTATGACGGTATAAAATTAGTTTCTGAACTTAAAGGTAGTATTCCGGTAATTGTTATGACCGGTTACGCAGAGGTGGCTACAGCGGTAAAAGCAATGAAGATGGGTGCTTATGATTATATATCTAAACCCTTTACGCCAGACCAAATGTTATTAGTTATTGATGGCGCTTTGAATGCTAAACCAACAAGTGCCAAAGAACCTGTTATTTCATCAAATACAAATGATAGTATAAAGGATGTTGAGGAAGGAGAAATAACTACTTCAAATGAGTTAGTGTTAACAAGTGAAGCGACCCAGGTTTTAGAAGAGCATATTGTTTTAGTTGCGCCTACAGATATGTCTGTTCTCATAATTGGGGAAAGTGGAACGGGTAAGGAGGTGACTGCGAAGAATATTCACCATAAAAGTTCTAGAAAAGCAAAACCCTTTATTGCGTTAGACTGTGGGGCAATACCCAAAGAATTAGCCGCTAGCGAGTTTTTTGGTCATATAAAAGGAAGTTTTACGGGAGCTATAGCCGATAAAATTGGAAGTTTTGAGGCGGCAAATGAAGGAACTTTATTTTTAGATGAAGTCGGTAATCTATCATACGAGAATCAAATACAGCTATTACGTGCATTGCAAGAAAGAAAGATTAAAAGAATAGGAAGTAATACTGAAATAGATGTAGATGTTAGAATTTTATCTGCTACCAACGAGGATTTAAAAGCAGCGGTAGAGAAGGGTACTTTTCGGGAAGATTTGTATCACCGGTTAAATGAATTTTCATTACAAATACCTTCATTAAAAAACAGACATGGAGATTTACCTATTTTGGCATCACACTTTTTAGAAAAGTTCAATAAGAAGTTGAATAAACAAATAACCGATTTTTCAGATGAGGTTTGGGACATTTTCAATGCATATCATTGGCCAGGAAATATAAGGGAGCTACAGAATGTAATTCAGCGTGCTGTACTATTAACGACAACCAGTAAAATTGATGTGCAGTACTATTAACGACAACCAGTAAAATTGAGGCAAAAGCATTGCCGTCAGAGTTAATGAATCCAGTTTTAGAATCTGTGGAAATAGGAAGTCTTTCAAAAGCAGATTTTGAGAAAGAGCAGATTATAAATGCTTTAAAACGTACCAATTACAATAAGTCTAAAGCGGCTAAGCTATTACAAGTAACTAGAAAAACACTCTATAACAGAATCAACTATTACGATTTGGATTTATAACTATTTCTGCTGAAAGCGCTTCTAGTAATACAATAATCTCTTTTTGTAGTTTATCATTTTTGATCATCAATTTTTCAAATGTATTCTCATCAATTTTTAATACTTCAAATATTTCTAAAATAGGAATAGCAGTATTGATTTCTAGTTGCCGAAACATAGGTAGCATTTTATGGGCAGTCTTATTTATTTGCGCTACATCAATGTTTTTAACGGCTTTATCTAGTTGATTTGAATTTTCTTCAGTGTCTTTTATGAAAATTAGCAATACTTCGTCTAAGGCGTTTTTATCATCGCCCAAAAACATTTTTAAGGTCTTTAAACTGTAAAGTTCTGTAGATTTATTGTGGGGTTTATTTGACTCTACTATTATCTCTTCCGCAGAATTATTAAATACTTCATTTAGTTTTTGAAGTAGTTCTGTTTTTGAGAATGGCTTACGAATGAGTTTGTTAAATCCTTTTTCTATAAAATGCTCAGGTGATAGATCTCTCCTGCCAGTCATGGCAATAATAGGTTGGTCTTTAAAACTTGGGTAAGAGCCAGATTTTAGTTTGTCAACTACCTCGTAACCGGTTACGATAGGCATCTCTATATCGGTTAATACAGCATCAAAATCAAAATTAGCATTAGTTTGGTAGTTATTGAAATCTGAAAAGAGGTGTGCTTCAATTCCTGCAGATTTCAATATTTCGCCAATCAATTTTAAAAAAGCGGTATCATCATCAAACACTAATATTTTTAATGATTCTAACGCTGTATGTTCATGCTGGCTTTCATTGATTTTTTCGCCAAATGCTACAGGTATTTCAAGAGTAAAAGTGCTACCTACGTTAATTTCGCTTTTCAATGTTACCGCGCCTCCTAGTAATTCAGTAAGTTTTTTGGTGATTGTAAGTCCTAATCCGTATCCGCCATATTTTTTATCGGTATCACTTTCTGCTTGAGTGAACTCCTTAAAAATAAGCTCTTGTTTTTCCTTAGAAATACCAATACCTGTATCAGTTATCTGTAGGATAAGTTTTTTAGATTTATTTGTGTCGACCACACTACCCGAAAGTGAAATACTCCCTTTTTTAGTGAATTTATAGGCGTTTCCCAATAGATTTGAAATTATCTGACGTAACCGAAAAGCATCGGATATAATTGGGTTTTCTAAAGACTCGTCTAAGTTTAGAATAAGCTCGATTTCTTTGTTTTTGTATTGAGAAGCTATGTTTTTAGAAGTTTCCTGTATCAATCTATCCAATCTAAAAGTAGAATTCTTGGCAATCATTTTACCAGCTTCTAACTGAGAAAAATCAAGTAAATCGTTTACTAAATTATTTACATACGTTGTGGCAGATTTAATATGGGTTATGTGTTCTTTATTATCTGCGGTATTTTTTGACACTTCAATTATTGTAGCATATCCACTTATCGTATTTAGCGGTGTTCGCAAATCGTGACTAACTGTAGCAATTAATTGTTCCCTACTTTTTAATAGAGATTCTGAGTATGCTTTTTCCTTTTCTAGTTTTTCTCTGTATAAGTTCGCTTTCCAAAAATCTCGATTAAGAATAAATGTGAAAACAGCGACTACCAGAAAACCAAGTATTGCAGCAATTACGGCCAGCCGAATACTTCTTTTTAAGAAAGTCTCTTTTTTTATGGAACTAGAGATGCTGTTCATTATAATCTCTTGTTCAAAAGAAGAAAGTATGGAGCGTAGTTGTTGAGATAATTCAATATCTGTTCTGTTAATATTAGTTTCTCGTACGGCTAACGAATTTTCATTTAAGGTATTTTCCTGTTGTACATCCTTCAGAAGATTTTTAGAAACCTGAACTACACTATCCATCGTCTGTGCCTTTTGTTGTGGATTATTCTCGTCGGGCACGTTTGCATTTAAATAATCCGCTACTTTTTTAATGGCACTTTGAGCTTTTGGTGATAGTTCTTCTAAATTTGGTGCCAATCCTTCCGGTTTAATAATGCCTAAAGATTCCTCAAGCTTATCAAATTCCTTTAGTGCAGAATTTATGGCAGTACCAGTTTGATCTTTAAGTCTTAGGGAACGTAAAGCATTAATGTTGGTAACTTTTTTGTTCAGTAGAGCGCTAAGACTGTCTAAAAGTCCGTGTTGGTAATCACTATCTGTAAGCGTTTTTAATTCATCTATATTAATGTAAAGTGAATCTATCTTATTTTCATATGCCGTAAAATTAGTCTTGCTTTTGGTCTGTAAAGCAAGTTTAGAAAGGCTTTCAGCTTCGTAAAGTTGGGCTAGAAAAGAATTGGTTTTTAGTAGTTTACTGTCATTTTCGTTAGTGTTTTCGGTAGCGATATAATCTTGAACTTCGGTGTAGATATAGTATGATGCTATTACACCTAATATGATTAATAGTAAATAACTAACGGTAATCTTAAGGGTGAATTTATTCTTTTTAGAATCCATATAAAGTAGTAATACACTTAGTATAATTACGATAAAACGTTGGGTAACAGTTCTAAAATGTTGTTAAATAAACAAGTAGTTATTTTTTTAGTTTTCTTTATGAGAGATGAATTATGTGCATTACATTTGCGGCATCTCAAAGGGGTGCCGAATTCTAGACATATTTAGAATAAAGCTGAGATTATACCCAAAGAACCTGGGCGGGTAATGCTGCCAAGGGACAATTCAAAAATTTATTTTAGATTTTTGGAGTAAGATGTAGTATGTTTTTTTTATTCATATGAAATCTTTTGGAAACCGAGCTTAGTTGCTCAAAAATCAATTTTAACTTAGAATAATAGCCCCTTTTATTCGTAATAATTTTACGAATGAAACTATCTATTTTCACAATTTTGGCGTTTTTTGCGCTGAGTATGGGTGTCTGTGCCCAAGAACAAGAAACCGATTCTTTAGAGGGTCAAAAAGTAGTATTAGACGAAGTGTTCGTCTCTGCAATTAGAGTAACCAATGAATCTCCGGTTACATTTTCAAATCTTACAAAAGAGGATATTAAGCCAAGAAATTTGGGTCAAGACATTCCTGTTTTAATGAATTTTTTACCATCGGTTGTAACCACAACAGATGCTGGTGCAGGTGTTGGTTATACCGGTATTAGAGTTAGAGGTAGCGATGCCACCCGTATTAATGTTACCATAAATGGTATACCTTATAACGATGGGGAATCTCAAGGAACATTTTGGGTAAATATGCCAGATTTTGCATCTTCTACAGAGAGTTTGCAATTGCAGAGAGGTGTAGGTACATCTACAAACGGTGCCGGCGCATTCGGTGCAAGTCTTAACCTCTTAACAGATGGGTTCTCTCAAGATGCTTATGGTCAAATATCAACTTCTATTGGTAGTTATGGTACCTTGAGAAATAACTTAAAATTTAGTACAGGTCTTTTAAACGACCATATTGAAATTTCAGGTAGGCTATCAAAAATAAATTCTGATGGTTATATTGATAGAGCACGATCGGATCTAGATTCTTATTTTTTACAAGGAGCATACAAAGATGATAATACATTGATCAAAGCATTAATATTTGGGGGTCATGAGGTTACTTATCAAGCTTGGAATGGTATTGATGCTCAAACTTTACAAGATGACAGAACTTTTAATTCTGCTGGTATTTATACAGATTCAGAGGGAAATACACAATTTTATAATAATGAAGTAGATAATTACAAGCAAGACCATGCACAGTTATTATGGAACGAGAAAATTTCAGATTTTTGGAGTACCAATATCGCGATACATTATACTAGAGGTAGAGGGTACTTTGAGCAATACAAAGAAGATGATGATTTCTCTACCTACGGTTTTGACCCTATAAACGTTGATGGGGTAGATGTAAATACTACTGATGTAATTAGAAGACGTTGGTTAGATAATGATTTTTACGGTACCGTATTTTCTGCAAACTATAAGAAAGACAAGCTAGATTTAATAGTTGGTGGTGGTTTCAATAAGTATGAAGGAGACCATTTTGGGGAAGTTATTTGGGCTAAATATGCAAGTAACAGTAGCTATCAAGATCGCTATTATGATGATAGCTCTACGAAAACGGATTTCAATTTATATACAAAGGCAAATTACCAGTTAAATGATCAATGGTCACTATACGGGGATATCCAGTATAGAACAGTGGGTTATCAGGCAAATGGTGAAGATACCGGGCTGGTAGATGATACGTTTAATTTTTTCAACCCTAAAGCCGGTATTACGTTCGATTTAAATGCGAACAACAATTTCTATTTGTCTTATGCAGTTGCCAATAGAGAGCCAAATAGGAATGACTATGAAGGCGGTAATCCAAAGCCAGAAAAATTAAATGATTATGAGTTAGGATGGCGTTATGTATCTGCTGATGTACAAGTGAATACCAATCTATACTATATGGGTTATAAAGACCAGCTTGTTTTAACAGGAGAACTTAATGATGTCGGAGCCTCATTAAGAGAAAATGTTGGAGATAGCTATAGATTTGGTCTTGAAATAGATGCAAATATAAGATTGGGGGATAAGTTTAACCTTAGCCCAAATGTATCTATTAGTGATAATAAGAATAAAGACTTCTTTATAGACAGAGATGGTCTTTTGCAAGGTTTAGGAAATACTAATATTGCATATTCTCCAGGCTTGGTAGCGGGTAATGTGCTTAGTTATATGCCATGTGATGCATTAAGTCTTTCTTTATATTCCAAGTTTGTTGGTGAACAGTATTTAAGTAATACAGATACAGAAGAATCTAAATTAGATTCTTATTTTACAAATGATTTCAATATTACTTATGAAATTAAAATGAACAGTGTAGTTAAGTCAGTTGTATTCTCTGGGTTGGTAAATAACATCCTTAACGAGAAATATGTATCTAACGGATATACTTATTTAGACAGTTGGTCTACACCAGGAAATACGTTTGAAGTTCAAGGATATTATCCACAAGCAGGCACTAATTTCTTATTAGGGGCAACAGTAAATTTTTAAAAATCATAATAGTAGAATAGCATTGTAAATTTCTCTTAAATATTTATCTAATTCCATTAACGTAGAAAAGAATATTCTAATTTAGACCCTTAATTTTCAGGGTTATGGAGCGTAATATTCCGGTGTTTGGTAGTAGGTTAAGGAACAACATTGTTACTGTTCCAGAAGTAATTTCACAATGCTCTGGTATTCGTGTTTTTGGTCAATCAATTAAGTCGTTTTTGTTTAGTACAGATGTGGCAATTATCAGAAACACGAATGCCAATGCTATTATTGCGGTGTATCCATTTACACCACAACCGGTAATTTCAAATGCACTTATTTTGGCTGCAGACAAACCTATTTTTTGTGGAGTAGGTGGCGGACTAACTACAGGGGTACGGTCATTGGAATTGGCAATACATGCCGAGTTTCAAGGCGCATTGGGAGTGGTTTTAAATAAACCTACGCCTAATAGTCTTATTACATTACTCAAAGAAAAAATTGATATACCCGTAACTATTACCGTAGTATCTGAAAAAGATGATATAAAAGGCAGATTAGCTGCAGGCGTTGATATTTTTAATGTTTCAGGTGCTGGTAAAACATCCGATATTATTAAGAAAATAAGAGATTTAGATGCCAATGTTGCCATTATTGCAACAGGCGGAAAAACAGAAGAAACTATTCTTGATGCCATTGAGGCAGGTGCGAATGCCATTTCTTACACTCCACCAAGTACGGGAGAATTATTTAAAGAAATAATGGATAAGTATCGTTTAGAAGAATAGTTGTTAGTTAAATATAATAACACTACCGCCACTAATGCTGGTACGGTATTCTAACATATCATAATATCTGTTTTCGTCGTCAGGTCTATTTAATAATTGCCCGGTAAATAAACTGTATTCATAATCTTCACAAGAACAAGTAGCAGTTTGTCCATTCAAAACCATGGTAGAGCAATCGTTCGGTGCATGATTTGGGCAACTACCTTCAAATGCCCTAAATTGATCAAAACCTGAATTAATAACAAAAACACCTCTTGTACCCGCAAGATCACTTGGAATGTATACGGCACTTCCGGTATTTGTAAGTGGACTATAAGAGGGTAAATTTAAATTAGCTTCAAAGCGAAAATTAATTTCTTGTAAATAAGGATTTCTATTAGTTCCATCACTACTACAGGCTGTAATAATCAATAAAATTAAGATACTTAATCTGCTCATCATGCTTTAATTTTGTTTTGAAAAACTTAAGCAAATGTGCGTAAAATTTATGTATATTTGTGTTAAATCCTCTCTTAAAAAGCCGACCTAACAGGCAATTGCAGAGGATTTGTCTATTTATAAAACGAGGAAGTTATGAGTAACATATCATACTATACTGTCGAAGGCTTAAAAAGACTTAAGGCAGAACTAAATCATTTAAGAGATATTGAGCGTCCAAAAGCTTCTCAAGCAATCGGTGAGGCAAGAGATAAAGGTGATTTATCTGAAAATGCAGAATATGATGCTGCAAAGGAAGCGCAAGGCCTTTTGGAAATGAAAATTGCAAAGATGGAGAATACCGTTGCAAATGCACGTTTAATTGACGAGTCTCAATTAGATACTTCTAAAGTTTTGGTGCTATCAACGGTAAAACTGAAAAACCAAAATAATGGCATGGAAATGACCTATAAGTTGGTTGCAGAAAGTGAGGCGGATCTAAAGACAGGTAAGATCTCGGTAAGTTCTCCAATAGGTAAAGGTCTATTAGGTAAAAAAGTAGGGGATACGGCAGAAATTGTTGTGCCTAGCGGAGCTATAAAATTTGAAATTCTTGAAATTACAAGAGCTTAAATTTTTTAAATAACTATATTTAATCCTATCCTATTCATTAGGGTAGGATTTTTTATTGCCACTAAATATTAGAAACTATGCCAACTATTTTTACTAAGATTATTAATGGTGAAATACCATGTTTTAAAGTAGCTGAAGATGAAAATTTTCTAGCTTTTTTAGATATCAACCCCAATGCAAAGGGGCATACATTATGTATACCTAAAAAAGAAGTCAATAAAATATTAGAATTAGATGAAGAGACATATTTAGGACTTATGTCATTTTCACGAAAAGTAGGTAAAGCTTTAGAGAAAACAGTTGATTGTAAGCGTGTAGGTATGTCGGTTATTGGGTTAGAGGTACCACATGTGCATGTGCATTTAATTCCTTTAAATGAAATGAAAGATGCCACTTTTCAACATAAGGTAAAACTAAGTAATGAAGAGCTTTCTGATCTTGCCCAGGCTATAGGCGCTAAAGTTGAATAGCTTCAGAAATAAACAAATATATTACAGCTGCCACCAAGGCGATCATTACCAATATTAAACTGTAAAAAAGTAATGTTGGTTTAGATGATTTTTTAGCTGGTACTGCTGTCTTTTGGTAGTAATTGAACATGCGCTCTATATCATCCGTCCAGCTTACAGGATAGATTGTTGAATGGCAAGTGTTGCAAACTAATTTGTTGCTTAGTTCAGATGTAATTTTATGAAAGAAGCTACCGTAGGTATGTTTTTGATAAAAAGTAAGATTCAAATCTTGATTAAAACATTCAGGACAGTTATTGTTCAGTTTGGCTTCTTTAATAACTTCTAATTTTTCCTTGGCCATAATTAGTGAGACACTTTTAGAGAAATTTGCATTATAGTTCCTTCTTTGCCAGATGATAACACCTTTATTTTACCGTCGTGATATTCTTCTACGATACGTTTTACTAAAGAAAGACCAAGACCCCATCCTCTTTTTTTAGAGGTGAAACCTGGTGTAAAGATACTATTATAGTTGCTTTTTGAAATACCGTGCCCGGTATCTGCTATTAAAATGTTGACGAATTTGTTGTCTTGAACTATTTCTATGGCAATACTACCCTTTCCACGCATGGCATCTATTCCATTTTTAACCAAGTTTTCTATAGTCCAATTATATAATGAACTATTGAGCATAACCGGTAAATGGTCAACTTTAGTGTTAAATGAAAAATGAATGAGCTTAGAGCTTCTTCGCTTTAAATAATCATAAGCATCTTGGGTTTCTTTTACTATGTCACTTTCTTCAAGTTTTGGTAGAGACCCAATTTTAGAGAAACGTTCCGTAATAGTTTGTAATCGATCAATATCTTTTTCAATCTCTATGGTAATACTAGGGTTGATGTCTTCAGATTTCAACAATTCGTTCCATCCTAAAAGAGATGACAGTGGAGTACCAATTTGGTGTGCGGTTTCTTTTGCCATACCGGCCCATAATTTATTCTGTTCTGCAGCTTTGTTTGTTTTAAACAAGAAGTAGATTACTGCGGCAAAGAGAAAAATTATTAAGAGTAAGGCAATAGGGTAAAACTTTAGTTTGTTAAGCACATCAGAGTTTCCATAATATAAGGTTGCTAAATGTTCGCCTTGTTGGTCTATAGAAATAGGAGTATTCTCGCTCTTGAATTTACTCAGTTGTTGTTGAATATAGGCCGAATCTTGCTTTTTATTAGGTGGAAAATTATTTACCCGTATAGATTCATCTTTGTTAATAAGAATCATTGGGGTAGATGTATTGTTCTGAAATACCTTTAGATGAAGACTTCCTAAATCTACAGTTTCAGAAGATTGTAAAAATTCTGATTGTGCCGTAGCCCAAATCTCCATTTTTAAACGTTCCTCTTCCTTAAATTGTTTGAAAAAGCTATTGGTATTCCATAAGATTAGGCTCACTACTACAAAGGAGCCTATCAATAGAAAAATGTTGGAAATTTTGTTTTTAGGAATAAAGTTCATCCAATAGTTATCTAATACTAAAGATAACCCTAATTGTGAATAATTGTTGTGTTGTTATCGTTGCACCATGTTTTATTAACGCATCATTTTATGTATTTTTGTAGACTATTGTAAAAAGAGTTCAAGATGGAAATAGAAGGTAAAGTTAAATTGATAGGTGAAACCCAAACTTTTGGGTCTAATGGGTTTAGAAAAAGAGAATTGGTTGTTACTACAGACGAGCAATATCCACAACATATAATGGTAGAGTTTGTACAAGATAAATGTGATTTGTTGAACACATATGCAGTAGGGCAAGATGTAAAAGTTAGCATCAACCTTAGGGGTAGAGAGTGGACAAATCCTCAAGGTCAGGTTAAGTACTTTAACTCTATTCAAGGATGGCGTTTAGAAGGAGCATCTCAAGGTGCACCTGCAGCAGGAATGCCACCAGTACCACCAATGGAGGCTTTTGAGCCTGCAGATAACTTAAATGAAGAAGATCATGACGATCTTCCGTTTTAAGGATTGTAAAGAAATTTTATAAGGCAGTATGCCTTCTAAGTAAAAGACTTGTTTAACTTAAATTGTTGAACAAGTTTTTTTGTTTTACCCCCTTTATTTAATTTCAGATAAATTTAGAATACCCTAAGTAGCTATGTACTTTTTAACCGACGAGCTTGTGTTTCCACCAGTAGATAGTGCTAATGTAGAAGGTCTATTGGCGGTGGGTGGTGATCTCTCTCCAGAACGATTATTGTTGGCATATCAAAGTGGAATATTTCCTTGGTTTGATAATGATTCTATTATTCTTTGGTGGAGTCCCGATCCTAGAATGATACTCTATCCAAATGAGATTAAAATCTCTAAAAGTATGCGAAAAGTAATTCGTGACAACAAATTCACTTTAACGGTAAATACGTGTTTCAAAGAAGTCTTAGAACATTGCTCTTCTGTTCCTAGAGCGGGGCAGGATGGTACGTGGATAACGGAGGAAATGAAGAATGCCTATATTGAATTGCATAAAAGAGGAATAGCGACCTCTTATGAGGTTTGGGAAAAAGACAAGCTGGTAGGTGGTTTGTATGGTGTTGATTTAGGTCATATATTTTGCGGCGAGAGTATGTTCAGTTTAACATCAAATGCATCAAAATTTGCTTTCATAAAATTGGCGCAAGAATTACAAGCTAAAGAATACAATATAATAGATTGCCAACTACATACAGACCATTTAGAAAGTATGGGTGCTAAAGAAATTTCGAGAAAAGAGTTTGTAAAATTCTTAAAGTGAGATTACAAGACTGTTTAAAATAAAAAACACATGCTCCGTACGTTCGGTATAATTTTCCATTCTATATTGAATGCCAAACTGTGCTTTTAGTTTATGGGAAATAGACCATCCTATTTGAGAAGTTATTCTTTGGTCATACATTGGTTTTATACTTTTCCCAAGGCTAAGTAACGACTCTGTTGTAGCTACTAAATAGGGTTCTCCAATATCCATTTTCAAACCCTTTAAGGGAATATCTACAGCGAATCTATATCTAAAACGATGTTCAGAACTAGTGGGTCGTATGCGCTGTTCAATTCTAAATCGGTGGCCTAAACGTGCGCTACTTGTTTTTTTGGCAATATTAAATTGCTCTGTATATCTAAGCTCATTTTCCTTGTCATTTTCAAAGGCTTCTATAAATCTATATTGGATTCCTAAACCAATACTCTTATATGGGTCAATTGCCAAAGATGAAAAATGGGAGATTTCTATTTGCCGTACGGTAAGTTGCGCTTTTTGGTCATTGTAGATGTAATTTCTATTTGATAATGAAAAATTCTGTTTTAGTAAAGGGGTTGCCTTATAGTTTAAGGATACTTCTGGCTCCCAATATGCAGTGGTATTGTCTTGAGATTGTAGGTTAAGAGTTCCTATCCATACTATAAAAAAACTGACAAGTAATCCCTTAATAAAGCACGTGGTCATAATTTGGAGGAAGAGAGGTTCTTATTTGTTTAAAGTTACCGTCAGCATCAAACAAGATTTCGTAGTCTAAATATCCCTTCTCTTTTCTTCCAACAACTACAAATTCATAATTGTTTGAAGGTAGAATAAGATTTTGAAATGCATTTTTAAAAATTTCATCTAATGAATCATTAGTTGAAGGATATTGCTGTTGTAGTCTTTTAATTCGATATTTAGTGAAATTTTTGTTCAAATAACTTTCAATGTTTGAATAGGTGTCATTTGGTATGTCAGTAGATTTTATTAGTATTTCTATGTCTTCCAGCTTGCCGTATTCATTAAATTCTATACTGTACCAAAGTTTATCTTTTTTAAGTTTTGCCTCATAACTGATTTTTATACTATCTGTTTCTTTATAAAATTTAATGCGCTTAAAATCTGTGATATTTTCTTCAATGATAGCAATTGCTTCTGTAGGAAATTGAGATTTAAGAATACGATGTTCCTTTTCGTATTTATATTGTGAGTGTGCTAGTTGAAAACAGAAAAGAAAACTAGCTAAGATTATTTTTACTTGAATATTATTCATGGTAAGTATATTTGTTATTACTTAGACTTCGGTGTATCTAAAACAATCTAATTGGTGGTCATTTACCATACCGGTAGCTTGCATAAATGCATATATAATTGTGCTACCTACAAATTTAAAACCTCGCTTTCTAAGGTCTTTGCTAATGGTATCTGAAATAGGCGTATTTGCTGGTGCTTCTTTATAATTTACCACCTCGTTTTTAAGCTGCTTATGATTTACAAATTTCCAAATATAGTCACTGAAAGAACCAAATTCTTTCTGAATTTCTATATATGCCTGGGCGTTAGTTACTGTAGCCCTAACTTTTAATTTATTTCTAATAATTCCTTCGTCTTGTAGTAAATCTAGAATTTTAGTTTCAGGATATTTGGCAATCTTCTTATAATCGAAATGGTCAAAAGCAACTCTAAAATTCTCTCGTCTTTTAAGAATGGTGATCCAGCTTAACCCAGCTTGAAAAGTTTCCAGCACTAAAAACTCAAACAATAATGCATCATCTTTTACAGGAACGCCCCATTCTTGATCATGGTATTTTTCATAAAGGGTATCGCCTTTACACCAGCCACATCTATTTTTATCCATGAATTAAAAGTACTATATATTGGCTTCTGGACAAATTAAAACCAGTTAACAATACTCAAATAAATGGGCATTCCTAAAGTAATGTTGAAAGGGAAAGTAATTGCCAGAGGCAAATATAAACTTGAGCTTAGATTAACTGGAGTATTTATACTTTGGCTGTTTGGTCTCGTAGCAGCTTAGATTGTTCTTCGTCCATGTAAACAATAGGTACGGCATAAAGCATAGGCATGTTTTTGGAATAATTTTTTCTTAACAGCGTATTTATGGCTACAAAAAGTAATGATTTTGTTTTGCCTTCTATCACTGTCTGTTTGTGTTTTTCAATCAATCCAGTAGCTCTACTCTTTCTAAAAACCTTTGTTGTTGAAATGTTTGCAGTAAATAACAAATTCTGCTCTAAAAGTAGTTTTGTGATCTCTTTTGCCTGTTTTTTATTCTTAACCGTAATGTATCCTAGAATCATACTTTAAATATTTTACACCCCTTTTTTATTACGCTTCTTTAATGCTGCAGTTGTTGATTTGTAGGTAATAAAAAATCCTAAACAGCACTTTTATAAAGACCATTTAGGATTTCCGTTAATCGCTAATTATATAAACAGTTAAGATTTATATCCAGTATTCAACTGCTTTAATTCTTCGTCGTTTAATGCATTTTTTAAATTGGCATTTACGTAAGAAAATTTATTAAAAAATTTGCTACCGTTTACAGGTACTATTCTTGCGATATAGTCATCTGTTAATGATTCAATTTTTACATGCATTCCATTTAAACCTTTATAATTGGCAATGGCGCCGCGCTTAATAATAAAATTTGTTTTTGGAAAATAGAGATGTTGAAACGGTGTGTTTCCATCTTTATTTATAAATAAGATATCGCCAGGTTTTAAATTACTGACCTCGTTTTGACTAAAGCTGCTCGTTGAAAACATTAAAAATGCAAGCAGTACAATGGTATATTTCATAACACTACATTTTAAATTAAACATTCTTTTTGTAAACATCTTTTCTGTGATGTTTCATTCAACTCGAAAATAACAAAAACTTCAAATAAGAAAGCATTACTTTCGTTAAAAAATGTTAAACTATTATAGTATGATAGTAATACTATTATATTTGCAATAGATTTAAATTTAGGAGTAATGGATAGATTATTACAGGGCGTAACTATTAAGATTAACGACAAGTTATTTGTTAAGAATCCAGAGTCCTCTGAATTGGGAAAGAGAATCATCGAAATAAGTATTCAGATGATTAATGAAATGGGTTTTGAAAACTTTACTTTCAAAAAATTAGGACTTAAAATAGGCTCTAACGAAAGTTCTATTTATCGTTATTTTGAGAATAAACATAAGCTTCTATTATATCTAACATCTTGGTATTGGGGTTGGATGGAGTATCAAATGGTATTCGCAACTAATAGTATTAAAAGCTCAAAAGAAAAACTGCTAAAAGCAATACTAATAATGACTAGAGAGGTTAAAGAAGATTCTGCTTTCTCTCACATTAATGAAGTGTTGCTAAACAAAATTGTTATTAATGAATATTCCAAGTCATACTTAACTAAAGAGGTAGATGCCGAGAATAAAGAAGGTTTCTACATCATTTACAAAAGACTTATAGGTAGGCTGGGAGAAATGATTACAGAAGTTGATTCTGATTATCAATATCCAACAAGTCTGGCAAGTACCATTTTAGAAAATGGTTTGCATCAGCATTTTTTAAAAGAACATTTTCCTTCCCTTACAGATTGTAACGACAAGGTAACCCCGACACAATATCTAACACACCTTGTATTCAATACGCTAAATAAAGAAATAGATGAGTAAAAATATACTAACTGCCTGGCAACGTTTTCTTGGCTTATTAAAATTAGATAAGAAAGACGTATTTCAGGTATTTTACTATGCCATATTTGCTGGTGTGGTAAACTTGTCTTTGCCGTTAGGTATACAAGCAATAATTAACTTAATGCAAGGTGCTCAAATAAGTACATCGTGGATAGTACTAGTTGTATTGGTAACCTTGGGTGTAGCATTTGTGGGGATACTTCAGTTAATGCAAATTAGAATTATTGAAAATGTTCAGCAAAAAATTTTTACTAGGGCATCATTTGAGTTCGCATATAGATTTCCGAAAATAAAAATGAGCGAACTTCATAATTACTATCCGCCAGAATTGGCGAATAGGTTTTTTGATACGTTAACGATTCAAAAATCATTGTCTAAAGTTTTAATAGATTTTCCTGCCGCATTACTGCAAATTGTATTTGGTTTATTGCTGTTGTCATTCTACCATCCTTTCTTTATCGTGTATGGTATTTTATTGCTTTTGCTGATATATGTAGTATTTAAGTTTACCGCACAACGTGGTTTAGACACCAGTTTAGATGAGTCTAAGAGTAAATATAAAGTGGCACATTGGCTTCAAGAAATTGCCCGTTCAATTGTAAGTTTTAAACTATCTGGTAAAACTTCTCATGCTTTGGATAAAAACGATACCCTAGTAGTAGAGTATTTGAATGCCAGAGAAAGCCACTTTAAGGTAATAGTTCTACAGTTTATACAGATGATTGGTTTTAAGGTTTTGGTAACTGGCGGACTTTTATTGATAGGTGGATTGTTGGTACTAAACCAAGAGATGAACATAGGTCAATTTGTAGCTGCAGAAATCATTATTCTTTTAGTGATAAGCTCAGTAGAGAAGCTGATTTTAGGACTTGAAACTTTTTATGACCTATTAACTTCTTTAGAAAAAATGGGACAGGTGGTAGATAAGGAATTGGAACAACAGAATGGTGAAAAACCATTTTTGGAGAACCAAGCGTTTACCATAGAGTTAAATGAAATTTCATATAGCGTACCACAACCTAAAAGAGAGATAATTTCTAATTTAAGTTTAACAATTTCTCCATCGTGTACTATTCTATTAAGAGGAAGCAGTGGTTCTGGTAAAAATACGCTGCTAAGAATTATAGCAGGTATCATAGAGCCCGATTCCGGTGGTGTATATGTAAATGGTGTTTCTTTAAAAGGAATGAACTTAAATTATTATCGTTCTCATCTAGGGCAATCGCTACCAGAAGAATCGCCTTTTGAGGGGACAATTTTACACAATATTACTTTTGGCGATAAAGACACCACTAATGAGCAAGTGTATTGGGCACTTGATAAAGTTGGATTGACTGATTTTGTTAAAAAACAACCAGAAGGTTTAAATACAATTCTGTATCCAGAGGGGAAACAGATTCCGCATACGGTATCAAAGAAAATTGTTTTAGCCAGAAGTATTGTGCGTAAGCCAAAACTACTTATTCTAAAAGATCCTTTAGATCAGTTTAACGTTGAAGAAGCAGATAAAATTTTAAGCTTTTTAAGCGACCCATCTAACGGCTGGGCATTGTTAGTGGTGAGTGAGAATGATAAGTGGATCAAAAAATGTTCACGAATCATTACGATGGAAAAAGGACAGATTATTAACGAAATCGAAGGAAAAGATGCTTAATATATCTCATAAAAAACTAAACCAAAATGTGTCTATAGAGCGTTTTAAATCCGTTCAAAAAGTTAATCATAATAGACATTACAAGCACTTTAATAGGTTTCTTTTTGCTTTTGCGGCAGTAGGTGTTATTGTATTGTTTCTACCTTGGACACAAACTATAAATGCAAGAGGATATTTAACCACTTTGACTCCTGGTCAAAGACCACAAACTATTCAATCTCAAATACCGGGTAGAATAGAAGAGTGGTTTGTACAAGAGGGAGATTATGTAGAAAAGGGAGATACTATTCTCTTTATATCTGAAGTTAAATCAGAATATTTCGATCCAGATTTGGTAGAACGTACCGGGCAACAATTGAAGTCTAAAAGTTCTTCTGTTACATCTTACGAGGGTAAGGTAAAATCATTGGATAATCAGGTTGGTGCACTTTTTAATGAAAGAAGGTTAAAATTAGAGCAGGCAAAAAACAAACTGTTGCAGTCAAAGCTAAAAGCGCAAAGTGATAGTATAGATTTTGAAGCTGCTAAAACCAATATTAAAATCGCGGAGCGGCAATATGAGCGTACGGCGCAATTGCAAAGCGAAGGTTTAAAGGCGGTAACAGATGTTGAAGAGAAAAGATTAAAACTACAGGAAACGCAAGCAAAATTACTTTCTCAAGAGAATAAATTATTGGCTGCCAAAAATGAAATTATAAATGCCGAGGTAGAAATTAATAGAGTGCAGGCTTCGTATACCGATAAAATTTCAAAAGCACAGAGTGATAAATTTACGGCGATGTCCAACCAATTTGACTCTGAGGCACAGGTAAGTAAATTGGAGAATGATTATACAAATTATCAAATGCGAAGTGCGTTACGATATATACGTGCACCGCAAAATGGGTACATAAATAAGGTAATAACATCTGGTATTGGAGAAACCTTTAAAGAAGGAACTCCGTTGGTTGGTATTATGCCTGCAGATTATGATATGGCGGTTGAGACATTTGTAAATCCTATAGATTTACCGCTTATTCATTTAGGAGAAACAGTCAGAATTCAGTTTGATGGATGGCCTGCAATAGTATTTAGCGGGTGGCCAAATGCATCATACGGTACGTATGCCGGTAAGGTAGTTGCCATTGAAACATTCATAAATCCGAATGGGAAATATAGAGTGTTGCTGTCCCCGGATAAGGAAGATCAAGCTTGGCCAAATGCTTTACGTGTAGGTTCTGGGGCAAATACAATTGCATTATTGGAAGATGTGCCAATTTGGTATGAGCTGTGGCGTCAATTAAACGGATTTCCACCAAATTATTATCAACCAGAAGGAGCACAAGACAAACCCGTAAAAAAATAACGATGAGAAGATTTATTTTCTTTTTCTATCTGTGCCTTGGTTTTGTTGCAAATGCCCAAACGGAAGATACTATACCATTGAATTTTAAAGAGTATTTGGGGTATGTAAAAAAGTACCACCCTATTACCAAACAGGCAGAGATGGTTATGAGCGTGGGGCAAGCAAATCTTATGAAAGCACGTGGTGGCTTTGACCCTAAAATTTCCCTTGATTATGCTACAAAGGAGTTTAAAGGAACGGAGTATTATGATTTATTGAATTCTACTTTTAAAGTGCCTACTTGGTACGGAATAGAGTTGAAAGGTGAATTTGAGCAGTATTCGGGTGAGTATTTAAATGCCGAAAGAAATGTGCCAGATGACGGGCTTTACAGTGCCGGGGTGTCTCTTTCTTTAGGTCGTGGATCTTGGATGAACGAGCGTATGGCCACCGTAAAAAAAGCCAAATTTTTTAGGGAGCAGTCTAAGGCAGATAGAGATTTATTGGTCAATCAAGTATTGTTCGATGCTTCTTTGGCATATTTCAATTGGTTGCAGGCTTACCGCAATAGTTTATTGTTTGATGATTTTTTAAAAAATGCAAAGGTTAGATTAAAAGGCGTAAACAGAAGTGCCCAGTCTGGTGAAATAGCGGCAATAGATACGGTTGAGGCTAAAATAGCAGTTCAGAATAGAGCGTTAGAAAAGGAGCAAGCGAATGTTGTTTTGCAAAATGCGAGGTTAGAACTTTCTAATTACTTGTGGATGGGTGAAAACATACCAATGGAACTACAGCCGCAAGTGGTACCAGATACTTCTTTAGATACAGAGATAGATCAAGCATTGGAAATTTTAGGAAAGCCATTAGATAGTTTTGTTCTGGAGAATCACCCTAAATTAAAATCATTAGGGTATAAAATAGATGGTTTGGTAGTAGATAAGCGTTTAAAGACAAACAAGTTATTGCCTAAAATAGACGTGGAGTATAAATTTATTACGGAAACACCAGAGTATATAAATTCATTTGAAACACAGAACTACAAGGGTGGATTGAATTTTGAGCTCCCGTTATTTCTGAGAAAAGAAAGAGGAGATTTGAAATTGGCAAAATT
>JGI24519J20070_1000120_pt1 | contig 26392 bp, 13 predicted proteins | sample LinPmetageLP43_FD_20070 | JGI IMG/M metagenome (IMG submission 20070) | reverse complement strand
GCCGATAAATTCTGCAATAAATTTTTTCATTTCAATAAGGTTTAATTGATTGTATTTATTTAGAAACCAAAAGTTTAATGAAGTCACAATTTTTTATTCAATTTTTTGAGTATTCATTGAATTTTTACTTGTTAATTTCTGAATAAACAAAATAATTTTTAAGTGTTTTGAATTATCACGGATTAAAGGGTTAGCATGAATTGCCTAAATTTTTATTCATATTTATAATTCTTATTGCCTTAAAATAATAATTGGATAAATTCATCAAATAGAAGCTTACTATATTGGTATTCATTAGTTTAGTTTTAATATTTTTAAAAGAGTTTGATATACATTATTAATAACTTAAGAATCCAGGTATCAAAAAATAAAGCAAACGTACGTGATCGGTTGGCGAAGTTTGTTGGCAGCACTCCAGAAGAGTTGGTGATAACTAGAAATGCAACGGAGTCATTAGATTTAATAATTGGTGGTTATCCTTGGGAAAAAGGCGACGAAGCAATTTATGCTTTACAAGATTATGGTTCAATGAAAGACCATTTTGAGTTGATGGTTAAAAAATATGGTATTAAAACAGCGGTTGTTGATGTTCCAAACTATCCAGAATCTGATGAAGAATTAGTGGCTTTATATGAAAAAGCGATTACACCTAAAACCAGGTTAATGATGGTGAGCCATATGATTAATATTACCGGACATATATTGCCAATTCGTAAAATTTGTGACATGGCGCATAAGTATGGAGTTGAGGTTTTGGTAGATGGAGCTCATTGTATTGGTCATTTTAAGGTAGATATAGAAGCATTGAATTGCGATTATTATGGAACTAGTTTACACAAATGGTTGAGTGTTCCTCTTGGATCGGGCATGTTGCATGTAGCGAAAGATAAAATCACAAAAATATGGCCGCTTTTTACAGATTGGGAAAATGATTCTGACCTTATTCAACGATTAAATCATACTGGAACATTACCAGTACATACAGATTTAGCTGTTAATGATGCTTTAGATTATATAGAGATGATTGGTATAGAACGCAAACAAGAAAGGCTTCAGTTTCTACAAAAATATTGGAGCGATAAATTAAGAAATGTGCCCAATATTACCGTAAACACTCCAGTAGAAATGCATCGTAGTTGTGGTATCGCAAATGTGGGAATATCATCAATGGATGCAAAGGAGCTAGCGGCTCAATTATTAAGTGAGTTTAAAATATTTACAGTAGGTGTTGATTATGCAAATGTAAAAGGATGTAGAATTACACCCAATGTTTACACTACCACAGATGAGTTGGATAGTTTTGTTATCGCTATGAAAACCATGGCAAAAAGAAGTTAATTTAACGAGTTATATAATCCGCCAATTTTTGTGGGCCTTCCAACAAAATTCGAACCACACGAAGTGTGCCATCATCTGTGGTGTTTATTTGCCATTTTATCAAAGAAATACAACCATTTTCAATTTCTATTCCGGTAATACTTCTAGGGTGTACACAGCTGCCATCATTAAAAAGAGGTATATCTCCAGGCTCTGGAAAACGAGGTCTGTGGGTATGACCTACCACAGTTACTTTAAGATTATTCTTTAAAATCCATTTTTTTATACGTCGCTCTACTTTTATTAGTTCAGTATAATTTTTAGCAGGAGATGTAGGGTCTGCAATACCCCAAACTTGTAACGGTTTCCATAACACTCTTACCAAAAATCTACCCCAGCGCCAAAATGTATAATTCCACCAATCTGCTTGGTGGCCATGGGTAAGAAAGACTTCTTGGTTTGTATTTTTATGTTTTAAAATAAGGGCTTCATGATATTTTATACCTTCAAATAACGATTTATCTTTGTCATCTATAGGCTCAAAATAACTAGATAAATGCTTTTTTACATAAGCCTCATCTTTATAAACCATATCATGATTTCCCCAAATCATATGCAGTCTATGTGCTAAATGAAACTGTTTTAATAGTTTGTAAACATTTTTATGGGCTTCAAAAATAGATTCAAAATAAATGTTTTCCCACAGTTCATCACCATCGCCAAGCTCACAGTAGTCAAATCCTTCAGAAAAATAGAATTTAAGCGCATGGAAATAGATATTTCTATTGTTGGCAAATTCATCGGCAAAACTATTATCACCCCTGTGACAATCGCTAAAAAGTATAAACTTAGAAGAGTCGTCAAACGGGATAACTTTAGCGTTGTTGTAAGCTCTTGTAAGTCTACTATCCGATGACATGGTCTATTTTTCGTTAAATATCCGAAAATCCCGTTAACCATAAGAACTTAGTACACTAAAAAATATGGTATGTTTTGTAACTTTACAGCTTAATTGTAGACTAACTAGGTCATGGGAAAGCACGATAGATTGAAAATGCCGGTTAAGCACCTTATAAGTTTTGAAAAACTTCTACAGAAGTACGATCAACATTTAAAAGGTGATAATCCATTTTTGGCTGCTACAGCGGAAAGAATATTGGCAGTTGAAAAAGGTTTCCCTGAGTTACGTGACGGTTTTTCCGATTTTAGTCTATTAGAGAAAAATAAAGATTTGATCGAGCGTATTTTACAAGATACGTTTACAGAAGCATTAAGTGGAAATGAGATAAAGGTTGCAACCCTTCCTTTTCAAAATACTATTATAAAATCTTCTAAACGGTTTCAAACTATAATTAGTGAAGCAGGGGATAACTACGAACCAGAATTGCGAAATCTTGGTGAAGAGATGGATTATATTATGAGCTGTGTGGTTATTTTAAATTATTACTACGGTTATCAGCTAGATTTTAGTCGTCCTTACTTTTATGATATTCCAGATGCAGCTGGTGTAATGCGTCATTATCGCATTTTATATAATGCCGATTTTATTGATATTATACCTACCGATAAAGCAAAAGAGATTACACAAGAAGATGTAGATGAACTTTTAGCAAACCCTACGGATGCAACGCTTTGGATAGAGAAAATTCCGCCAGAAAGTTTTATTAGTAAAGGATTTGTAATTGCTAATTTGTTTGATGTTACCATGGAACAGGCAATATCAAATATTAAATCGAAATTAATATCAAAGGATACTTTACAACCGGCGAAATTCATGCATGATTTGCAAGAAACGTTTAAATCCTTTTTTAGGTTGCCAAATATTAAAGTTGGTTTTGCCTCTTTTGATGCTAAGAAAGATCAATTTGAAGAGGTAGCGGGCATGGGCTTCGAAAGTTTTCTTTTAAGAGGGGAGCATCACATGAATTGTAAAAATGCTCTTTGTGAAGATTCTTATGATAAATTAATTGGAAGTAATTCATACTATACTATTGCAGATATAGACCTTAAAGTTGAACAATCTGGTAATATGCAGCCCTTTATAGGGTTAAAAGAGCAAGGTGTGCAAAGTGCTATTTTTGCGCCAATAGCTTTTGAAAATAATCTTTTAGGAGTTTTGGAAATTGTTTCTGAGAAGAAAGGCGTTCTTAATGGTGTTAATGCACAAAAGCTTGATGATGTAATGCCTTTTATAGTGTCGGCAGTTGTACGTACTAAAAATGAGGAAAACAATAGAATAGACGCTATTATACAGAATGAGTGTACGTCTGTTCATTCATCGGTATATTGGAAATTTCAAGAGGAAGCCAAAAAATTTATTCTTGATGAAACCGAGGGAAGATCTCCTTCGTTCAAGGAAATCGTTTTCAAAGATGTATATCCACTATTTGGGCAAATAGATATTAAAGATTCTTCGCAAGCTAGAAATTTAGCCATACAGCGAGATTTAATGATTCAGTTATCTGAAATTGATAATGTACTAAATATTGCATTTAAAAAATGGGAGCTGCCTATATATGAGGAGTTGATTTTTAGAGTCAATAACCACCTAGAAAGTATTAAAGAGACACTTTATACCAATAGTGAACAAGCAATTTTCGATTTTGTAAACGATGAGATTTCTCCTGTTTTTGAACATCTTAAAAAGAACGACAAAGATATCGAGAAACATATTTTAAAGTATGAGTCTAAAATTGATATGGGTACAGGTTCATATTATGATCATAGAAAGAATTACGATGAAAGCGTAACATTGATTAATAAAAAGGTTTCCGCAATTATTGATAAAAGACAAGAAAGCGCACAGGCAATGTATCCGCATTATTATGAGCGTTATAAAACTGATGGTGTAGAACACAACATGTATATTGGTTCTTCAATCTCAGAAAATAAGGAGTATAACCCTTTATATCTTAATAATTTAAGGTTGTGGCAGTTACAAGTAATGTGCGAGATGGAAAATGCCCATTATTCATTGAAACCAAAATTACCGGTACCGTTGGATGTAGCATCATTAATATTGGTATATAACACATCATTATCTATTCGTTTTAGAATGGACGAAAAACAGTTTGATGTTGATGGTACCTATAATGCACGTTACGAGGTTATAAAGAAAAGAATAGATAAGTCTTATATAAAAGGAACAAATCAGCGTTTAACTGAAAAAGGGGTTCTTTCTATTGTATATTCTCAGAAAAAAGATGAGCTAGAATACTTAAGGTATATTAAGTTTCTAAAATCTAAAGGCTGCTTTACCGATAAGATTGAAATTGTTGAATTAGAAGGCTTACAGGGCGTGTCTGGTTTAAAAGCAATTAGGGCAGAAATACTTTATAAAAGAGAGCAAGAACCTGAAAAGACATATACTTATCAAGATTTAATGGATGCTTTAAAAGAATAGAACTTGACTAAGTAGTTCTATTTTACGATCAGGACCAAAGAACTTGAATGAAACTGCAAATGCTATTACAGATAGTATCATGCCAATCATAAAGATTGTATAGGTCCAACGAAGTAGCGAGTATTTTCTATTTAGTACAATCCCAAGAAAATAAAGATCCTTTGTTAATGAGGTGTATATATAATCTTTGTCCTTAAGCATTTCTTGTATAGCCCATTCATAATCGCTTAATGCCATTTTATGAAAATTTCCAAAGAACAATAGATTTACGTTTTTGTTTTTGACATCTTCTTTGGTGAATTCGCCACTGGTTACATTTGGCCTGGTTGCTAAAACAGCGAGTACCATTGAAACTACGCTAAAAAATACAAATATTACCGTAGGGTAAATAAGGTAGTCATTAGACGGGTTGTCTAATTTTGGTATAAGATTAGACAGCGCTAATGATATGATAATGGCGTTTACAGATAATAATATGTTCGCTTTGGTGTCTGCAATATCACTAAGGGTAATGTGGTTTTTTAGCGTTACACGGTAAAGTGTTTGTATTCCACGATCAGGGCTCTCACTTTTAAATTGAGCCTTAAGTTTTTCTTTCTTGGCAAGTTTCTTTTCAGACTTTTTATCCTTTACAAGTTTTCTTAAATTTTTGTCTTTTTTCTCTAACCAATTTTCCTTTGCGTAATCTGTATAGTATTGGTGGTCGGTTCTAAAAACCTGAATATTAATATCTAACCATTCCTTATAAGAATATTTTTTTATTCCAAGAAGTTTTAGCTCTTCGCGTAATAAATCTGAAGTTTCTATATAGCTACTTTGTGCAAAATGAGAAGAGTCGGCATCGCGTATTATCTCATCCATCAAATTAGTGGGTTTGGCATTCCATTTGGTGGCAAGTATGCACTTTTTAACTTTTTCTATTCGCTCTTTGTCATACCCTTCTTTTTCTAAAAACTCTTGTGCTATCTCACAGCTATGCTCTTCATGATCCTTAATGCCTTTGGTATAACCAGTATCATGTAGCCAAGCAACCAGCTCCAATATCTCCTTATCTTCATCGGATAGAGAACATGAATCCAATATTTGTTTAGTACTTTTGACTACGCGTTGAGTGTGTCTTAGATTGTGATATAAGAAGTTCTTGTCCAATTGGTTGGTAAGTAATTCTACAGCAAATTGTTGTGTCTTTTCTAAGATGTTTGACATGGAAGAGTTTTATTAGAATTTCCCAAATTACGAAAATTTAAAGAGGGTTATAGTGCTATGAAAAAATATTACGCATATCTATTGGTTTTTCTTTTCATTACAGGTTGTGCAACTCATAAGACAAAATACGTTGATGAAAAATATGCCGTTGATGTAAACGCTGCTAAGGAAGTGTCTCATACATTTTATCTAATTGGAGATGCAGGCTTATCTCCGATGGGAGGAATGAACCCAGCACTAAAAATTTTCAAGGATAGATTGGATAAAGCGGATAAGAATAGTACTGCTATTTTCTTAGGGGATAATATTTACCCGGCCGGATTACCAGACCCAAAAGATTCTACACAAGCATATAGAACAGCGGCAAACCATTTAGATGCCCAGATAAAAACCTTAGATAACTTTAAGGGAAGACCACTTTTTATACCAGGAAATCATGATTGGTATACAGAAGGATTAATTGGACTTGAACGTGAAGAAAATTATATAAAAAGAGCATTAAAAGAAAAAGAGAAAGATCCTTTTTTGCCAGAGAACGGTTGCCCCATAGATGTGATAGAAATAGGTGATGATGTTGCGATAATTACTATAGATACAGAATGGTATTTGACGAACTGGGACAAGCGTCCAGATATTAACGACAAGTGCGAAATAAAAAGTAGGGATAAATTTTTCTTAGAACTCGAAGATGCAATAAAGGGCTATCGTGATCGTACAACCGTAATTGCAATGCATCATCCTACAAATAGTTACGGGGAGCACGGAGGTCAATATTCGTTAAGAAAACAATTCTATCCAAAACAAATGGCGGTGCCGGTTCCTGTTTTAGGATCTTTTATTAATGTATTGAGAAGTACTTCTGGGGCATCGGTAGAAGATGTGAATAATAAGCGTTATAGAGAGCTTATGAATAGGGTAACGACCTTGGCACAATATTCTGACCGTGTAATATTCGCATCGGGGCATGAACATACGCTGCAGTATATACTTGAAAATAATACCCCACAAATTGTAAGTGGTTCAGGTGCAAAAGAAGGTTTTACAAAGTTATTGAACGGTTCTCAGTTTAATACCGGTAAAATGGGATATGCCACTTTAGAGGTATATAAAGATGGTTCGTCTAGAGTTAGATTCTATGGGGTAGGAGATGATAATAGTGAGGAGTTTTTGTTTACAAATGAAGTTTTTCCGCCAACTCAAATTGAGTATGTAGATCAACTAACAGCCTCTTTTCCTGATAGTGTAAAAGCCTCTGTTTACTCTCAAAAAGAAATTGACAAAAGTGGATTTTTTAAAGGAATATGGGGAGAACGTTATCGTAAATATTATGGTACGGAAGTGAAAGTGCCTACGGTAAACTTAGATTCATTAATGGGAGGCTTAGAACCTGTTAAAAAAGGTGGTGGTCACCAATCTAAATCATTGAGACTACGTGCGAAGGATGGTAGGGAGTATGTGATGAGGGCACTGAGAAAGAGCGCTGAACTTTATTTGCAGTCCATGGCTTTTCAAGATCAATATGTACTTGATGATTTAAAAGAGACCTATACACAAGAGTTGTTACAAGATTTTTATACAGGCTCTCATCCTTATGGTCCATTTACAACAGCAAAATTATCTGATGCCGTTGGTATTTACCACACCAACCCAGTTTTGTATTATGTACCTAAACAACCTGCTCTAAAGGAGTTTAATGACTCTTTTGGAGATGAATTGTATATGATTGAAGAACATACTGGGGACGGTCATGGAGATTTGGCAAGCTTTGGGTATTCAAATGAATTGAAGAGTACAGATAGTATGCTTGAAGATTTAAGAGATGACGAGCAATATGAGGTAGACAAAGATCTTTATTTAAGAGCAAGACTTTTTGATATGGTTCTTGGTGATTGGGATAGGCATGTTGATCAATGGCGTTGGGCAGAGTTTAAAGAGAAAGATAAAACAATCTATAGGCCTGTACCAAGAGATCGTGATCAAGTATTTTCAAAAATGGGAGATGGTGCTCTAATGAATTTAGCTACGAGAATAATACCAGGTTTAAGACTTATGGAAGGTTTAACGACGAAATTAGAAGTGTAAAAGGATTTAATTCATCGCCAATGACCTATGTTTTAGATCTCACTTTATTGGGCGAAACAGAAAAAAGTCAATGGTTGGCACAAGCAAAGTATTTACAGGATAATTTGAAGTCAAGTGATATAGATGAAGCATTTAAATCTTTTCCAGTAGAAGTGCGAGATGAAACCATAGATGAAATTAAAAAAACGCTATTGGCACGATTAGGTAATATTCAAGAAACCGCGAATGAATATTATAAGATTTTAAACAAATATGCAGTAGTTGCAGGTACGGATAAAGATGACTGGTTTGAAATAAACAGGTTAAATGATACCGAAACAGAAGTAAAAGTTTACCGAAATATCGGCTATAAAAAGAAGAGATTATTCTACTATAAGGTTTTTACTAAAGAAGATACCAAAGAATTATGGGTTTTTGGTTTAGATGATGATGATATTTTTGAAGTTAAAAATCCGTCGAATTATTCTGGAGTCAAGGTTAGGATTATAGGAGGGCATAACAATGATATCTATAGAATAAAAGATGGTAGAAATGTAGCATTGTATGATTTTAAGAGCAAGAAAAATACGTTTGAAGAAACTGGTGGGGCAAAAGTAAAGTTGTCTGATGATTATGAGCTTAACACATACCAGCCGCTTAAACTAAGAAATAGCTATAATCAAATAATTCCTACTATTGGGTTTAATCCAGATGACGGGGTTAGAATAGGCTTTATGAATACCTATACGTATAATGGTTTTAGGCAAAACCCATTTACACAACAACATACTTTTGCGGCTTCGTATTATTTTGCAACAAGTGGTTTTGACTTTAAGTATCAAGGCGAATTTGCACATGTTTTTGAGAATTGGAATGCTGAATTATCTGCACGATTTACGAGTCCGAATTTTGCAGTTAACTTCTTTGGTTTTGGAAACAATACTGAAAATTTTGATGATGATTTAGAGTTAGATTATAATAGGGTTAAGCTTAGGCAAATAGATTTTTCTCCGTCATTGGTTTGGAGAGGGCAATTGGGGGCTAAAGTAAAGTTTGGTGTTTCTTATGAAAATATTAGTGTAGAAGAAACTAACGATAGATTTATAAATACTTTTTATCAAGAAAATGGAGAAGAAACCAATAGCGATTTTGTGGGTGTAAATGCTGCTTATACATATGAAAATAAGGATAATGAAGCTTTTCCAACTTTAGGGATGTCTTCTTCATTGCAAGTTGGTTTCAAAGAAAACCTTTCAAAAGAGAGTGGTAGTTTTGGATATATAATACCAAGTCTAGGTTTTGATTATAAACTAATTCCTAATGGTCGATTAGTGCTCGCTACAAAATGGAAGGCACAATTTAATATTGGCGACGATTATGAATTTTATCAAGCCGCTAGTATTGGTGGGTTAGATGGTTTGCGTGGGTTTAGAAATCAACGTTTCACTGGTAAAAAATCATATTATCAGAATACGGATATTAGATTTAGTTTAAAAAAGAAAAGAACCAGACTATTGCCAATTGCAATGGGTCTTTTTGGAGGCTTTGATTATGGTAGAGTTTGGTATCCAGAAATGAGTTCTGGACGTTGGCATACTTCTTACGGTGGAGGATTCTTTTTAAACGCTTCTGATATTATCTCCATTAACACCGCAATATTTGCCAGTGAAGACGGACCAAGATTTACATTTGGTCTAGGTTTTGGATTCTAGAGATTTAATTATTTTAAAGAATAGGTGTATAGGTTGCCTCCGGTGCCGTGAGTGCGTTCATCAGAAATAAGCAGGGTACTGTCATTTAAAAAGCAAACAGATTCTAGCTGACTTCTGGCACCTAAATCAATTTCTTGCATGTTTCCTTTGGTGAAATCATCCCAAGAGAAGTCTGTGAATATAAAAAGTTTACCATAACTAAGTGCTATTATTTTATCTCCCTTTGGCGATATATCTATTGATGTAATTTGGCATACTTTCCAATCTGTACATGGGGTAAATGAACCAACGAACTTTGCTTCATACTTTCCTTTAGTGTCTGGAACGGTATATATATGAGCTTCGCCCGTGAATGGTTTTGATCTATTTTTTGTAATAATGTATAATTTATCTCCGTGATGAAATATAGCCTCTGAATCATACAAACGAGCATCCTTCTTAGGGGGAAAATCTTTTTGATCAGGGTAATAAAGCTCTATTTTTTCGGCATCTATTTTGTTCCCAGGTTCACTAGTTGGGTTAGGTAATTTATAAATCACCAAGTTTTTACGTTCGTTATCGTTATTACCGATATCTGCAATATATAGGTTGCCAGATACATCTTTGGTGAGGTCTTCCCAGTCATGATTACCTCCATTTTTTACCTCTAAACTTTTTATAATTTTGCCCTTAAGGTTTACTTGATATATTTCATCTTTATTACCGCCATCTTCAACTACCCATAAAGTAGAATCGTTATATGATACTAGACCAGAATTTTCATCTAGACTTCCGGGTAGGTCTGCAATTACCTTAAGTTGCCCGTAATTATTACATGAAATAAGTGTGATAAATAGTACGAGAGATGTTAAAATTATTTTGTTCATATTATTCTGCTATAGGTATAAATACCTCGGTTTTCCAATATAAAGCATCGCCTCCCATATTAGGATTGTTATAAAAGAATTCAACAGGTTTTGGGTCTACTTTTATTTTGTTTTTTTCGGCATAATCTAAAAGAGTGTACCAAGCTCTGTCTGAGGTTATATAATTACCATTATAAATAGCTTTTAAAGATTTTGCACCTTTAAATTCTTTATATAAAATGTCTTTGATTACAGGAAGGGAATCGGTTTTTAGTATTGGGTAACAAAAATTAAATGCTAAACTGTCATTGTCAATATTCCAATCTGTTATTTCAATAAATGGAACACCGTTTAATTTCAAACCATTGCCTACAAGTACCGAGTTTAAAAAAGGATAGCTATCTTTCATAGCAATCGCTTTTTTTGATTGAATTGTTTTGTGTTTAACACAAGCGCAATAGGTTGAAGGTAATTCTTCTTCTGGTTGAATAGTTACTTTAAATTCTTTTCTATGCTTATTTAGATAAGACATAAATTCAGTGACTAACTTCCTTGAACCTTTTTCAAAATCAGTATCGGTGAATGGTATTGATAATTTATTTTTGAAACTGTTATTTAAATCTATTACATCCACTTTAAGCTTTGATGTAGAGTCGTTGATAGAAGATATGTTCCAGGTATATATATGTGTAGAATCTTCAGATTTTATAGTTTGCTTTAGGTGTTTTAAGTCTTCAAGCTGAACAATTGATGCATTTTCTATTGAATTATTCCATGCCTTTAATGATTGATTTATCGTTCCAGGAATTGATTTGGCAACTACCCGTATTTGATAATCTTGTGGCTTTATGAAAAAATACCAGAATAATGCAATAGAAATTATAGCTATTGTGATGGTAATGACTTTTTTCATGCTAAAATTTAATTTTTCTTCATTTTGATTTTCGAATTCAACAGAGCGCCAATTTTTCTGCCTTGACCTACACCTACTTCGACAGCGGCTCTATAGTGAATTCCACCATACATTCTGCTTATGGCAGCTTCATCTGCAGCTTCGTTAAAAGAATTGAATTTTCTAACAGGTAGACCATACGGCGTTTCGGTGTCATCTTCAAAACTAAAATTTTCACCAAAAATACTAGTTAAGGCTACTCCTGCAGCACCTGAAACGACACTGTGTCCACTAGTGTATTCTGGAAATGGAGGCGTTTGTAGAATTGGCTTCCAGTTTTCATCTATGTGCTGGTTAATTAGCGTTTCTGGTCGAATTAAATTGCTGCGATATTTTTCATCCCAACAACTAATGAATGCGTCGGCGATTGCCATTGAGGTTTTCGTGTAAGCAAAGACGGTATCATCAAAATTGCTGTTCGTCTTTTTACTGGCAATTTTTGTAATACCTATCCAATGTGCACCAGGAGTAATTTTCTTGGTAGCGAACATTAAGTGTCCTCTTGTAACCGATACATACGGATTGCAATCCCAGAATTTAGCAATTGCAACTTCGTCAGATTCATCACCATTTTCGGTTATTTCATTACTAATATTATAAACTTCAATCAGTTCTTTGTAAAAATCGGAGTCTTTTTCTAGTGAAAAAGGTGGTGGAGGAACTGGTTTGAACTGAGAGGCTGAATCTATTATAAAAGGGCGAATTTTGTTCCAGTGAGGCTCAATACCGTCCATGTAAGCTGGTGGTGTTGGTTGCCATCTGGTAGGGTCGTCTGTATTTACCGTAAATTTTGGCATGGTACGGGTTTGACTATAATTGTCTTTTCCCATCCATTCTTTAATATGGTCTGCAACTTTTAATCCGTATGCTTTAGAAGCTTCGAACTCAGGTTCGTTCATTGACTTCCATTGAGCGAAAAGACTATCCTGTAATACATCAAACTTATCTTCAGAGAATATTAATTGTCTGCTAATATTCATATGCGCAATTAAGGCAGATAATCTAGGATTAATACCTGAAACGGTGTCGATGGCAGGTATAGGTTTTAAATCTTTTATTTGACCAGATAATGATTGATAGTCAGGGTTTATTTGAGCAACAATTTCATAGGCAGCAATATTCGGATATGCAAATATTCTACTTGCTACCGGTGGGGAGAAAATATCATGGATCATAATATCTATGATTTTGTCAATTGAATTGTGCAATTGATCAGGAGATACTACTATAGGTTCTTGCTTTTTTTCGGTGCAGTTCGCTAATAATATCCCTGCGATTAAGATGATTAAATACCTTTTCATTGTACTATGGTTTGAGAATGCTATACACCTCTGCTGCCTCGTCATTAAAAGTAAGCAAAAGGTATGTGTTGTTGTTTGAGTTTATAATATTCATGTTTCGAATCGATTTTCCCGTTAAATCGAGTCCTATTTCATTCGCTAAGGTAACATTGTTGCCAGTACTAATCAATGCTCCTGGAAAAGAATCAAAACGACCATGATATGGTTTTACACCAAAATAATTTCCGGCAGCTAGTACCTCAGTTTTGTTATCACCATTAAAGTCATATTCTAAAAATGCCATAATGGGTGCCAACTGTAATTGATAACTAAATGGCATAAAAGTGAACTTGCCATTGTTATTTTGTAGATAGCCTGAACTTAGGGTATGTACTTCTTGAATTTCTGCATTGGGTAACATATTCTCACCAAGAATTTCTTCCATTGATTTTCCTGCAAAAGAATTGTAGGTATTGAATTTTTTACGAAGAGAAACCAATTGGCTCGACAATTCTTTTAACCCATCTACTGGGTAGTCTCTACCGTCTTTATAGGTACTGACAATGGTTTCTGTAGCTCCGTTTTTATCAAGGTCGCCGTAAAACATTTTCATCGGATGCTTTTGTGATGCAGTAAACTTGGTATTCATTCCCCAGTTGCCTAAAAGGTAGTCTTGGTCTCCATCACCATCCATATCAAAACTAGTAACAGCTTGCCATAAGCCGTTAATATCTTTATTTTCTAATGGCTGTATTTCTTCAAATTTACCTTGGTTGTTTTGAAAAAATCTAGGTGACATCCATTCCCCAACAAATAATATATCTTCCCAACCATCATTATTGAAATCGGTAACAATGGCATCGGTTATCATTCCTAATTTTTCAAAAGGATTATTGGTTACTTTGAAATTTCCATTCTCATTTTCTAGAATATAGCTATTGGGTTTGTTTCCATAATCGGCACTGATAGATTGATTGCAAATGATAATATCTAAATCATCATCATGGTCATAATCTAATTTTAAAAGAATAGATGCATTTTCGAACATCTCTGGAAATTCTTTTTGAGTAAAAGTACTATCGCTTGCCACGTAGTACGAGTCAGTTAATGGCTTCATTTCATTAAAGAAGTCTGCCCCGCCAGTACCCACTATAATATCATTTTTACCATCACCATTGAAATCACCTATTAAAGAAGCAATATCTTCTTTAATGCTATCTTTTTTAATATCCGGATAATTTTTTAATTGAAAAGTGGAATCCCCTTGTATGTAAATTTGAGATGGAATAAATTTAGCTCCTCCAAAGAAAATATCATCTTTTCCATCGGCATTTAAATCGCCAACACTAACAGCCGGACCTCTATCAGACATTTGATAAGGAATTAGCTTTTGGCGTAAATAATCGCTGTAGGCATCTTCAATGTGTGTGTAGTTTATGCTTAGATTATTTGATGTTTTTTGAAATAGCTTCTTCTCTTTAGGGTGTAAAGAAGTATAGTCGAAAGGTTGTGCTTTATCAGGACTAAGATAAAGTGTTTGGTTGACGACGATATTTTTCAACAATTGATAGCTTTTATCTGGCCATATAATTTTCAAAGAATCAATATTTTTTAGTTCGTCGTAGCCAAAGTGTATAATGGGTTCAGAAGATGCTTGAAAGCCGCGAACGGTATACATTTCTTTAAACTGTTGAATTCCGTTAGCATATGAAAATACCTTGGTGCCAATGCCGAATTTATTTTTATCGGAAAAATTTAGCTTAATTTTCAGCCAATTACGTTGGCTGTTTGTAGTGTTCTCTTGAATATTCGCAGGACTAAATAGATTGTTGGTTACTAAATCTAAATCACCATCATTATCTAAATCACTATAGGCTGTAGCCCCAGAAATAATAGTGTCTTGAGCAATCCAAGATTTAGATTCATCTATGAATTGAAGATCCGCAGCTCCTTTAAAAATCATGTTGCCAATAAAACCAGAAGGCATCATTTTAAGAGCCTTGTGGTCTACAAGATTAGTATTGTTAATCTTAGATTGCATATTATCATTTGAAATATAATTGATGTAATCTAAGTCATTTGGACGTTTTGGTATGCCGTTACTAATGTATAAATCTTGTTCCCCATCTTGGTCATAATCACCAAACAGTGCACTCCAGCTCCAGTCTGTCGCGGCTACTCCGCTCTGTAATGCTGTTTCTAAGAATTTACCGTTTGGCTGGTTCACAGATAGCATATTTCTAGTATACTGGTTGTGATAGCCAAAGGTTTCGGTTTTCATTTTTTGAATTTGAATATCATCATCACCTTCAGATGATTTTAAAACAATTTCATCTTTACCCAACATGTCTAAAGAAATCAGGTCTGGTAGCCCGTCATGGTTTATGTCTGCTACATCGCTACCCATTGAAAATCTAGTGGTATGCCCAAATGCTTCTTTAAGGCTTTCTTTAAAAGTACCATTACCATTATTTAAATAGTAATAATCATCTTCATGAAAGTCGTTGCCAATATATAGGTCAGGATAACCATCTTGGTTAAAATCAGATACTGCGATACCTAGTCCATATCCATTTACACCGCCATAAATGCCAGCCTCTTCGCTGACATCTACAAATTTGCCATTGTCGTTACGTAGTAGTTTGTCGCCTGTTTCGTATACTCTTTTGTAACGAATTTGTGCGTTTCCATAAGAGTCTTGGGTGTGTATGGCATGATTAAGAAGATACATATCTAAATCACCATCTAGGTCGTAATCTAAAAAAGCAGCTGAAGAACTGTACGATTCAAAATCCAGTCCATACTCTGCGGCACTTTCTTTAAAAGTGGCATTACCTTGGTTTATAAAAAGCTCGTTATAACCGTTGAATCCATTAAGACCCACAACAGCACACACGTAAATGTCTAGAAGTCCGTCACCATTAACATCGCCCATTATAGTGCCCGTATTCCAAGAACTATTTCCTGCAACGCCAGCTGTTTCGGTAATGTCTTCAAACTGTAAATTACCTTTGTTTAGGTATAATTTATTCTTTACTTGATTACCCGAAAAATAAATATCAGGTAGGCTGTCATTATTAATATCACCAATAGCAACACCACCACCATTATAAAAATAGAGGTAATCTAAAATACTAAGGTCTTTAGATTCTGTAAGTGTGTTTTCAAAAGTTATACCTGTTTCTTCTGTAGCATGTTTTACGAACAACTCTCCAGAATTTTCAGTACAACCAATTACTAATACAAATAAACATAGATATAGTATGTTATTTTTCATGTAGTCGATACATTTTTGGAGTTTCGTTATTGATTGCTACGATAATGAATTGATAGCCTTTCTTGTCTTTTACTATTTTTAATTGCTTTACCTCATTTCGAATAAAGAAACCACTATCTGAATAGTTTTGCCATTCAAAGTTCAACTTGCCATCGCCAAGTAATACGTTACCGTAATTAGCATCTAGCCTCGAATATTGAGGTTTGAATTCGAAATTATTACCTGCCATCACCAAATCTAAATTTCCGTCTTTATTGATATCAAGACATTGAATACCGCAAATACATGAAAATTGAACTTGAGGTGGTAGTATTTTAATAGTAAACTTGCCATTACCATCGTTTATGGCAATTATAGACTCAGAGATGTTTGACTGCTTTAATATGGTATTGTCAATAATGTTCGTTGGAAATAGCTCTTGAATGGTTTTTGATGCGTATTCAGAAGCTTTAATATTTTTCTTCTTTAGTGCCAATATTTGCGTCGTCAATTCCTTCTTTTGATGAAGAGGGTAATCGCCACCATCATAATTTTGAGTTGTAATTTGCTCAATAGTACCATCATTATCAAAATCGTTCACCCACATTTTCATGGGTTGCCCAGGTTTTGGTTTGTAATGGAGATTACTACCCATATTACCTAAAACTAGATCTTGATCACCATCATTGTCTAAGTCATACCCTTCAACTGCTCCCCACCAACCATTAAGGCTGTCTAAAGAGCTTTTTGAATCGCTAAGTCTTCTACCAGAATTCTTATAGATTTTTGGACTGCCCCAGTCAGACACGGTTACTAAATCATCTTTACCATCGCCGTCGATGTCTATCCATTTAGCATCAGTTATCATGCCGGCATCTTTTAAATCATAAGCAGAGCGCTCGGTAATATCTGTGAAAGTTCCGTCTCCGTTATTCAAAAGAAAAAGGTGATCAGGATTTATTCCATAGGTACCAACCACACTTCTTGAGCCAACGAAAACATCAATGTCACCATCTGCGTCAAAATCTGACGGAGCTATTACGGCAACATTCTTATTAATACTCGGTAGTTTATTTATACTTAAAGAGAAATTACCTTTACCGTCATTTAGGTAAAGTCGAATTCCGTAAGTGCCCTGCATACCTAATTCGTTACCTCCGGTGCCGACCATAAGATCTAAATCGCCATCATTATCTGAATCAAAAAAGGATGCAGTGGTATCTTCTAATAGGGCTTCTGCTTCAAAATATTTTACAATAGGTTTAGAGAGTGATCCATTACCATTATGTAGATATATGGCCGCAGTTTGATTTTTAGCTCCACCAATAAAAATGTCATCGTTTCCGTCACCGTTTACATCACCAACGGCTAAACCAGGTCCTTCTTCTGCCAATGATTTTGAAATTAATCCCTCATTATCAAAATCCATATAGCTATTCTCTTTATGTGCCAAGAAGGTTTTATTGTCAATAGCTTCTAAAAGGGTAGAGGTTTCTTTCTTATTGATTTTAAAAATATCTTTAGCTTCATTTTGCTTAAAAATAATAGATTGGTTCGCTTTTACATTGGTTAATTTAGCTGTAGCGTCATTGGGCCATATGATACGAATAGAATCCAGTATTTCTTTAGCGCCCAAACCAATAGTCATAGGGTAATCTACAGAAGATTGAAAACCTCTTGAAGGCATCAACGTCTGATCTATAATATTATCTGGGTAGTAAAGGCGGGCAACGGTGCCAATCCCAAATTTATTACCATCATTTCCTTCAAATTTTAACTTTATAAAGTTGTTTTTAGATTGCGATTCAGAATTGTTACGATAAACAAAAGTCTCCATGTTTACGTTATTGACCACAAGATCTAAATCACCATCGTTATCTAAGTCTCCATATGCAGAACCGTTCGATCTACTAGGTATTTCAAATCCCCATTGCTTGTTATAATTGCTAAACGTTATATCCCCATTGTTGTGATAAGCGTAATTCGGTAAAGGTGTAACTGGCATTTTATTGATTATAGAATCAATAGATTCCTTTTTACCGGTTAGTGCCATTTTTTGAATGATTTCATTCGCAAAGAAATCAACAAAATCCAGGTCGGTTAAATCGTGATTGATTCCGTTGGTAATATAAATATCTTTTAGACCATCATTGTCCATATCGAACAGAAGTCCAGACCAGCTCCAATCTGTAGCTTCAACACCGCTATAGTAAGCGATTTCAGAAAAAGAACCATTACCATTATTTAGCTGTAATGTATTTTGAATGTACTGCTGATGAAAATCTTTACTTTAACATATCTGTAATAAAGATATCTGTAAGTCCGTCATTATTAATATCGGCCATATCAACTCCCATTGCAGATAAACTTAAATGGTTGGTCCATTTTTGAACTTCTTCCCTAAAAGTTCCGTCTTGGTTGTTGATGTATAAATAATCTCTTTCGTAAAAATCGTTAGATACATAAATATCTGGGTAGAGGTCATTATTAATATCAATAACCATAACACCAAGGCCAAATCCAATTAGGCTACCATAGATACCTGCTTTTTCGCTAACATCAACAAATTTACCATTGTCGTTTCGCAAAAGCATATCGCCAACACCTCTAAAAATTTTTGGTACACCTTCCCAATCTTGTGCTCTTACTTCTCGTTGTTCAGCATAGCCGAGGCTACTTACGGGAATATTACTATTGTTTAGAATATAGGCATCTAAATCACCGTCTTTATCATAATCAAAAAATGAAGCATGCGTAGAAAATCCTGTCTCCGCAAGATTGTATTCATGGGCTTTTTCGGTAAAAGTGCCGTCTCCATTATTTATATATAAATCATTATCATGATTGTTTCCTTCCATATTACCGGCATTGCTAACATATATATCCAGAAATCCATCGTTATTAATATCTGCCATTACTACGCCTGTAGACCAGGGTTTGTTACCCGCTATACCGGCACTTTCAGAAATGTCATCAAATTTGAAGTCTCCTTTATTGAGGAAAAGCTTGTTAGGTTCCATGTTTCCGGTAAGAAAAACATCAGATAAACCGTCATTGTTGATGTCGCCAATGGCAACACCGCCACCGTTATAAAAATTACGGTATTTGAATATGTTAAATTCTTTTGAGTTTTGAACTTTGTTTACAAATGAAATACCAGTTTCTTCAGAAGGTAATAGTGTAAATAATGTAGGTTCTGAATTTTCTAAAGATGTATTCGTATCTTCTTTAGAGCCACATGAGGATAAAAGTGATAAAAATAAGCCAAGGCAGCTCAGCTTAAATATATTGGAGTTCATTCTTGAATTAATTAGAGATGGCATTATATGTTCTTTTATAATGAGGAATATTAAATTATTAATTGAAAACTAACGACTATTCAGTCATAAGTCTGCCTATTAATTTAAAGTATCTGTGCTACTCTATTTCGCATTCCATTCAGATTTTTGTAAACTATTAAAATTGAGTTGATAGTCAGCCAAATAGTTCTTTAAAAATGAAATTGCAAGATAGCCAAATACCTACTGTTTGCTAGGGTTATTTAATGAAATTACACGTTAAATTTTAAAGAAAACGTTATAGGAGCTATCGTATAATATGAATAATGAGATTTTACAGCCTGTTTTTAGATGTAATGGAAATAATCCAATATATTTAACCTTGACTAATTAACAAACAACTCAACAAATGATAGGGATTTTATCTTTTTTAGGCTTTACTATTTTAGTGGCTGTAATTTCATACTTCGCGACCAGAACGACCGATGAACAAACCTCGGATGGTTATTTTTTAGGAGGGCGAAGCTTGACGGCCGGAGTAATAGCGGGATCGCTATTACTTACCAATTTATCTACAGAGCAAATTGTAGGTTTAAATGGTAGTGCATATACAGACGGTTTATCTGTTATGGCATGGGAAACATTAGCGGCCATTGCTATTGTTGTGGCAGCTATTTTTCTATTACCTAGATATTTAAAAGGTGGATTAACCACGGTGCCGCAATTTTTAGCCAAACGGTTTGATGTAACTACAAAAACAATAACCTCTGGCTTATTTCTTACGGGTTATGTTGTTGTATTGCTTCCCGTTATATTGTATTCTGGTTCGGTTGCCATAAGTGGCATGTTTGATGTTCCTACATTATTAGGGGTCACAGACAGTACAGCTCTCGTTATTTGTATATGGGGAATTGGGTTGATAGGTTCAGTTTATGCTGTTTTTGGAGGTTTAAAAGCTGTTGCGGTTTCAGATTCAATTAATGCGGTTGGTTTGTTGATCGGTGGTTTGTTAATACCCGTTTTTGGATTAATGGCGATTGGCGATGGCAGCGTATTTGGAGGATTAGATGTGTTAGTTAGTGCCAACCCAGAACGATTTGATTCTACAGGGAATGCAGGACAAGAAGTACCTTTTGCCACCATTTTTACAGGTATGATGTTAGTGCAATTGTTTTATTGGGGAACAAACCAACAAATAATTCAAAGAGCATTAGGGGCAAAAAACTTAGCTGAAGGTCAAAAAGGATTGCTATTGGCTTCTTTTTTAAAAATATTAGGTCCGTTAATATTAGTATTGCCAGGTATGATAGCGTATCATTATTTTGACGGCACTCTTGATTCTAGTGATTTAGCTTACCCAGAGTTGGTTCGTGCAGTATTGCCAAAACCATTGGTTGGTTTTTTTGCAGCGGTATTGTTCGGTGCTATTTTGAGTTCTTTTAATAGTGTTCTAAATAGTTCGGTTACTTTGTTTGGTATAGATATCTATAAGCAGCATATTAATCCTGATGCCTCAGAAACTACAGTAGTAAAATATGGAAAGATATTTGGAATCTGTTTGGCATTGGCAGCTATGTTTATAGCACCGCTAATTGCAAATGCAGGTAGTCTATTCAATTATTTACAAGAGATTAATGGTATATATAGTATTCCTATTTTTACGATAATTGTAGTTGGTTATTTGACAAAGAGAGTGCCTGCAATAGCGGCTAAAGTGGGTATAATTTCAGGATCTGCGTTATATATTATAAGTCAGTTCTGGCTAAAGAATAAATTTGTTGACGAAGCATTAGCAGATGCAAGTGCTAAAGGTATAACCGATGTTGCGCAGTTGAAATTAATTGAGGCGGAAGCATATCCTCACTTCTTGCATATTATGGCTATACTATTTGTTACCAATATTATAATAATGCTGATTATTGGCGCTATTAGACCACGAAAAGAACCTTTCGTTCTAGAGTATACCGATCAAGTTTCTATAACTCCATATAAATACGTGAATCAAGCAGGTATACTGATTTGTGTAATTGTTATTAGTATATATGTGTATTTTGCTAAGTAGGGTGTAAGACATTTAATTAAAAAAGTAAGCCCCATCACTCAAAGTGATGGGGCTTACTTTTTATCATGGGCTATCACTTCAGTTTTAATTTGAGTCAATAAACCTATTAATAAAACAATGCCATGATTGAAATTTATTTAGTTCTTAGAGGTTGCTTGGTCATGTAACACGAATACTGATTGAAGTCTATCTGCAATGTCTGAAAAGTTGAAATATAATCTAGTAATATCTCCGTTTTTAAACTCTTGGACTAAAATGCTATATACGACATGAGCGATACAGTTATCTACTGGTGACCTAATGATTTTGTTTAATGGTCTTAAAGAAAATAAAACCCTATAAAAAAGGCCTTCAAAATGAATTGGAGGCCTTTTGAATATAAACTTAAATTTATGTATGCTTAATATCCTGGGTTTTGAACCAAGTTAGGATTAGCTAAAATATCCGCAAAAGGAATAGGGAAAATTATAGATCTAGCATCTGTAGCATCTTTAAGATTCCATGCTCTCAAATACTCGTCAAATCTTATTAAATCTTGTCTTCTGGTTAATTCAGCATACATTTCTCTACCACGTTCTGCCAAAAGATCAGATTCAGTTACTGAGCCTAATGCTGTTGCACCTCTTATAACTCTTAATGTATTGATAGCACCAGTTACATCTTGACCCATTCTAAACATAGCTTCGGCTCTCATCAAGTAATCATCAGCAAACCTGTAACGTACAGTATGTGCTCTTTGATCTCCACCTTCTTCATTAGGGTGGTATTTAAGCATTCTTGTACCGTCCGTTTCTAATACTGCATTATCTGCAGGGGCAGTGTATTCGGCTTTTGTTACTTCTTTGGTGAAAACTAAAGGAACACTACCGACATTGTCTCTTGCGGTTAATGGGGTTCCATCTTGTTCGTATTGTTGTCCAATTAGAAAACCATATCCTATACCAAGGTTGTCAGCATTAGCAGTTTCTGCATCTGGAACCCATCCTCTTCTTTCTTCTTGCCCGTCTCCAACATAATTAGTATCAGGGTCACCTTCAAATAATTGATAAAATTCAGATAACGTAGCAAATCCGTTCCATCCTCCACCATCATTGGAACCAGGAAAGTTTAGGTTATAGTGTAATGTATTCCAAATTCTAGGACCTGTAGCTGCAGGTGACCACCAAATTGTTTCTACATCATTACTAGGTCTAAATATATCAAAGAAATCTCCGGCCGCGGCTAAAGTATATCCATCAGCTTCTATTGCGTCAACAGCATCAATAACAACTTGCATATCTGCATTATCAGGAGAAGTTTCAAGATAAACATGTTTGTTTAAATGTAACTTAGCCATTAAATGATTGGCGGCTGCTTTTGTTGGCGTTTGTTTTAATTCAATACCATCACCTGCCGTAACTTGTGGTAAATCCCTAATTGCAATATTAAGATCTGCAACTATACTGTCAATTGCAACTTGTCCTATAAGAACCGTAGGTATTTCACTATTGGGTGCATTAACATCTCTATAAGGTACCTGTCTCCACATGTCTAAAATCCAGCTCATTGCCCAAGCTCTGTAGAATCTTGCTTCCGCCTTCAGCTCAGTGACATCTCCTCCCGCAGTAGTAACACTGCCTGGGTCGATTACACGTGTTGCATTGATGGTAATGCTGTTTAAAGCTTGCCAAGATAAACGTATATCTTGTAAATCTGCGTTCCATGAATGCTTATGCATGGCCAACCATCTACCGTTATCTCCCCAATCTGTACCTCTAGTGGCAACAACATATTCGTCGGTTGTTACTTCATTTAAAGCGTATAGACCATCTTGGTTACCTAAATTGCCTCCTGTTATGATGTTGGAGATATTAGCAACTTCACCTTGTACGTTTGCTACTCCTGCAAAACCTTCAGATATCAATGAATCCGTAGGTTCGATCTCTAAGTCTGTGCAAGAAAATGCCAGTGCTATTGGGAGTGCGAAACATAAATAATTAACTATTTTTTTCATAATCCTATTTTTTTATTTTTAAAATGTTACGTTAAATCCAACACTAAAAGTAACTGGTCTTGGATATGACAAGTAGTCTATTGAAGCAGAAGGGAACCCATTAGATGGAATATCAGAAGTACTAACTTCAGGGTCTAATCCACTATAACCTGTCAATAAAAATAGATTTTGACCAACAGCACTTAAGCGCATGGTTTTAAAAGTACCTTCACCGCTAAGTGGCACATTGTACCCAATTGATGCTGTTTGAAGTCTTACGAAATCTCCTTTTTCTAAAAAGAATGTACTTGGGTTCGTTGCAGATAAGTTAATATTATCGTCCAAAACACTTCGTAAATTATTTCTACTTCCAATTTGTGGTGCAGCAAATAACGCATTTGCCGTATTGTTATAAACATAAAAACCAAATTGCCCAGAAAAGAATAAAGACGCATCCCAGTTTTTATAGCTCATACTAGTAGATAAACCGGAAACGATTTTTGGTAATGCCGACTTGTCAAGAATTGTTGGATCTGTATCAACCTGAAAATTCTCGTCCACTAAACGTAATTCATATGTGTACAAAGGTTTTCCATCAGTTAAAACTTGAGACGTTGTACCCGTTAAACCTTGACCATATAAATTACCAGCTTGTATATTTGGACCATCATAGTTGGTCAATTCATTCTGGTTGTAAGATATATTGAAATTAGCATTCCATACAAAGTCATCCGTTACAACTAAATCATAATCAAGCCCTAATTCAACACCTTGGTTGATAATGGTTCCGTCAATATTTTGGAAAACAAACGGTGACGTTGCAGGTTGTACCGCAGGCAAATTTAAAAGAATATCATTTGTTTCTTTTCTGTAAAGGTCTACAGTGGCAGTAAAACGATCATTATTGAAACCAAAATCAAAACCTAAACCATATTGTGTTGTAGATTCCCATTTAAGATCTGGGTTGGCAAATGCTACTTCACTTGTTGCAGGTGCTGATAATTGAGAATTGCTTCCAATGCCTAAACCATCCCATCTTGTTCTGTTTAAGTATGCACCATAGCCAAGACCGTCTTGGTTACCTGTAATACCCCAACTCGCTCTTAGTTTAAGAGTTGAAAAAGTCTCATCATTTATGAAATCTTCTTGATTAAGCTTCCAAGCGAAAGCTGCAGAAGGAAAAATTCCGTATTTATTGTTATCGCCAAATTTAGAAGAGCCATCTGCTCTTACCGTACCAGTAAATAAATATTTGTCATGAAGAGTATAATTTAATCTACCAAAGAAAGATTGTAATTCATCTGTAAAATCAAAAGTGTCTACAGAAAATGCAGTGATTGGTATATTTGGCAAACTACTACTAGTAGTAGAGTTAATATTTGGAGTTAATCCTAAAATTCGGAATTGATCGCCGTTGCCAGGTAGATCATTGAAAGTACCTATACCGTAACCTTGATAATTACTTGCAAGGTTGCGAGTGTCTTCATAAGCTTGTTCTGTAACCGAAATTATTTGGTTCATGTCAGTAGTACTATACCCTTGACCCAATAAATTTTGACCACTTCTATTAAAATCTTGGAATGAATAACCTACAAGAGCATCTAACTTAGAGTTTTCAAATTCTTTATTATAGTTAATGGTAAGTTCCATTAATTTACTTTCAGTGTCTAAATTACTTACAACTGCACGCCCATTTCCAATTACACCGTTTGTGAAACCAAGTATATTAGGGCTTACTACTTGTCCTCTTGTAGATTCAGACGTATCAAGACCAAAATTGATTTTAGCAGAAAGTTCGTCGGTAAATGAATAGTTTAAGGATACGTTTCCAAGAAATCTATCAGTAGCTGAATTATCGTCATAATATGTTAATAGATTTGCAGGGTTTCTATCAGGGTCAGCTCCAATGTTTGGATTAGCATTTAACGTAGGATTAGAATAATAAGTTGCTGCTAACAAATCACCAGTACTTCCTGAAGTTCTACTAATAAATGGCGCTCTATCATTAATTCTAGATACCGTTCCTTGAGCGTTCAAAGTAAGTTTGTTATCAAAAAAACGTTGAGTTAGGTTTATTCTGCCTGAAATACGTTCAAAATCAGTATTTTCGATTACACCAAATTGTTTTGAATAACCAAAAGTTGCTCTAACATTTCCTGATCCGTAATTTTGTGAGTAAGAAAGGTTATTGTCAGTAGAAGCAGTAGTTCTAAAAAGATATTCTTGCCAGTCTGTAGAGCCACCAAGATCAGCACCACCTCTTTCTACAAATTCTTCAGAAGATAAAAGATCATATGTGTTTGCTACGGTTGCGATATTCAAATTACTAGAGAAGCCCCATTGACCTGAAGTACCTCCGCCTTTTCCAGATTTAGTTGTAATTACAACAACACCGTTAGCACCTCTTGAACCATAAATAGCCGTTGCAGAAGCATCTTTTAGAACACTCATGCTTTCGATGTCGTTAGGGTTTAGGAAGTTTAATGGGTTTTTTGCACCACTACTACCAGCACCTAAATCTCCACCAGATGCAGAAACACTTTCATTGGATACAGGTACACCGTCAATTACAAACAACGGGCTATTGTTTCCACGTACAGAACCAGCACCTCTAATTCTCAATGTGATACCAGCGCCTGGCTCACCACTAGCTTGTGAAATTTGAACACCAGCAGTTTTACCTTGTATTAATTGTTCTGGAGATGAAATGATACCTCCGTTAAAGTCTTCTGATGTAACAGAAGATACAGAACCGGTTGCATCTTTCACTGTGGTTGTTCCGTAACCGATAATTACAACTTCTTCTAATGCTTCAGCATCTTCATCTAAAGTGATGTTGATGGAAGTTCTACCATTAATCGCTACTTCTTGAGTTTTGTAGCCAATATAACTAATAATAAGTACAGCACCTTCTTCAGCGGTCAATGTATAATTACCGTCAAAATCAGTTTGCGTACCATTCGTTGTTCCTTTTTCAAGAACACTAGCTCCTGGTAAAGGTCCACTTGCATCTGAAACAGTTCCAGATACTTCTTGCGCCTGAACAAG
>JGI24519J20070_1000111_pt1 | contig 27559 bp, 19 predicted proteins | sample LinPmetageLP43_FD_20070 | JGI IMG/M metagenome (IMG submission 20070) | reverse complement strand
TGAAATAACAGCTTAATTCTTATAAAAAATGGACCTGTTTAACGTATAAACAGGTCCATTTTAATTATAGAAAACTTAGAATAATCTTTTATTCCAAATTTAAAGTGGTAGCAGGCATCACCTCTGCATCTATTTTTAAGTTTAAAATTTTAGCAACTGTAGGTGAAATTTAATTTGTGTAAAATTACTCATCACCTAGTATAGCTCCTAGATCAATCTTCAACTCTACTCCACTAATCTTTAATGCAAAAGAACGATCAATCAGATATTTAAGTAAGGTAGCCGCCTGAATACTCGATAAACCATCCTTATGAATATTGGAAATACAATTTCTACGTTCATCTGTAAACCCTATTTTAGGTTTATAAGTTACATAAATACCCATACTTTCTGGAGACGAAAGACCTGGGCGTTCTCCTATTAAAACAGCAACAAAATCAGCATTGTAAAATTCTGCCACCTGATCTCCTATTGCAACCCTTCCTAGTTCAACTAAAGCAATACAAATAGAAAATTTTTCTTTTAAATCTGGCAAAACACCATCCAAAACTGAAAAAGCGTTTGAATTGACCGCCGTTGCAGATAGACCGTCGGTTATAACAATGACAATATCTACTTTTTTTATGTTTTCAACTTCAGAAGCATCTACTAGTTTACGACCTAAATCAGGTCTTTTTAAATATTCTAACCGATCTTCAACCTGACTTTTGAATTCACTGCATAAAACACCATGTTCTTTAGCCTTGATCTTAAGAAACTCTTTATCTAATTGAGTAAGAATAGCATCTTTAGCTAAGGCATGTGCATGCTTAAGTGCAAGTACGTCGTTTAAAGGCAAACTAGTACCAACATTGCCCAATGCTACTCTAGCTTTTGTATAACTTTTAAGTTGCTGCCATTTAGCTGGTATTTCTAACTTATTGCTCATAGATTGGTTAATAATTTATGTGAACCCCTTACATCTAATTTAACCCCATCACCATCTATAATACCCATTTTTATTAGCCAAGATTCAAATTCTGGCGCAGGTTTTTTCTGTAACACTTTTCGTATATAAAGCGCATCGTGAAATGAAGTAGATTGATAATTCAACATGATATCATCTGTTCCTGGAACACCCATAAAAAAATTACAGCCGGCAACACCTAAAAGTGTTAGCAGATTATCCATATCATCTTGATCAGCATTTGCATGATTGGTATAGCATACATCCATCCCCATAGGTAAGCCTAATACCTTTGCACAAAAATGATCTTCTAGACCTGCACGTATAATTTGTTTACCGTCATACAAATATTCGGGTCCTATAAAACCCACTACAGAATTCACCAATAATGGATCATAATGCCTAGCAACCGCATAAGCCCTTGCTTCCATAGTTTGTTGATCTACACCATGGTGGGCATTGGCAGATAGCGCAGATCCTTGACCTGTTTCAAAATACATACATTGGTTACCTATTGTACCACGATCAAGCTCTAAAGTAGCTTGATGAGCCTCAGACAATAGATTTAAATTTATCCCAAAAGAACTATTTGCCTTTTCTGAACCTGTAATGGACTGAAACACCAAATCTACAGGAGCCTTCTTCATAATTTGCATTGCAGTAGTTACATGGCAAAGCACACAACTTTGTGTTGGTATTTCAAATTTTAGTCGAAGGTCTTCAAGCATTTTTAATAAATTAATCGTCACCTCCGGACTATCTGTAGCCGGGTTGATACCAATTACGGCATCTCCACAACCATATAACAAACCATCTATAGTACTTGCTAAAATTCCTTTCAAATCATCGGTCGGATGATTGGGTTGTAGTCGAATAGATACATTACCTTTTAGACCTAATGTATTTCTAAAACGCGTGACTAATTCAATTTTAGAAGATACCACAATGAGATCTTGATTTCTCATTAATTTAGAAACTGCTGCAACCATCTCAGGTGTAAGTGCTCTACTTAACTCGAGAATTGTATTTCCATTTGTAGTGTCTTCCAAAAAAAAATCTCTTAATTCACCCACAGTTAAATGCGAGATACGCTCAAAGGATTTAGCATCATGGGTATCAATAATTAGACGGGTAACCTCATCACTTTCATACGGTACAACAGCCTCCTTTAAAAATGTTTTTAACGGTAATTCACTTAATGCATATTGAGCAGCAATTCGTTCTACATTGTTTTTAGCCGCTATACCCGCCAAAACATCTCCCGAACGGTGAGGACTTGCCTTAGCCATTAGAGTTTTTAAATCATCAAATAGGTAGTTTTGGTGTCCTAATGTGAAACGATATACCATTTATTTTCTTCTAATTAAAAACACATAGCCCAAACTACAGATTATAAAAATAATAAAGGCTTGAAATTGTAGATACGCAAATGACCCTATACAAATTAGTGAAATTATGACTGCAACCCATGCATTGAACGATGAAAATATACCATTAAAATTATCATGTGAATAGGCAGTATTTTTTACATTAACTCTCGCTGCCAGTATATTGTTTCGTTTTCTCAATACCAATAAAGAACTACTTACCGCAAAATACATACATACTGCCCCAAATACAGATACCTCAATTAAAAAACCGGTTTGACTTGTCCAAATAGCCGCTAAACTTATGACAAATACTATTGTAGAGGCTATAACTCGTTTTGACACCAAATTATCCTTAATACTTGGCAATAATGGTTCTAACTGTTTGGTTGCCGCAAATGCTATTCCTTGTAATGAAGCTATAAGTCCAAATAAACCAATAAAAGTAAAGACCTGCACCAAAAAATGATCCTTTCCCAATATCAAAGCCATAGATGCTGGCATTGGGTGGTTTTCTTTCAATAATCCTAGACTCTCGGGCGAATTCCAATCAATACCTCCGGCCGCCAACACCAAAACTAAAACTGCAAGTATAAGAAGTGTAAAAAATGCTAAATTATAACCTCGCCCAATAACTTTTCTAAAATTTTTTCTATCCACTGCGTTAGTCATCAGCGATATCCCTTCAATTGCCAAAAATAACCACATCGCATACGGAATTGCTTGCACAAAACTTTGTAAATCTAAACTACCCACATTTGAATTTGACAAGTTCTGAAGTTCAAAAGCAGTAAATACTGAACCCTGATACATAAAAAGTTCCAAAATAGCCAAAAGGGTCAATAGAATTAAAAAACGGACACCTATGTGCATTTCAAAAAGATTAACAATCGAAAAACCCAACAAAAATAGTGTACTTATCCAAGGTGATAAAGAGAGATCATTCATTAAAAACCCTAAATACTCACCCAATGAACTTGCTATAGCCGGTGTGGCAAATAAAAACTCAAAGAGAATGGCCAATCCTATAAATGCCCCCCATTTTTTATTAAAAGCTTTTTCTACATAAGTATGTGGCCCTGTAGCATCTGGGTATACACATGCCAATTCAATTAATGTTTGTACCAAGCCAAAATACATTAGTGCCGCTACAGCAACCGGAACAAAAAACCATAGTGGTCCTGTAATGGCCCAACCTAAATTCCAACCAAAAGACTCGCCAGAAATAACCATTCCCACACCAATAGCCCAGATGGCAAAAATTCCAAGTTTTTTAGATTGTTTATTATCTTCAGATACTATCATTTCTAAATTCTAATAAAATTAAGATGAATCATAATCATCTTAAAAATAGCTTAATTTATAGGTGTAAACCCATACATGTATTTTTATTTAAAGGGACTCGTAAAAAACTTCGAAATCATTAAAAATCACACAAAATAATTGGGTAATTTGAATTTTAAGCATACATAAACTACATTTAAGCCAACCCTAGTAATAAAAAAACCGATACACATTAAAGATGTATCGGTTATTATCTCATATTAAGTTGCACACAAATTTTAGCATTATATGCAACTAGACTAATTTAATTTAAGTGGATTCCCCGGCATCACCTCTGCATCTATTTTTAAGTTTAAAATTTTAGCAACTGTTGGCGCAATTTGATTGGTGTATAATTGCCCATTACTAACTTCTCCAATTGCCTTAACATCTGGACCCAATATAGCTAGCCATGTATGTTCTGCTCCTTTTACATCTGAACCATGACCTGTCCATTTAGAACCTTCCTCAATACCTTCTCCCCTTCCATGATCGGTTGTTATTATAAAATAAGTATTGTCTTTATATATAGGGTCATTTTGAACAAAACTCCATAAGTCGGCAATTAAAGCATCTGTATTTTGTAATGACTTCATGTAGAAATCAAACAAGCCACCGTGCGCAAAATCATCAGTCTCGCCATATGAAATATATACTAATTTGGGATGGTTCTTTTTTACATATTCTTTTGCAAAATGATGCGTAAAAACATCTAACCTAACACTCTCCCATACTATAGGCGCTTGACGTTGTATCTCATTTAAAAACTTTTCTTTTTCATTTAAATCACCAGAAGCATCCATATAACCAGCATTAACCGGCACTCCACTTCTCTTATCATTAATAATGAACGGAAAAACATCCCAGCTACCAAAGGCTGCCACTTTCCCCTTATAAACATTAGACATGTTCGCTGTTTCTAAGATGGTACTATTCTTATTGTAATTTTTATCATTACTGTCTATATTTTCATCATCAGCTTTACCCGTTAAAATCTCATTATATCCTGGGTAAGAAAATAGCATTTTATTGGTGAGGTCTACTTTACTTCCTTTTGTTCTATTCCCATGTAATTGACCTTCTTTGGCAATCGTATTCCAGAAAAACGGCATTAGTAATTTTCTATTTTCTTCTAAAGAGCTTCCCATAAATTTACTCGTTAATAGCTCCTTGTTTTCAGTATAGTCGCTATTTAACAAGTTAGTATCCATGCCAGTAAATACATCTTGCCAACGTACCCCATCTAATGTAATTAAAAACACATTTGGGTTCTTGTCTTGCTGCGCTTTTATTGACATTGAAGTCAATAAAATGATAATAGCAGTTACTTTAAATAATCTTTCCATAAGTAATTTAATTATTAGTTTTAAATGATTGTATTGTAGACCAGTCGCTCCAGTTTAAATGTTGATCTCTATAACGAACACGCCAAAAATAAGAGGTGTTTGGTTGTAATCTTCTTGTAGGTTCATCGGTTAAATCATCACCTTTTTGGCGGTTTTCCAAATAATACCAATTTTCAGATTGCTTCCAGCTATCCAACACCAAATTAGTAAAATCATCAGTAGTAGAAATCTGCCAGTGCGAAGCTGCATGATAGGCATTCTCAAAAGTACTTTCAAAAGGTTCTGCCTTTAACATACCTCCTGTAAATTCTATTACTTCATTTGGTGAAACAGCTATTGGAATATTTGGTTTATGCTCATTGGCATATATAGTTATCTCATCGGTCTGTTCGTTTTCTCGAAATACCTTTTCATTACCCCGACTAATTCTTTTTATGGTGAATTTTGGGTTTGTTTTATCACCATCTACCTCAACCATAACAAAACCGTATTCATCTTGGGTTACACTAAATTCATCATAATCCCTACCTTCAAATTCACCCCAATTATCAATTGCTCCGCCTGCGGTTGCAACATTAATCCATAAATGTTTATGGTCTTTAGATTGCCCACGAGAATAGCCATGCGTATGTCCAAAAAAGTGAAGACTTGGTTTTCCTGTTTCTGTTGTAAACTCCTCTAACATTTTCACCACTTTACCTGAAGATTCTTCTTCACCAGGAATCCATAATTCCGATTTGTGTGGATGATGTAATTGCGCAAAAACAAAATCAATATCCTCGTTTTTCGCTGTTTCTTCAAGTAAGGATTTCAACCACGCAAATTGCTCACGGCTATCTCTATAGCCTTCATTTGAATTCAGTCCTATTATTCTGGTATTTCCATAATCTTTATACCACCAATGCTCTGCATATGCTGGTGTTCCGTTTTTAGGAAGGCTGAAATATTTGAAATAGAAGTTAGAATTACGCTCGTGATTACCCAAAACAGGATACACAGGTACTTCTGAAAATAAATTTTTCGCAGGTTTAAAAAAATCATTTTGCCATTGCTCATATTTTGCCCCGTTCTCCACCAAATCTCCAGGGACTAAAACCAATGCTAGATCATCAGGCACCTCGTTACCGTATTCCGATTTTAAAAATGGTACTATCCCCTTATTTACTATTTCATTGAACTTATCAGGGTTCTGATGATCTATTTGCATATCACTCATTGCCAAAAGATTGAATGATTCATGATCACTCGCAAATGGAGGAGTTTTAAACTGATAGATATCTGATAATAACTTACCCGTTTTTACTCTATAAAAATATTCCGTAAAACGTTTTAGCCCAGTAATATTCACTTCATGAATACGAGCTTTGGTAAAATTAATATCATTAGCAACACCCGTAGCTTTTTTGCCCAATTTAGGAGAAGTTCCATATTCAACTACACTCTCTTCTCCCATAGAAGTCTCCCACATAATAGTCATTTCGGTGGGACTTGCATTTTGTAAATAGGGTTGTACCACAAAAACAACCTTATCTTGTGCATATGTTGATGCCCCTATTAATAAGATAGCCACCCAAATGAATTTATGTATTTTCATAACTGTTTAATTACTGACGCGATATAGCGCATTATCTAATATTTGAATTGCATCTTTTAATTCTTTGCGAGAAATAGTCAATGCCGGTGCCAATTGCAGCACATTACCTGCAGACACCTTAAAGCTTAATCCGTTATGAAGGCATTCATACATTACCTGTTCCGCTTGATGTATTGCTTTCTCTTTAGTATCCCTATTGGTTACCAGCTCTATTCCCCATAACAATCCACGACCACGAACATCACCGATCAAGTCATATTTATCTTTTAAAATAGTCATTGCAGTACACATGGTCAATGAGTCACCCGCAATCTTATGCAAAATTTTCTCTTCCTCAATAATTTCCAAGGTTGTCAATGCAGCTATTGCACCTAGTGGACTCTTCTCATGGGTGTAATGTCCCAATGATATATCCGAAAAATTATTATACCGATCTCGGGTTACAATTGCCGCTTGAGGAAAAATGCCTCCTCCTAATCCTTTTCCCAAACACAGAATATCTGGTTCTATTCCATAATGCTCGAAAGCGAACATTTTCCCTGTTCTGCCCAATGCAATAGGTATTTCATCTAAAATGAGAACAACTCCATATTTATCACATAAGGCACGGGCTTCTTGCCAAAATTCAACCGAAGGCAATTGCACATCTGTGTTACGCACTGTTTCTGCTATAAAAGCGCCGATATCACCTTCTTTGGCGAACACATATTCTAAATGCTCTAAACATTTGCTTTCGTTACCTTCAAAAATTCCACGATAGGTTACCGGTGGCGGTATTCTTTCAACACCCGGCATCATAGGTCCCATATACTCCCTAAATACAGCTTCACCACCCACACTAATTGCATCAAGTGAAGCACCATGAAAAGAATCCCAAAATGATACTACCTTAAATTTACCGGTAATAGCGCGCGCTAATTTCAACGCAATACCTGTTGCCGAGCTTCCATTAGGTGTCATTAAGACTCTGTTCAAATCTGAGGGAAGCAAAGAAGTCAGCTTTTCAGCAAATCGGATAGCAGGCTCATTGGTATATCTTCTTGTTGAAAATGTAAGTCCCTGTAATTGTTCCGTTAAACGCTGTACCAATTTTGGATGCGAAAAACCCAATTGGTGCACATTATTTCCATGAAAATCAAGATATTTTTTACCCGATATGTTTTCAATATATGGACCATTGCAATTATCTAATACATCTAAGCAAGGGGTGGATAAGGCTTGATGAAAAAAGTAACGGGCATCTTTTTCTAAAAGTTGCAACGTCTTCGCATCAGTAATACCCGCATGCCATTCTTTCCTTGCCTTCGTACCATTAATATCACCTTCTGTACGCCTATTCTGTGATTTATCTTGCTTCATAAGGTCCGAATTGTGCTGTTATTTCTCGCTTCACCGAAGTGTCGTCAAGAATAAAAATAGTGTATGATTTCCCTTCTGGATGCACACGAAGTACAATATGTCCGTTCTGACTTTTGTATTGATTCAACCGATCACCAATTACATCTTTATTTGCTTGCAACATTACATTTGAAAAGATATCGCGCTGCCCCGGATACAGTTTTTCAGAGGTGATACGCCTTAAAACTTCATCACCCGGATGGTCTGATGACCAATTTTGCTGAATCCAAACCCTAGGTCTTAGCGAACGAACATAGTACGTATTTTGAGAATCACGATTACCATGATGATTCAATGTTGCCACATCAACGGCTCCTATAACAGGTGCAATATTGGCTTCTATAGAATTCATATCTGTTCCGCCAAAATCGTTCACGCCACTTATATCTCCGCCTGTAAAGTAATCGAACGCTCCATAGCTGATTTTTATACCGGTGCTCAACGGATTTTCACCTGGGTAAATACCATTGAAAAAAAGTGCTAGCGTATCATTATCGATTCCTGTCCATATGGTACCGTTAACAGCAATGTTGCGGATCTGAAATTCTGGAAATTTATTGGGGTTATTTACTAGTGCTATTTGATTTTTTTGACCAGCGACCAATTGCTCGTGAACCATTCCTGTTTTATGCTTTTTAACCTCTAAAAACTTCCAATAATTTTTAAGGGTTGGTACCATACCGTAGATATCGCTTGTAAACCGTTCTTGGTTTTGGATAGCGTAATCCTTTAAATTAATTGGATATGAAAACCCTCTATCCAACATCTTATTAATAGGTATAGTATGACCTACTTCGGTAATACCGGTAAGCAAATAATCTCCATCAGAAGCCTTCAACCTCAAACTATCCAACTCACCAAAATGATCATCGTGGTAATGAGTAATCAATGCATAATTCAACTGTTTTTTATATCCTTTTGGAAAAAACTGCTGTATATAATCTATAAGCCAACCTGGAGCCGATTTATTAGTATTAGGCATACGTTGCGCATTTCGTGCCGATAAAGTTCTTGGGTGCTTCTCTGACGTATCGCCCGCATCAATCAACAATGTAGTACCATCTGGTAAAATTGCAAAAGCAGCATCTCCCCTACCCGTATTGATGTGGTGAATATCTAACATACCTTCTTCCCAAGATGGCAGCTGCTCACCATTATTTTGGGCCGAACACAATGCTGAAATAAAGAGAATAAAAACCAAACTTAGATGTCTATAATTTTTCAAGTCTAGTTCTTTCTTAAAAGATTCGTAGACAAAACTTGATTAGGCATTTTATCGCTATTTACATATACATCTAACCAACCATCGCCACCGCCATTAAACCATAGCACTTCTATGATATGATTACCTTTTTCCAAATCAATACTCCCGTTTTTTGTTCTAACACCGTGATCACCATCATTATCAACTACCAAAGCTCCATCTATAAATAGTTTGCTGCCGTCATCTGAGCGAATAGCAAATTCGTAGTTATCTTCTTCTTCGATTTTAAGATTACTGGTAAATTTGAATAAAGTGTTTGGCTTTATGTGCGACCGGACTTCTACTGATGAAAATTCAAAAGTATTACCCTTTGCATCTGGTTTTCTATTTCCTATAGATGGAATAAAAGACAAGTTATCTAAATGAAAAACCTCAAAATCAATAGGCTTTACAAGAGCTACCGGTTTTATTCTGAAATAAGCCTCATTTACTGGACTACTTAGTTTCCCATCAACGAAAACGGCACTCTTTACCACTGTATTTTCCTTAAGTAAAACAGAGGAAGTAAACGTTTCTGAGTTACTTTTTGGCATGGCACCATTGAGTGTGTATTTAATTTCGCCCTTATGATTTAGATTTTTTAAAATAAGCTCTGCAGAATCATTATACAATCCTCCTTCAGAAGCATACCCTTTAGCAGGCATCCCTAATTCCGGTTGTTTTAACTGCACTAGAATAGGATATTTATCAATCACTTTTTCACCCTCAAAGACTTCAATAACCGGTTTACCGATCCAAGCACGTGGTGTTTCAATTTGCAATGCATATGCTACTGTTGCCGCATTATCATATTGATATACCGGATACTTTATCTGATAGTTCTTTCTTATACCTTTACCCCATACAATAAAAGGTATCTCCATTTCATCTAATGACTCACCGCCGTGACCTTTTCCTGTTCCACCATGATCGGAGCTAATTATGACCATTGTGTTTTCTGCCATGTCTGACTCTGCAATTGCTTTCATAACCTCTGCCAATAATGAATCTGCCTTTTCAACAGAAGCATAGTATTCTTTTGTACCATGCCCATATTCATGACCAGCGTGATCTATATGATCAAAATGAATAAACGTAAACAGTGGATTTTTCACTTTTATATAGCTACTGGCATTTACGGCAGTTTCTTCTTCCGTGACTGGGTTCTCATCAAAGTCCACATCACTTTTTTCAAAAAGTCTCCCAAAACCTCCCCAGTGATAAATAGCACCAATTTCTCCAGAACTTTTTTGTTCTCGTATTAAATGAAAAATAGATGGAAATAAAAAGGGTTCGCTTTGTGTAACCGCGGGTAAGACAAAATTATCCCGTTCCCAAGAATTTGAGGTAATACCATGTTGTTCTGGTCCGGCACCCATAATCATGGAAGCCCAATTAGTACTAGAACTTGTTGGCAATACAGATCTTGCATGCATAGTAGATGCCCCTTCTACCATTATTTTATCAAAAGTAGGTGTATTGGCTTGTTGTAATCCGTCAGGACTTAACCCATCAAACCCAATTACTACAACATGGGTTGGATTGCTACTTAGATCATCTAACTTATCATAATTACAAGACCATAGGGACGTCATCCCTATGGTCAGTAAAAAAATTGGTATAAATCTCACTAAGATTTTAAGATCCACGTGCTTAATAAACATCCCACCAAAGTTTGGTATTAATATTATCTGCACCCATGTTTTGAACAGCAGCGTTATAATTTTCACTGTTTGTAGATTTTACAGAATTTGGGTATTGAAAACGAACTGGAACCCGACCATCATTAACAGCATCTGGACCAGGCGTCACCTCTGGCATACCAGTTCTTCTCCAATCTGACCAGCCTTCAAAACCGGTATAGAAAAGAGAAATCCATTTTTGAAGTGCAATTTTAGCTAAGTTATCATCGGAATCACCTGTAAAGCTACAGCATCTTGTGCTACATATGCGTCAAGATCTGTAGCCTGCATTGCATTGGTAATATCTGACCATCCGCCTGCAGCAACTCTTTCCGTATAATACTCAAAAGAAGCTTTAATTCCATTTTCATAGTACATTGCTGCATCACCAGAAGTTATGAATCCTCTTTCTGCTGCTTCAGCTAAAATAAACTGTAGCTCAGAGTAACTCATAATAATTGTATGTGAAGCTGTAGCTGAAGCTTCTTCTGGATTACATGCTCTACATCCTAGTAAAATACCTAATCTAGAAATAAAGTTAGATCCAGACTCATCAGGGTTTCCCGTAGGACTGTATCCTAAAGCAGCCTCATCATCTAATCCGTTTGGCATACCTACATAATCATCAAAATCTTCAGAGAAAATTCCTTTTTCAGAATTTGAAGTGGGTTGTGCAAAAACATACAAACGGTTATCCCCTAACTCTTTTAAACGTTTCTCTAAAGTCTGGCTTAAACGAACCTCATCAAAACTACCACTACGGGTATCATATTTAGGTTGTGGATTATCAGAATTCCATTCCACGAAAGTCATATCATCGTTACTTTCAAAAATTGGATATAATGAAGGATTACTTGTTATTTGGGTCATACCTGCAACTGCAGTTGCATTATCAACATCACTGATACGCATTAACAAACGTAGTCTAAGGGAGTTTGCAAATTTTCTCCATTTTGCAATATCACCATCGTAGAAAATATCACCCGAAATATTATCAGCATCGGTCAACAGCGTATTCGCCATTTCCAAATCTGACAGAATACCAGCATAAATAGTACTTTGAGCATCAAAAACAGGTGTTACATTTCCGTTTTCGATACCACTAGTGGCTTCTGAATAAGGAACATCGCCATACGCATCGGTAACATAAGAGTATATCCAAGATTTCATTACCAAAGCAACCCCATAGTAATTCTGTGCATCTTCATTTTCCCTAGTATCCCTAATGATATTTTCCACATCACGTAAAGATGCATAGGCATTATCATACGGATCGCCAGAAGGTGACCAATTATAGGTATCGCCACTAGTAAACTGTAATCGTGCGCCATATTGTACTACGGTAAAACCTTCTTCCCAACCTTGACCGCCCCAATTGTATGCCATCTCTCTTTGAATGCCCGGCAACAATAGTTCTGGTTGTGCAGAAGCGGGATAATTAGGATTAATATTAATCGTTTCAAAATCCTCGGTACAGCTTACCGCCATAACTAGGGTAAATATTATTACTAATGTTTTTTTCATGATTTCTTTATTTTATTGTAGCTACTTCTATTAGAAATTAACCTGTAAGTTGAAGGTAAACGAACGCGAACTTGGGTAAGACATATTCTCAATACCTGGCTGCAACGTACCACCAGATACACCCACAGTCTCAGGATCGAAATGAGGATTATCTGTCCATAATATTAAGTTTCTACCCGTTACAGAAATACGAGCATTGCTAATAGGCAATTGTTGAATCATTTTCTGAGGGAAAGAATACCCTAAAGAAACCTCACGCAATTTGGTGTAAGAAGCATCATATTTAGCAGCTTCCACATTGTCTCTTTCGTAATATCTATTATTGAATGTTCTAGCATCTACATTTACGGTATTGGGCGTATACACCGGACTCTCAGCCGTTCCTGTATTTACAACACCTTCTGCCACTATACCTGTTTCTCTACCCACCAAGGTTTCTTGTAATTGACCAGAAGTACTACCAATAGTTTTGGTTCTAGAAACTACAATACCACCTTGTCTGGTATCTATTAAAAATCCAAGATCTATATTCTTATACTTAAAGGTATTCTGCATACCCAAAGTAAAATCTGGAGCATAATCCCCTTGATACACCAAATCATCCGTACGCTCAGGTATACCTTGGTTATTAATGATCATTTGACCGAAATACTCGCTATTTTCATCTTCTACTCTTTGAAAACCCCTACCGTAAATTGCACTGATAGAACCACCCTCACGAGCTTGAATAAATGCTCCGTTTGACTCGGTCAAGGTAAATTGAATGTCATCACCTAAATCGGTCACCTCACTTTTATTGGTAGCAAAGTTGAAGGTTGAGCTCCATTTAAAATTATCTGTCAATACAGGCACAAAATTGGCAATCGCTTCAAAACCATAATTGCGAACCTCACCTGCATTGATCAACTGACTACTATAGCCACTGGCTATATCTGTACTGATATTGATGATTTGGTTTTTGGTAGCGCTATCATAATAGGTAAGATCCAAATTCACCCTACTTTGAAAGAAACGAAGATCTAATCCAAATTCATAAGAACCCGTAATCTCCGGTTTTAAATCGGCATTGGGTATTAAAGAAGATTCCGTTAAGATTGGCGTAGAACCATCAAAAGGAGTTTCATTTTGATAAAAGCTACGAAGTCTGTACGCATCTGTATCATTACCGACCTCTGCATAGGCCGCCCTTACTTTAGCAAATGAAACCCATTCTGGCATATTGAAAATATCACTTGCGATGGCACTTAATGTAACCGAAGGATAGAAATAAGAATTATTCCCCTCTGGCAAGGTGCTAGACCAGTCATTTCTACCGGTAACATCCATAAACAAAACATTGTCATATGAAAAACGTGCATAACCGTACAAACTGTTGATTCGTTTTTCGCTATTGTTAGAACTTACTTGTACAGCCTGTCTACTATTATTAAAAGAATAAACCCCTGGATTAATTAATTGTGGTGCTACACTTTTGGTAAAATCTTGTTTTTGACGAAGTTGATTTCCGCCGGCAGATACATTAAGTTTAAACTTTTCTCCTAAGTTTTTGTCATAGCTCAATAAGACATCAGAGTTACTTTCCTCAAAGAAAATATTATCTTCTTGATATGTTCCAAAAGGAAAACGTTGCGTACTAAAAGCTCTTTTACGAACTCTAAAGTCTCTATAGAAATCACGACCGCTACGCAATAACAACTTCCAGTTTTCATTAATATCATAGGTAAGACTTACATTACCGAAAATACGGTCCTTGTCTTGTGCATTAGTATTCTCATACATTGTAAAATAAGGGTTATCGTGGTAATTGTAGTTGTAATTGAATTGTTGTGTACCCTCTAAACCTGGCTGCCAGTAATATCTAAGATTATTCGTATTTAACTGTCGTCCGTACCATATAAAAAGATACATTATACTTTCGGTACCATAACCTACAGCAGGTCTGTTATCACTATCTGTTTTTACATAGTTAATATTGGCATTCACTTTTACTTTATCAGACACATTCATAGTACCGGAAAAGCTTAATGTGTTTCTTTTTAAATCTGTATTTGGCAATGTACCCTCTTGATCTAGGTTCTGAAAGGATAACCTCATATTACCCATTTCTCCACTTTTAGAAATAGCGATACTGTTGGTCTTAGTAATACCTGTCTCAAAGAAATCTTTTGTATTATCAGGTTGAGAAACCCAAGGGGTAGGAATAATATCCGCATCACTTACAAAAGTGTCACCACCACGAGTACCGTCTGTTCTAGGAGAATCAAATTGCGGAATCATCAAACCTGTATCCAATCTTGGCCCCCAGCTTTCATCAACACCATCTGCAATACCAGAGCCACTACCATCTACGAAAGCAAATTGTTGATTATTCCCTTGACCATATTCATTTTGCCAGTCTGGCAACATCAAAACATTTTCAATAGTAACACCCGTATTAAATGAGATACCTAGTTTACTACTTTGAGATTTTCCTTTTTTTGTAGTAATAATAATAGCACCGTTGGCAGCTCTAGAACCATAAAGTGCCGCTGCAGCAGGACCTTTTAAAACGTTGATAGACTCTATATCTTGCGGATTGATTTCTGAAGCACCATTACCGTAATCTACACTTTGTGTACCAGAACCACTAGAACCTACAATTTCATTACTGATGGGAGTACCGTCTACAATAAACAATGGTGAGTTACCATTGATGTTCAATGAAGCATCACCACGAATAGATACTCTAGCCGAGCCACCTAAACCTGTTGGACTGTTAGTTATTTGTAGACCAGCAACTTTACCTGACATACTGTTTAACAGGTTTGGTTCTCTTGCTTGCACCACTTCGTCATTGTTCAGTTCTTGAGAGGCATAACCTAAAGATTTCTTTTCTCTTTCAATACCTAAAGCGGTAACTACAACCTCATCTAATTGTTGAGAGTCTGGCTCCAATGAAATAATTGTAGTGCTTTTTCCTGTTACATCAACTTCTTTTTTAATGTAACCTATATAGGATACCAGTAAAATATCGTTTGAACCGGTTAGTTCAATACTAAAGTTACCATCAAAATCCGTGGCAACCCCATTTGAAGTTCCTTTAACCACCACAGTAGCACCGGGTAATGGAACTTGGTTTTCATCTAACACAGTTCCCGTTAGCATAGATTGGGAATGTGCTACAAAACTTGCTAAAACAGCAACCATTGTAATTAATAATGTTCTTTTCATTTTATTCGTATTTGTAAACTTTGGTTTGTTAGTTTAGCAAATATCTAAATGAAAATTGAATGAAAACAGTTATGTATATTAAGCAATTGCAACCATTACCAGCACAAGGTTAGCAAAAAGTTAGTTAAACATTATTTACAAATATGCAAAACGTTAGTTTTATGTAAACCTCCTTTAAAATAGATGTTAGCAGCCACATCCATTTACAAGAAAAGATAAATTTTAATTTTCATTATGTTTGTAGGAGAACACATATGAATGGATGATTATCTTATTGGAATAGGAAAACGAATCAAGGAAATTCGTAAAAATGGAAATTTGACTATTAGTGAAATTGCCATAAGAGCTGGCGTTACTGCCGGACTCATATCTAGAATTGAAAATGGGAGAACTATACCCTCTCTACCTGTTCTTTTAAAAATTATAAGTTCATTGGATGTGGAGGTCACCGATTTCTTTAACGGACTACCACAATCTAATGGTGCTAATTTTATAGTTTCCAGAAAAGAAGATAATTTAACTATAGAGAAAGAGGATGACGCCGTAGGATTTTCATATTCCCATATTTTTGAAAAACAATTGAATACAATTGGTTTTGAAGCGGTATTGCTACACGTACACCCTAATTCTAAAAGAGAAAAAGTAAATACAGATGCTTTTGAATTTAAATATATGCTGTCTGGTGAATGCTATTATTTAATTGATGACGAAGAAGTACTTTTAAAAGAAGGCGATTCTATTTTCTTTGACGGCAGAATTTCACATGTACCAGAGAACAGGAGTAAAAGTACTGCAACAATGTTGGTTCTCTACTTCTTTATTTAGGTGCCAACACATTTCAAAAGTTCTTGACATATTTAATTTACAATGAAAATATTATAAAATAAGCACTTGAATTTACTTTGTTTCTATCCTAAAGCAATTACAATAACTACATAAATTTTATAAGATCATTAAGTCCTGCCAAACTATCTAAAACATAGGTAGGATTTGCGCTTAACAACTGGTTACGGGTATGAGCGCCCGTAGTCACGCCAATAGTTACACCACAATTAGCATTTTTACCTTCTTCAATATCAATAATAGAATCCCCAGCTTTTAGTATAAACTTTTCATCATGAACATTTAACTTCATCATGGCCTCCACTATCATATCAGGATTTGGCCTACCCATGACCACATCATCTGCAGTGACAAGAACATCATACTCCGCACCCAATTTCCATTTCATTTTATCCAACAATAATTGAGCGGTATTGGAGTCATATCCTGTATTTAAAGCCACTTTTATTCCGCTTTTCTTAAGAGCGTAGAGCATTTCTTTTACCCCTTTATAACTAGTAACATTTAAATTTTTGTAAGCATCGACCAACAACATTTTAAAATCCTCAAAAATAGAGGTAGCCATTTCACTATCGAAACACCCAATTTCAGCGGCTATAATATCCTTAATTGCTTGGTGCTTTTCTTTACCGGCACCATGCTCTAAAACAAAATCTAAGTCTAACTGAAAACCTCTTTGATTAATAGCTTTTTGTAATGTTTTATAAACGATGTTATCCTCATTGACAACTGTACCTGCCATATCAAATACGGCCAATTTAATTATATGCATGCTAAATATTAAAAATTTGATTAATGTTATGCTTTGCGAATCCTGCGCTTCCTGTCATTCCTTTGCCCCCTATTCCCGTAACTATATGAATATTTCTATCTATGGTCCTTTCAAAAATATCTGAGTTTTTGCATTGAGAGTACATACCAAACCAACGCTGGTTTATTTCATAGGTCGGAAGTTCAAAAATCTCTTTTGCTTTTTTAATCATCAGATTATCAATCTCCATATTGAGGTCAAAACCTAAATCGTCTATGTTTTCCGCGTCTGCATATTCATGAGAATCACCTAATATTACGCTTCCATCCATAGCCTGTTTGAATAATATATGCACCCCCCATTTTTTCTCAGGACTTTCTAATAGTTCTTTAGATTTAATTTTAAGGTAAGATGTGCATTCGGCAAATGCCTCATAACGTCTAATTGAGAGACCCGTTAAAACGGATCCCGGAATTTTATAATTCTCCTGTGGCTTTGTTTGCATCATTTGCAGTTTCGAAATCTCAAGATCACTTGTAGCAAATAGCTGTGGATACAAGGTTTTAAAATCACTACTTTAGATTGGTAAAATATGCTTAATCCTTTTTTCTGTAAATACTTATGAATACGCCCAATCATAGTTCGTGGTTCTACCGTTATTTCTTCTGGAAAAAACAACCCCGCTTTTACATAATTCTCGTTCAAACCAGGATATCTGCTTAAACATTCTGCTTTGGTAAACAGTATAGATGTATATTCATTTATACGATTAATTTCTCGCAACTCTTCAATTAACTGTACCTCTTCTTCATTACTTGCCAGGTAGATAGATCCTTCTTGGCGAACTGTAATATTAAATTTCGCATGAATTTTTTTGTAGATTTTTAAACTCTTACGACCATATTCTTGCCACTTGGTATTCATACCAGAAGGAACAACCTGACCAAAATTACGAACCGTAGCACTTTTAGGCATACTATCCTTTTCCAATAATGCTACCTTGAGTCCTTTCTTCATGGCATGATATGCATGAAAAGTACCAAGCACACCACCACCTACAACTACTAAATCATAATCTATATCAGCCATTTATCATTGGTATTTTAATTTCAAATTCTATTTGGGTTCGTTTATATTTCTTTTGAAAATATGCCATGGAAATGATAGATATAGCAACACCCATGATAGCGATTAGATATGTTGAACCCATAAAAAATTGTATCCAAGAACTATTTGATTGCCCGAAATTCTTATAAAGCAATACCGCCATACTCCCTAAATACCCAAAGGAATCTGCTATATAAATTAAATAGCCCGCATTACCCTCAATTTTGAAAGTTGCAATCATTCTATCAAAGAATATACAGTTGAATGGCACATAACAAGCATAAAGTCCAAAACCTATAAGCACCATCCAGTTTACCGGTGACATAGCTCCTTGCTGAAACAAAAAGGTGGATACACCTACAAGAATACTTGCCAAAATTAAGAGGAAATGAAACCCTATAAATGCCTTGAAATTATTTTTTACAACTCCAAATAGTCCCAATATCATCAAAACCGAAAATGCAATTGGAAGTTCTGATAATGTATAAATAGATGCATCACCTGCATACCCTACACTATCCCATAATTCTCTGGAAAAATTATCCCTAAAATCACGTAATGCAGTCAAAGCCGTATAGAAAATTACCAAAATTATAATTGGAAATGAGAATCGGATCAATACCCGTTTTCGATCTGCAGCACTCATTGGTTTTCTCTTTTTTCTAAGTTGAATGTCTTCATCAGTAGGTGCTGGAAGCTTTTTTAGAAAATACAAACAGATAAAAAAAGGCAACAAAAAAAGCCCTCCAGTAGCAGCAGGCATCCAAAATTCAGAAATACCATAGGTTGTCATGAGCCATAAGCCAACCGACTTCACCGCACCACTAGAAACAATGAAACTTGAACACAGAATGATACTTAATATTTCGGTCATTTTTCTACCCTCAAGATAAGAGAAGGTGATTCCCCAAATCATCCCCAAGGAAAGACCGTTAAAGAAAAATAGTATACAATTATAAGGTCTAGGAACAAAACCGAATAAAATAAGGGTCAACTCTGCGAATAATATCATACCCGTTAAATATGCTACACGGTGTTTCGATTTTAAACCTGAAACCACCCGAATACCAATAAACTTAGAAAGCATATAACCGACTACCTGTGCCAGAATGAGCATAATTTTATAGTCGACACCAAAGAGTAACTGATTTTCAAAAGTAGCAACGGAAAAGGGCTTTCTAAAAGCATACATACAAAAGTAGAGTCCGAATGAAGCCAGAGCACCATTCAAAAGAACTGTTGTATTTAGTTTAGAAATTTTTAATAACCCCATTTGTTTACTAATAGTAAATTATAGAGGCAATATTCTAAAATTATTTACTATTAGTAACTTTTTAAGTGTTATTAGATGGTTATAAAAAGGGGTAGATTATGTTAAACCTCAGCTTTGCAGAGGCAATTGTTATATCTTATTTTTAATTATAAAAACTACTCGAAACAACATTGTTCTAGGTTAAAATAAGACTTTAAATTTCCATTATACACATAAAAAAAACGGCAAGAAAATTAATTCTTGCCGTTTAAACCTATTATTAATTTGAATTTAATACCCTTGGTTCTGCACCAAGAAACCTTCTATACCAGAGGCACCATCAACGGCACTTTGCGGTATTGGAAAAAGTCTGTGGTTTACATCTGTATCCGTTTTGTCTGTCCAAGTATCTTCATACTTACCAAATCTAATTTGATCTGATCTTCTAAAACCTTCCCAATACAATTCAAAACCACGCTCACGGAATAAATCATCAGCGTTAATTGAAGATAATGGAGCGGGAGTTTGATCAGGACGAGCGGTTCTTGATGTTCTTACAATATTCACATCTGCCAAAGCACCAGCAGAATCTCCGTTTCTTAATTTAGCTTCTGCTCTCATCAAATAAATTTCAGCAAGCCTCATCAATACTAAATCAACACTACTGTTACCGTTACCATTTGGTGAAGTACGGCTAAATTGATATTTAGAAACTCTATACCCCGTATTATGCAATGACCCTTCATTTGTAAAATCTATTGCTAAAGTATGATCTACATAACCTACGTCTCTTGCATCACTATTCCCTTTCGTCTGTCTAACGGGTAATATCTTTACAGTACCATCGTCACAAGTTAAAAATTGACCATCATCACCTTTTCTAGGCCCCCATTGAATACCACGAAGAATACCTCTATCCATTTCAAAGGTTACTGCGTCAACACAGTAGAAACTATCATCTGTTTCTGTTTCCAACAACTTATCACGTCCTTCCAAATCTGCTAGCTGAGCATCGGGAACCAACGTATTTCTTTGATAAAAACGGGAATCTGCTGCTGCAGGATCTACATCGCCGTTTGCATCTACCCATGTTTGATAAAAATCAGTTGTAATGGCAGGGCCATCCGTACCATCTGCACTAGGCCATTCCGGTCTTGGAAACATAGCTCCTGCAATAGACCAATATGCCCATCTACTATGCTCTCTAGTTAAAACACCACGCTGATCCAAAGCAAATATTAATTCTGGATTAGAATTATTTTCATCATTGAACAATTCAAAATATTCTGGTGATAAAGAAAAATCTCCAGAATTAATTATACTGTTCGTATAAGAAATTACTTGGTCCATATCTGCCTGTGTAAAATCCGGGGTTCCGTAAGGATCACGATAAACCGCAGCATTTAAATTTAACCTAGCCAAGAAACCATATACGGCAGATTGTGTCATTCTACCCGGACCTTTATCCGTATTAATGACATCTACCACAGATAACAATTCACTTTCAATGTAGTCAATAGCATCTTGTGTTCTTAACACCTCAGAAAGTTCTTCAGATGATTCTTTCTTAAGCACAATCCCCCAACTATCTAACAATAGCATGTTCAGATAAGCTCTAAGCGCTTTCATTTCATACAAAGCACCAGCTGCTTCCGCATCACCTTCGTCTGCCAAAGGCGTCAACACTTCTATTGCTGCCAAAGTTCTTGAAATATTGGTTGTAAGCTCATTCCATCCACTGGAAATTAAATCATTTGTTGGAGTGAAATTATGGCTATGCGCTGCCAAAAATTTACCGCCATCAAACCAATCTGATCCACCACGATAAGGCAAAATTGCTTCATCTGATGGTATTAATTGAAGTCCGTAATAATTGGTATGTCTCCAGGTCCAAGAGATATAGCCATATGCAGGTGCAATTGCCCCGCTAATTACTTCTGCCTGAGCACCTGTTAACGATTCGTCTAATAATTCTTCGTCTAAATCCGTACAGCTCCAAGTCAAAAAAGACGCTAGGAACAAGGATGTTATAATTAGTTTATTTTTCATTTTGAAACTATTTTTTTCTTTAAAAGGATACGTTTAAGCCAAACAAGATTGTTCTTGATGAAGGATAGGTGTACCTATCAATACCAAAAGTCTGTATACCATCTACTTCACTACCAGTATTCACTTCTGGGCTATACCCAGTATAATCAGTTATCGTAAATAAATTTTGACCAGTTAATGAAAATCGGATATCACCTACATATTTATCCAAGCCAATTTTACTAGCTAAAAGGGTATACCCTAAAGTAGCATTGTTCAACCTCAGGTAAGCGCCATCTTCTAAGTACCGTGTAGATACCTCGTTTGAATTACTTACATCTTCATCAAGAAATTGAATAGCGAAATCTGTTGTATTTAAATTTCTACTCAATTGCCCTTTTGAAAAAGACGACATTGCCGTATGGTTGTAAATCTTATTACCAGATACACCGTTAAAATTAAATCCTAAGTCAAAATTCTTATAATCGAAATTCAAGTAAAACGCATAGGTAAAGTCTGGCGCAGCACTACCTGCTGCAATACGGTCATCATCTAAGATTTCACCATCACCATTTACATCTCTAAATTCATTTAAACCATCTGCTCCAATACCTATGAACTCTTTCATATAGAAAGTACCAATAGCTTCATTGTTTAAATAACCATTGATCGTAGCCCCAGTCTGCCCTGCACCTTGTGCCGAACCTGTAGTAATAATAGCGAATGGAGAATCTGTAACCTCATTTTTAATAAACGTAGCGTTACCACCAATATTAAAAGAGAAATCTGAACCGATCATTGTTCTATAATCTAAAGCGAATTCTACACCTGAGTTATGAATTTCTAAATCCTCTAAGTTGGTCCAAATCTTTTCAGTAGGCTGAATAGGATCTACTCTATTTGCAAACAAAACAACATCGGTAGAAACCTTATTAAAGTAATCTACGGTACCTGTTATCTTATTATTAAACAATCCAAAATCCAAACCAATATTTGTCTGTGTAGCTACTTCCCATTTTAAGTTAGGATTTGCTGTACGAGCAGGTACAGTACCAAAAGGATAACCATCTAATGTGGTTGCACTATCATCTAAAGGATAGGTATCGTTATCACTTTTACTATCTGTATAACTTGCTAGGGAGACTTTATTATCAATACCTTCTTGATTTCCTGTTTGTCCCCAACTAAGGCGAAGTTTTAAGTTATTTACAACATCGCTTTCTGCCAAGAAAGTCTCTTTACTTATATTCCATCCTAAAGCTACCGACGGGAAATATCCGTATTTATTATTTGCCCCAAACTTAGAAGAACCATCTGCACGCATAGTAGCCGTAAGCAAGTACTTATCTTGATAGCCATAATTTAACCTACCAAAGAAAGACTGTAATTCATTTTTCTCTGCGGTAGAAATTAAGCTTGTAGGAAACTCTTGACTACTTATTTGATCTTGATATCTTGGATCAATATCATTATCTGCAAAGCTCTCTAATTCGAACTTTTTTTGCTGAAATAATACTTCTTGATATGAATGACCAACTAAAATTGTAGAACTATGCTCACCTTTATCAAAAGTATAGGTCAACGTATTATCTATTTGAGTGTTTTCATTCATTGTTACCCATGAATTTAAATACCCTTGATTTAAATCTTCTAATAATGCATAAGGAGAACGCTGTTGATCGCGGTTTGTAGAAGAATAATCTACACCTAGACTAAGTTTATAAACCAAACCCTTTACAATTTCTACGGATGGGGAAATATTTGCTAATATGCGATTACTATTAGATTCATCTAAATAAAGATCGTTACGAACTAACGGATTTAATCTGTTATCATTTAACAACGTAGGAGAACCATTGGTATATAACGGAATAGTAGGATTCAACTCTAACATATCTGTCACAGTAGCGCTGGCATCTGGTCTATTGTTCAAAGTTCTAGAAGCGGTTAGGTTTAAATCTACATTCAACTTACCATCAAAAGCTTTCTGATTTAAGTTTAAACGACCAGAATATCTTTTTAATGAGCTGTTCGCAAAAGTACCTTGTTGATCATCTACACCTACAGATGCGAAATAAGTAAACTTATCTGGAGCACCACCACTCATAGAAAAGTTAACATTCTTTGAAACTCCGGTTCTTGTCAATTCATCTTGCCAGTCCGTATTTGCACCACCATCAAGTAAGGTTCCACCAACTGCTGGCACCTGTCTTCTAAACTCATCTGCAGAGAACACATCAATTTTATTTGCAAGGGTTGCGAATGCTGTAGTAACCGATACATTCATTTCAGCTTTACCCGCCTTACCTTTCTTAGTAGTAATAACGATTACCCCGTTTGCTGCACGTGCACCATAGATGGCAGCTGCAGAAGCATCCTTTAAAACATCCATAGATTCAATATCTTGAGGATTGATAAAATTCAAAGGATTTGAGCCTACTCCCGTAGTTGTGTTATCGATTACAAAACCATCGATAACAAATAATGGAGACGTACCTGACCTAAAGCTACCAATACCACGAATTACGATATTTTGAGACGCTCCTGGTTCACCACTAACAGAAGTAATGTTAACCCCAGCAACTTTACCTTGTAATAATTGACCTGGATTTGCTACCACACCTTTATTAAAGTTTTCACTTTTAACGGATGAAATAGACCCTGTTACATCTGATCGTTTTTGGGTGCCGTACCCAACTACAACCACATCATCTAATTGTGTGGCATCTTCTTTTAATTCTACATTAATAGTTGCACGCCCATTTACTGCCACTTCTTGTGGTGAATACCCTAGATAAGATATTATCAATACATCTGTAGCTTCTGCGTTAATTACAAAATTACCATCAAAATCACTTGTGGTACCATTTGTAGTTCCCTTCACTTGAACCGTTGAACCTGGTAAGGGTTGCCCGAATTCATCTGTCACCACTCCCGATACATTGTCCTGCGCCCACATAACGGAAGCAAAACCAAGTAAGCAGAAATGCATTAAAAATTTTAATTTTTTCATACAGTTTGGTTTAATAAAATTTGTTGTTTTTTTATTTCAGGAAGTAAGATTGAGTTCTAGAAATTCTTAAATCCTAAAATTTATTTGCGCTGCAAAAGTAGTTTTAGCGATGCAAGTGACTGTTAACTTAAGATCACGTTTACATTAGCATATTTGACCAAAATTGAGCTGTTGTTAAATTAGTATTAAGTTAACATTTGTTTTCAGCTTAAAGAATTCTGCAGTAGGGATTATCTTGTTAAACAGATTTTGTTTAACAAATTAACATTTTAAAGAGTGGTAATTAAACAAATTCTGATTTAAAGGTCTAATATTTTGATGATTTTATGGAAAATCTTATTATTCTCATAAATACCCTGGAATTCTTGAGACATGGGACCATAGGCAAAAACAGGAACCATTACGCCTGTATGGTCATGTGTAGTAAAATCAGCTTCAATTTCATGTTTAAGCATATTACCTTGAGGAATGGTTAACCCACCAGTTTCATGATCCGCTGTAATAATGACAAGAGTGTTTTTATCTGCATCGGCAAATTTTAATGCTTCAGTGATTGCCTTATCAAAAGATATACTTTCATTTATAACTCCTGTGATATCATTTTCATGACTATAGCTATCAATTTTAGCTCCTTCCGTCATTAAGAAAAAAGGCTTCTTTTTATTATTCAAAAAAGAAAGTCCGTTTTTAGTAGCAACCGACAATTGTTCTATATACCCTTCTAAAGATTTTATCTTAATATCAGCAAACCACGCACCTACTTTTTCTTTTTTACTAGTACCAATAGCGGCTATATTCGAATTCATTTCAAATCCTGACGCTTCAATATTCGTAACAGTGGTAGTTGGTCTTGATATGAATAGTTTCAATTTAGAAGTATGTAAGTCCGATGCAATTTCTGCAACCATTCCTCTATCCGTTCTATGGGCGAAAAAGGATGAAGGCGTAGCTCCTGTAATCTCATCTGTAGTAATTACACCAGTGTTAAATCCATTTTCTGAAAGTATTTCAGTAAGGTTTGGTATTGCCCTACCATTTACATCGGTACCAATTGCTCTGTTATTCGTTTTTTGACCTGTGGCAATTGCGCTGCCCGCACCCGCAGAATCTGTAGTAAAATCATCGGCAGATTGTGTTTTTATAAAACCTACACTTTTCAATTGTGTTAAGGATAGCTCTCCGTTGTTCGCTAAAACTGCAGATGAGATTTGCGTAATTCCGTTACCATCACCAATCATTAGAATAATATTCTTAGGTGCACGATTTGCCTTATCAGATTCAAACGTTGGTTTGTACACTTTCGAGAAAATTGTATTCTTAGCTACTCTTTCCTTTAAAGAAGAAACATACTGCATGCACTCATTAGGCATATCTGTATTTATAAAATCTACCCCCATGTTCGTAAAAGCTTTCCAAGCGGATTTAGAATCTGGAGTTGCCCAAAAACGAAATGGCTTTTCTAATTCATGTGCCTTATCTATAACTGCAATAACCTTATTATAATCATCAACGGTTAGTCTGCCTTTACCATTCCATTCAGAATAATTCTTAAAACTTAAACTAACCAAGGCTATTTTATCAAGTGTTTTAGCATCGTTAATAGGTTCTATGCTTTGATAATCGAAAGAAATAAAATCTGGATAGTTTACATACTCCTCTAAAGCCGGTCTATTACCAGAAATGATGATTTTGATATTTTCATTACTAATAATAGTTGGATAATCCTTTAAGCTACCAACGATAGCATCAAGCGTTTTATAGGCATCTGTCTTAACATCTACCATTATCTGAATCTCTTTTCCTGAAACCATTTTTAAGGCTATTGCTTCTTTTAGAGGATTTAAATACAAACGCTCTAAAGTTTTGTCTTGCTGAATTTCATTAAGTTCATGAGCAACCATTAATTTATCATCGATATAAAATACATCTACTTCAATAGATTGTACCCCAGCACCAAATGCTTTCCAGAACGGAACGTTCTGTTTGTAGTCATTATGAGAATGAACCTTATAGTCTTGAGAAAACCCAGTATTAATACTTGCTAAAAACAAAAAGGTTATTGCTATTCTTATAAGTCTCATAATTCAATTTTATAATGAAGAAAATCTTTAAAAATCTTAAGGTACGGTTTTACCTTAAAAAAAAATTCGGTTTGCAAATGTTATAACTAAAATCCTATTTTAACTTAAGCTAAGGTCAAGTAAAGATTAAATTGTTGTCAACATGCTCATATCTATTTAAAGATTTTCGACAGTTGAAACACTTTTTTATTTATTTTTGGAGACTACCAAAACCAACAATGACCGAAAATATAAAACAAATGTTCAGTAAAATGAACGACGAAACTCGAGAAGAAGCATTACAATGCTTGATGTCTGAGTTTAATCTAAAAAGTACCAATTACGTTAGAAAAAATTGGATTATTGGAGGTCGTATTCCTGAAGAAAATCAGGAGAAAATTGTTTTTATTTTCCAAAACCTTCTAAGAACTCAGGTTTTTAAAATCAAAGAAATCAAAGTACAGCTTTAATCAGCTCCATATAACTTCCTATTACAAGCACATTTTTCATCTAGTTCTTTATTTCAGGGCATAAAAAAACCGACACACTATAATGATGCATCGGTTAGTCAACTAACTCAAACTTATTCTAAACTCGCTGCAAAGATGAGTTCATTTATTAAATTCAAGTTTAAGTAAACATCAAGGTAACTTTAAATTCTTTGCATTTTGAAAGTGAACCTTAATTCCTTCTATCAAAAAATAAGAATAGGAGCTTTTCTCAAAAAAGCAATTTTAAAGTATCACTATTTTATACCTAGCTGACTATAACAATTAAAGCAAATAGCCTTAAAGAAAATAAATAGCACTTCTAAACCATTTTCCTTTACATTTTTTTCGATTTAGAATAATAAGTCTTATTTAAATTATAAG
>JGI24519J20070_1000104_pt1 | contig 28803 bp, 28 predicted proteins | sample LinPmetageLP43_FD_20070 | JGI IMG/M metagenome (IMG submission 20070) | reverse complement strand
CAGAACTTGTCAAAATCCTTTCAATGCTGTTTTCGTCCAGCTTATTAAATTTTATGTAATGTTGGGTAAGCATATCGAATCGTTTTTCAAACTCTTCCAAAAGCTCTTCATCTCCAAAAACTTTGATTTTACTGCCACGGGCAACAATTTTTAGTTTTGGAAAATACTTTTTCAATAAATCAATATGTTCATTTTGCTGCCCAAAAAACTCTCTCGGGCTAATTTCGGTAAGTTCTAGAATTATCTCGTTCAAACAGTCAGTTTTATAATGATTTATAGTTAGCGAAGATTAATTTCTAATCGCTGTTTTTTTGTTTAATTTTGTATATCAAATTTAAGCAAATTTTAAGTTTGACTAACCAAAAACATATCAACATTGCTGTATGGCAATCATCACCCTAACAACAGATTTCGGATTAAAAGATCACTTTGTTGCCGTATTAAAAGGTTCCATATATAGTGAATTGCCCGATGCTAAGATTGTTGATATTTCGCATGACATCATGCCCTTCAACATTCAAGAGTGCGCATATATTCTTTCTAATTCTTATAAAAGCTTCCCAAAAGGAACTATACATATTGTAGGCGTAGATTCTGAAGAAACGCCCGACAATAAGCATGTGGTAGCTCTAGTTAACGGCCATTATTTTATTAGTGCAAACACTGGTGTCATTGGGCTTATCACCTCAGAAATGACTCCTGATAAAGTAGTGGAAATTAACTTACCAGACTCCATCGCAAACTCATTTCCTGTTTTAAATGTGTTTATTCAAGTTGCATGTCATATTGCGCGTGGCGGCACCTTAGAAATTGTTGGTAAGCCATTCACAGCATTGAATGACTTGAGAGAATTTGCACCTAGAATTGCAGAAGATGGTAAAAAGATTATTGGTAGTGTTATCTATATTGATAACTATGGTAATGTCATTACTAATATTCGTAAAAACCTGTTTGATGCTTACCGTAAAGACCGGAATTATACATTATTAGTTCGCAATCACAAGATTACGACCATTCATAAAGCATATAACGAATTTATAGATTATAGTTTAGAAAAAAACCAACGTAAAAGTGCAGGTGATCTTTTAGCCATATTCAATTCTTCTGACTATATTGAGCTGGCTATTTATAAAAGTAATCTGACTACCGTAGGTGGTGCATCTACCCTATTAGGATTAGATTATAGAGACACCATTATGGTCGATTTTGAATAAATTAAAAAAGTATATTATTCAGTTTAAAAATTGAATCTATAGTTTGGCAAAAGAAAACAAAAGTTAATAACTATTTTTAAGAACTAATATTGATGGGGTTTAACTAGTAAAACCTAGTATTACACATCACCTTTAGCACATAGAAACTGTTAATAAGTTTGTTTCCTTAAAAAGACCAATTAAAATATCTTTGTTGGTAACTAAAACTGCCAACGATTAGGAGTTTAAACCTATTGTTCTTGATTAATTCAAGAATAATATCAATAAAATTAAAAGAATGAAATTTATAGTTTCAAGTACCTATTTGCTAAAACAACTTCAAATTTTAGGAGGTGTTATCAATAACAGTAATACGTTACCAATTTTAGATAATTTCCTATTCGATTTGCAAAAGGATAAACTAACAGTATCCGCCTCTGACTTGGAAACAACCATGAGTTCGGTTATTAAAGTTGATTCTGACAACGAAGGTACCATAGCTGTACCGGCAAGATTGCTTTTAGAAACTTTGAAAACTTTTCCTGAGCAACCACTTACATTTGTTGTTGAGGATAACAATACAGTAGAGATTAGTTCTAACCATGGTAAATATGCACTTGCGTATGCAGATGGTGCAGAATTTCCAAAAGCGGTTGAATTATCTAGCCCAAGTTCCACAACCTTACTTGGAGATATTTTAGCCACTGCTATCAACAAAACAATTTTTGCTGCTGGTAACGATGATTTGAGACCCGTAATGAGCGGAGTCTTTTTTCAATTTTCTCCAGAGAACTTAACGTTTGTTGCTACAGATGCACATAAATTGGTAAAATACCAACGTACAGATGTTAGGGCTTCTCAAGTAGCGGAATTCATTATGCCCAAAAAACCTTTGACATTATTAAAAGGGATATTGGCAGGTAGTGAGTCTGATGTACTTATAGAATACAACGAGAGCAATGCTAAATTCAGCTTTGAAGAAACTGAATTAATTTGTAGACTAATTGATGGAAGTATCCTAATTATGAAGCAGTAATACCAAAAGAGAATCCTAATAAGCTTACAATAGCTAGAAATCAGTTTTTAAGTTCAGTTAGAAGGGTTTCTATTTTCTCTAACAAGACAACACATCAAATACGTTTAAAAATAGCGGGTGCTGAATTGAACATTTCTGCAGAAGATATAGATTACTCAAACAAAGCAGAAGAACGTTTAACTTGTTCATACCAAGGTGATGATATGCAAATAGGTTTCAACTCAAGATTCTTGACAGAAATGTTGAACAATTTGGGCTCTGATGAAGTTTCATTAGAAATGAGCTTACCAAACCGCGCAGGTATCCTTACTCCTACAGATGGTTTAGATGAGGGCGAATATGTTACAATGTTGGTAATGCCTGTTATGCTTAACAGCTAACATAAACCAGATAAAACTAAAAAGGGTCAGTTATTTAACTGACCCTTTTTTTATTACTATATTTTTCTATGAGATAAAACGTATAGTTCCAAAATAACTTGGAGATTCTCCATTGCTGGCTTTTATGGCATTTACTGCGGGCATTACTATAGATAACACACCTGCAAATATTAATAATAAAATACCGAGTCCGAATAACAAAATACCAGGTATACCTATTATCAGGTACAAGATTAAAGTAAGCTGAAAGTTAATGACAGATTTACCATGTTCTTCCATACCTATAACCGAATCTTTAGTTGTTAACCAAATTACCAACGGTACAACCAGTCCGCCAAATCCTGTAATAAAGTCTAAATATTGAGATAAATGTGTAATGACCAAAAGATTTCGATCTTCACGAATTACTACTGCGTTTTTATTTACTAGTTCCATTTTTGATTGATTTTAGATGAATACTATAAATATGACGCAGAAGTCCTTTAAATGTTACACCTTAAAGCAGTTATAATTTTCTGTTCAATTTCTTTAACTTCTCCTGCTCTTTCATAACCTTCATTTGACTTTTAGCAACTTTATCCTCAATCTTCTGTATATCTACTGGAGAAAGGGTTCCTTTTAATTTCCCTTTTTCAAGCTGATTTTTTAATTTATCAATTTGTTTTTCCTCCTTTGAAATAGATTTTTCTTTTGAGTTGATTTGTTTCTTCAGCTTTTCTTCTTTCTTTTTCTCGGCAGCTTCCTTCTTTTCTTTTTTAGCTTCAGCTTCAGTTTTTTCAACCTGTTTCCTTACCTGCTCCATTTCCTTTTCTTGCTCAATAGTAACCTCACTTGAAGTTTCTTGAGTATCACTTTGAGCACTACCAAATGAACAAACAAACATAAACACTACCAACAATACTATTTTTTTCATTTTTTGATTACATTTTATAACATGCGAAATTACTATATAATTGAATACTGAAAACAAAATGCATTTAAATTAAGAAAACTACAACAGTTAATAATTGATTATTTTTGCACGATGAATCAAACAGATACCATAATAGCTTTAGCAACTCCAGCAGGCGCTGGAGCCATTGCAATTATTAGACTCTCTGGACCAGAGGCTATTTCCATAGCTTCTAACCATTTTGAGTCAGTCTCTGGTAAAGTTCTTAAAAATCAAAAAAGCCATACTATTCATTTAGGATATATTAAGGATGGAAAAAATGTACTAGATCAAGCATTAATATCAATTTTTAAAGATCCGCATTCGTATACTGGAGAAAACGTGATTGAAATATCTTGCCACGGCTCTCCATATATTCAACAACAAATCATTCAATTATTTTTAAGGAATGGATGTAGAACAGCCGATGCAGGAGAATTTACATTAAGAGCATTTCTAAATGGAAAAATGGATCTTAGTCAAGCCGAAGCTGTAGCCGATTTAATCTCTAGTGATAATGCCGCTAGCCACCAAATTGCAGTACAGCAAATGCGCGGTGGATTTAGTAATGAAATAAAACAATTACGTACCGAACTATTAAACTTTGCTTCTTTAATCGAACTGGAACTCGATTTTTCTGAAGAAGATGTAGAATTTGCCGATCGCACCCAATTCAAAGAACTCTTAACACGAATTCAAAAAGTTTTACAGAGCTTAATTGACTCATTTGCCGTTGGTAATGTAATTAAAAATGGAATACCTGTAGCTATTGTAGGCGAACCCAACGTTGGAAAATCAACGCTACTAAATGCGTTTTTAAATGAGGAGCGTGCATTGGTTTCAGATATTGCAGGTACAACCCGTGACACTATAGAAGATGAGATTTCTATTGGCGGAATTGGTTTCAGGTTTATAGACACAGCCGGTATTCGTAAAACAAAGGATGTCGTTGAAGGAATGGGTATAAAACGAACTTTTGAGAAAATTGAACAGGCTCAAGTAGTCCTTCTGCTAGTTGATGGCTCAAAGCTTCTAAACGATGACCAGAAACTTAAGAACATTGTAATAGATTTCGAAAAAATAAAGAATCAAAATCCTCAGAAACCTTTAGTTCTTTTGGTAAATAAATCAGATACGCTTTCAGAATCAGATAAAGATAAGATAGGAAAGCACTTAGATAGCGTTAAATACCTTTCTGCAAAAACAGGGGAAGGAGTAGAAGAATTACAAAATAGCCTTTTAGAATTTGTAAATACAGGCGCACTTCGTAACAACGGAACTATTGTCACAAATACTAGACATTATGATTCTTTACTTAAATCACTTGAAGAAATAGAGAAAGTACAATTTGGTATGAATGAAAATATTTCTAGTGACTTAATGGCTATTGACGTTAAGGAAGCGCTTTACCATTTAGGAGAAATCACAGGACAAGTAACCAATGATGAGTTGCTAGGGAATATTTTTGCAAATTTTTGTATCGGGAAATAAATAAGTATTTTATTTGATATCATTTAATTCTATTTGATATCAAATAACTAAAAATCAAATGATTACAAAAACACCTATATTCCTTCTCTTTCTTTTTTATGTTTATATTTTCAATATTTTTACACCATTTTTACACCTTTTATTACTAAATTCGTAAAAGGTGTAAAATTTACACCTCGTTTCGATTTTTGTGTCCCTTAATGGCACTTAATTAACTAATATAATCTAATAGGACACTTATAACTACTACTTTGAATGAGCTCAAATATTGAAATAATCAGAATTTGTGAATATTGCCATAGTGAGTTTATGGCTAAAAAAACAGTGACCAGATACTGTTCCCATAAATGTAACAGTAGGGATTATAAAAAGAAGATTAGATCCAAAAAAATAAAGAAGTCTAATGAGGAAACATATCAGATAAAAACTCAAGGTATTGAACTTATAAAAGCTAAAGAGTTTCTAACTGTAAAGGATATTGCAATACTTATGAATTGTTCTAGGCAGACTATTTATAAAATTATTGATTCAGGAAAGTTAAAATCAATCGATTTACAAATAAAGAAGATTATTGTTAAACGATCAGAACTTGATAAATTATTTAAAAATGAATAAAATAGATGAAAAAATTTTAAACCAAAAAGAATTTCTAACAGTAAAAGAAACGGCTATTCTTTTAAGCTGTTCAGTGAAATCAATATATCGTTCTATTAATGATGGACGTATAAAAGTTACTAATTTAGGGGATAGAATGACACGGATTAAACGATCCGATATAGATGATTTATTTAAAGCAAAATAAATTATAGATAATTAAAATTCAGCTATAATCAAATTTTAAAACTTAAGTTATGAAAATAAGTCTTAGAAAAAAGAAACTTGCAACTGGACGCATTAGTCTATACTTGGAGTATTATAATGGCTATTCTATAGATGAGAATGGAAAGACGATTCACGATAGGGCTTTTGAATATTTAAAACTTTATTTACACGGCAATCCAATCACGGCAAATGAAAAGAATGAGAACAAACAAACATTAAATCTTGCTGAAAATATATTAACGCTTAAAAAAGCGGAGTTAATAAAAGGCAAATTCAATATTGAAGATAATCAGAAGGGAAAAACGTTACTTTTAGATTATTACAAAAAACTTCAGGAGGAGCGATATGAAAGCAAAGGTAATTATGATAATTGGGAAGCTGCATTTAAGCACCTAGAACGTTTTAGCAAACTCAATATAGCCATTAAAGATATTGATGAAAACTTTTTAAAGGGGTTTAAAAAATACCTTCATAAAGAGGCTAGAACAAATGGGGAAACACCATTATCTCAAAACACAAAATACACTTACTTCAATAAATTACGTGCAGTACTAAGAGAAGCTTACGCTGAAGGATATTTGAATGTAGATGTTGTTAAATCGGTCAAAGGATTTAGCCAAGGGGAATCTAAAAGAGAATATCTTACACATTCTGAACTGCAAGCACTTAGTGAAACGAAATGTAAATATTCTGTTTTAAAAAAGGCTTTTATTTTTAGTTGTCTTACCGGGCTTCGTTGGAGTGATATTAATAAATTAATATGGTCCGAAGTAAGGGATGAGGAAGAGTATTACCGCATTATTTTTAGACAGAAGAAAACGGAAGGACTAGAATATCTGTATATTTCTCAACAGGCACGAGAATTATTGGGTGAGAAGGGACATACAAGTGATAAAGTTTATAAAGGTCTAAAATATGGGGCTCATTTTAATGCAGAAATACTAAAATGGTGTATTCGTGCAGGTATTTCGAAGCATATTACCTTTCACAGTGCTAGACATACTAACGCTGTACTGTTATTAGAGAATGGTGCAGATATTTACACGGTTTCAAAGCGACTTGGCCATAAAGAAATAAGAACAACACAGATTTATGCAAAAATAATTGATGTTAAAATGAAAGAAGCTGCCAATAGCATTCCAGAACTAAAAATTAATTATAATTAGAATCTTTAGGACTTGAAAGAGTTTCATTTCAACCTATTCAGAATTAAGCAATGTACACGTATTGAAACCCTTTTCTATAAAATATAGAGACTTGGGAGAATGTGCGTATATTCTCTATTAAAATTTAAAAAGTTCATATAGTTCAACTTCTAAAGCTTCCGATATTGTATACAATGAGTAAGTAGTTGAATTAACTTTGCCATTCTCAATTTTTTCAATAGCTTGACGATCTTTTCCACAAACACGAGCTAAATCGGATTGATTTAAACCTTTTTTAGTTCTTAGCTCAACGATTCTTTTTCCAACTTTTTTACTTAATTGATCTTTCGTCATAGTACAAATGTCATATTATTATATCACATTTTTGTCATACAATAATATGACGGTTCAAAATTTATACTATATTTGTCATATAACAATACGACAGTTATTGATGATAATTTAATATAAATGTTATGAAGCCCAAAACAGAAACACCAACAAAGTTCACTTTACAGGAGGAACTTCTAGTCTTATTAAAGAAACTATTACCATTACATTCAGTATATCTGATTAGTTCTTATAATGAAAAGATGCAACAGAACGTCTATTTATCACCTCAAATAGTAAACTCTCGAAAGATGGTAACTTATACACTGCTTATCATCACTCATAAACCAATTTCTAAAAGTTTAGGAGACTTTATGGACGACCTATACAACAAGATGCAACAGCGTTGTAGAGTCTATATCATTTTGTATACTTTGACAAAAGTGAAAAAGCGATTAGATTATGGAGATGACTTTTTATTTAAGGTCATTTTTCATACTACTTGTCTGTATAAAATAGACGACTCTTTATCTAAATTCAGCAATTATGGTTTGCATTTCCATCCACGTGTATATAAAAGCATTCAAGAAACCTGGAGGGGTCGTATGGCACGTGCAGAATATCTTCTTACGATTCTAAACACTATTGAGCCGCAAGAAGATTCTACTTCTAGATTAGCAATAATGCACTATGCTTTAGAACAAGTATGTATGGCGCTCTTATTTGTGTTTTGGCAATTTAAACCGCATCATTACTCATTACCTTATCTATTGCATTTATGTAGCCACTTTACTCAAATACCACATACTCTATTCCCTAAAGAGACGTATGGATTACATCGTATACATTATATGCTATGTAATGCGCACCATATTATGCGGTTCAAAGTTCAAAACGAATTCTCATATATGGATACAAATAAAGCTTACAAACGATGTGAACTGTTTTTTAATGAAGCCAAGAATTTAGGCGAAAGACAAATGGAGCTTCTGAAGGAAGTCCATAGCATAACAAATAATTAATAATAATTTTTAAATGATGAAAAAGAAAACTAAAAAAATAAAAACCATAAGAAAAATAGTAACAAATTTTTCTGGAATAAAAACCGAAGCCTTTGGAAAAAAGACCCGGAAAACCATCCAATTAGAAGTGTCAAGTAACGAAGATATTACCGAATATATTGCTACACTTTTAGAAGTTTGTTATTTCGCTTTAGACGGAAATGGTATATTCATTTCACCAGCAAATAAACATTGCTTGCCTAGTTCTAGTGTTACAAAAGTCATAGAACTAATCATGGAGCTTTTGCCACACAGTCAAATGCATTGTTTAGACCGTATCACTGAAACTATTTCTAAAAAGAAGGCTAAAAACGAAAAGCACTAAAGAAAAAAAATATGAAAAGGAAGAAAATCAAAACACTAGAGGCTTTAGCAAAAGGTAAATTAGTAATGTTGCATCCTTCTAACGTTCAGCAAGGAAAATTCCAACCATCATTCTTGCAATTTGAAGGTTATTTGGATTTATTTACAACCATAGAATCTTTAATAAATGTATGCATATTGGCTAGCCAAGGTGATGCCTATTGCCCACCCTATGTTAAAGATCATAACTCAGATATCCGTAAAACTCTAGAATTAGCAAACCAACTTTTACCTTTTGAGGAAGGAGAATTTTTAGACGAAGCGTATGAAATTTTTATTAAGAAATCTTAAAACTGACGTTTTTAAATTCCTTTTTTAGCCGTTCCGTTCTTTTTTATTGTTAATAACCTACCATACCGCTCAAAACACCTATTTCACCAAAATTTTAAAAGAGGGTGTTTGTTATTATTTAAACGCAAATAAAATTAAAATGTAATTACTTCATTAAATTTAATACAATATGACATAATGTGTTGTTTGTCAGTTATTTGTGAATAACTATTTTGCATTATTTCTTCTTTCAATTGCTTCATTTAATACTTTTATTTCTATAATCCCATAAGGGAAAACAAAAGCGCTTTTGTTCATTTTATTAATCTAAAACAATGAAAATGGACAATTTATTAATTCTTGAGCGATTAGATCGTTTGGAAAAACTTTTAATAGGACACAAAGAGGTATTAACCTTTGATGAAGCCTGTGATTATACAGGTATATCCAGAAGCTATCTATATAAACTTACAGCTTCGTGCATAATTCCACATTCCAAACCCAACGGTAAAATGCTCTTTTTTGAAAAAAAGAAACTTGTGGAATGGTTACTTCAAAATAAGCGTAAGTCCAAACAAGATATAGAATCCGAAGCTTTGGCCTATACCTTAAGTAATAGACAATAGTCCTAGCATACATTCCTTTTTATTTAATCACATCTTAAGATAATTAGGGTGTTAAAACGACTCAAATGAAACAAACACCTTATATACGGGTAGGAACCTCCTATTACAAAGAAGTGAAAGCCCCTACTATTGCCGGGCACTTTAATAAAATCTTGGTGCATTGGAATATGGAAACTATAAAGCAGGATCACGGTAAAGATCATTTAAGTAAAGTTCCCAAATATGATGGGTTTACATGTATTCCAAGTCATCTTAATTTTAAGCAGGAATATCTTGGTTTTTACAATATCTATTCACCGCTGGGGAAACAGCCTAAAGAAGGCAATATAGCCTTATCCTTAAAATTCGTTACACACATTTTTGGAGAACATTATGAACTTGGATTGGACTATTTACAGTTATTGTATTTAAAACCTATCCAAGTCCTACCAATTTTGTGTTTGGTATCTAAAGAACGTTCCACAGGAAAAAGCACCTTTTTAAAATGGCTCAAAGAAATCTTTGACAATAATATGACCTATTTGACTAATGATAGTTTCAGTAGTCAGTTTAATGCCGATTGGGCGAATAAGCTTTTAATATGTATTGATGAAGTGTTGTTCAATAAAGAAGAGTTGACAGAGCGTATTAAATACCTGAGTACAACCAATATCAATAAGTTAGAAGCCAAAGGGAAGGACAAACGAGAGGTTGAGTTCTTTGGAAAATTTATTCTATGCAGTAATAACGAAGAGAATTTCATTAAAATAGATGCTAATGAAACCCGATTCTGGGTCATTAAAATTCCAATATTAGAAAAAGAGGATACTCATTTCCTAGAAAATCTGATTCGTGAAATCCCTGCGTTTATGCATTATTTAGCTAACCGAAAGATGAATTCAAAACATTTAACTCGAATGTGGTTTTCAGCCCAGCAAATAAAAACCCAAGCTTTGACTAGACTGGTTCAAAACAATCGAAATCGTGTAGAAAAGGAATTGGCAAGTATTCTATTGAGCGTGATTGAAAAATTTGACCTTCATGCTGTTGATATATGTCCAATGGATGCTTTACTGGCACTCAACAAAACCCGAGTAAAAACAGATTTAACACAGCTTAGAAAGTTGCTAAAAACAGATTGGAAACTAAGCAACCAGGAGAACTCTAATAAATATCAAAAATTTGTGATTTGGACAGATGGCGATATGACCTTGGTAGATGCTAAAGGCAGATATTTTACTGTTGAAAAGGATTTCTTGACCAAAAATTTTGATGATACGATGACAGAATCGTAGAACCCTACTATTTATAGGGGCTAAAGCTGTCATCAAACTGTCATCATTCTGTCATCAAAAAAAATAATGATGACAGGACACTGCTATAAAAAATTAAGAATGATGATGTGATGACAAATTGATGACGGACTAATCCTAGTTATACAAAGGCTTTAGGTGGTGTTGTCATCATATCATCAAAAAAAACTTAAAAACACATTGGCTTATGAAAAGAAAAATAAATTGTGAAACAGCCCGTAATTTTTCAGTGGAGAAAGCACTGGAAAAACTAGGGCACTTTCCCAAAAAGACATCGGAAAAAGAAGCTTGGTTTCTAAGTCCTTTTAGGTCAGAAACACAAGCCTCTTTTAAAGTTTCTAAAACCAAGAATCGATGGTACGATCATGGTGAAGGTATCGGTGGAAATGTGATTGATTTAGTAAGTACAATTTTAAAATGTACCATATCAGAAACGCTAGAATTTTTGAATGGGGATGTGTCTTATTTTCCTTTTCAACAGCCCCAGATTTTTTGCAGTACAGAAACTGAAATTAGTATCAGTAAAGTTCAAAATATAACGCACCCGGCTTTGATTCAATATTTAAGTGCTAGAGGTATTTCTATAACCATTGCCAATAGCTATTGCAAAGAAGTATGGTACACCAACAAGGACAGTCAATATTTTGCTATTGGATTACAAAACGAAAAAAACGGTTGGGAATTCCGGAATAAGATTTTTAAAAATAGTAGTAGCCCCAAATCTTATACCTATATCCACAACCATAAAAAGCAATTGATCATTTTAGAAGGGTTGTTTGATTTATTATCACTGGTCACTTTAAAGCCAAGGGAATTAAAAGTTTCAGATATCATTGTTTTAAACTCCATTGCTTTCATTAAAGATGTTCAAATTCATATTGCCAAATACGAATGTATACACCTCTATTTGGATAATGATTTAGCAGGACAAAAAGCTACTCTGTATTTGAAAAAAAATCACAAGCATATCATTGACCGCAGTGATACCTATAAAGATTACAAAGACTTAAACGACTTTTTATGTTATGAAAAAAGAAAAGAAATTTGATTTTAAATCAACAGATGAAAAGAAGCAGTATGTAAAGATTCCTACAGATGTACTACATCAATCGGATAGCTTAATGCTGGATTTAGAACAGCCTTCATCCGAAAACGAAATCATAATGGGTAGGAATTCAAGATGTGTCTTTGTTCCCACAAAGACCTCTTGTTTGACTCCCCATGGTCGCAAAGAAAAAAAAGTATTTAAGAGCAAAGTTGATTTCGTTAAGTTTCGATGTTCCATCTACGAAAAGAAACTTCTAAAAATTAAAGCAACCAAATGTAGATTATCCGTAAGTGAATTTATAAGACGTAGCTTATTTGAAAAAGAAATAATAGAACGTTTTACGCAGGAACACATTGAACTCTATAAAATGCTTCTTAAGTATCATAACAATTTTAAATCTATTGGGAATATGTATAGAAAACGCAATCCCAACCTTGCTAAGGAAGTATATGACTTAGCCAATGAAATAAAAATACATCTTAAAAAATTTCAATAATGATAGGAAAAGGCAAAAGTATCTCGCATACCAGAGCTTCCATGTCCTATGGGTGGAATCAGGAAAAGGATGCTGAAATTGTACTAAAAGAGTTTCTATATGGAGATTCTCCTGCAGAAATAACCAAGGAATTCAAAATGCTCCAGGACCAAAACTATCACTGTACAAAGAATACATTATCCTTTGTGATCAGCCCCACAATTAAAGACGGCAGACATTTGGATAAACATAAATTAGAGGAAATAATAAAACGATTTATAAACGAAATGAAACTAGGAGAGCGACAAGCGATAGCGTTTGTGCATCAAGACAAGGAGCATAAACACATTCATTTATATGTGAATCGGATTGATTTTAAAGGGGTGGCTTACAATGATAGTTTTATTGGCAAACGTAGTCAAAGAGCTGCGGAGAAGGTTGCAGAACAAATGGGATTGACAACCGTAAAGCAAGTACAGGTTGAAAAGGCTTTCAATCAAAAGGAAGTACGAACAGAAATTAAACGTAGACATGATCTCAGTATGAAACAATTCAGGCCAAAATCCTTTGATGACTATATAAAAGCTATGGAAACCAATAAGGTCAAAGTGATCCCCACGATTAACAACCAAAATAAATTACAAGGATTCCGCTTTGAATTTCAGGGGCATAATTTAAAAGGTAGTGAAGTGCATCGCAATATGTCTATAGGTAACATTGGAAAACAAATATCAGGTATTGAAGGTGCTCAAATTTTAAAGAACAATAAAACAGGAGTAATGATTGCAGGAAAAATAGTTGATCTCACACCAAATCTAACATTAAAACTAACCAAGTTTGTACTGAAAAAAGCTATAAAGATTGGGATACAAAAAGGGATTTCTTATTAAATAAAACACACCTAATTATGACAAAACTTGAAGAGTTAACAGCATTAGTAGTCAATGAACTCAATGACTTTAAAACTGGTATTGAGAAATTAGAGAAAATCAATAGGGCATTAATTGAAACCAAAATTAAGATGGATTTAACCGAATATAAATCCATGATTGAAACCCAGCAACAGGAAATGACATCTCATAAGGAATTTATGAAAAGCTTTGAAAATCGTTTTAATAACAAAATCAATCAAGCTAAAATTTATCCTACTTGGGCAGTTGTGGTTTTTATAGCATGTGTTTTGCTTGCAGTGATTTCTGTTTTGTTTGTTTTTACGAAGTTTGATACTTTGTGATAAATAAAAAATGTTTAATCATAAACCGTTAGAAATCAATTTTCTAAATATTAAAGTAGAATCAGTTATAATTAGACTGAAAAATAGTATAGTAAAATAACGAGATAATTACCGTAAAGTGGTATCTTTCTCAAAAATTTACTTTTAAATTGGATATTTCAAATTATATAAAGCAATTGCAATCCATTGAGGAATACTCTTTTTCTTGGGATGAACTTGTGAAAAAGTGCCATAAAACCGATACCGCTTTAAAGAGAGAGCTTTCTAGATTGGTAACCAAAAAGGAAATTATAAACTTAAGAAAAGGGTTTTATTTAATAATTCCACCGAGATATTCAAAACTAGAACAAATACCTGTACAACTATTTGCAGATAAACTTTTTAAGTATTTGGATAGAAATTATTATTTAGGTTTTTATTCGGCTGCAAAATTTCATGGTGCAGGACATCAGCAAGTTCAAAGGGAGTATGTAATGACAGACAAGTCGTTTCCCAATATTAAAAAATCTTCGCTAGATATTCATTTTTTTACAACTTCAAAATGGCCAACGAAAAACATTTTGAAGAAAAAATCTGATGCAGGCATTTTTAAAATTTCAAGTCCGGCACTTACAGCTGTAGATTTAATTCATCATCAAACAAAATTAGGTGGCATAAACAGAATGTTAGCCATTCTAGAAGAATTATCAGAAGAAATTAATATACAAGATATAGAGGAATTACTCACTTGGTATCCTCACAAAAGTACGCTGCAACGTTTCGGTTTTTTGTTAGAAGAATTGCAAGTTGAAGCTCATTTGTATGCACCGATAATGAAGCATTTAGAAGTATCAAGATATTTCCCTGTATTGTTAAGTCCAAAGTCAAAAGAAAAACCTGGAGCAATACACAATAACTGGAAAGTCGATGTTAATATAAAACTAGAAAGTGATTTATGATTCCTAAACCATATATAGCAAAGTGGCAAGAACAAGCACCTTGGAAACAATTTTATCAAGTAGAGCAAGATCTTGTAATTAGCCGAACATTAATAGAAATTTTCTCTGATGATTTTTTACGAGAAAACTTAGCATTTAGAGGAGGTACTGCTTTGCATAAATTGTATTTGAATCCTGCACCAAGATATTCTGAAGACATTGATTTGGTTCAAATAAAAGAAGGTCCAATAAAGCCTATAATGCAACGTCTTAATGAAGTTATTACGTTTTTTGAAGAAAAAAGAAGCACTAAAATCGGGGGACACGGAGCAAAAGCATTGTACCGTTTCACTTCCGAATATGAAGATATTAGACTACGCTTGAAATTAGAAATAAATTGTAAAGAACATTTTAATGTGTTGCCTTGGGTTGATTTTCCTTTTGAAGTAAAAAGTGAATGGTTTACAGGAAAAGCTAAAATTAAAACGTATAGCATTAACGAATTACTAGGTACAAAGTTAAGAGCTTTATACCAACGCAGTAAAGGTAGAGATTTATTTGATTTGGATTATTCTAGGTTAAATATGAAATTAGATATAGACGAAATAGTTAAATGTTTCAAAGAATACACAACGTTTTCTACTGGAAACAGACCGCCTAGTCAAAAAGAGTTTTTAATGAATATTGAAGAAAAAGAGCAAGATCCAAGTTTCACTGGAGATATGGAAGCTCTATTGAGAACAGGAATAGAATATAATCAAGAAAAAGCTTTTGAATGGCTTAAAAGCGAATTGATAAACAAGATATAAATGGCAATAAAAAAATCAGAATTATATAGTTCACTTTGGAAAAGTTGTGACGAATTAAGAGGCGGAATGGATGCCTCTCAATACAAAGATTACATACTTCCACTACTATTTATAAAATACGTTTCAGATAAATACGCGGATGATGAAGATGCATTAATTACCATTCCTGAAGGAGCAAGCTTTAACGACTTAGTAAAAATGAAAGGTAAAGATGGTATTGGCGATTACATCAACAAAAAAGTATTAGCACCAATTGATAGAGAAAACGGATTTGATATGTTGTCTAAAATGGCAGATTTCAATGATGAAGATAAATTAGGAAAAGGAAAAGAACTCATTGAAAAATTAAGTAAGCTTATTGCTATCTTCGAAAATCCTGCGCTAAATTTCAGTAATAACCGAGCAGAAGATGATGACCTCTTAGGCGATGCCTACGAATACCTAATGCAGCACTTCGCAAAAGAAGCAGGAAAAAGTAAAGGACAATTTTACACGCCTGCGGAAGTATCACGAATAATGGCTAAAATTATTGGCGTTGATAGCGCTACATCTCAATCTCAAACGGTATATGATCCAGCGTGTGGTTCGGCTTCGTTACTTTTAAAAGTCAATGACGAAGCACCTAACGGATTAACAATTTACGGTCAAGAAAAAGATAACGCAACGGTAGCCTTGGCAAAAATGAATATGGTGTTGCATAACAATCCCGAAGCAGTACAAGATATTGTGCAAGGAAACACTTTAGCAGACCCAATTCATAAAGATGGCGACCAGTTAAAACGCTTCGATTTCTGTGTGGCAAATCCTCCATTTTCGGTTAAATCTTGGAGTAATGGCTTTCATCCCGAGAGTGATATTTACAAACGTTTTGATGGTTTTGGCATTCCACCTAATAAAAATGGCGACTATGCTTTTTTACTGCACATCATTCGCTCATTGAAAACAAAAGGAAAAGGAGCTGTTATTTTACCTCACGGTGTTTTATTCCGTGGCAATGCAGAAGCAACCATAAGAACCAATATTCTAAAACGTGGTTTAATCAAAGGGATTATAGGCTTATCTCCTAACTTATTTTTTGGAACTGGTATTCCTGCTTGTATTATAGTTATAGACAAAGAAAACGCAGGGACTCGTAAAGGTCTTTTTATGATAGATGCTAGTAAAAGCTTTATAAAAGATGGAAACAAAAATCGTTTAAGAGAACAAGATTTACATAAAATTGTAGATGTATTCAACAACCAAATGGAGGTTGCCAAGTTTTCAAGAATGGTATCGTATAAAGAAATTGAAACCAACGAATACAATCTCAACATTCCAAGATATATAGACAGTCAAGACGAAGAAGACATACAGGATATTCAAGCTCATTTGTTGGGCGATATTCCTAATAAAGATGTAGATGCCTTGAAGAACTACTGGGAAGTTTATCCTAATTTACAAGAGAATTTGTTTTACCCTGCAAAACGAGAAGGGTATAACAGTTTGGTTGTCCCTAAAGCGAACATAAAAGAAACCATTTTTAATCACGCTGAATTTATAGAATACAGAGAAACATTAGATAAAGTTTATACTGCTTGGGAAAGTGAAACCAAACCAAAACTTTGGAACATCAATGAAACTACCAAACCAAAAGACTTAGTTGCTGAAATTTCTGAAAGTCTTTTAAAACAGTATAAAAACAAAGCCTTAATTAATCCTTATCATATCTACCAACATTTGATGGATTACTGGAATGTTATTTTAAAAGACGATAGTTTTTTAATCAAAGAAGATGGTTGGATTGCCAATTTAACACCACTAAAAGACAAAAACGGAAAAATTAAAAAGGGAGAATTTGAAAGCGAATTGATTCCTTTTGAACTGGTTATCAACCGCTTTTTTGCAACTGAGCAAACTGAAGTAAATACCATTGAAACTTATCTAGATACTTTGTCTGCTGAAATGACTGAACTCAATGAGGAACATTCTGGCGATGAAGGTTTGTTGAATGAAGTAATAAATGATAAGGGCAATATTACTAAAGGAGACATTGCTAAACGTTTAAAAGAAATTAAAGACGATGAAGAATATGCTGAAGAATACGATGTAATCCATAGCTACGAAAAGTTAATGACTTTAGAAACTGCCAATAAAAAAACATTGAAAGAAGAGGAGGCAAAGTTAAAGCAACAAGTTTATGCCAAATACTCACAATTAACCGAACAGGAAATAAAGACTCTAATTGTAGAAGACAAATGGCTAGCTGTTTTAAAAAATAGTATAGATAGTGAGATTGACCGAATAAGCCAACGCTTAACCAACCGTATTACCGAGTTGGCAAAACGTTATGAATATCCATTGCCACAAGTAGAGCAACACGTACAAGAATTGCAAACCAAAGTTGCACAACATTTACAAAAAATGGGAATGGTATGGAATTAAAAAGAAACTACAAGCAAACTGAAATTGGCGTTATTCCTAAGGATTGGATTGTCAAAGAATTAAGAGAAGTTTTGACTTTTGGTAATGGGATTGATTACAAGCATTTAGCAAAAGGAGATATTCCTGTTTATGGGACAGGAGGTATTATGACCTTTGTAAATGATTTTCTTTATGATGGAGAGGCTGTTGGAATTGGAAGAAAAGGCACAATAAATAAGCCTGTTTTCTTGAATGGTAAATTTTGGACAGTCGATACTTTATTTTATGCGCACAACTTCAAAAATGTATTATCGCAATTAATTTATTATAACTTTCATTTAATAAATTGGCTCGATTATAATGAAGCTTCAGGAGTGCCAAGTTTAAGTAAAGCTACAATTGAAAAAATTCGAATTCCATTACCATCAAGTCTTTCAGAACAAAAAGCCATAGCCCAAGTTCTAACTGACACCGACCAACTCATCCAAAACCTAAAAACACTTATTGTAAAAAAGAAAGCCATTAAACAAGGTGCAATGCAAGAATTGTTAACGGGAGAAAAACGGTTAAATGGGTTTGATAAAGATTGGGAATTTAAAAAGCTACCTGAATTAATCTGGTTTCAAGAAGGTCCAGGCCTAAGAAATTGGCAATTTACTGATAAAGGAATTAAGGTAATAAATATTACAAATCTTGTTGAAGGTTATCTTGACTTGACAAAAACTCTAAGATACATTTCTTTAGAAGAGTTTGACAAAATGTATAAACATTTTGAGATAGACTCTGGAGATGTAGTTATGGCTAGTTCTGGTAATTCATATTGTAAAACCTCAATCGTGAGAGATGTTGATTTACCGTTAGTAATGAATACAAGTGTTATTCGATTCAAGCCTAAAGATAGTTATGATTTTAAATTTATGTTTATTTATCTAAAATCATATTTGTTTAAGGAACAGATTGATTTATTAATTACTGGTGGAGCACAACCAAATTTTGGACCGTTTCATTTGAACAAAATTGATTTACCCTTTCCTGAAATTAAAGAACAAAAAGCCGTCGCCCAAATATTAAGTGATATGGATTTGGAGATTGAGGCGTTGGAAATCCAAATACAAAAAACACAAGACCTAAAACAAGGGATGATGCAGGAGTTGTTGACTGGTAAAATTAGGTTGGTTAAGACAGATACAAAAGCCGAAAAAAAAGAAAATAATAATATTTCTATGGCTGCTGAGCCAGAGGTAGTTTATAAGAAAAATTATTAGTTATGAGACAAGAACACGCAGAAGATGTTTATAAATGTTACGACCAATTTATTAATGAGTTTCTTTTAAAAGGGAATAGTATTTTGACAATTGAAAATCAAAATATTCTTAATGAAACCAATATAAACAACTGTTTTAAAAATTTTGTAGAAAACTATAATGATGAAGAGGGAAGTAATTTCGATTCAAAAATAACGCAACAATTTAAGGACGCAGATTTAGAAACACGACTTGTCTTTTCTCACGCAGAATGGTTGTGGGCTTTTGCAGTTGATGATATAAGTTTTAATAAAAAAATCCATTACACGAGAAGAACTACCGAAATAAGTGATGATAAATTAGTTAAAAATATTTATCCTAGAGGTTTTGGAAGCGCAGGTCAATGGCATACAAACAATAAATACTATGAAATTGTCTTTGCTTTATTAATTATACAATTTATCAAAAGCAAGGTTGATTCAAACGAAATTAATACTTCACAACAAGTAAAAGATTGGATAGAGAACATTTGCATATATCATAAATATGGAAATGCCATTGAGGGTAATACGCTATCCGAATTATTAAAAGAAGCATTACCTAAGAGCAAATTAGCACTAACTAATATTCTAACCTACAGTAGTAATCCTGATAACTATGAGCGTATTGCTTCAGAAACTCATAAAAATCAAATTATAGTTTCATTTTATGGATTATTAAACGATGAAGAAAAAAAGAATCTAAATGCAGATGAAAAAATATATGCCATTAGACAAAAGTTAGGCCAATATACCAGACCAGAATTTGACTTTTACGAACATCAATATTCTAAAATTTGGAATTACTCTTTAACAGAAGAGGCCTTTTCAGAAGTTCAAGGGTTACAATACAAAAAGGCAATAATATTATATGGCCCACCAGGTACTAGTAAAACACATACGGCTAAACATTTAGCGGAAGCTTTGATTTCACATAGTTATTTGAGTGATAGAGATAATGTCGTGAATTACTTTAAGGATAAACCCGATTTCACTAAGGACAGAATCCATCATTTACAACTTCATCCCAATTACACTTACGAAGATTTTATTGCAGGCTATCAATTAAAAGATGGCAATACGGTTAAAACAAAAGGTACATTATTCAATATCTGTAAAAAAGTTACAGAAGATTCAGAAAAACTGCCTCACGTTTTAATATTGGACGAAATAAACAGAATAGACTTATCAAGACTCTTTGGAGAAGTATTTTCTGCACTAGAAAATAGAGACGAACCAATCGAGGTAGGTGTTGGAGAACTAAAATTAACCATACCAAGTAACTTATATGTTATTGGTACAATGAATGAGATTGATTTTTCATTAGAACGAATTGATTTTGCTTTAAGAAGAAGATTTCTTTGGTTTTTCTATGGTTATAATGAAGATATACTTTGGGAAATTATTAAAAAGAAAGATAGTAAAGTAGGCACTCGATTAAAGATGGAAGATGAAATGCATAGATATATTAGAAACGTATCTGCGCTTAATCGTAAAATTTCAATTGTTCCAGAGCTTGGTCAGCAATATCAAATAGGGCATACATTTTTTGGGGAAATCGTTGAGATTTACAAAAGTTATAAAGAGATAGGTGGCTACACAAGTTTGCAGAATCAACTTTATAGAAACGATGGAGGCGCAACAGGAATATTATGGAACATCTCTATTGAGCCAATGCTTATTTCATTTTTAGGAAATATGGAGTTTGACCTTAGAGATGAAATACTGAAAGAACTTAAAACTATATTTTTCAGCAAATAATGACAGAATCGCCAATCCTAATTGAAGCTAAAGATTGCTTTCCCTTTAAAAATCAAGAAGGAAATGGCGAAGCGATTCAATACTTTATATCTAATCAAAAAGAATTAAATATTTTCCATTTAGGTAATCAGCAGAAAAGCGATGATTTAGAGATTGCATACTTCAATACTAAAGATGCTAAATGGTATGCTGGACGTTTAGTTGGAGAAGCACAATTCAAATATAATGAAATTGATTATAAAATAGTTATAAAGCCAAGATTTGGAAACTTACAGCTTTTTCGAATGCTTGAAGAAGTTTTTAATATCAAGTTAACTCACTCAAAAAGTAATGTAAATAAACAAAATGACTATCAATATTTAATAAAACAATTGATTGCATTTTTATGGCTTAATCTTCTATCAAAAGCAAATAAACACGGTATTCCTAAGCATAATAAAGTTAGATACTACAAAGGAGCAACAGTTAGAGGAAGATTAGATGTGAGAAAGAGTATTATACCATTGTATGTTGAAGAAAAAATAGTGAGTAGATACAATGAGAAAGTTGTTGATGCTAATATTTCTAAAATTCTATTAAAGGCATATAGAATTTTAAAATCTGACTATAAGTTGTCCTCTATCAAAGTCTCTTTAGGGGCTAAAAATGCGATTGAACAAATTTTAACTTCAAACATTAGAGATACGTATATAACAGAATCAGACTTTACAAATATTAAATATAATGATATTTACAAATCTTTTAAACCTGTAGTTGATCTCTCATGGGATATCATTAAAAAGAAAAACTTTGGTAATAACAACGATAAAAATTCAGATAGCTTTAGCTTTTTTATTGATATGGCGGAAGTGTGGGAAATTTACCTAAGATCAATTTTAAAAAGACAATTTGCCAAGTATGGTTGGAAATTGAGAAAAGACAAAATACAGACTTATAAGGGGAAAGACTTTAAGCGATTACTAATTCCAGATATTGTTTTAGAAAGAGGGAATGATGTAATGGTTTGGGATGCGAAGTACAAAAGAATGGAATTTGACTATTTTGATTACGATAGGGCAGACTTCTTCCAAATACATACATATTTAAATTATTACCACCAGAATAGAAATGTCATCGCAGGTGGGCTTTTATATCCTTTATCAAAATATTTTAGTCCAGAAAGGCAATTCAAAAATAAATCTAACAGTCTTTTTAATCAGGAAACGACGAACACTAGTTATCTCGTTGATGGTATTGATTACACAAATTTAACCGAAGAAAAGGTTAAAAATGAAGAACTCAATTTTTTAAATAGAATTGCCGAATTACAAAAAAATTAAATATGAGCACAATTGGTCAAATAGAGCGCATAACGCAAAATAAAGTAGTCCAGTTTTTTGAATTGGGTTTAAAGTACGACTATCTAGGCGATTGGAAAGATAAGCCAGACAATAGTAATATTGAACCTGATTATTTAATTCCATTTTTAAAGAAACAAGGCTATTCAGATACACTTATAAAGAAAGCTATTGATAAATTAAATAAGGATACAACTGACCTTGGTAAAAGTCTTTATGATGCTAATAAAGATGCTTACAGTTTTTTGAGGTACGGTATTAAGGTACGACCAGATGTTGGGGAAAATAAGGAAACCGTATGGTTAATAGATTGGCAAAACCCAAATAACAATCATTTTGCGATTGCCGAAGAAGTTACAATTTCTGGTAACCATACCAAAAGACCCGATATTGTAATTTATGTAAATGGTATTGCCTTAGGAATCATAGAATTAAAAAGAAGTACTGTAGGGGTAACTGAAGGCATTAGACAAAATTTATTGAACCAAGAAAAAAATGTCATTGGTTCGTTTTTTACAACGATGCAATTATTAATGGCAGGTAATGAAACTGAAGGTTTACGCTATGGAACAATAGAAACTTCAGAAAAATATTATCTACAATGGAAAGAAAGAAGTGATGAAGGTAATAAACTTTTAAAACACATTTCTCAAATATGTAATAAGCAGCGTTTTTTAGAAATTATCCACGATTTTATTGTGTTCGATAAAGGTGTTAAAAAATTATGTAGACATAATCAGTATTTTGGAGTTAAAGCAGCACAAGAAAGACTTTTGAAAAGAGAGGGTGGTATTATATGGCATACCCAAGGTAGTGGTAAGAGTTTAACTATGGTATGGCTTACCAAGTGGCTAAGAGAAAATGTTGATGATGCCAGAGTATTAATAATTACAGATAGAGAAGAGTTAGACAGTCAAATTGAAAAAGTTTTTAAAGGAGTTCAAGAAGATATCTACAGAACCGCAAGTGGTCAAGATTTAATACATACACTCAATCAAAAAAATGAATGGTTAATTTGTACTTTAGTTCACAAATTTGGAGGTAAAGATGAAGCTAATTTTGATGCGTTTGCAAATGAATTAACACGCAGTTTACCAAAAGATTTTAAAGCAAAAGGGAATCTTTTTGTATTTGTAGATGAATGTCATAGAACCCAATCGGGAAGTCTAAATAAAGCAATGAAACAGATTCTACCAAATGGGTTATTTGTTGGATTTACTGGAACACCGTTATTAAAGAAAGACAAACAAAAAAGTATTGAGATTTTTGGTTCATACATTCATACTTATAAATTTGATGAAGCTGTTAGAGATAAAGTGGTCTTAGATTTAAGATATGAAGCTCGTAATGTTGACCAAAATATTACCTCGCAAAGTAAAATAGACCAATGGTTTGATGCTAAAACGAGAGGGTTAACAGATATCGCAAAACGAAAATTAAAACAACGTTGGGGAACAATGCAAAAGGTATTAAGTTCCCAGGACCGATTGAATCGTATTGTCGATGATGTTTTAATGGATTTCGAGATAAAGGATAGATTACAAAACGGAACAGGAAACGCTATGTTGGTTTCTGGCAGTATTTATCAAGCGTGTCGCTATTACGATATATTTCAGCAAAAAGGTTTTAAACGTTGTGCTATTATTACCTCTTACAATCCCACACTTCAAAGCATAAAGGACGAAACTACTGGAGAGGAAGGTTATACTGAAAAGTTAATGCAGTATGAAACCTATAAAAAAATGCTTGATGGAAAAACTACTGAAAATTTTGAATTGGAAGCGAAAACAAAATTTATAGAAGAGCCCGCTCAAATGAAATTGCTTATTGTAGTTGATAAGTTGTTAACTGGTTTTGATGCTCCATCTGCCACCTATTTATACATCGATAAACAAATGCGAGACCACGGATTATTCCAAGCAATTTGTCGAGTAAATAGATTGGATGGAGAAAGTAAAGAATATGGTTATATAGTAGATTACAAGGATTTATTCAAGAGTTTAGAAAATTCAATTAACGATTATACCAAAGAAGCTTTTGGCGAATTTGAAATTGATGATGTACAAGGACTTTTAGATAATAGGTTAGAAAAAGCAAAAGAACGCTTAGAAGATGCAAGGGAAACAATTAAAGCGTTATGCGAACCCGTATTTCCTCAAAACACCTTGAACTTTCAACGCTTCTTTTGTGGGAAATCTGAAAATAAAGATGATTTAAAAAACACCGAACAATTAAGAGTTCATTTATATAAATACACAGTTAGCTTAATTCGTTCTTATGCAAACATTGCTAACGAAATGGAAGAAGCAGGCTATTCTGTTAGTGAAATTGAAATTATAAAGCAAGAAGTTAAATTTTATACCAATTTAAGAGACGAAATTGAAAAGTCAAGTGGCGACTATATCGATTTAAAAAGATTTGAGCCTGCAATGCGCCATTTAATTGATAGTTATATTAGAGCTGATGAAAGCGAAACCATTTCAGCATTTGATGATTTATCGTTAATCCAATTAATTGTTGAACGAGAAGAAGAAGCAATCGAATCTTTACCTGAAGGCATTAGGAAAGATAAAGAAGCCGTTGCCGAAACTATTGAAAATAATTTACGTAAAGTTATCATTGAGGAAGCACCAACCAATCCAAGATATTTTGAGAAAATGTCGGTAATATTGGATGAATTGATTTTAGAACGCAAACGTGAAACTTTTGATTATAAAAAGTATCTTCAAAAAATAATTGACCTTACTAAGAGGGTTACACGCCCAAATAAAACTTCAGAATATCCAAATATTTTAGATACTAATGCAAAACGAGCATTATATGATAATTTAGGAAAAGACGAAGCTCTAGCAATTTTAATGGATGAAACGATTAAGTACAACAAACAAGCTGATTTTAGAGGAAATAAATTAAAAGAAAAGAAAATTAGAATTGCTATTAAGCATATACTTCCTGATGGTTATAGTGTTGATGAGATTTTTGAAATTATAAAAAATCAAAATGAGTATTAAAGAAGCGCAAATACAGGTTTTAGATTTAACTATTGATATTGTTAAAAAGGATATCAAGAATATGCATTTGGCTGTTTATCCACCAACAGGAAGAATCCGTATAGCTTCGCCTAAAGACGTAAACGATGAAGCTATTAGACTATTTGCCATAAGTAAGATTAGATGGATTAAGAAGCATCAAAAAAACTTCTACGAACAATTAAGAGAAGCACCAAGAGAATACATCACAGGAGAAAGTCATTACTTTGATGGCAAACGCTATTTACTAAAAGTGATAGAGCGTTATGGTAAGCACGAACTAAAAGTTAAAAATAAAAACTACTTGGAATTGTATGTGAGTCCAAAAGCGACCATTGAAGCCAAAGAAAAAGTGTTCAATGAATGGTATAGAGTGCATTTAAAGGAAATTGTTCCAAACATTATAAAAGCCTGGGAAGAAAAAACTGGATTGAACTGTGAGCATTGGGATATTAAAAAAATGCGCACTAGATGGGGTTCTTGTAATATTGAAAAACAAAAAATATTGCTAAACCTTGAATTGGCAAAAAAGCCAAGACATTGTTTAGAGTATGTTATCGTTCACGAGTTAATGCATTTTTTTGAACGTAATCATAATGACCATTTTAAAGGACTTTTGGATAAGTTTATGCCAAATTGGAAGACCTATAAGAGAGAACTAGATAATTTGCCTATAGCATATTAATACTGATAGTAATGAATTTAAAATATATAGTTGAAATATGTGTTGGAATTGATGTTGCTATCTTTGGTATTGCATATCCAATTATAATAACTGAAATTAATAAAATTGGCGATAAGTATAACTCTAATTATTTATCGGAGTTATTCCGTCTAGAATGGATTTCTAAAGAACTTCGAATTAGGACAATTCGGGTGTCAGTTTTTCAACTGATATTGCTTTCAACTATAACATCTTTTCTTTGTCTAATTTTAAACAGGAAGCCTTTATTTGGATGGGATAATATAATTATCAATAATTCAGCAGAATTGATTATTCTGGCCCTTACTCTTGGTTTAGTTTTCTCCTTTATTTTTTGGACTAAAACTGTTTCATTATATAATGGAAAACCAGTTAGACTATTAAAACACCTTATTAGTAAATATAAAAAAGTCGCCAATACTGAAGTAGAAACTAAGAAATACTTTCTAAGAGGAATAAATGATTTTGCCTATTATACTATTAAAAATCAAGACAATCATTTGCAACAAATATTAATTGATTTTTATTGGAACGAGTTTGAGGAAAGTCGAGTAAATCATAAGAATCAGTTAGATAGCTTAAATGGAATTAAAAAAAAGAAAGAAGAATATAAAACCCTTTTTAATAGAGGAGTTGAATATCCTGTAGAATTATATGAATTAATCTACAGGATTAATTTAGAAACAAAAAACACTACTAATTACCTTGCCACAAGTTTAGAGTTTAACGCTACGAGCGGTTGGTGGCTATATGGTAATGACCATCATCAGCTTAAAATTTCAGAACTAACTTACATTTGGGTTTGGAAAATTTTAATCCTGAATCTAGATAATCATAAAAATCTTAAAACATATTGGTCAAAAGCAAATCAATATTATAGTTACGCCTTCAATGTTTATCCTGAATATATGAATGGGCAGATTGATCCTATAAATAAGAAAGAAATTGATATTAAAAAAGAAGAACGGATACGATTTCTAGAGTTTCATTATACTCTTGGAGGATTACTACTGCAAAACGAAAAATATAGCGTAATGAATTATCTTTTCAATTACTCATCTTCTTCACCGCCAAATTATGTTTTATTACCGCAATCAATTAGTGATGTTTTTTATTGGTTTGAAAGGTTTAACGATAATTCCAATCTAAGAATGGAAAATATTGAAATTTACTTCAAATTCCCAGATTTAGATAATTATGGAGTAAGTCATAAAATTAAATTTTGGATTTGTTCATATATCTGTGTGTTATATATTCGGCAATTTACTTTAGTACGATTTATGACTTTTCATAATCATACAGGGTTACCTGATCTTCCTAACGAAAAAAGAGAATTGCAAAGTATTCTATATGGAATTCCTGTTTTTAAGAATTATTTGGATAGAATTCTTGAAAATGACAAAATATTAAATACAGTTGGATTGGAGACAATTGATAAAGAAAAAAAAGAGAAAATAAGGAAACATTTGTTAGAAGTTGAAGAAGCTATAATAAAGAAGTTAGACTATACACAAGAAGTGAAAGAATTGTCTGCAAGTAAAATTAGTCAATTTAAAAAAAAGTCTATGAGTATTATTAAAAAAGCACTTAATGAATATGATGATATACTCCTCAATTATGATGAAAATTTAGATTATGAAAATACACTGAAGTTAGTTGTTAACGGAGGTGTTGATCTGATGCCTAAGTCTGCATTTGTTGAAAATGATATTCCACATTTGAACTTTGATTATTTTCTTGCTCAAAGTATAGTTCGAAATTCTATTAAAGCATATATTCCAACATCATTCGCAGTAGCAAAAACTGAAAGATATTTAGTTAGTTTTGATAATTTAGTACTAGCTATTAAGAAGATTATTAGTGACAAAAGCAACGATGTAATCATCATGGGCTTTAATCTTGATTATAAAATAAAAGAAACTATTCAAAAGGCAAAAATTGAAATTCTCTTAAAACATTCTACTCAGAATCAGTTTAGAAATATTTTCTTTATTTTAAATAAGAATGATTTACCTAGATTGAATAAAAAGGATATTTCCAAAAATGAAATTGATAAATTTAAATTGAAATCTATTTCTAAAAGTTTAAAACTTTATACCTCAATTATCGAGATAAATAAGAATAAAGAATTTAAATCAGAATGGTTAAACGCGGGTTATTCAGAAGAGGAACTCAAAAAAGAACCACAAGTTCAAGTAGCTTTATCTTTTATATGGCTTTTACTATGGAAAAAGAATCGGAGAGTTATTCAATTAGGAATATCGAATCGAAGTAAAGAACAGGGTAAGGAGAGTGATTTAATTGAAATTAAACCTTTGTAATTTACAATTTAGTCAGAAAACATTTAATAGTTTTCTAGGCTTGAATAGAGATATAACTTGGTAATGATTATAAAAGCATCTATAAAAAAACATAGTATTACACCTTATTTACACCTTAACAGCTCTCAGGTACTATGTTTAAAGGAATGCTACTTTCTGTATCGGTAAATAAAACTAAGCAACAAAATATCAGCCGTGTATGGTTTCATCTTTTCCGTAGTTCTTAATTACTTCTGCTTCAAATTCTACTAATTCTTTCCAACGTTTATCCACATCAACATCTTGACCATATTTACGAGCAAAACCAATAAATGTAGTGTAATGACCTGCTTCACTAATCATTAAATCCTTATAAAACTTAGATAATTCTGGATCTTGAATTTCCTCAGAAAGTAATTTAAAGCGTTCGCAACTTCTTGCTTCTATCATGGCAGAAAACAAAAGTCTATTTACCATAGATTGTAATCTATTACCACCTTTGTTCATAAACTTATAAAGTTCGTTTACATAACTGTCCTTTCGCTCTCTACCTAGTGTAAACCCACGC
>JGI24519J20070_1000099_pt1 | contig 29259 bp, 25 predicted proteins | sample LinPmetageLP43_FD_20070 | JGI IMG/M metagenome (IMG submission 20070) | reverse complement strand
TTCTGTGATTTCATTAAGTATTTTATGAAGTTTTTTCATTTTTCAATATTTAGAATTTGCTATAATATTTTATCTAAGAAACCAATCCAAGTCGTTTTACCATTTCTTCACCATCAATAACATGTTCGGTGATAGCGAAAACTTCTTTACGGTTAGTTCTAAATTGCTTTACAAATAGCGCAAGGTCATCTTCAAGTTGTGCATGTTCGGTTCTAAATTGATGTGAATCATATGCAAATGGGTTTTCTATTAATTCAGCTAAGTGATGTAAATGGATATCTACTTGTTTTGCCAGTGTATCGCATTTCTTATCAGTGTCAATAAGGCTTACTTCAATTTCCCTTACCATATCAATATTTTCTTTCTTCGCCATCCACATAAAGTACTTTTCTATTAAATGATGTAAGAACTTTAGGTCTTCATTATAAAAAGCGATATCAGATTTCCAATGTTCTGTTAGTACGTAAAGTGAGTCCCAGTCCGCTTCGTGAATGTAATTGTCTTTGGGTCTATTTCTAAAGCTGCTCATGTTATCAATATTTAATTATGAATAGACCATAAAGTTAGAGAGAAGGATAGTGAGATATTATGACGAAAATCATGATAAATGAGAAGCGTAGAGATTAATCCAGAATTACATAGCTATTTTTTATTTTATGAATTGTAAAGTAGATTAAGTATCAATTAATTGAATATGATTTTACTCATAGTATAACTTTAAATATTCCGCTTAATTTGAGGTATAACAAATATTAGTTATGCAAGAATTAAAAATCTGTTTACTGTTTGTATTGTTTTTATCGTGTTCGCAAAAGCGCGAAACGGTATATCCTCAAAAAGCTAAGCTAACATCATCTGTATATGCTTCAGTTACCATACAGCCAGATAGTTTGTACAAAGTTTACACGGTTGTAGCAGGTATTTTAGATGAGAATTTAGTTGAGGAAGGAGACCTTGTTAAAAAAGGTGATGCAATCCTAAAAATTAACGATCGTGCCCCTAAACTAAATTCAGACAATGCTTATTTATCCTTACAACAGTCAAAAGAAAATGTACAGGGCAATGCTGCTATATTAAAGGATATTGAAGATGATATTTATTCGGCAAAATTAAAATTTACTAATGATTCTATCAATTTTAGTAGACAGAAGCGTCTTTGGGATCAAAATATAGGTTCAAAATCTGAATATGATACAAAAAAATTGGCCTATGAACTTTCAGAGAATCAATTAAAACAGCAAAAAGCTAGGTATGCCCGTACTAAGTATGATTTGGAGACTAAAATGGAACAAGCTAAAAATAGCTATTCTACTACCCAAATAGTTATAGATGATTATACGGTAAACAGTAAAATTAACGGTAGGGTATATGCTATTTTAAAAGAGCCTGGTGAGCTTGTTAATACTTTAGAACCTTTGGGCGCTATAGGCAGTGCTACTAATTTTAAAATTGTAATGCTTATAGATGAGGTCGATATCATTAAAGTAAAGGTTGGTCAGCAAACTTTGGTAACCTTAGATGCTTACCCAAAAAAAGTTTTTACGGCTTCGGTTAGTAAAATATATCCTCAAAAAGATGAGCGGTCACAAACCTTTACAATTGAGGCATTGTTTACCAAAACACCTGCTACGTTATATCCAGGGTTAGCTGGAGAAGGTAATATTGTTATTTCTGAAAAAGAAGATGTGCTAACGATACCTATAGAATATTTAATGGATGGGAATATGGTGGAAACTGAAGAGGGTGAAGTACAAGTTGAGGTAGGTTTTAAAAATTTAGAAAGCGTGGAGATTGTATCTGGCATAACTGAATCTACCAAGCTTTTAAAACCAAAAGTATGACAAACTGGAAAGTTATACTGAATATAGCGAAAACACATCTTTTAACTAAGATGAAATCTACCGCAACAGCATCTTTAGGGGTCACATTTGGTATTGGTGCTTATATTACCATGGTTAGTTTTATGACTGGTCTTAATACCATGTTAGATAGCCTCATATTAAACCAAACTCCACATATTCACTTGTATAATGAGATAGAACCTACGGCAAATCAGCCCATTTCATTATATGAAGAATTTGGGAATTCGGTGCATATGATTAGCTCTATAAAGCCTAAACAAGGTCAAAAGAAGATTCATAATGCATTGCCCATTTTAGATTATTTAAAGAAAAAAGATAAGGTAAAAGGGGCTACGCCACAGGTAAGGGCACAAATATTCTATTTATCTGGAGCTCTAGATCTTGGTGGTACCTTGGTTGGTGTAGACATAATGGAGGAAACAAGACTATCTAATATGCGCGATTATATTGTTGAGGGTAGTCCAGAAGCTTTGAAAAATACGGATAACGGTATTTTATTAGGATCAGGATTGGCAAGTAAGTTGTCTTTATCTGTGGGCGATAGAGTACAAATCAGTACCGTAAGAGGGGCAATTTTTCCTTTAAAAATTGTTGGTATTTATCAAAGTGGAATTGCAGATATTGATAATTCGCAAAGCTTCTGTAATTTAAAAACTGTACAGCAAATTTTAGGCGAAGCGCAAAATTACATTACAGATATTAATGTTAAGCTAAATGTTATTGAAGATGCACCTGCCTTAGCTCAACTTTTAGAAAAACAGTACAATGTTACTGCTACTGACATCAATGAAGCAAATGCTCAATTTGAAACAGGGTCTAATATTCGAAACTTAATAACCTATGCCGTATCCATTACACTACTTATAGTTGCAGGTTTTGGTATCTATAATATTCTGAACATGCTCATTTATGAAAAAATGAAAGATATAGCGATTTTAAAAGCTACAGGTTTTTCAGGTTACGATGTTCAGTTGATATTTATGAGTCAAGCCATGATTATAGGTATTGTAGGTGGTATTTTAGGATTACTGTTAGGGTTTGTACTATCTGTAATTATTGATGGCGTGCCTTTTGAAACGGAAGCATTGCCAACTATAACAACGTACCCTGTCGATTTTAGTGTAGGTTATTATGTAATAGGTATTGTATTCGCGCTACTATCTACATTTGTTGCAGGTTGGTTACCTCTCTTAAAGCAAGGCATATAGATCCGGTAAAAATTATAAGAGGCACTTAAGCATATAAAACATGGATAAAGTACTTGAAGCCAAGGGCATAAATAAACATTTTTTAAAACCTAAAGATTTTCATGTTTTAAAAGATATTTCGTTTGCCATAAAAAGAGGAGAATTCGCGTCGATTATGGGTAAATCTGGTTCAGGTAAATCCACATTGCTATATATTTTATCTACCATGGATACAGAATATACTGGGGAATTATATTTAAACGATACTTTGGTAAGCGGTAGATTAGCTTCAGAATTGTCAAGAATTAGAAATGAACATATTGGGTTTGTATTCCAGTTTCATTATTTGTTATCAGAATTTAGTGTATTAGAGAATGTAATGTTGCCAGCAAAAAAGTTAGCTCGTAAAAGTCATCAAGAGATTGAGCATGATGCTATGCAGAAATTAAAAATGTTAGGCATAGGGTCTTTGGCTCTGCAAAAAGCATCACGTATTTCTGGTGGTGAAAAACAGCGTGTGGCAATCGCCAGGGCATTAATAAATAATCCCATAATACTAATGGGAGATGAACCTACCGGTAATTTAGATAGTTATAATTCTGATAATGTATTTAATATTTTTAAGCAATTAAAAGAGGAGGAGGGGCTATCGTTATTGGTAGTGACCCATGATGAAGATTTTGCTAAACGAACCGATTATATTATAGAGATGGAAGATGGTCGTATAATAGATAAATCAGTACTTTCTATTTAAATTTTCAACTACGTAATGTAAAAAAGAGGCTTCAATTTAATTGAAGCCTCTTTTGTTTAATTCAGTATTTACTGTTAACGTTTATAGTCGAAAGATATCCAATCTGCATGGCAAATGTTCTGCGTTGTATTTTCTTTGTTTTTAAAGACTAAGTATAGTGTGGCATTTTCTTTAGTTGTAGAAACGGGTATATTATAGTAAACTGTTTCTTCTTTCCCATTATGCCCCAATAGTTGTTTGCCTATAATTTTACCATCTATACGGTCTTCATGTATTTCTACAGCACCTTTAAATTCTTGATCTAGATTATAAAAAGCCGCAAATTTTAAATGTTTCAGGTCTTTTAAATTAATGTCATTAAATTTTAAGAAAGAACCATCTTGAAGAACACCAACAACTCTAGATTTACTTGTACTCCAAATTCCAGTACCTTCTTTAATTTCGTCGGCATTTTCAGCTTCTATTTTCTGACTTTTAAAGATAATTTGCTCACTAACGGTGAGTTCAGAGTTTGGTTGGTTTAGATTGCCTTTATCACGATATGAAGCCATTAAAACATAATTTCCTTCACCTTGTTTACCCATATGTTCATTGAACGTTAATGTACCTTTAAGTGGAAGAGATTTTTTAACTACTTCAGTTGAAGGTTTTAAATCCAATATATATTCTACCATTAAAGAAACCTCCTCTACGCTAAGTTGAGGGTGGGCCGACATAGCATTCTCGCCCCAAACGCTACCGCCACCTTTAATAATTTTAGAAACTAGATACCCTGTGTCGTCTTTACTATATCGTTTCGCAATGTCTGTATAACTTGGTCCGTTGACCTTATCCAATACAGCATGACATGCTTTACAGTCAGACGCTTCAATAGCTTTTTTACCAAGAGGTTCGAGGTTACGTTGATGTCCTAAAGTGGCTTTTACAAAATCTCTCCCTTCAGGTATATAATCAAAAGTCACTTTTACATCCTCCGCAGAAATGGAGTTATTTTGTGTTGAACCATCTTGCATATCTTCTACGATGATCTCATAATCCAATTTCTTGCCATCCCAATAAATAGAGTCTTTGTTGGTAATATTTATTGCTAAAGTAGGAGTGTCATTACCTACCAAAATTTTTGAACTCGTAGTAGATGAATTACCATCAGTATCGGTAACCTTTAAAACTACATTATAACTACCGTCTTCAGTAAAAACGAATTCAGGATTTTGCTCTTGAGATTGAGATACCTCTTCAGTAAAATACCAATCGTAGGTAAGTGCATCGTTGTCAAAATCAATTGAGTTCTTTGCGGAAAATTGTACGTTTAAAGGGGAAGCGCCAACGGTCTTGTCATGGTCAAATTTTGCAACCGGTTCTCTATTTCCTTTTATGTATGTAATGCTACTTAAACGAGCATCTAAATTTTGTGCATTCCATTTTTGACCATATTCCAGTATATACATATTTCCGTTAGAGGCAAAAATCATATCCATAGGATGTGAAAATTCTTCATTGGGCATAAACGCATCGGCCTTTACATAATTCTGATTTTCATCTAGCGTAATAACATAAATCCAATCTCTCATCCATTCATAAACGAACAATTTATCTTCAAAATAGTTTGGCCAAAGATTTTCGGCACCAGTCATGTCCGATTCGTGAAAAACCGGTCCCGCCATAGGGTTTATACCGCCTTCGCCCATCCAAGGAAATTCCTCTGATCTATAGTATGTCATTGGTATCATAGATTTTTGAGCAAGAGGCATCTCTTGAATACCGGTGTTGTTTGGTGAATTATTGATGAGGTGTTCTGGATCGAATTTATCACCTGCAATATTGGTTGCAAAATCAAAATCATTATAAGCTTCATTATAACCTCTAGTAAATGGCCAACCCCAAAAACCAGCTTTCCTAGCTTGGTTATATTCACCCATACCACTAGGACCTCGATTAGGATCTTCTTTTCCGGCATCTGGTCCTATATCTCCCCAGTATAAAAATCCTGTTTTGCTATCAATGGAATGTCTGAATGGGTTTCTTAACCCCATGGCATAAATCTCAGGTCTAGTCTTGTTTGTTCCAACAGGGAAAAGATTTCCTTCTGGAATAGTGTAACTACCATCTGCTTCAGGTTTTATTCGTAATATTTTACCTCTTAGGTCATTTGTGTTGGCGGCAGAACGTTGAGAATCCCATCCGGATCTGTTGGGGCGTTCGTCCATTGGCGCAAACCCGGATGATTCAAAAGGGTTTGTATTATCACCCAGAGCAATGAAAAGATTACCATTAGGTCCAAATTCTAAAGCACCACCACTATGGCAGCAATGACGATCTGTGGGTATTTCCATTAATACTTTTTCAGAATTTAAATCGAGTTTATCGTTCTTTAGTATAAAGCGAGAAACATGTTGTTTAGACATATCACCTTTAACGGAATACAAAAGATAAACCCAATTATTCTGAAGGTAATTAGAATCTACAGCTAAGCCTAAGAGTCCATCTTCATTGCCATAAAACAAGTCTAACTGAGCTATGGTCTTTGTTTTTTCTGTTTTAAAATCAAATAGTTTTAAAGCACCATGGCGTTCTATGAACAAAATTCCTCTATCGGGAAGTTCGTCTAATTCCATAGGTTCATTCAAATTAAAGTCTAATATGTTTTTAACAAAGCGATCTTCTGGCGGTACCCTATCTGTTTTAGCTAAGGAATAGTTTAATGTGCCATTACCAACAGCATAGTTGATACCACCAAGTAAATGATTTAAGAATTTTGGGTTTAGAAATGTTTCATCTGTATGTCCCATTTCAGTATAAAATGCTCTACCGCCATCATAATTGTGATACCAAGAAATAGGATGGTTTTCTGGGTTTGTACCACCTTCATAACTACTCTCGTCAATAGAAATAAGTATATTAATATCTGGATTGATATTCTTGAAATTATACCACTCATCACTTTTGGTCCAAGATTCGTCTAAATGCTGGGTAGATGAGTGGGATTTGTCGTTAACAATCAATTTTGCTTCTTGAATACGCGGGTGATTATTGAATACCCCACCAACTAATTTGTTATACCAAGGCCAATCATATTCAGTGTCTGTAGCTGCATGAATACCAACAAAGCCTCCACCTGCTTGAATGTAACGTTCAAAATCTGCCTGTTGAACATCATTTAAAATATCTCTGGTGGTATTATTAAATATAACTGCGGCATAATTTTTTAGAGAATCTTCTACCATATAATTGTCATCTTCTGTTGCGATAACATTATATCCATTTTCCTCCCCTAATTTTTTAATAGCTTCAATGCCAGCCTCTATAGAGCCATGTCTAAAGCCTTGTGTTTTACTGAAAACTAAGATATTATCTTTCTTTTTTGTGCAATTTGTACATAATGCAATACAGCATAATAAAAAGCATAGTTGCTTTATTGAACGTTTAGTGGTTTTGATCATTGGTGTAATTTGGTGTTTTTGGTTTTACCCTTAACAATCAGGGTTTTAGAATGAATTGTAATCAGCCCTTGGTAAAGGGGCTGCCTAAAGATATGAAAATGGGATTATGATTCATTAATTGAAATTACCACAGTGCTGGTTTTTTGGTTGATTGTGGTCATATTTTGTTGAAAAATTTAATGGTATCTTAATACTTTATTTAGAGATTTTCTCAAAACTATAAAATTCATGTGGACCACTATTTTTATTGTTATTTATAGTTTATTGACAATTGTAATCGTGCTATCCATTATTTTACACGGGGCAAAACCAACAAAAAGTTTGGCATGGATAATGGCTATTTTCGCCTTGCCCGTAGGTGGTATATTTCTTTACTTGGTAATTGGAAGAAACAGGCGCAAACGAAAACTTATACGTTTAAAGAAAGACCTATTCAATAAACTGCCTAAACCGAATACCGAACAAGTGAATTTGTTTAATGGCAGGTATAAAAAATTGATGACCCTTAATTATAAAAATTCACACTTTCCGCCAACGGCTCATAACAAACTACATTTATTAAAAGATGGTAAAACAACTTTTGATTCGATTTTTAATGCTTTGGAACAAGCTACATTACAGATACACATACAATATTATATTTTTGAAGAAGGGGAGTTAGCAGATCGCTTAATGGCTTTGTTTAAGAAAAAAATTGATGAAGGTATTGCCATAAGAATGATCTATGACGGTATTGGAAGCTTTACGCTAAGCAAGAACTATTTAAAAAAATTATTGGACATTGGGGTAGAGGTGTATTCTTTTCTTCCCTTTAAATTTGGCAGGTACTTTTATTCTTTGAATTATAGAAATCATAGAAAAATTATTGTTGTAGATGGAAAAGTAGCTTTTACAGGCGGAATTAATATTTCTGATAAGTATCTAAAAGGACAAGTAGGTCTGGGCAAATGGCATGATATGCACTTAAGATTAGAAGGACCGGCAGCCACACAATTAGATCAGGTTTTTATGACAGATTGGTATTTGGTAAGTACTCAATTATTACAGCCTTTACAGCACTTATACAATCAGTTGCCAATGAACTCTAGTGAATTGGTACAAATTGTCGCCGGAGGACCCGATGATGATTTTCCTGTTCTGGAACAGACTTATTTTTCAATTATTAATAAAGCCAAAGAATATCTTTATATAACAAACCCTTACATTATACCAGGGCAAGCTTTGATACAAGCATTGCAAACTGCGGCTTTAAGTGGTGTTGATGTTAGGTTATTGGTTTCTGAAAATGCAGATAATAAGGTTGTGAGTTGGTCTGTACATTCTTATTTTGAAATGTTCTTGAAATCTGGTATTCGAATATTCCTATTCCCTGACGGATTTTTGCACAGTAAAATAATAGTAAGTGATGATACTATTACATCTATTGGCACAGCTAATTTAGATGACCGTAGTTTTGAACAGAACTATGAGGTAAATGCCATTATATACAACAAGGATTTTGCTAAAATCTTAAAAGCAGACTTTTTAAATGATTGTGCGGTTAGTAATGAGTTATTATATAGTGATTTTATTAAAAGACCTTGGGGTAAAAAGTTGAAAGAAGGAGTAGGTAAAGTTCTTAGTCCTCTTTTCTAAGTGTTAATCCACCTGTGAAGTGAAAACCAAATCTTGATCTTCCATAGCTGTAATAACTAATTTCACATAATCTTTAATAGCCTTATCAATATTATCAGGTTCTGTAATTTCAATAATACCTCTCCATATCATAGCTCTTTCCTTTCCTTCGCAAATACAGTACAATGTAGTTTCAGCATGGTAAACAGTATATTTTTCGTAGTAAGCATCATCGTAATATATGCCTTGGTGTTCTAAATAATCATCGTTAAACCTAGCTTGGTGATCGTCCCAACGCGATATAGATTTTACAAAATTATCGCGGTCTTCCGACCCTGTAATTTTGGTTAAAAGAATAGCATCAAAATCTTTGTCTAAAAGACTTTGTTCAACAGCATCCAATTCTTTATCGGTCTTACGAGAATCTGTAAGCGACAGGTCGAAAATATCAATACTACGCCATGCCTCAACATTTCTATCAGTAAATTCTTCTTGAAGTTCACTTTCAAAGTTTTCTCTAGTATCATCGCTCTGTGCCATACCTACAATTAAAACTTTGTTGGCATTGAATAATACAATATCTGGATTTTTCCAATTCTCTACTAAGCTAATAGAAGAACAACCCATTAACATCAATGACAATACTACGATCAACTTTTTCATAAGAAAGGTATATTTAGTTGGATTACAAGTCGAAGATACTATTTAGAAAATATCAAGAATATGACGATTGTCAGTAAATATGAAATGAACCTTCTGGCTTTTGATTAGTTATAACCATAAATCTATGTTTTCTTCCAATTTAGGAATATGACAGTCCCAACCTTTAGTATCTCTAATTTTAACCTTAAAAGCATCTAAAGCACCTGGTTCTCCATGAATAAGAAAGACTTTTTCTGGTGTGTTTTTAATATTATCTATAAAATTTAGAAGTTCTGCCTGATCGGCATGTGCAGAAAGACTCTATAAAATGAATACTGGCTTTTACAGGATAATATTTTCCAAATAATTTTAGTTCATGTGTGCCTTCTAATAGTTGTCTGCCTCGTGTACCTTCGGCTTGGTAACCAACCAGTAATACCTTTGTTGTAGGTTCATCTACTAGTTGTTTTAAATAAGTTAAAACCCTGCCACCGGTTACCATACCGCTACCTGCAATAACTATTTTAGGACGTTTGTCATCTATAGTTTTCCATGTATCTGCGTATGATGTAATGATGTTGAAATGATTACACATAGCTTCATAATCAGCTTTACTAAGTTTATGCCAGTCTGTAAATTGCTCAAATACACTTAGCACATTATTACCCATAGGACTATCTATAAATATGGGTATGTTGGGTATTTTATTCTTCTTGTATAATTGCCAAAACAAATACATGAGCAATTGTAGCCTTTCAACGGCAAAAGAGGGTATGATCAATGTTCCTCTTTCGTGTATGGTCTTTTGAACTAGGTCACTAAGAATTTCGGCAATATTTTCTTTTGGATGAAGTTTGTTGCCGTAAGTACTTTCTAAGAATAAATAATCTGCCCATTCGGGTCTTTCTGGAGGTAATAAAAGTTTATCGTCTAATCTACCAACATCACCAGAAAAAGCAAATAGTTTTTCGAAAATCTCTAATTCAATAAAGGTCGATCCAATGATGTGACCGTTGTATCTAAATTTGAATCTAATATTATCTGACAGCTGAACCCATTCATCTTTCTGTCTGCCAGAAAATAAATCGATAGTTCTTTGAGCTTCTTTTAAATCATAAAATGGTAAAGCTTTAGGGTGTTTGGAATAGCCTTCTTCATTTGCTTTCTTTGCCTGCTCTTCTTGTATTTTAGCACTATCAAGCAATATGATTTGTGCAACTGATAAAGTAGGGTAGCTACCAATTATTGAACCTTTGAACCCTTCTTTTACTAATCTAGGTAGATAACCGGTATGGTCTAAATGACCATGCGTTAATAGTACTACATCTATTTTACTTGCATCTATTGGTAGTGGCTCCCAGTTCTTTTCCCTTAGCTCTTTAAGACCTTGGAACATGCCACAATCTATCATAATATTCAATTCAGGAGTTTCTAAATAAAATTTAGAACCCGTAACCGTACCAGAGGCACCTAAAAATTTAAGACTAACTTTTTTCATACTATTAAGATTTACAGAGTTGCTCAATTTCTTCTAGAATTTTTGTTTTTCTTACGCTAGATATTCCTAAATGATCCAAATAAAATTTGTCCTTTATGAGTTGTCTGCATAAAACCACATTTCTGCTCAGTAAAAATTGTTTTTCTCTTTTAGATAAAAGACTTGAGACAGTAATAGGGTAGAGGCCTAAACGATCAATTCTATCTTTGAGTCCGTCTTTTTCTGGGTAATCCCAACTTAATAGATAGAGATTGGCACATTTACCATAGGTAATAGCATCTTGGGTAAATCTAGTATTGGTAACCACCCAGCCAAGATCTAATGGCTTAGTATTATTTTTATTAGTTACCCAGTGGTCTTTTACATCGTTGTATCTAGAATGTATATATAATGGCACTTTTACATTACAATTGCGCCCTTCTTCATTATGAAATTTACATTCTATAATAGTAACCTTTTCCTTTTTTTCTGCTACTACATCTATTTCATGAGTAACACAAGATCCAGTTAAAGTGACACCAACTTTTACATTGTAGCCAGAATATTTTAATATTTCAGCAATAAACCGCTCAAAAGGAAATCCGGTCGGACCTAATTCGTAAATGGCTTTTTTAAGTTTGTATTTAGATGCAAATACAGATTTATTCTTTTTAAGTAGAGCATATGCTCTATTGTAGATTTCATTAGTGGTGATACCATCAAAAAGCTCATCGTAAACTTTACTTACAATACCTTCCACCAACTCATGGTTTGCACCACTATGCTTAAGTGAATCTCTAAGCTTGTCTAATGAAAACTTCATTTTTTGCCCTGAAGATTTTATAATATCAATAGATTCCTGGTTTTGCATATTACTTTTTTAAATTAACATTAAGTGGCGGAATTTCTAATAACTGTAATGTTGTAGATGCTAAGATTACCTTACCATCAGTTTTAGAAATTGCTTGTTCAATATGTTGAAATAAGGTGTGTTTTGTATTTCTTCTTCTTTTATAATCAGTAATGTATCTAAGGTTTAATTGAATCCAATTATCTGTAAGGGTCATCGCTATGGTTGGTTCTATTGTCGCATTTTCAATGTAATAATGAGCCACCATTTCTTCCCATTTTGCCTTAGATTTTTCAGTGTAATCACATAGCAGTTCATTAGCACTGTTCATCATAATAGATTTTGCGAGGTCAGTGTCAGAACCATAGGCGATGAGGATATTTAATTCATCCCAAACAAAAGGAAAATCCATCGAATAATTTTTGATAGGTCCTTTAAAAACAAATGCATTGCTAATCTTTACTATTCTACCAGAATAATTGTCACTGCTTACCCATTCACCAATTTCCATTATCGTTGTATAAATACTATCAATATCAATGACATCTCCCTTAATATTATTGATTTCGATACGATCACCAGGTTTGTAAACGCGAACAAAAAATATATAAAAAGACCCTGCAATACTTAAAATTAATTCTTGTAGTGTAAAGGTGATACCTGCCGTAAATAGCCCAATGATTATGGTATAATCTTTAAAACTATCAACGGTAAATGCCATTAATATCATAAAAATAATAAGTACGTAACCAACTATTTCTACACCCTTTTGTGCTTTATATCTAATAGAAATATCTTCAATTCTTTTTTTAAGAATTTTTCTAATAAACCCGATTATGAAAATAATGAAGAGTATCCACGCAATTAGTTTTAATATTTTAACTAGTGTAGCGTTTTCTAATAATGTTGAAAGTATATCCATATGGAGATTTTAAAAAAACCGCCAATGAAATGATTTCTTTGACGGTTTTAATTTTAAACATTAACCAACTAAAAATGCTTAAAAATTATCTTATCACGATCTAAAATTAAAATCAATGCAATGCTAAGATTGGAACATCACTGTCATAGCCAATTTCTTTAATTAGAGGTCTAGAGAAAACACTTCCAAAAAAGAAATGTTTACGATTAATGAATGCCACCATATCACTATCTCTACTTTCAATAAAACTTTCTATACCCTTACCTAAACTTTTTTCTGTAATTGTATGAAAATGATGAGGTGTGTCACTAAAAATTGCCGCTAACAACTGCTTATTGTTTAGTTGAGTTTCGGTCAGGTCTTTTTTCTTGTCAAGGTGTAGAATGGCAATTTCTGCATTGTGCATTTTAGCCAATTCTATAAGGTATCTAAATTCCGATCTTTTAAAAACATCTTTAAAATCTGTAGGGAAAACAATTTCTTTTGGTGACATAAACGAAACATGCTCAGGTATTGCCAAAACAGGACATTCCCTGGTTTTTTCCATTGCCATAACAGTATTACTACCAAAAAGAACACCTTTTGTTCCGGAAGCACCTTTTGTACCCATTGCCACTAAATCTATATCTTTTTCTGCTATTAGATTTTTGATAGCTTCGGATAAAAAATTAGAAGTAGATACTGTATAATAATTGTGCTTGGGGTTGTCTATATGTAAAGCAAGCGTATCTATTAGCTTTACAAAATTCTTTTCAGAATCTAGTTTTGCCTCTTCGAAAACAGCACTGCCTTCTTCAGGAATATTTAAACTATTGGTTGTGTATTGTTCAAAACTAAATACATTTAAAAAATAAAAATCACAATTTAATTTAGCATATAGATCAATTGTATATCTAATTGCGTTTAAAGCATTCTTAGAAAAATCCGTAGGTATTAAAATACGCTTATTCATAGGTGACAGATTTATATTATTTCTTAAATGTATAGTTCAAACAAATGAATTACTATGATAAATATCAGTCTTGTAAGGGTAAAATTAAAAATGGGATTTTAGCATAAATACTTAAATCCATTATAACCGGCTCATGTAAGAATCGTTCAAAGAATTTTCTTCTATGGTATGCCATTGCCAGTATATTTATATCTCTTTCTACAATAAAATCTTGTATAACATTCGCTTTGTCGGCATAGTTCCAGATTTCATCATAACTATGCGGTATTTTAGTTAAGCACTTATCTAATAATTTTTGATTAGAAACCTGTTTGCTTGTCATTAATTCTTCTTCATTAACATGTAAAACAGCAATAGAGGCATCGGTTATAGCAGCGATATTCAATAACATTGAAATAGTATTTTTTGTACACCCTTTTTTATAGTCGGTAACAAAGGCTATTTCATTTACAGGTTTAAAGTCAATCTCTTTGGGTATGGCTAGAATAGGGCATTTAGTAATAGTATTTGCAATTTGAATGGTATTACTGCCCATAAATAATTCTTTAGCCCCTGTTTTACCCTTGTTACCCACAACTACGAGGTCAATTTCATTGGTGTCTATGGTATTGGCTATTACTTTAGTAAGATTTCCTTTGCTAGATATGGTTTTGAATTTATGTAATTCATTTTCCGTATCAAGTACAATTTTGTGCATTGTCTTGGTAAGGTTTTCTTGAGATGAGTTTTGTAATTTTTCCATCTCTTTCTGTCCTGTGAATAGTGCACTTTTGGCACTTACCACAATATCATCGTATGAATGAACAATATGGAAAGTACATTGTTCTGTTGCAAAAATTTGAGTAGCATAATAAAGCGCATTATAGGCTTCATTAGAAAAATCTGTTGCTACAAGAATGTTTTTAATTTTCATAATTATTATTGTGGTATTACTAAGAAAGGAACGGTAACGTGAAAGCCAATTTTCTTAATTACCGGTTCTATAAATAAGCGTTCTAGAAAGGTGTGTTTGTTTTGCACCATAACCAATAAATTTATTTTTTGCTTAATCTGAAATTCATTGATTGCAGTAATAATCTCATTGCTTTTTACTTCGTGAAAAAATCCGTTTTCAGATAGTACATTAGCAAGTTGTTCTTTATTTTTCTTTTGAACAATAGTAAGTTCATTGCCCGTATAAACGTGCATAACGTTTACTTGCGACACATGAGAGTTTACAATTTTAAGAAGAGAAGCCAGGCTTTCTTTATTTAATGAAACCTCAAAGTCATTAGGGAAAAGTATTTGTTCTGGTACTTCATATTCAAAACCAGAAGGAATAACCAATACTGGGCATTTAGAATTTTTGATAACATGTACCGTGTTGGTACCCAATAGTATCTCTTTTGCACCTGTAGCACCTTGTGTGCCCATAATAATAACATCTATACCTTCGGCTTCTACGGTTCTTGCTACCTCGCTAGAAAGCACATTAAGTGCAGAATGGGTAGTGAAAGTATGCAATGGATTTTCAAATTCTTTTTCTAATTTTTTCTTCAGATTTTCAAGGTTATCTTGAGAATTCTGTTGTACGATATCTCCAAGACCAATTTGTGCTGGGCTACCCATTAGGTATTCTGTATGATAGACCGGAGGCATGTAACTATTTAAAAGAAAAAAAGAACACTTTAAATCTTTGTATAGTGTTAGACCATAACGAATGGCAGTTAAAGAGTTTTCTGAAAAGTCTGTTGGTAATAAAATACGTGTCATAGTACTGTTATTTAATACTTTAAAATTAAAAATAGATGATGACAAATAGTATGATATTCGTCATCATCAATATTTTTATTTAGCTTTATTATTAGTTGTTAAATAAAAAGCAATGAAAAAGAAATTTCGGAAATCGATAGGATCAGATGTTCCAACGCTGGTATTTTTTTATGCCACTTGGTGTATACCATGTAAATTAATGAAACCTACTGTTCTGCAGATTCAAGAAGAAATGGATAATGCTCTAAATAGTCTAGAAATAGATGTAGAGATTAAAAAGGGTATAGTAAAAAGATATAATGTTAAGAGTGTACCTACCTTAATTCTTTTTAAAAATGGAAAACCTTTATGGCGACACTCAGGTGTTATGCCCGTAGCTGAAATTAAAACGGCTATAAATGATAGAATTTAAAGCTGTTTTTAAATTTTAGAGGTCACCAAAAGGTATATTACTCATGTATGACCAAAAAGGGTACTTTAGTATGATAACTTATTCTTTCTACCGTAGGTCTAAATAGAATACTTTCTAAAAAATTTAGATTTTTAGCCACCATTATTAACATATCTAAATTTCTACTCTCGGTAAAGCATTGAACCGATTCATCTATTTTTTTACCCGTTACTTCATGAAAGGTGCATTCCGTTTCTTTAAAATAGTCCAGTAATAAATTTTTGATTTTAATTTGGTTCGTATTCAGTTCTTCACCTTTGCTCGAAATATATAATAACCTTAAGGCAGATTTTTTTAATAGAATTATGTCTTTGATAGTATCTAAAACTTTTATTTCATAAGCTAAATTTAAATCTGAAGGAAAACCAATTTCCTTTACACTTTCATAAGTAGCAGATTCTGGTACGGCCATAATTGTACATGGCACTTTGGTAATTACATTACCGGTATTGCTACCTATAGACACAGCTTTAAGACCAGAAGAACCTTTGGTGCCCATTATTATAAGTTCTATATTTTTCTCTTTAACCTGATCTTTCAATTGGTCTGTAAGAAAACCATAGATAGCTTGGGTTTTAAAATAATGCTTTGTATTTAATGGTAGTTTCTCAACTTTCTTAATAAGTACTTTAAGTTTTTCTCTACTTTCCGCCAATATTGTTTTCTCTAAAAGATCGGGAGAAACATACATAGCTGCTTCACCACTAGAATTGGTGTTAATTGCGTTGATATGAACAATATGAAAGGTACAGTGCGTCTTTTTAAAAAAGGAAATTCCGTATACCAACGCGTTCCATGCATTATCAGAAAAATCTGTGGGTATTAATATGTGTTTCATNGTAAAATTTTAATTGTTAGAACAGAAATATGGCTATTGTGGTAAAAACAGAACAGGTATTTTAGAATGAAAAGCAACCTTTTTNACTACGGCTTCACCTATTACTTTTTCCCAAAAGGTATGTTGATGGCGTATTAAACTTAAAATGCTAGAATGAGAATTTTCTGNATACTTGTCAATACTNTTAGAGACATCAATTTCAAACGGTAAGTTTTTAAATTTGTAATCAAGACCAGATAATCTTTCCTTCAAAACCTCTTTATTTGACTCTTGATGTTCGTTCAAGATAAATTCAACCGAAACATGCACTATTTCTATGTTCGACTTCCATATTTTAGAAAGTTCAATAATTGGCTCTAATCCATTCTTTTTATAGGGAACAGTAAAATCGGTAGCAAATAAAACAGATTTCAAGCTTTGAAAATTGTAACCGGTAGGAACTGTGAGAATGGGAATATTTGTTACTTTCTTTAAAACCTTCACAGTATTGCTACCTAAAAACACCTCTTTGGCACCAGTAGCTCCTTGAGTTCCCATGATTAGAATATCTATGTCATTTTCGTTAACAGCAAGTTCAACGGCATCTTCTAAATTTCCCGGTTTTGAAAGTGTGCTAAATTGATGCTTAAGATTTTTGTGATTTATTGCAAAATAGGTTAGTATCTCCTCTAATTCTTTTTTGGAGTTTTTAGAAAGAGAATCATAGATTACACTAAGTCTTTGATGATTTTTAGAACCCATTAAGTTTAAAGGAGAGGGTTCAAAGGCGTGTAATATATAAAAGTGGCAATCAACCTCTGTATATAATTTTATTGCTGTAAAAATTGAATTCCAGGCATTTTCAGAGAAATCTGTTGTTATAAGTATTTTTTTCATGGTTGTAGGGTTTTAATTAACGGGACAGATTTTGCATTACCAAAAACAGTTTTAGTTAACGGGACAGATTTTGCATTACCAAAAATGGTATGGTAGGGGAGAGCCCTATTTCATCAATGGTAGATTGGTAAAGCATATCTTCTAAAAATGAATGTCTTGAATTTACCATAACCAGTAAGTCCATCTTATTTTCGTTGATGTATGCCAATATTGCTTTAGCTCTATTGTCAACAGTAGTTCTAACAAAAGATAGTCTAGCATGCGGCAAAGATTCTTCCAAGAATTTTTTATTATCCAATTGTCTTATACTCAAATCCTCAAAATCAGAAATATAAAGGCTATGGACTTCTGCCTTGAATTCTCCAGCTAAAATATCTAGCAGTTTTAATTCTCGGCGTTTATACGGTAGCATGTAGTTGCTTGGAAATAGTATTTTTTTAGGTTGACTATAGTCATAATGATCAGGAACAGCCAAAACAGGACATTTAACATATTTGAAAACTTGTACAGTATTACTACCAAAGGTTATTTTGGAATTTGCGGTAGCACCTCTGGTACCCATAATTATCAAATCGATATTTTTAGAGTCTGCAACATTATTAAGGGCATCGACCAAAGATTCAAATGAAGAAATCATTTCATATTTATGCATTGGATTATGCGTTTTCGTCTTTGTATCGTTAACAAGTTTCGTTAGTTTATTCTCAGAGCTTTTTGAATGAATTTGTCTTTGTTTCCAAAAGCTTCTTTATCAAAATTATGAAAAGGACCATATACTTCATCGGCATACGCATGAAGAAAATAAAAATTAGCACGTTCACATTTAAAAATATTAATAGCGTAGGCAATAGCGTGATCTGCATTGCTTGAGAAATCTGTAGGAATAAGAATATTTTTCATGGCTATTTTTTTTTGATACTCTAAAAGTATTGGAGGGTATCAAAAAAACCTATGATAAATATCATGCAGTTATAATTCTACACCTATTTAATGGTTATAAAATGGATTGATAAAAAAGGGATAAATATTTTTTTGATAGAATAGAAATAAAAATATAAGAAACTAATTAACAATGGCTTACGGTATATTGTTAGAGCAAATTTTTATCGTCAAATTATATTAATAAGATTTGGTATTACTGATATTCGTCATAGTAATTACCTAATTAGTAAGATACTTTAGTAGAACATTCTAAAAACTAGAAATTATGAAAAAAGTATTAATCTTATGGATAATGGCATTAATGGTAACCTTGCCTATTTCTGCACAAGTTTTAAAAAATATTGACGAAATAGCCCCTTTTAGTGAAGGCTTGGCGGCAGTACGTAAAGGCAAGCAATGGGGCTTTATTAATGAAGAGGGTAAAATGGTCATAGCTTTTAGAGATGATATTTATGTGAGCCCAAAATCAGACGAAACTAAAACAGGTGTTTTAGGGGGTAAGTATCCTTTGTTTAATGAAGGTTTGTGTCTAATTAAGCAAACTGTTGAAGATGGTGTTCCTGTATTTGGTTTTATAGATACATCCGGAAAGGTGGTTATAGAACCACAATTTTTAAATATATATCCATTTAAGGACGGTTTTACAACTGCGGTGCTTTTCGATAAGACCATTAAAGGAGAAAATGAATTCAAACTAAAGATTTACGAGTATAAATTTTTTGATGTACGTGTAAGTGCTACAGGTGAAATAACCGATTATTTTGAGAAAAGAGACCACATACAAATGACCGTAAAAAGGTATCAAATGCCAGAAATAGGAGCCAAAATTTTAAACAAAAATTTAGTGGCTACACATACTGCTGAACAAGGGTGGTCAATAGATAAATTAGAAACAAAAAATTAATTTGCCATGAATAGATTAAAAGACAAAGTAGCGGTTATTACAGGTGGTACAGGAGGTATAGGTCTTGCAACGGCAAAACTATTTATAGAACAAGGGGCAAAAGTTGTTCTGGTAGATAATAACCCAGAAGCTATTGAAGAGTCTCGAGCTAATTTTAGTGACAAGAACGTATCCTTTTTCCAAGCAGATGTTTCAAAGAAAGAAGATAATATCAAGTTTCTTAATCATGCTTTAAAAACCTATGGTAAAATAGATATATTCTTTGCCAATGCAGGTATAGAAGGTACTTCAAGTCCAATTTCAGAGTATCCAGAAGATATATTTGATACGGTAGTTGCTGTAAATTTAAAAGGTGTTTGGTTGGGTTGCCAGCACATTATACCTAAAATGGAAGAAGGTGGTAGTGTTATTATAACTTCATCAGTTGCGGGCTTAAAAGGATTTGCAGGTTTAGGGGCTTATGTAGCTACAAAACATGCTATTGTTGGAGTTATGAAAGTTGCAGCTGCAGAAAATGCAGTACGCAAAATTAGAGTGAATACGATTCATCCTGGCCCGGTAGATAATAATATGATGCGTAGAATAGAAAGTGATATGTCTCCTGATAGTCCAGATGCAGTTAAAGACGGATTCACATCTACAGTACCTTTTGGGCGTTATGCCACTTCAAAAGAAATAGGTGAAATAGCGTTGTTTCTAGCTTCAGATGAAAGCAAATACATTACAGGCTGCACACATCTTATAGATGGAGGTATGCTAAATGCATAGCTAGTTAATATTTAAATGATTTGGTAAAACTTGACAAGATGAATGGTGGCATTTATAATGTCAAGTTTTATTTTTGAAAACAGTATCTTAGAAAATAAATTAGCATTCATGATCATCCATAACTTAGGAGAAGAAAACTCAGTTCTTAATCAATTTATATTAGAAATACGCGATTCGCAGATTCAGAAAGATGCCATGCGTTTTCGTAGAAATATTGAACGAATAGGAGAAATACTATGTTATGAGTTCAGTAAAGAATTGACATACAGCCCACAAAATGTAGAAACTCCTTTAGGAAACAAAGCTATGAGTTTAAGCCATGATCAGGTGGTCATATGTTCCATATTAAGAGCAGGGTTACCATTACATCAAGGACTTTTAAATTATTTGGATGCTGCTGAAAATGGTTTTATTTCGGCATTTCGTAAACATGAAGGCGACGATGATGATTTTGAGGTTATTGTAGACTATTTCGCTGCTCCTTCTTTAGAGGGTAAAGTACTAGTACTAACAGACCCAATGTTGGCTACGGGTAGAACCTTGGAAAATGTTCTTTTAGCTTTAAAAGAAAGTCATGGTACACCTTCGGCAATTCATATCATATCTGTTATTGGATCTCAACAAGGTATTAGTTTTATAGAAAATATATTCCCAGAGAACACTCATTTATGGATTGCAGCCGTTGATCCAGAATTAAATTCAAGAGGCTATATTATACCAGGTATTGGTGATGCCGGCGATTTGGCATATGGTCAAAAACTATGATGAGATATTCTTTTTAGATCGCTTTCTCCATTTTACCAATTCATACCAAATTACCGAAGCACTACCTATAGCTAAGGTTAAACCTAACTGAGAAAATGATAAGCTTTCAAATTCAAAAAAGCGGGTTAGTGCAGGTATATATAATAATGTCAACGATAATATAATAGTTAAGCCAATAATCAGCGGTACTAAATTGTTCTTGTATTTTAAAGTTGTAAAAATTGAATAATAAAAAGACCGATTTACCAAGGTTAAAAAAATATTTGCAACTATTAAAACCATAAACACCATAGTACGCGTGGTATTTTCAGTGAACCCAAGGTAAATAGTGTACTGATATGTAAACAACGCACCAATAGTTATGGCAATACCTTGTATATTGCTAGTGGTAAGTTCTTTATAGTTGAAAAATGTAGTTGAAAATGGTCTAGGTTTTTTGAACATCAAATTCTTTTCTAAAGGTTCGTTTTCAAAAATTATAGAACAAGTAGGTCCCATAATTAACTCTAGAATAATGACGTGTGACGGGGAGAATATGTTAGGGTATATCCACCGTAATGCTAAAGGAATAAATACTGTAAGAATGATGGGAATGTGAATTGAGATGATATACTGAATTGCTTTTTTAAGATTTGTATATATTTTTCTTCCCATGGCAACAGCGTCTACCATTTTAGATAAATCATCGTCTACCAAAATCAAAGAAGCGGCTTGCTTTGCTATTTCAGTTCCTTTTTTACCCATAGCAATACCAATGTGCGAAGCCTTAAGTGCTGGTCCGTCATTTACACCATCACCCGTCATGGCAACTACTTCATTGTTTTTCTTTAATGCATTTACAATTCTCAATTTGGCATCGGGGAACATGCGTGAGAAAACATTGATATGCTTCACTTTTTCTTGCAACTCAGCATCGGTGAGTTTCATTAATTCATCACCCGAAATACATTTTTCATAACCTTTAAAATTAATCTGTTTAGCAATTGCCATAGCAGTATTGGCGTTATCACCAGTTACCAACTTAACTTTAATACCGGCACTTTCAAAATCTTTAAGAACTTGCGAAATATTATCTTTTGGTGGATCATAAAATGCAACAATTCCTTTAAAATCAAATTTAAAATCTTGTTGTTTTTCTGGATAAGTATCCTCGTCAAAAACTGCTTTACCCACGGCAAGCATTCTATAACCGTCTTTTCCTAAATTGACAAGAGTTTCTTGAATTATCTTTATTTCAGAAGGGGTAAGGTTAGATACTGCCATTATAGCTTCTGGTGCACCTTTAGCAGCTATTATTCGTTTTCCTTTCGCATTCTTAAATACATGGGTCATCATGGGTGGCTTACCACCTAATGGATATTCATGAACCATTTTATAGTTCGTACGCTCATCTAAGGAAGTTATTTTTTTATAGGCATCATGTAAAGTAATTTCCATGGGGTCAAAAGGTATAGGTTCACTAGCCCACATAGATATGGTAATTAGTTCTTTTTCATTTGCGCTTAAATCATCTTCAGCGTTTATAACAGATCCTGTTTCTAAGGTGAACAGCTTTGCCAAAGCCATTTTATTCTGGGTAATAGTGCCGGTTTTATCAGTACAGATAACGGTAGCACTACCTAAGGTTTCTACAGTTTTCATTTGTTTGACTACAATACCCATTTTCATTAATCTCCATGCACCTAAAGCCATAAAAGTGGTAAATGCCACAGGAATTTCTTCGGGTAGTATGCTCATTGCAAGGGTTAAAGCTTTTAATAAACTATCTAGTATAACACCAGAACGTATATAATTAATTAGCCAGACCAATAGAAATATGACACCACCCCAAATGGACATCAATTTTACGAAGTTGAAAATTTTGAGTTCTAAGGGCGTTTTTTCCTCGTTAATATCCTCTAGACTTTTTCCGATTTTACCAAGTTTTGTAAAATTTCCAATAGCTGTTATTTGGGCAATGGCGAGTCCGCTAGCAACAGTAGTTCCAGTAAAAATTAAGTTATCGGAACTATTGGAGTTTTTATAGACGGAAAGCGATTCTCCAGTTAAAATAGACTCGTTTACAGAAAAATCATTGGAATGTACAATGACACCATCGGCAGAAACGGTAGTGCCTTCTTCAACCATGAGATAATCGCCCACAACAATATCTTGACTATCAATTTCAACAACGGTACCATTACGTATTACGTTACTTTTTGGGTGCGTTAATTTTTCAAGATTCTCCAATGCCTTTCTACTTCTAGAATCTTGATACAGTGATATGGAACCAACTAAAATAATAGCAGAAGCTAAAAATATGCCGTCGCCCCAGTTACCGGTTATAAAGTAGATTGAAGAAGCAATGAGTAAAAGAATAACCATTGGCTCTTTAACAATACTTTTAAGTGCATCTAAAAAGCTGTTTTCTTTTTTATAGTTAAAAGTATTTGTGCCATGCTCTTTTTTCGAAGCATTCACTTGCTCATTGGTTAGTCCGGCAATACCGAAGTCTGAAGGGTTGATCATGAACNGTTATTGATTTGCANATAGTAAGTGTTAGAACAATAAGATACTAAAGTATCTGAAATCTTTAGTTAGTTCACTGATATTTATCATATTATATGAAGCAAAATAACCTCAAATTTATACAACTAATAATAGAATAATAATCAAATGGAAACTGTAATAAACGATGTGCGCATAATTATGAAAGAAACATACTCTAAGTTGGTTTCTTTTAAACGTAAGGAGAATAGAGAATCCTTTAATTCCGAATTACTAAAGGTATTACCTCAAATATATAGGTATGTCTCTAAAAGACTTAATAGTGCGGTTGCTAATGGTAAATTGAATAAGGGAATGTTTAATCCCAATGATTTTACAGATCAATTATTTATAGAAGTTTATGACAATATAGATGATATAAAAACGGAAAATGAATTACACATTTTTCTATTTAAAAAAGTAGATGAATTATTAGAGGATAGTTTGGTAGAGGAGGAGTTTGATCATGTGTTTTTTGATAATATTGATACCTATTCTAAACCAGAATGGGATGCTATGGAAGAAAACTATACCCAAGATGGCGACGGTGATTTCTTACTTCTAGAGGAGCTTGATGATAAATCTGTTGATAAGAGTAACTATTCTCTTAACCAGGTTTTTATAACGGAAGAAGAAAAACAACTGGCAGATAAATTGGATGAATCTTTGAACAAAGAACGTATTTACCGTCATATTCAATTAGTACTTGATAAAATGAATATGCCAATGAGAACAGTTTTTGAACTCTATGCAAATGAAGGGTTAACTACAGAAGAAATTGCAGAAATACGGAAAGCAACACTTAGTCAAGTAGAAGACTTATTGTCCTCTGCAAGAAAATTATTAAAAGACAGTTTTGAAAAACGATTTCTGTTTCAAAGTAATTAAATAAAAAAGCTCTCATTTTAAATGAGAGCTTTTTTTATACTGTTTTTAAAGCAATCTAATATTTAGATATCTGTTATTCTAATTTTTCCAGTTAGTTCTGTAATATGAATTCGAAAAACAATGGGTGCATCTTCGGTATCTATTTTGGCTGAAAACTCACTAATACAATTGGGGTTCTCACCATATTTTTTACGAATCACATTTTTTACCCCATCAGAAAATTGATGTAACATATGTTTGGCATCAATACTTGAAAGTTCTTCAAAAGTACCTTGAACCAACAAAGATTTCCAATTAGAGATAGAAGCTATTTCGTCGATGGACAAACAAACAGCTATGTTTTTTCTCATCTCCTGTATTTTATGACCTTCAGAAGAATAGCTGGTTATTGAATTGGTTTCTGGGTCATAGAAATAGGTTATAGGTACAATATGTGGAGATCCACCTGAAATATAAGCTAATCTGCCAACGTAGTTTTCTTCCAGGAGCGCTACACATTCCTTTTTATCCAAATTTCTTCTCATGACCTATTATTATTTATGATGCCTTAAAAGTATAGATCATAGCGGTAGTTGAACATGATATTGGTCAGTTATGATAGAACTACCATTAAATCTTAATATAAGAGGACAATATCTATGGTTAAGCTTTATTTTTAATAATTACTTTTTTGAGAGAAATGTTTAGCACTTTTAGAGTACTAGTAATAGATATAGCTTTCCAAAAAAAAGAATAGATTTGAAGTTGTTCTAATTTTTTAATTGCAATCAAAAGAAATCAAATACCAAACTAATGACCAAACCAACAACAAAGAGTTTTATCACCGTTTTACAAATTACCATTCTGGTACTGTTTTTTTCTTCATGTACCAATAATTCAAAGCAAGCTATATTGTTGCCAGCAGCTAATACTATCCCAATTGATGACGATGATTCAAGGGATTCTGTTCTCTAAAAGCAGCACATGTAATTCCATCAGAAAATCAAATGAATGCGCTGAAAGATGAATTTATAGCATTTGTACATTTTGGACCAAACACTTTTACAAAACTGGAATGGGGAAATGGAATGGAGGACCCAGCGGTTTTTAATCTTAAAAATTTAGATACTGACCAGTGGTGCAGAGCAATGAAGGATGCCGGTATGAAAAAGGTTATAATAACTGCAAAACATCACGATGGTTTTGTGTTATGGCAAAGTAGGTATACTAAACATGGGGTTATGTCTTCACCTTTTGAAGATGGTAAAGGAGATATTTTAAAAGAGCTGTCTCTTTCTTGTAAAAAGTTTGGTATAAAATTAGGGGTTTATTTGTCGCCTGCAGATTTATTTCAAATTGAGAGTAAAGAGGGGTTATATGGTAATTTAAGTAAGTATACCAAACGCACAATTCCTAGAGAGGTTGAAGGTCGTCCATTTGAAAATAAAACAACATTTGAATTTGAAGTCGATGACTACAATGAGTATTTCTTGAACCAATTATTTGAATTACTTACCGAATATGGTCCTATTGACGAAGTTTGGTTTGATGGTGCCCATCCCAAGAGAAAAGGCGGACAGCAGTACAAATATAGAGACTGGAAGAAGTTGATTACAGCTTTGGCGCCTAACGCGGTTGTTTTTGGTAAAGAAGGCACAAGATGGTGTGGTAATGAGGCTGGAGCTACCAGAGATACGGAGTGGAATGCGATACCATATACCGAAGATCCAAGAACAATGAACTTGTTCGCCGATATTACTGGTGAGGATGTTGCAAGTATAGATAAACTAATGGAAGGAAAGTATTTGCATTACCAACCTGCAGAAACAAACACGTCTATTAGGGAGGGTTGGTTTTATAGAAACGATGATGAACAGCAGGTAAGAAACACAGATGATGTTTTTGATATCTACGAAAGGTCTGTTGGTGGCAACTCAATTTTCTTGTTGAACATTCCGCCAAATAGAGAAGGTAGATTTTCTGAGAAAGATGTTAAGGTTTTGCAAGAAACGGGTAAGCGTATTAAGGAAACCTATGGTATTGACTTATTGGAAAAAGCCGAAGGTCCTGTAGAATTATTGGATGCCAATGAGGATACATTTATGGTTTTAGATAATGATAAATTAATACTTGAGTTTAAACTACCAAAAGAGGTTAAGATCAATAGGTTTGTCATTCAAGAAGATGTTAAAAGACATGGTGAGCGTGTATCTAAACATGCATTAGATGTCTGGATAAATGGGGACTGGCAAGAGGTTGTTTCTAGTACAAATATTGGGTATAAAAGAATACTTAGATTTCCTGAGGTAACAACAAATAAATTTCGATTACGCATTTTAGATTATAGGGCTATTCCGGTTCTACAAAATGTTTCAGCGCATTACTACAAAAGTAGACCGCCCGTTTTAGAGATGCATAGAACAAAATTAGGATTAGTGGATATAGCACCTAAAATGTCTGATTTTAAATGGAATCCTCATGGTGAAAATGCAAGTAGTAATCTTACTAAGGGAATGAAAATTGTATATACCACAAACGGTGAGTTGCCTACAGAAAATTCTACTGAATATAAAGAGCCATTTGCATTTGCAAATGGTACGGTAAAGGCATTAGCAATTATGAACGGTGAAGTAGGCAGTATGTCTGAACACAACTTTGGCTTACTTAAAAATAAGTGGAAAGTAATTGATGATAACGGTTCAGTTAAAGAACATAATGGCGATATGCTAATTGATGAAAATAAAGATACTTACTGGCAGTCTGAAAAGAACCGTATAAATAAACAGTATGTTACTTTAGATTTAGGGGAGCAGACTAGAATTAGTGCTTTTAAGTATACACCACCAACGACTGTTGCTACAGGAATGATTCAAAAAGGAATCATTTATGGTAGTTTGGATGGGGAAAATTGGAAAGCAATAGAAAATTTCGAGTTTGGTAATCTTATTAATGATCCTACCCCTAGAATGCATAAGTTTAAAAATTCATTTTCAACACGGTATATTAAACTAATGGCTTTAGAAATTGCAGGCGCAAATGATTCTGCAGCCATTGCCGAGTTAGATTTTTACAAATAAATTTAATTGCCTTTATTTATTGGATTCTACCTTATTTACATGGAGGTAGAATCCATTTTTTTTGCTTCAATTTTTGGCTGATTATTACTTTATTAGCGCACTACAAGTATCTCTACGTTTTATCTGCACCCAGCCTAAAAATGTATTTTAAAGATTGAATAGTATTTATACTCTTATTACAATCAACGAATTCTAGTTGATATCCAACGAATACTAAAAGCCACCCTATATAGCGATTGTTCACGATTAGATTTGACTCAGAATTAATAATCTAAAACTACGATCATGAAACTACTTTACACCTTTTTACTGTGTTGCACCATCTTCAAAGGCTTTTCTCAAGATAATGACAGTCCGTATTTATTGGTATCTACAGAAGATGCCGTAATACCTTTAAAGTCTTCAAAAACAGAAGTTGAAATATCTGGTACTATTGCTCATGTTCGGGTAACACAGGTATATCAAAATAAAGGGGCAGGGGCAATAGAAGCTAAATATGTCTTTCCACTTTCTACAAAAGCAGCAGTACATAAACTGCAAATGACTATAGGTAACAGAATTGTGAATGCTAAAATATTTGAAAAACAAGAAGCTCAAAAAGTATACGATAGCGCAATTGAAGAAGGTAAGCGTGCTGCCAAGTTAGAGCAACATAGACCTAATGTATTTCAAATGAATGTGGGTAATATTATGCCTGGCGATGATATTACGATCGACATTTACTATACCGAAATGTTAGTACCGCTAAATGGCGAATATCAGTTCGTTGCTCCAGCGGTAGTGGGTCCACGATTTACTGGAGAAAGTGCTGAAAATGAAGAAAGCTTCAATATGCCATATACGGCTAAGGGTATTGCAGATAGTTTTGATTTTGATATGACAGTTACCCTAAATGCGGGTATGATCATTCAGAATATGAATAGTACTACACATAATGTAAATGTCAATTATCCAGATGCGAAGACTGCTGAGGTTTTTTTATCCGAGGAAAATAAAAATCCATCGAACAGAGATTTCATCTTGAAATACAACCTACGCGGCAACCAAATACAATCGGGTTTACTGCTATACGAAGGCGAAGACGAAAATTTCTTTACCTATCAAATGGAACCGAACAAGAATGTTGTTTTAGAAGACATTCCGGCGCGTGAGTATTTATTTATTGTTGATGTATCGGGTTCTATGAATGGGTATCCTTTAGAGGTGTCAAGAGAACTAATGCGTAATCTTTTATGCGGATTACGAATGACAGATACGTTTAATGTGCAGTTATTCGCATCGAGCTCAACAATTTTCAGTCCCACTCCGGTAGAGATTAATGAACAGAATATTGAAGCAGCCATTCGGTTTTTATCCGAAGGTCAAGGCGGTGGTGGAACACAGTTATTAAGCGCATTAAATGAAGCATACAAATTACCAAGGAAAGATTTAAACGTTGCCCGTTCTATGGTAATTATAACTGACGGATATGTAAGCGTTGAAAAGGAGGCTTTTGAGCTTATTAGTTCAAATCTAGATCAAGCAAATGTCTTCACTTTTGGTATAGGTTCTAGTGTAAATAGATATTTAATTGAGGGTATGGCTAAAGTATCGAATAGCGAATTTTTTATTGCGACGACTTCTGAGGAAGCGCAAGAAGTAGCCAAAGACTTTGCGAAATATATTGCCACACCATTATTGACACGAGTAAAAATTGAATCTAAAGGATTTGAGATGTATGACCTTGCCCAAAAGAGTATACCAGATGTTTTTGCCGCAAGACCGGTAATAATTCACGGTAAATATAGAGGCAA